>Ga0180438_10005178_pt1 | contig 18306 bp, 17 predicted proteins | sample SS_ome_12_FD_132455 | JGI IMG/M metagenome (GOLD analysis project Ga0180438, IMG submission 132455) | Hypersaline lake sediment archaeal communities from the Salton Sea, California, USA - SS_3_D_2 metaG | ecosystem: Environmental > Aquatic > Non-marine Saline and Alkaline > Hypersaline >...
GAAACAAGCGGAGGAAACTGTTCAGTTCTATCTCGACCTTCTTAGTCATGATATTGCAAATCAGCTTCAAGTGATAATGACAAGTAGCGGACTTCTCGAGGAGGAGGTACCTGCCTCATACATAGATGATGCCAGAAAGGACATTCTAGATGCTGTCGAACGCTGTAATAGACTAATCACGAAGGTGAAGCGTGCGGCTCAGATCAGATTCATTCCCCTCTCCCGAATAGATCTAACACCAGTCATAAAGGAAAAAATCAAGGTTCTAGAACGTGTATACAATGCTAAGGTACACCTCACAGGGTTGAAGAAGGGCATTATAGTAGAAGCTGATGTCCTTCTTGGTGAAATGATTTGGAACCTTCTTGAGAATGCGACCCGGCACAATCCGAAGGAGGAGAAGCAGGTCTGGGTGACTTGTGAGGTTGACTCAGAGAGTTGCCGTTTAACCATTGCAGATGACGGACCTGGAATTAGTGACATGCGAAAGAAGATCCTCTTTACGGAAAGAAAGTATGGCGGAGGAGTAGGAATAGCTCTCGTTTCCCAAATGATACGTAAGTATGGCGGCACTATCGACGTGCAAGATAGAGTAATTGGTAAACCCGCTATGGGCACGAAGTTTCTTGTTACTCTTCGTATGGCTGAGCGCCGCAAAGACTAATTCCAATCGTGACGTTATCGTATCCGATTCTCAATACGTTCGTATAAACCTTCAAAGAAGTCTTTCTTCCTAATCTTGCCCTTGTTTATGGTGAAGAAACTCGTTTTGATTCTATAGAGCTTGTTCTTTATCTCACTATACTGCTTGAGCTTCTTCTTACCCACAGCATTGTTAATTATTGTTGTGACTGCTTCAGGGAAGTTATCGATATATTGACACTGCTTGATCTGAATGTGAAACAATGTGCTACTCAGTATGTCCTTTCGAGAAATACATCTGTTCTCCATTGTCATATGCACGGTCCCCAGAAAACCGAGGAGGTTTCTTTCTTAAGAAAGTTCTAGAAAAAAGATTCATGAAATCTAGTAATACTACTCCAATATTCGTCATATAGGTTGAAATTTTAACTCGAACTCCTTAAGATAAAATCGGACTTGAAAAGCCATGCGTGTTTCATCAATTATAGACATCAGTCTTGTTGATGTGCCTGGAATACCAGTCACTGTTCTTTTCACAGCAGGCTGCAACTTGGACTGTCCCTACTGTCAGAACGCAGAAATCATACCACTAGACTCTGGTGAGGAGATAACTATTGACCTTCTTGTGGAGCAGCTACGAGGAAATCTCACTGATGGCTATTGTATCACAGGGGGCGAACCAACAATACAGAAGGATCTTCCAGAGCTCCTCAGAGAACTGCGTCTTGAGAAATCAAAGCATATCAATCTCAATACTCAAGGAACAGTCCCTGATATTCTGAAGAAGTCAATTCCTTTCTTGGACTCTGTGTGGTTTGATATGAAAACTATCCCTGAATGCTATCGCGAAGTAACCCGGGTCAAGAATAATCCTTGGCCTCGTGTAGAGCGGAGTATCAAACTGATTCTTGATTCAGAAGTGTCCTTTTGGCCACGAACAACTTATGTTGGTGGACTTACCAAACCTTCTGACATTCTGAAAATCTCTGAAATACTCAAGGACTTCGGATTTGAGGGTAGCTATGTGATTCAGAACTATATCAAATCATCAGGGACTCGGGAGGAAGATGTGAAGGGATTTGCTGAGCCTCTACTTGATGAAGCAAAATCCATTCTTGGAAAAATCCCTGAAGGAATCAAAATACAATTTGAATGGAGATAGAGCCCCAACATGGGCGAACACACAGACAACCTTTTAAACGCCCTAGGAATGACGTTGATTTGACCACACCTGTTGCTAGGTCAGATATCGTTGGAGTGTTGTTCAAAAAGTGTTTCCCACACAGTCAATGGGCTATGATAGAGCAATTACAGTTTTCAGCCCTGAGGGTCGATTATACCAGGTAGAGTATGCCACTGAGGCTGTGCGTCATGGTCCCCTTGCAGTTGGGATCAAAGCCAACAACGGAGTGGTTCTCGTTGGAGAAAAACGTGCTCCTCATCCGATGGCAGATCTCGATTCACTCAAGAAGATACTAATTATCGATGATCATGTGGGGACAGCAATTGCGGGTCTGCATGCTGATGCCCGTAAGTTGATTGATCAGGCTCGTGTCCAGGCGCAAATCAACAGACTAAGCTACGATGAACCAATCTCAATATCATCTCTAGTTGTCAATATCTGTGACACAAAACAAATGCACACTCAATATGGTGGTGTGCGACCATATGGGGTTTCACTGCTGGTTGCTGGTGTTGATGATCATGGTCCACAACTTTACACCACAGATCCTTCCGGTTCATTCTGGGGATGGAAAGCAGCAGCAATCGGGAAGGAAGCCGACGTCGTTCGTGACTTCTTTGCTGACAAATACAAAGACACAATCAGCCTTGATGGAGCACTTGATTTAGCAATCGAAGGTATCCTGAAGACAACGGAAAAAACTGATGTTGACCCTGAAGAGAAAGCAAAGACGCTTGAGATTGGTAGAATTAATACCAAGGAAAAGACTTTCGTAATCCTTAGTCAGGATGAAGTTGAGGCGGTCTTGAAAGCAAAACTATCTCCTTGATCTTTCAACCAACCTATCAATAATCAGTGATGCTATATCAATTCCAGTGACTCGTGAGAATGCACTCCAAGAAGGAGCTGCATTTGCTTCAATAACGCAGGGTCCTTCATTTGACTCGATGATATCGACTCCAGTATAGTCCAGTTTCAATACCTCTGCGGTCTTGATTGCACATTCCTCATATTCAGAGGCCAACTCGGCAAGTTCTGCGACTCCTCCACCATGTACATTTGTTCTCCATTCGCCCTCAATACCATCCGGAATGTATCTGTACATAGCACCAATCAATCTGCCTCCAATGACAAAGGCTCGGACATCCCTGTTTGGCTTTTCAATGAACTCTTGGACATACAGTACTTGTCCCAATTGATGGATGAACTTCATTGCACGATAGGTGAGTTCACGATGTTCTGCTCTAATAGCTCCCATCCCCCTTGCTCCTATCAGAGGTTTAATGATAACATCACCAACCTCATCCACGAATTGAATTGCAGCTTCAAGATTCTCCCCTATGTACGTTCGCGGAACTCTAATGCCCTCTTTGTGTAGTGCTGTAAGGGTTGCATATTTGTCCTTGGCTCTCCTAAAGGAATATGCGGGGTTCATGACATAGATTCCTGCGTCCTCAAAGTGCTCCAAGAGGCTGATTCTATAGGTTATTTGGTCACCTGTACCAAATCCTATTGTACGAACCAATACTCCATCCATATCAGAGATGTCTTCATCCTCTAGGTAAGTGAACTTATTTGGAAGTCGAGCTGAAACATCAGGAAGTCTGAATGGCTTCACTACATGCCCCTTTGCTTGAATGGTATCAATGAGACTTTTTGTTGCCCAATTGTTTATGTTCTCATGGTAAATGACCCCGAATTTCAGACTAGACATGGATATCACCTAGAAGAACCACCCATTGAAATTTGGTGTTCCGTTAAAAGGACTATCCATGAACTTGCATATTACTTGGGATGAATCCAAAACTCTACAAGTGATTAGAATCTATATGACAAATTGGAGTCACTTGGAATGATCAACAGTCTGATGGAGTTGTCTGAGAAACTCGTTGATGAGCGCAAAAAGGACCCGTTGCTTGTGGCACTTATGGAACGTGCATCTCAGGGACAATCTCCACGGTTTCTCCTGATTTCTCCTATAAACAGGAGTGGTCAAGATTTGCAGCTCTTCAACATGAGTCAGGGAGATGCTTTCCATGCAACGCGGGTGCCAGGATACGCATTGCTGCCTCCAGATCTTGCTCCGACTCTATTCAAGGGTCCTGCCTCATTCAATAGCAAATTTCCCAACAAGAAAGGAATAATCGTTACATTTGACATAGATGAACCTCTAGAATTGATTGGAGAAACCTTAGAGAACATCACGCTTCATCCCGATCTGCAGTCGCTGCCAATACTTGCCTTCCAAGTGAACTATGATAATGGAAGCGTGAAAATCATAGTCCATGGCAAAGGGCGAGATTATGAATACGAGAATAGGCTAATTCACAAAGTCAGAATACCTGAGGAATTAGACGATAGTCTACTAGTCCTCCTTTGTTCTGACTCTAGGATTCGTCCTCCATTCACAGGCAAGGGCGTTCCGATGGCAATTCAAACCTTGGGAGGATATATACCGCAATATAGCGATAACGATGATGAAACTGCTCAATTGGAGAAGTTCTTTCAGAGATGGCTATCGCCCATAAAAGAAAACAGACGGATTCTAGTTGTTGGTCATGGCAACTTTGAGGGTGAAGGTTCTTCGTGCAGTGCAGGGACTGCATCATTAAACCCAAGAACCATATCCAACCAATCTCTCAGACAAGCAATAGAGGAACTCGAACAGGCTGCAACCCCCTATGAACCTATGCCTCCCTTGAGTCCTGAAGATCGTGTGAAGTCATTGACCAAAGCAACTAGAGCGAATCTTCTAACTTATCCTGCTATTACAGACGCACATTCCATAGCCCAACTCGAAATAGATGAGTTGTTAATGGACACCGTCACAAACAATTTGTTTCAGTTCGAAGAAATGTGATGATGTCCTGAATAAGAAACAATAAGGTCGTCATACTGATCAAAGTCCAAAATGAATGAATTCAGTTTGAAAATAGGTACAACCGGTACTCCCTCGTGAAGTTCAACTTCCTCGACCAGCCAGGTGACTATCACTGGAATGAACTGGTATTCACCTGCAGGCAGTCTTCCCATTTTCTTAGACAGGTTATTCAATTCAAAACTCAACTCTCTAGTTCTTTCCTTTTGCTTCTCCGCGGCTTTTTTGAGAGCTGATGCTTTGCCAGCTCTTATACTCCACAATTTTGCATCAATTGCCACAATGGTCCTTCCTCTTTGACCAATGACATCAATTTCCATGCCTCTTGTCAATGAACTTCCTCGTCTACGATAACTCTCTATACATACGTAATTATTTTCCATAAGGACAGAAGCAACAAACCCCTCAAAGTCTTTCCAGATGAGCAATTCCACGATTTCAGCAAAATTGACTCCCAGTTGAACAGCTTTTTTGGCAAGAGTGATTCTTTGTTCCCGATTGATGCTTAGTGTAGATTGTCCGTGGTAAGCAATTCCAAGATGCTCAATTAATTCACTATCCAACGTATCTGCACATATTAGGTCTTCATTCTCTTTTGTCTGTTTGAGAATTGCAATTATAGCATTTTGAATTTTCTGAGTCATGTTCACATTACTACTACCGCGCTAGTTTATAACATCAATTGACAACAAAACTTCAGGTGAGTCCATTGTCTGAGCAGGAAGGCTGGCACCGTGTATTAAAAGCATTTGAGGACTGGATATACTATGAGAGTGAAGAATTTGGACCCTACACGGGATATTTCTCCCTCGAAAATCTAAGAGACCTCACGAGCAGAGAAATAAGCAGTTGGATGCAGTCGATGTATGATGAGATTATCCCAGGTCGAGTTGAAAAGTGCAAGGGTGCAGGTGTCGCCTTTGAGGACTTTCTACCATATATGCCAGATTCAACTGCGAGAGATGTTGTTCAATCAATGATTGATCTCACTCAAGTCATCTCAGATGAAATGCTAGGTATGAGTGATACAATTCATTCGATGCAGGAAGAGTTCGAGTCTGGTGGATTGGAGGAAATCATTCCAGTCCTGACCGACCTAGCAGATGCTGAAGAGAGCATTAGACATCACATGAGTCTTTTTAGTCAAGGCTTTGGAAAACTCAGAAGCTTGGGACTTGAGATGCCAGAGATGGAATAGAATCATTGTCCCTCACAATTTTGGCTTCACTGACAAAGCTTAAGTACAAACGACATTTTGACCAACAGGACCCAAAAATATCAGAGGTGAAAAACGCAATGGGTACTGAAACTACAACCACTGCCCATCAACATCGGGTCTCGAACACAAAAGGTGACTACCATCCAGCAGGTGACTGCCAAATTAAGTCACGAGGTGAATGTGTTCTTAAGTGACCGTAAGGTTTCAACGACTACTTTTCAGAGTCTTGCTGCATCGTTCTTCAGACTAGCGGATGCTAGGTTGAGTGACATGCAGAAGCAGGTACTACGAAAGAGTCACGAGCTGCTCAAACATCATGAGTTAACATTGACAGCTCTTGCAGACCAGGTTTCACGCACAAGTACTATTCCCTATAGCACTGTGAAGTGGAACCTTCGCTCACTGAAGGACATGGGACTACTGACTGGTGGAGATCTCAGTTGCAAAGGACAGCTTGCCTGTCTAACACAAGAAGCCCAGATGCTGGCGGACTATCTAGAGGATACTCTCTAGTAATATGGGGCTTATTAGCCCCTTTCCCTTTTTTTTCCAGCTCTCAACAGAAGATACTGGGAGCTTCCCAGTTCTCAGCAAGAACTGCAGAGCTTTACGTTCTTGCGTCATTGTATCTTACTGCTGAATTGCTTCCATCCTTCAGGGATGAGAGTCCTGATCTCTGAACGACTTGTCGTTGATGCAATAATGATGTCGATAGTCTTACTCTCTTCAGGTTTCAAGTTTCCAAGATTCCATTGGAGTCCTGTCGCCACATCCATTGGTCCGAGCTTCATGTTTTTACGTAGATCCGGAGCATCTTCACTGATTAGCAGCTTCGTGGGCGGAGATATCTCCCAACGGTCAGGACCAGGACGAGATGCAATACCAACTACCAAAGGATTTCCATCATACACGAGCATGAGATCTGCCTTAGGATCATAGATGCCTTTGTCGTCTTTGTAGCTGGCAGGACCTCCAATATCAAAATCTATGAGCTCGTAGAGCTTCATGTTTTTGATTGTTTGATCCGTTACATTCGTGGTCTTATGTTGAATCAACATGAAGGGTTTATTGTAACTCCAAACTTGGAGGTCTATTCGAATCGCAGGCACTCCATCCAGAAAAGGCGAATGATCAAGGGACACACCTAACTTCCCTTTTTTCATCGCTTTGCTCACAACAGAGAAGGCATCATTTTCGGTAGACGCAGCCATGCAGAATATCTCATCCACATAGTATGTCTGCCAGAATCCACCCTTATACCCTGTTGGATTCCGAAGGAGCAAACGATCCTTTCCGCGGGAATCTATCAGACTGAGGCGCTTTATGAAGAAACCCAGACTACCTCGTCCTCAGGTTATGCACTCGACACAATATGTGAGATCAAGCCTCGGCTTCCGGTTACCGGTTTCCAAGGTCTCAGACATGACTGATCACGCTACCAATGCTAATGAACCGTAATTCAATTCAGATATAAACGTCATGATGGGTCTTGATGCAATACACTATTTCACAGGTCATAAAGTTGATAAACCACCTGCAAAATCGTGACATGTTTTGGTGAGTCTTGAGATGACAAACCTCAATGTTGAACAACTCCAAAAGTGGTATAGAAAGCAGCTAAAGGAAAAGTCAAAGGACTTTATCAAGCAAGCTGAGAAGAGCTATAAAATCGTCGAAACAGCATTAAAGGACATTGAGGAGTTGTCCAAAGGGTTTCAAGACGAAGAGGATGAGGACCTCGAATCAGGAAGTATAGCTTCTAGATTTGCAATGAAGGTCGAGGAAATTGTTTCTGATTTCTATGTTGGTAAGGAGATTACTTACGAGAACACAGAGGCAATGCAAGGAGAGATACAGAGATTTATCCAAGAGCTATGGGGTGCAGGAGCCAGATGGATACGACGGATGGATAAACGATACAAGAATGTGATAAAATCTCTTGATACCTATATGAAAGAACTGGCTCGAGAAATGAATAAAATTGGTAAGTTACTATACGAGTTCAGTTGGGTAAAGGATCTGGAACGGATTGGAGGTCGAATTGACACACTCCATGATTTAACCTTCAGCAAGGAGATTTTCGAGAGTCAAATACGACAGGTCCGTCAGAAGATTGAAACTGCACAGATTGAATACAATAATGCCAAGAAAGCACATGCCGAATTCACCGAGGTTTCAAATGTTTCCGAACTCCTCAATTTAGACGAACAGGCTGAACATGTCCGTAGCCTACTCAGAATGAAGCTGAATCCTCTAAAGAAACAGGTCAAAAAGTTCTTCCAACATGATACAGGTGTACGAATAGGTCCAGCTGGCCAGAAAGCTTTGACTGACTACTTCGAGGATCCTTACGTTGCGATTACTCAGGAAGCAGAGGGTTATCCAGTGTTAATTGAGGGACTTGTTGGGTTAGAGGAGGCAATTGAAAAAGGGAAATTGCCCCTTAAGGACCGACTCGCACGACGGGCTATAGAAGAGGTTGAAACGATCAAGAAGGGCGGTTTGCAGCAACTACAGGACCAGGCAAAAGAGATTGAGAATAAAAGACATACATATGCTGGATCGGAAGTCTATGCAAAGAATGAGGCTCTTCAAAATTCCTTGAATGAGGCTCGAAAGAACCTAGAGTACCACCGTAATGATCTGCTTCGTATTCGTGATGATATCAAACGACAGATTGACAAAGTAAATGAATTCAAGACCCGTATAGAGTCAGAAATCTATGGATCATTCAAAGAAAAGGTCAATATTCAAGTGGAAGTAAGTCTGGAACCATTACTTGAACTCTGCCAGATATAATTCCCAAGGAGAGTTATTCTTGAGAGTTTTAGTCTCTTCAACACAAGATATTGCGAGTCTCACTATCAAAGACATTCTTATTGAGGATCATGGATTCACCCTTACTAACGATACTTTTGAGGGGAGTCCCGTTTTTTCAAAAGGCAACTCTGCAAAGCTGATAACCACAACCCGAGACATGATTCATTGTGACCACCTAGAAAGTCATTTTGACGCAGATGTCTTCATATTCTGTTCTCGGCATCGAGCTGAGTCAGGACAACCTGCGTTATTGGTCCATAGTACGGGAAATCTTGGTGCAGAAGCACTCTTCGGAGGTGCACCACATCAATTATCAGTATCTGCTCCTTCTCTTGTTTCCATTGCCCTCAAACGGTTGTTTGAAGAACGAAATAAAAGGGGATTAACGGAGTTTGACGTGTCCTTGGAAGTGACGCATCATGGTCCCACATCTATGAACACTCCCCTCGTCTTTGTGGAACTTGGAAGCTCAGAGGAGTATTGGACACACGAAGAAGGTGCAAAGGCAGTGGCTGCTGCTGCAGTTGACTGTATTGATGAACCATTAATTGGTGATGCTGTTATTGGTTTTGGCGGGACGCACTATGCTAGTAAGTTCAACAAGCTAGTGCTGGACAAAAACTACAAAATCGGTCACATGGCTCCGAAATATGCAGTGAACGAATTGACAGTTGAAGTAGTGGAGCAGATGATAAATCGTTCCACGAATCCAATTGTTGCAGCCATCATAGATTGGAAGGGAATGAATGCTGAAAACAAAGCACATGTTATTCCTATGCTCAAGGCTGCAAATATTGAGATAATTCGCGCAAAAACTGCCTGAACAATAGTTACAATATCTCATCTTCTTCCAAAGACCCCTCTTTTTGATAGGTATATGACATTCCCGAAAGGCTAATTACACTCCCTGATACAGAACGGACACTATCGTCATCTAGTTGGGGATGCTATGGCCACCGATAAAACAGACTCTGCAATCGAAGAAATCCAAGAGAAAGTAGATCAACTCTCTGAAGAGCTGGCTAGTCTTAGAGAGGATCTCGAAACATTAAGTCTCGTGTCAGAGATGGATAAGAAACTGGATGATATCACGAAATCAGTCACAGGTATCGACTCAATAGTGAAGGAGATTGAAGACTCAAAGGAGTCTGCTGTCATCATAAAGAAGTTAGATGATATTCTTGTTACTTTGGCTGATAGTGAGGGTATACCAAAGAAGCTCGATGACCTCCAGAATTACATTGCTGGTTTGTCGAGTCTTGAGGAACAAGTTCAGAATCTTTCTGGTCAATTTGAAGAAACAAAGGAAATTGTGGGAATCATTGTACGACAGCTGGATGACATAGAGAGGAAATATAATGCAGCTCTTGATAAGGTGTCTGAAGCGGTGGAAATGCTAACAACCTTCATTCAATCCGAGAATGACGAGGCTTCGGAATCCAAGAAACCCAAGAAACCACCAAAAGAAGCCCCACCAGAGGAGAAACCCAAGGTCAAATCAGTTGACAAAGCCAATCTGCCCTCAACAATTGATGCATTAATGGACAACCTGATGACTCTTGTCGTTCCTCAGACCGAAGCAACTGAGATGGCTGAAGCACTGGAGGAGGTCCGTGATGAACTCACGACTCTAATCAAGGGACACACTCCTGTACTATTCCAGTTTGGGAAACGCGCACGAGAACTCAAATCCTATCCTCCAACTGCCACTTTGAATGAGAATGATATTGCTAGTCTTAGTCGAGAAATTAAATCATGGAAGAGCAAACTCAAAGAAATGGCTGCCAGTAGTTGATTTTTCCTGATTTCGAGTTCTCTATATCTGTTTATTAAAACAAGGTTTATCTCTATCAAACCACAATGCGCAACTTGACTCACTTTCAGTGATTCTGATATAAATGGAATCAGATTCGAGCTGCAATGCTAGATCTCTTTCCGAAACCACAATTTAGAGGACTTGACGTTCATGAATCTGAAGAAACACAAGGAAGAACTCGCGGATAGGATTGTTCTCTTAGATGCCGCAGCTGACAATCAACTAGCTCTTGAACTAGTAGAGTTACATGAACAAAAGTGCATCACCTGTCAGGAGGATAGACTAGGATGCACTGTACGGCCTGCGTGTATGAATAGGAACTTTCTAAACGCATTAATTGAAATTGGCGTCAACCCTCAAGACCTTCCAAGTTTTTGCTATAGTCAGTATCTTGAACAGATACGACGATTCATTCTAGAAAAGAAAGGAAGGGAGATGACAGATAGAAGAATACCAATTAAAGATCTACTTACTACACTAGGCGTAAGCTCTATCCGTCATTTTACAACCAAGTTCAAGAAAGAGTGGAAAGGCTTTTCCTCAGCTCATGAGGAAAATGTAATGCTTGTGATAGGTAGCAATCTGATGTTTCGCTTCGATTTTGGGAGAGGAATTGTGACACTAAATCCAGAACATGATCGAATTGAGAACTATCGGGTCTTTGGTCTCTATTGTCAGATTTTCGCAGAGCATTATGGTCTGAACATACGTGTCACCGATCTTACTCTGAACTGGTGGCTCCTTACTATTGAGGTCAAAGGTCATACCCTTAGCAGTGTCAAGAGTCAGCTGAAATCTGGGTCATTAAGTGGCTTTGATTCTATCTATAAATCTGAGAGCGGGGATTCGGTCATCATTAATGCTGAGGTTATTGCTGATGATGAATCCTCAAATCTTGAAGCGGGTCAGCTGAGAACCCTTTTTGATAGAGTATCGAAGTTTGAGAAAGAATAGACTGACAAAATGTCACACATGATTGTCACATAAATTGTCAGTGGTGGGATGCACAAATGAGTGATGATGTAATTACGGAAGTAGTTTCCGTGTTGAAAAAGAATCTAGGCATCACGGATGTCGAGTCCAAGGCTATACTGCCTGTATACCTTGGTGGGAATATGACAGCAGGTGGAGTGTCTCTAATGTCGGGTGAGAAACTTCAAACTGTCGAAAAAGCCCTTCAAAGATTAGTGGAGAAGGGCTTGATAAAAGAGATTGAAGGAATCATTCCTGTATACCGTTCGATACCACCGAACCTTTCATTGTCCGGTGAGTTATCTACCATTCTTGGTGATGTTAGTTCTCTGAGTGATCTTTCTGAAAAGACATTTGGCTCAAAAGGAGACGAGATTGACAAAAATGTTGAGAAGGTGATTGGTTCTCAAGTTGAGTCACTTGAGGCTGCACGAGCGTCTCTCACGAAATATGAAGATGAAATGGTGGATTTAGTCAGTACTCGCATTGAACAGGTCAAGGATACAGCAACTGGAGTGATGAGTGCACTCTCAGAAGATGTTGAAGACATAATGAACAAGTTGGATACATCACTGGACAATAGGCTTGGAGCGAAGCTTGGCGAACTGCAGAGTGAAATTGACAAGAGCCAGGTAAAGTTGGAAAAAGAAGTGACTCGAATATCCCGCGAATTCGATAGGTGGCTAAAAGCTGAAAGGAAGACAACACTCACATCAATCTCAGAATTTGAGTCAAAAGCTGTTTCACTCATAGCTATTGCACGTGATGCAGTCACAAAGGCTCTTGAAATGTCATCAAATGCTCTGCAGAATATCACTCAAGAGCTAACAAAGACACTGAGCTCGATGACCTCTAATGCATCCGATAGAGGTGTCGAGATACTCAGCTCTGTGTCAGAAGACATCACCCAACTCCTTTCACGTCTTGATGACGAATTGAGCCAGACTTACTCAACTGGTCAGGAATCATTGGCCGAAGTCCTGAAACATGCCCGAACAATACCCACCGAGTTTGGGGAGTTTACGAAGAACAAGATAACTTCAGCTGCAGAGATTATTGACGAAGCCAGTAGCGGCATCAGCGAATGGAAAGGAGAAGTTTCTGGTTTTATGGATATGGCATCCCAATCTGTGACCTCCCAACTGGAACAAGTTGCCTCTGCAGATGCAAGCTACATTGAGGTGATGAAGAACACACTCACTTCTCATATTGAAAAAGCGAATGGGATGGTTGGTGAAGAGTATGACCAGATACAAGGTCTCGCAAACAACCTAGGAACGGATTGTGAAACTACACTTGCTGACACGCGGGTTTTGATGCTTGAACTTCTTGAAAAGCAGAATGAAACTGAGCAATCAGGATGCGATGAGGCTGCGAAGACACTTCATACTGAGCTTGACAAATGGGTACAAGATACAGCGAAGCAAATAGAGGCTAATTTGAAGACCACCGCAGGAGATATTTCATCCATTCTCGATACTGAGTCCAATGAGTTGAGCACTCTAGCTGAAGCAATGAATAGTAGGCTGAAATCAGCTTTTAGCTCGGTCATCAAATCAACAAGCACGAAGAATGAGGCTGTAATTACATCTGTGAAGAAGACTGCGCATGATTTCGAAGCAAGTGTCGGATCAAATCTGGAGGGATTGATTAATAACTTTACCACTGTAACAGAGAAACAAATACTTGATTCTAAGAAGCTCTATGAACGTTTGAGAGATCGGCTTGATAAACGAATGACCCAGAGAGTCACTGCCATAAGCTCTCAAGCTGAGAAGATTGAGTCAGAGATTGATGAGCTGATCAAGCAACAAGTAGAACGTATTGACCAACATGCATCAGGCATTCGCGATGAGTTTCATACACACCTAGAAGAGATTACCCGTCAATTCATTACTCTGACCCAAGGAATTGAAGCCACTTTTAATGGTCTACTATCGAGTCAAACTGTTGAAGCTCGGGATTTGATAGCTTCAACACATGCTGAATTTAAGACAACCATTCAATCAGAGATGGTCGGACTTAAAGAAGACTCATTGAAACTGCAGCAAGAATATACTAGTGAGCTGGGAATGAAAATTGATGAGGTCGCTTCATCTGTTGCATCCGTAAAACATGCCTTAGAGGAAATGATTGTTGAAAAGCGACATCAAATTTCACTTAATATGGCTGACGCTCTTACCAAGCTTGAAGAGTCGATAGTTAGCACGGAAGATAACCTTAGCAAGATGGAAACCGGCATCATCAAGCAATTTACTGAGAATCTTGACCAAGTCACAAAGGAATTCAACACAACAGTTGATGGTGCTCGAGACACAATCACTGAGCGGCTGGATAATGTTCGTGCTACGACGATTGATGCACTAGAGAAAAGCACTGCATCAGCGAAGAACGTCGCTGAGACCTTCATTTCAGAGCAAAAAGATCACAAGCAACGACACCTGGCTGATACTAGTAAGAAGATCAACCAGCTCGCTACAAAACGCATGAAAGTTTCGAAGCAGAAGATTGAAGAATTTCGTTCCGAACTCTCTGAACGCGAAACTAGTGGAGTGAAAGGTCGCAACCTAGCAAAGGAAGAAGTTATTCAAGCTATTGAAGAAAGACGAGCTGAAGTCACTCAAGCATTCGATGCTGCCACAGTTTGGGTTGACTCGACAGTCGCTAATATTGCTACATCCCTTGACACTTTCGGAAACAAACTCTCGAATGAACTTGTACTGTTACAGAAGAATCTCCTCAAGACTGCAGAGGAGTCTTCAGCTTCTGTGATTGAACGGGGTGATGCGGATGTCGAGAAACTGGCTGAGATCATAGCAACATTAATTGAAGATGCGGAGTCGTCCGTCAGTGCTAGGATAGATGAATTCGGAGAGAGTTGTGCAACTGCTCTTGCAAATGGTCAAAACGCATTCACATCAATGCCAAGTGCAATGGCAGAAAAACTTGTAGATGTGGAGGAGAAGATAGTCCAAGAAACAAATCAGGACTATAGAATGGTGGCTGAAAAGCTAGCATCATCTTTCACTGAGTTTCAACGGTCATCTGAGTCAGCATCTGAAGAGTTTCGAAACCTGCTTGAACAGTCATCGATACAAACCACAGAAAAACGAAATGAAGCCATAAAAGCTGTCCAAGAAGGTGCTATAATGACAAACCAAAATGCAGCACGGAAATTGGAAATAATTGGTTTGGAATTAAAGACACAACTCAGTACTCAGACTTCAACACTTATTGAGAAGGTACATTCTGATTTAGGAGCAAAGAATCAAACACTTACTGAAATCGTTACAGATAGCCGTAACCAATCAAGTGAAAGAGTAACCGAGTTAAAGCAAAAGAGAAACGAAGCTCTCTCAAAGTTTAGTGACCAAGTGGATAAATCATTCCGACGTTGGTCAAATACTCAAAAGAATGAGATAGATGCCTTGAGTGAAAATGTGAAAGTAACAATATCCGGTGTAACTAACTTGACCTCAAAGGCTGTTGATACGCTCAATGCGATTCATGCAGCAAGTGAGAAATTACTTGAGGTTCCCACTGAAAGAACTTGGTATCTCAGCGGACTTCAGGAAGCTTGTACCCATATTGTAGATATGGCAAGTAGGGCAGAGGAATCCGTTGTGATTTCAGTTCATGATGTGTCGTGTCTGGACTTGAAGAAACTAGCGAGAGTAAGGACGCCTCGACGCAAAGTTCTAGTATTGCCGGAAATGGATGAACCTGACCCCGCACTGGAAGCACTCGATGGCTGGCGTATAATGCACACACATACACCAATGCTTCTAACAATAATAGATGACCGCGAGATACTCGTTGGAGGTGCCAAGGAGTCAGACAGACTGATTTCAGTCATTTCCGAGGACCAAACATATCTCAAGCTCTATCATGATGTGCTTGGGCCACGTTTGATTCGAAGTAGAGCTGCATGACTACAGCTGCAATGAATACACAAGTGCATCCTCATCAAAGTAGTATCCAGGAATTCTTGAGGAAACAACAAACCCATTGGATTCATAGAGCGCCCTAGCTGGGGCATTACTCACACGAACTTCAAGAATACAGGAGGTTATGCCAATAGCTTCCAGATGATCCAAAATATGTGCCAACAACATTTTGCCATACCCTCTCCTTCGCTCATCTGTATGAATCGCTAGATTGAGTATATGTCCTCGGGACTTCTTGGGATTGGTTTCCCAAACTGCATAACCAATCACCACCTTGTTTTTCTCAATAACATCCATAAAGAGAAACCCCGTTTTCCCAGAGGGCATCTCTCCTCCTTGTAGGCAAATATTGAGGAAGATAGAATACTCCCAAGCTACAGGGAAACATGCTCGTTCTATCTCCATTACGCGATCGATATCTTCTAGACGAACTCTCCTAATCATAATGCAAACTCACCCTGGATATTGCTAGAAAACAAGATCATCAACAGCACTTCCACACGAAGGGCAATAAGAGGCATTCTCAGGGAGAGGCGCGCCACAGACTTGACATATTGAAACTACCCGCAGAAAATGTGGTCTTGTTTCTTGATAGTTGTCGAATCTTGCGTCACCTACCCAAGTCTTGTTTACCCACCAGAAGCACATCATCGCAGCGAAGAGTGTCATCAAGATGAACATTGGGGCAAGTTCACCAGTAAAAAAGAATGGGAATATGAAGAACGATGTGTCCCCTTCATGATTTAAAAGAGCAAGGCCTAGTCCTAGGATGATGAAACCGATTGTGATAAGGTACAATTCACGATAACGCAAGTTTATCTCACCATTGAACCATGAAGGGTATCAACAGATAAGCTCCAACTTGTCGATGCGTATTAATCTATAGCTATGACAAGCAAAGATTGACTTTGGATAATGCACATAAGACATATCAACAACAGATGAGGTAACAACTAGTGCCAAGCCACCATTGCAGTCATCGTCTATGATAACTACAATATGGTGCGGGGGTTTGAAAGGATGACGCCAAAAGTAACCAAAAAGGAAGTTAAGAGAGGAAAATCAAAATACCTCTTTAAAATTACAGTGGTTGGTCCTGACGATTCACTATTGGAGAATGTTCTTTCGACCTTCGATCCAGTTGTCAAAGTTGATGGAATACGTATTGTATCAGCTGATCACACAACAGATGATTCTGAGGTCCGAGCAGTGTTCATGTCTCCAAAACATGCTGCGCTTGATATTCTCTTATCACTGACATTCAAAGGTGCAAGTGCTGCGATAATTGTCTTGAGGGATCCAGACCCTGAGCTTGAAGTTGTGTATAGAAATGAGGTTCGTGAGAACCTTGGTACTAAAATCCCAACACGAGTTGTTACAATTGGGTCTAGTGTTGATGAATTCAAACGCAATGAGATTCACCACACCTTTGATGAGTTAATTGAAGAAATCCTTACACTAAGAGAGAAGGGTCAGAAGGCAAAGGAACAGGAAGAAACTAGTACGAAGAAAAAGGGAACTGAAACAAAAAAGGGCAAGAAGAAGAAGTGACACGTAACACGAAGATTTTTCTCACTTCCTGCTCGTTCTCAGCTTGGTGTCGGTAGTGGACTCAGAGAAGAAACGATCAGATGAATATTGGATGGGTGTGCGTGATGCACTAAGAATGATTGATAGTTTTATCAAATGGGCACGAAGAAATGAAGAGCGTGCAAAGTCACTGGATGATTTCATACACGATGGTCTTGTGGCAGCAGCAAAGAGATGCGAGTCCTGTCTAAAAGATGACTTAGGGCTTACCTTTGCTGAGGATGAAGCACCATCTAAGGACTCACAAGAAATTAAGCGAGTTCCTCCTGGATATGAGATAAGCTCCTCAACAGAGGAGGAATCCGATGAGATGTTTGAGGTGACTCCTGATGATATGTCACCCGAACCTTCGGATGTCCCAATTGAGTCAGAGGATGAGCCCATGAGTATAGACGCAGTTGATCGTCTTGAAGAAGATGCAATTGAGGATATCTCATTGGAAGGACCTCTCCGCGAATTTTCCACAGATTTTGAACTTGTCGAACCTACCGATCTCATGGTTGAATCTCCACATATTACTGAGAAAGAAGATACCACTCCTGAAGAAATAATGGACGAAGCAAATGCCGAGGATGTTGAACAGAAGCCATCATTCACGTGGGCTGATTATGAGAAAGCGGTTACTCCCACAAACGAGGATTCAGAGCTCATCGAAGACGAGGATGTCGAGCTTCCTCCTCCTATGGAGATAGAATTACCTGGAACATCAACTGATTCAACAAGTATCCCAGAGCCTCCAGACTTGCCCATAGATGAAATGGAGAGTGGTCCTGTTAGTGAGGAAGATGTTGATGCAACAGAGGATCTTGAACCGCTTATGGAACCACCTGCCCCACCCCCTCCTCCTGAAAGTGATGAGGATGAGGAAGAACGTAGGCGGCGAGCACGACGTCTCTTCTTTGGAGATTAATTCACGTTCTCTATCAAATCATGAAAGAGTCTGGCAGCTGCATCAGCACTATTAACGCCTTTCACAATTAAATTGCCAGCTGACATAATAGTCACCCTGATTTCCGGATCGATTCTCACGACAATAAAACGGGTTTTTCGATCGACAGAGTAGGATGAGTCAAGCTTCTTCGCTAGAGAGTCTAAATCAAGTTCAAGTGGCTTTGCGGGTGATACATTGTAGCTCCGAGAGCAAAGCTGAATTACTCCAAGTTCTTTTCTATTTTGAGAAGGCTCTATCTGAGGGTGAGAACACACATCACAATCTGTCGCTCTTCCAATGTCGAAGAA
>Ga0180438_10005179_pt1 | contig 18306 bp, 14 predicted proteins | sample SS_ome_12_FD_132455 | JGI IMG/M metagenome (GOLD analysis project Ga0180438, IMG submission 132455) | Hypersaline lake sediment archaeal communities from the Salton Sea, California, USA - SS_3_D_2 metaG | ecosystem: Environmental > Aquatic > Non-marine Saline and Alkaline > Hypersaline >...
ATCTCCTTCGGGTCGACGTTCGCCTTCGCGAGGACCTCGCGGATACTCTCGACGGTCGCCTGCCAGCTTCGCGTCATGTCCATCTCGACGTATCCGAGCTGGGGCGTGATCGTGTCGATCTTCTGCGAGGCGACGGCGAGTTCCTCGCCGCCCAGCGTGAACAGCGCCGCCTTCGCGACGGTGCAGCCGTTATCCGTTCCGAGCAGGTACTTGGCCATGGGTGTCTCCTTTGCGGTTACAAACGCTCAAACAGGGCCCGACCTCGCCGCCGGGGCGAGGCCGGACCCTGTTGACGTACGACATCGGACCGTCCTGTGGCCGAGCCTATTCGGCGTCGGCGGCGCCGGCAGCAGCGTCGGCACCCGCGTCGTCAGCCGGCTTGGGCGGCCTGACGTGGAAGAAGACGATCATCACCAACATCAGGCCTGCGGAGATGGCCGCCTGGATGGCCCAGACGTTGCTGTAGCTGACCCCGCCGTCGAGGAGGAGGTCGCCGTTGATCCAGTTGCCCAGCAGCATGCCGGCCCCGAAGGTCGCGATCGTGATGAGGCCCTGGGCCTGGGAGCGAAGCTCCTTGGGCGCGACCTGGTCGGCATAGATGTACCCCGTGACGAAGAACAGGGGGAAGATGATGCCGTGGACGGCGATGCCGAGATAGTTCATGAACATCAGACTCTCGCCGTTGCCCTGCCAGAACAGCAGGTACCGCACGACCAGTCCGGCCGTGCCGACGACGAGCGTCCACTTGACGCCGAACTTCTTCAGTGCGAACGGCAGGAACAGCCACATCAGGAAGATCTCGCAGAACGGGCCGATGTTCATCACGGGCGTGATCAGCTCGACGCCGATGCTCTTGAGATAGGGGCTGCAGAACGTCCAATACGCGGCAAAGGGGATCATCCCGAGCATCGAGACCAGCAGGAAGACGGCGAAGCTGGGGTTCTTCATCAGCGAGAGGGCCTTCAGGCCGAGCAGGTCGCTGACGGAGCTTTTCTTCCCCGCGGCCGGCGGCGGGGTGTGCGGCAGCGTGAAGGCCAGAAGAGCGGCCAGTACGCTCATGGCGGCGCCGGCGATCATCGGCCTGGCCGTGCCGTCCCACGGAATGTCGAGCATCTTCACGTCGGGCAGGCCGAAATCCGCCAGGTTCTTCGCGCAGACGATGCCGAACAGCGAGGTGGCCACCCAGCCGATGGAGCCGAACACGCGGATCGACGGGAGGTCCTTCTCGGTATCGGCGCTGTTGGCGATGGCGATCGAGTTGGCGATGGCCCAGGTGGGCATGTAGCAGATCTGCTGGAGCAGCAGGACGGCGAACAGCATCCACGGGTCGGTGATCGTCGAGGCCCAGAACAGCAGCCCCGCTCCGATGAGGTTCAGCGCGACCATGACCCGTTCGCTGGCGAAGAACCGGTCGGCGACCATTCCGACGAAGATCGGGGCCACCAGGCACCCAAGGGCGGCCGTGTTGCCGATCCACCCGATCCACGTGTTGCTGAAGCCGTGTCCGCCCAGGTACGCCCCCACCTGGAGAATCCACACCGCGTGAATGGCGTACTGGATGAACATCATGGCTCTCAGGCGCCACCTGACGCTCGAAGACATGCCTGGACTTGCTGCTACCTCAGTCATGTGATGACTCCTCAAAAGGGCCCTTTTCCTGGTCTCTGCTCGACACGGCGTCGTCCATTGTCTTGCTGAACGCGGTTCCCGCCCTCGCGGGAGCCGTCCACCTCGACCGCTTCTGTCGCCCCTTCGGGGCTCTGGTTCCTAATAGAAAGCTCGCCACCGGGGGCGTTGAGCCCCCGGCTATTGCCTGCCGCCCGTTCCGGGCTCCGCAGGCGGCCGTGCCGGCCGCCGCTAAACCACGCCGTCTTGCGCCGTCTGTCTTCTCAATCTCTCTCTTCTCTGTCTTCTCTCTGCGCCTCTGCGTCTCTGTGTCGCTTCTTCCTCTGCGTCTCTCACCGCATCATCATCCCGCCGGTGACGTCGACGGTCGTTCCCGTCATGTAGCTCGCCGCGTCGGAAGCGAGGAATACGACCACGTTGGCGACTTCCTCGACGGTGGCGATGCGGTTCAGCGGGATCCGGGCGAGGTACTTGGCCTCGTGGTCGGCCAGGCGTTGGGCGACCATCTCCGTGCGGATCATGCCGGGCGCGACGGCGTTGACGTTGATGCCGTCGGCCGCCACCTCGCGGGCCAGCGCGCGAGTCATCGAGACCAGCGCGCCCTTGCTGCAATCGTACGGCAGGTGCCCGCTGGTCGAGCCCATGAAGGCGGCCAGCGAGGCGATATTGACGATCCTGCCGGTCCGGCCGCTCTCGAGCAGGCGGCGCACCAGCTCGCGCGACGCGATGAACGCGCCCGTCACGTTGACCTGGAAGATGTAGTTCCACTCATCCTCGGAGTAACCGGTGATCGGCCCGCAGCCGAGGGCGGCGGCGTTGTTGACCAGCACGTCGACGGGCCCGAGCGAATCTTCGACGAGTCGGAACATTTCGTGGATGTCGGCCTCGATCGCCATGTCCGCCGGCACGGCCGTCGCGTCTGTGCCGCAGTCGTCGCTGATCTGACGGACGACGGCCTCGGCGTCGGCGACGAGGTCGGTGCCCTTTCCGACGTTGCGGTAGTAGTGGACGGCGACCTTCGCGCCTTCCTCGGCAAGGGCCCGCGCGATCGCCTTGCCCAAGCCCTGGCTGGCGCCGGTGACGAGGGCAACCTTGTCGGTGAGATTCAACTGCATCGGACTAGATCACGAGATGGTGCACGGCGGCAATCGCCTGGCGATCGTGCCGAACGCGCCGAACGGTCTGCAATGACGAATGACGAGACCCGAATGACGAACCAATGCCGAAACGCGAATGACGAATACGCCAAGCGGCCACATCCTGCTGCAAGACTCGCCATCTCTTGTTCGACATTGGGGCATTCGTCATTGATTCATCATTCGGACTTCGTCATTCGTCATTCCCGCCGTCTCCGGCGGGCGTCACTTCATCTTGATGACGGAGATGGTGTGGTCCTTGTCGTATGCGCTGTTCAGCAGGCCCGGGAAGGTCATGTCGAAGCAGACGATGAACATCTCGTCGCCGCGGAAGATGACCTCGCAGGGCTGGTCCAGCAGCCCGTCGGCACCCGTCGTGTCGCCGTTGATCCAGATCGTCGAGAGCTTCCCGTCGGTCGTGAACGCCCGGACGGCGTTGGAGGCCGAGTCGGTGATGTAGATCAGGTTGTCCTTCTTCCGCCAGAACATCCCGTCGGCGCTCGGCAGGTTGACCGGATCGTCGATCAGCAGCTTCTTGGTCGCCTTCCCGCCGGCGTCGAAGGAGATCTTGAAGATCCGCCCGTCGCCGAAGTTGCCGCAGTAGAGGTTGCCCTCGCCGTCGAAGGTCAGCCCGTCGGCGCCGGCCATGTCGCCGCGGCCCCGCTCGATCGTGTTCTGCGTCACGATGATATGCGGATCACTGTCGCCCGGATGGAGGTGGACGACGCCCTTGTTCATCTCATCCATCGAGATCCGATAGATGTAGCTCTGGCCCTTGACCTCGCTGAAGGTGTCGCTGACGTAGACGTTGTTGTCCCGCCAGATGACGGCGTTGGCCAGCGAGAACCCGTCGGCGACGACGTCCACGCCGGTGGCCTTGCCGTCCTTCATGTTGATCCGAAGCAGGCGGCTCTTGCGGTTCGTATTGTAGAAGTACTGGTTGTCGGCCACGTACAGGTTGCCGTCGGGCCCGATGTCGAGCCCCATCGGCCCGCAGCGGCTGGTCTCCGGGTGCATCGGCAGGTCACAGAGCTTGGAGATCTGGTTGTCCGGCGTGATCACCATCATGATCGCCGGGTAGCAGATGTTCTCGTTGAAGTTGGGACACGACAGGTACATGACGTTGGTCTTCTCGTCCAGCGTCATGCCGTCCGGCGTGTTGCCCGTGTCGTCCAGCTTGAACGCGAGCGTCGGCCGGTTCGCCTCACACCCGCTGACCACCACCAATGAAACCGCAACCACCAACAGACCGCCCACAACATGCATCTTGGAGTTCATCTTCCGGGCCCTTTCCTTTCACCGTTCAACACGCGAAGTGCCGCCTACGTGCCGCCGGAGGCGGCAACGCGGGAAGTGTACCGGCCGCGCGGGGCGGAGGAAAGGAAAAAGGCGCGGGCCGCCGGCTTCGCGCGGGTCGAGGCCTACGGCGATCTCGGCGGGTCGGCCTACGACCACGAGGCCCGGCGGCTGGTCATGCTGGCGGTGCGATGACGTGACGGGGGCTTTGCCCGCCTGTTGGGGGTTTCGCTTCGCCGCGGAATCTGTCACAATACGCCCCGGGCGGTTCACGATGCGCCAGCAGGCCGACCCCCGCCGCGGTCAGCGGAGGCCGATATATGCAGTGCCATGAGTTCCGAGCGAAGTGCGAACGATCGATGCGCCTGACCCCCGAAGCCTACGCCGCCTGGGTCGGACACATGAATGCGTGCAGCGAGTGCGGCGAGTGGTACATGGCCCGGGAGGTCGAGCGGTGGGGCGGCGAGGTGTCGGGGTTCCCGTGTGTTCACGTGGCCTACTACGCCACGCTGCGAAGCGCCGACTACCGCGACGCGCCGTCGTGCCCGGACTGCCTGGTCGTCCGCGAGCCGGACGGCTCGTTCGTCCTCCCCATCCGCGACGGCGGCCGAACCGCCGCCACCATCCGCTTCTGCCCCTGGTGCGGGACCGAGTTGAAGCCAGAAGGAAACGCGCCCGATTGACCCCGCCCCCGCCGTCGTGAAGTGAACACCCTCGCGGGCCGGACGGTCGATGGTCGCCGCCACGCCAACGCATGGGAGAGCCACATGATCCGCTCGCGCGCCTTCACGAAGCTGCTGTCGGGGCTGTTGCTGCCGCTGGGCGCGACGGCCCCGGGCTGCTGCCCCACCGCCGCCGAACCGGCTGCGATGCCCGCTGCCGCGCCTGCCGCCGCGCCCGCCGCAGCAGCCGGCGGGCCGATCCGGCTGATCGCCCGCGGCGACGACATGGGCTTCTGTCATGCCGCCAACGTCGCGTGCATCCGGGCTTACCGAGAAGGCATCATGCGCTCGGTCGAAGTGATGTCGCCGGCGCCGTGGTTCTACGAGGCGGCCGCCATGCTCCGCGAGAACGGCGGCCTCGACGTCGGCGTGCACCTGACGCTCACCTGCGAATGGGCCAACTACAAGTGGGGGCCCATCACGCCCTCCCCGTCGCTGGCGACCAAGGAGGGCTACTTCGCCCCGTCGACGAAGGGCTTCCTCGACGGCAAGCCGGATCTCGCCGAGGTTGAGCGCGAGCTGCGGGCACAGATCGAGCGGGCCATGCGGCACATCCCGCAGGTCTCCCACCTGTCCTGTCACATGGGCACGCCGACGGCCCGGGCGGACCTCCGCGCGATCGTCGACAAGCTCGCAGCCGAGTACAGGCTCCCCGTCCGCATTGACGGCGTCCGCGGCGGCTTCGGCTTCTGGGGCGAGCCGGCCGACAAGAAGAAGGCCCTCCTCGCCGAGAAGCTCGAGTCCCTCGGCCCGGGCCTGTGGATCTTCGTCTGCCACCCCGCGCTCGAGACGGCCGAGACGCGCGCCATCGGCGGCATGGGCGACAATGACGCCAACGTCCGCATGGCCGTCCATCGCCAGACGGTCACCGACATCCTGACCGACCCCGACATCCGCCGGATCATCCAACGCCGCAACATCCAACTGATCAGCTACGCCGACGCGCTCGCCGTCGGGAACAAGCCCGGCCACGAGCCCTGAGGTCCGGAACACCCCACCGCCGGGCAACCCACACGACTGCCCTGCCGCTTGCGGCTTCGCGACCGACCCGATCCCAAGCGGGCCGAAGTGCTTGCTCACGCAGCCGACGACGGGGATACTGTGGGACCGGGACGCCGTAGAACAACCGTCTGCGCCCGACAGGGGCGGCCGCCCCGAGCGTTCGAGGAAAACACCGTGCCTGCGAAGCTCGACATTGATCGCGAGGAGATCGCCGCATTCTGCCGGAAATGGCAGATCGTCGAGTTCTCGCTGTTCGGGTCGGTTCTGCGCGACGACTTCCGCCCCGACAGCGACGTGGACGTGCTGGTCAGCTTCGCCCCCGACGCGCCGTGGAGCCTGATGGACATCGTGGCGATGAAGGACGAGTTGGGCCGGATGATCGGGCGCGAAGTCGACCTCGTCGAGAAGGAAGCCCTGAAGAACCCATTCCGCCGCCGCCACATCCTGGATCACCACGAGGTGATCTATGCAGCGTGACCCCGCCCTGCTGTGGGATATGCTCGAGCGGGCCCGCCGCATCCGGCGATTCGTCGAGGGGAAGATGTATGCCGACTACCTCGAGGATCCGCAGTTCCAGGATGCGGTCGAGCGCTGTGTCGAGGTCATCGGGGAGGCGGCGCGAAACGTCTCGCGCGAACTGCGGGATGCGCATCCCGAGATCCCCTGGTGCCCGATCCGCCAGAGCCGAGCGAACGCTGAACTGCCCCGGTGTGCGGGGCCGGGAGCCGCTGGCCACCGTGCGGGGCGACCAAAGGGGAGACGTTCCGTCCGCAGGCGGGTTGAAGGGCTTGTTCACCCAGCCCGGGTCGAGGATACTGTGGCCTTGGGGCGAGACGCGACGGTCGCGGACACCCCGGCAGGCGCGACGGCGGCACTTCGGCCGCGGCAGGAAGGAGTATCTCATGGGATCACACGATCAGAACCGACCGAGTCGGCGTGACGTTCTGCGTCTGGGCGCGGCGGCAGCGGCAGGTGCGTTGGCGGGCGAGCTGGGCCTGCCGGGCCCGGTGGCGGCCTTGGCGGCGAAGGCGAAGGGCAAGAAGAAGCCCATCGGCGTGGGCCTTCAGCTCTACTCGGTGCGGCGCGAGTGCGGGGCGGAGAAGGGCAAGGGGCTGATCAAGGTCATCGAGGCCGTTGCGAAGATGGGCTACGAGGCCGTCGAGTTCGCCGGCTACTACGGGTGGAAGCCGACCGACCTCCGCAAGCTGCTGGACGACAACGGCCTGAAGTGCTGCGGCACGCACACCGGGCTCGATCTCCTGCTGGGCGACAACTTCGAGAAGACCGTCGCGCTGCACAAGACGATCGGGGCGAAGTTCATCATCGTCCCGGGTCTGGCGGGCAAGTACCACAAGGACGGCGAGGCCTGGGCCTCGACGGCCAAGCTGTTCAACCAGATCGCCGCCAAGCTCAAGCCGCTGGGCATGCAGACCGGCTACCACAACCACAGCCACGAGTTCAAGAAGTTCGACGGCAAGACCGGCTGGGACATCTTTTTCGGCGGGACGGTCAAGGACGTCGTGATGCAACTGGACACGGGCAACTGCATGGGCGGCGGCGGGGACCCGGTGGCGATCATGAAGCGCTTCCCCGGCCGGGCCGTCACGATGCACATGAAGGAGCACGGCGGCGACGCCAAGACCGTCGTCGGAGAGGGCACGGTCAAGTGGAAGGAGCTGATCCGCCTGGCCCGGACCGTCGGCGGGACAAAGTGGTTCATCATCGAGCACGAGCGCCGGGGCCAGCCGCCCGTCGAGGCCGTCAAACGCTGCATCGACAACTTCAGGAAGATCCTGGCGAGCGTCTGAGCGTCCGGCCGGCGCCGTTGACGTTGGTGGTTTGCCACAGGGGCACAAAGGGCGCAGCGCAGGCTTCGCCCGCAACCCAATGCCGCGTGCCGGGTGCTCTTCAGCGGCGGCCACCGCGACCGTCGCCGGCGACCTGCCGCCAGCCGACGGACGGCCATCAAAGGGCGCTGAACAGGTGCTGCAGCTCTGCTGCACGCGCCAGAGGCGGCCCCGAAGGGGGCAGCCGGAAGTAGGCCGGGGGCGCAGCCTCCGGAAACGGGCGTATTCCCGCAGGGGCCCCGAAGGGGTCCCGGAAAGGCGACGACCATGTCCTACACGTCCCTGCTCTGCCACATCGCGTTCGCCACCGAGGAGCGTCGCCCCTTCCTCACGCCGGAGGTCCTCCCCCGCGTCTGCCAGTACGTCGGTGGGATCGCGCGGCGCCTGGACTGCCAGCTCCCGGCAGTCAACGGCACGGTGGATCATGTCCACTTGGCCGCCATCCTCCACCCGACCGTGGCGGTGGCCCAACTCCTTGGCGAAGTCAAGTCACGATCGTCAACGTGGATCCACAAGACCTGGCCGGAGTCGAAACCTCCCCTCTGCACAACAGAGGGTCAATGATACACGCACATGCGTCAATCCTGGCGCGCTGCGCCTCTGTACTGCTGACGTTTCATTCCTTGTCTTCCTGAGGAGGTTCTGACGTGCCGTAGAAAGAGGACTTGCTTCGCTCGGGGTCTATCGCATCCAGCCCAATGGGATGACGCGGCGCCGGGCGCGAGCCGCGGCAGGGGAAGATCGATGGGTAGCCGCGGAATTCGGGCGACTCTTCGAGCCATCTGGGGGGGGGAATTCCGCGGCGGATGGGCCCCATCGATCTTTCCCGGTCCATGGCGAAGGCGGCTTGGTCGGCTCGAGCTCTGGTCGCGGCCGAAAGCTGCGCTGTGGCTCTTGTCCGAAAAAGTGGTGGGTCGTTTGGAGGCCAGCCCCCAAGCCCCCGAGGTCTGTCGCTTTGCAGCCAAATGGCACCTGGGGTACAGCACCTCCGCTGCCGGGGAGGATAAGGCAATGCTGAGGAGCAACCCGAGCGCCACGGCAGTGCCGAGTGGCACGGGCGGCATCCCGTGCCGTGCCGCCCCTCTTGCTTGCTGCCATTTGGCCGGGAAGCGATAGACCTCGCCGTTTAGGGCAGAGCCTCTGTCCGCCCTGGCCAACCGCTTTTTCGGGACAAGAGCCCCCTCTGGCAGCAGTGCTACGCAGTCTTAACCCAAGTTCGCCAGCAGCGGAATTCTGAAAAGAATCTTCGCTGGTCGGCGGACGGTTCTACGGGACTTACGGCGCGTCGGGCGGCGTGAGGGGGCACGGATCGCCCGAATCGCGATGTAGTCAAGACCCACTGGGTTGCGGGGCTGGCGATCGAGCCGACAATGGGGGCATGTTCCTCAAGCCGTGTTACCGCACCAAGAACGGCAAGCGACACGCGTACTGGGCGCTGGTCGAGTCATATCGCACGGCGCGTGGTCGGCGGCACCGGGTGGTGGCCTATCTCGGGGACGTTGGCGAAGCCAAGCGGCGAGGCACAAAGCGTGCGGCCGGAGGCCGGGCTGGGCCGTCGCTGTTCGAGGACACCGCGGCGGAGTGGGTTGAGGTCGACGTCAAGCGGCTGCGGGTGGAACGCTGCCTGGACTTCGGCGGTTCTTGGCTGGGCCTGCAGGTTTTGCGGCGGCTGGAGTTGATCGACTTTTTGGAGGACATCATGCCCTCGGGGCGGGAGGAGATCCCCTGGCCGCTGATGGCGGCGGTGTTGGTGTTGTGCCGGTGGTGCCGGCCGAGCAGCGAATTGTACATCGCCGAACATCTCTACAAGCACACGGCCATTGCGGACCTGCTGGGCATCCCGGCGCAGAAGATCAACGAGCAGCGGCTGTACCGGGCGTTGGACAAGGTGTTGTTCCACAGGGAGGCGCTGCAGATCTTCCTGAAGAACCGGTTGGGCAACCTGTTCGACCTGGAGTATGACCTGCTGCTGTACGACATGACGAGCACGTACATCGTGGGTACGCCGAAGGGAATGCTGCGGCAGGTCGAGCGGGAGTTGCTGGAGAAAGACTGGGAGTCGATCCATGGGGGTCTGGAGGTCAAGCGGGTGGCGTCGCCGGACGGAGAAGAGACGTTCATCCTCTGTCGCAGTGCCGATCGCCGCGAGAAGGAAAAGGCGATGCACGAGCGGTTCGCGCAGCGAATCGAGGAGGGGCTGCGGAAGATCGAAACCAGCTGCCGCAAGCGGAAGTACAAGGTGGTGACGATCGCCAAACGTCTGGGCAAGCTGCTGGGCCGCAACAGCCGCGCCGCCGGTCTGTTTGAGACGGACGTGATAACAGGTCCCGACGGCGGCGCGTGGCTGGTGTGGCGGAAGGTGCCGGCCTGGGGTCGCTGGGCGGAGTTGAGCGAAGGCTGCTATCTGCTGCGGAGCAACGTGACGGACTGGTCGGGTGCGGAGCTTTGGCGCGCGTACATGCAGTTGACGGATGCGGAAGAGGCGTTCTGCATTCACAAAACAGATCTTCGAATCCGGCCGATCTGGCATCAGAAGGAGCAGCGGGTAGACGCCCACGTGCTGGTGTGCTTCCTGGCGTATGTGTTGTGGAAGACGCTGGAGCAGATGTGCCGGCGCGCGGGTCTGGGCGACGAACCGCGCCGCGTGCTGGACGAGTTGGGGCGGATCGAGCTGGTGGACGTGGTTGTGCCGACGCGGGACGGGATGGAGATTCGCCGTCGCTGCGTGACCCGGCCGGACGATCACCAAGCCATTCTGCTGCAGCGGCTGGGCCTCAACCTGCCGCCAAGCCTGCCGGTGACGGACGAGCAACCGAACGGAATGTAGTCAAGACTTTGGCCCGTTTTTGACGCAAACAAAGGACTTACGACAACAACTGGCGAACTTGGGCTAGCGGCCGCCGAGCTGGCAGTGACTCGAATGGCCCCGTGAACACAGGCTTGTCTGCGTCTTGTATACAGAGACAATGCGACCCACAATATGTCGTCATATATGGAGTTACGACGGCGCGCACTCGCGCACGGTCATTTACTATTCATCCAGACACATGACCGTGCCGTCCCGCAGTGTGAGGAAGCACTGGCCGCGCGCGGCGGTCAGGCCGTCCCACACCGGCTGCGCGGGGAGTTTGAGTTCGGCGATCTTCGCGCCGTCTTTCGTGGACGCGGTCCAGAGCAGCCCCCCCTGCTTGCCCGCGTAGGTATCCGACAACTGTCCGAGCGTGAAGGACGATTGCAGCGGAACGCCGGCGGCGATGACGGTGTCGCCTGCCACCACCAGGGCATTGCCGGTCAGCGGGATCTGCGTCGACCAGCGCTGCTTCCATGTCCCGGTGCGAGGCACCGTGCGTGTCTTCCAGTCGGCTTTCCAGACGCCGGGGCCGTTGCTGACACACTGGCCACTGTAGAGGATATAGCCTTTCTGGGGCACCAGCCGCGTGCTGTGTCGTCCGGGCAGGTATCCGCGAATCTCGTAGAACACGTCTCCGTCCATGGCAAGAATGTCGCCCTTGGGCCCGGCGCCGGGCGCGCCCGTATTCGGCCCGTAGCACAGGTCGGTGTCGACCGTCCAGTACGTGCGGTGCTGGGGGACGTCATCGAGGAACCCCCCGGCTGCGATGAGATGAGGCCGCCTCACCTCCGACAGGGCAACGGGTGTCAGGTCAGGCTTGAACGCCTGGTGGCGGATGTAGAGCAGGTCGCCCTCGCACGAGAACACGCCGCCTTTGAATCCCTCAATGCGTGTGTTGCGCTTGCCGAGGACCGGGAAGCGGTTCTTGGCGTACGGGCCGCTGACCTGTCGGCGATGCACGACCTCGCCGGTCCGCGGGTTCAGCGCGTAGACGATGATCCCGCCGTCCAGGAACGAGTTGCGCCCGGCAGCGAAGTAGGCCAGCCCCTTCCGGACCAGGACCGCACCGTTGACCGGCCAGGCGGACTCAAGCTGGCCGTCGGCGCACACCAGGCGCTGCTGGGGCTGGTCGCAGAACCTCCAAGCCAACTCGCCGTCGGCGGCGCGGACCGCGTGAACCCAGCCATCGCGTGATCCGAACAGGAGCAAGCCGCGATGGAAGGTCGGCGGGCTGTCGATCCGCCCCCCCGCGGTGTAGGCCCAGCGAACGGCGCCGTCCTTGCGAGACAGCGCGTAGAGCGTGTGGCTGTCGCGGGCCGCGACGTAGACCAGGTCGCCGACGACCGTCGTGGCGGTCGGCAGCGACGGGAGGCGAGTCTTCCAGACGGGCCGGAGCTTCCCGCCGACCTTCGTGCGGGTCAACCCGGTGCGGGCGCCCCCGTTGCGGTAGGCGGGCCAGTCGGCCTGCGTGGCCGCCGCGGCCGGCTCTGACCCGTAGGCCTCGCCTTGGATGAGCCGCGGGACGCGACCGACCTGCATCACCTTCCCCGCGCCCCGGCCGCTGTCATACACTGCGTTGAATCCCGTGAGCATCGATCCGCTGACACACGAGCAGGAATACGGCGAGGAGTAGAGCATCCCGTTGGCCGGCAGCGGCCCCAGGCCGCAGGTGGCGCGGATCCACGGCGAGGGAAATTCGCGCCGCCCCCGCAACGACACGAAATCGGATCCGCCGGTCTTGGAGTTGATGTAGTAGGTCTCGGTGATCCGGTTGCGGTAGCAGCGATCGTGCCCCATCGGCTGATTCATCTCTTGTGTGAGGCGCCGCGCGATGCGTCCGGTTTTCGGGTCATGGCCGACCATCAGCCCTGTCCACAGGAGCCCGTCGGCAATGAAGCAGTCCGAAGTCTTCATGTAGTTCTGGACATTCCTCGCCGTCCAGGCGAGCTTGCCGTCCGCGAGTTGGTAGGCCTTCACGTCGCTCACTGTAGAGCAGTACAGCATGGTGTCCGTGAGCACGAGCGTGGGGTTCAGGTTGTCCTGTCCGCCCATCGGCCCCTTGGGCCGGCCCTTCTGGCCTTTGACCCGCTTGGCCGGTTTCACGTCGAGGCCGGGCGACGCCGCGGACCACACGACGCGGCCCGTGGCCGCATCGCAGCAGATCACCTGGTTCTTCGTGCAGTAGGCAAGCGAAGTGTCCTTGACCGCCAGAGAGCCCCCGACGTAGCCGGAAATGGCCTTGGACCACTTCTCATCGCCGGATTCGGCATCCACGGCCTTCAAGGTCACGCCGTCGGTTCTGGCGTTCCGGACCCCGTACGGCTCGCCGCGAATCGCGTAGATGACGCCCCGATCGTAGGCAAACTCCACGGTCCTCGCGGTCCCGGGGAGTTTCCTCAACCCGCTACCCGTTGCCGCGTCCAACACGCTGATGGGAACCGTGTATCCCAGCGTGCAGTAGACGCGGTCTCCGATGGCGGCCATGCGGCGCTGGATCTGGGTAGGTACGAACTTGACGTAACTGGCCGTCTCGTGCCAGCCGTCCAGCGGCTTGCGCCACAGTTCGCAGCCGTTGAACGCGTCTCGCGCGATCAAGTGGAACTTTGCGGGCAGTTTGTGGTACTCGACGGATGCCAGGTCCTCGATCGTGAACAGGCGTCCGTTGGCCGACAGCATCGACGTCACCGTCACCCAGGACATGTGCGATCGGCCCCACCGCGTGCCGCCCGTCCACCGCAAACGCTCCGGCGGGCCGACTTTGTCCGTGGAGACCGCGTTGTTGTCCGCATGGCGGAGATACTGGCGCCACTCGTCGATGTCCGCGGGAACGGGCTTGACCCGCTTGTGCCACGAGCCGCCTTGCTTGATCAGCGCGATCCCACGAGGCGCCAACACACGCATCACCTCCCCCTCGCCCATTTCCCCGCCCTCGACCGCCACGAGATTGACCAGGTTGTCGATATACGGCAGCACCTTGCCGTCGAGAGCGCGGGCCGAGACCCTCCCGTACCTTCCCCTTGGCAGCAATCGCCTGCGCAGTACGGCAACTCGCTTGCCGTCGGTCTCCAGGCCGTGGACCGTGCAGTTCGTCGCGGCCGCCTCGCCGTAGGCCGCGTCCGTAGCGTTCACCAGCACGATGATGCCGCCCTTGATTCGCGCCTGGGCTACCGTGTCGGCGATCTCGCTGGCATAGAGGGAACACGCCGTCAGGGCCGCGATCACGGCCGATGCACATTGCTTCATGACACCACCTCGGGCTCTGCTGATTCGCAGAGAAACACACTTCGCGAGGGCTCGTCGCACATGCGACGGCCTCCTTGCGGTCTGGCGGGCCTCCGGTCCCCCCCGTCGGCCCAGCACCCAACGTCTTTGGCCGCTCAAGCAAGGCTGATCCTCAGCCCCTACAGGTTCCATCCGACCACCCTCCGGTCTCCTGAGCGACCAACTTGGCACCCCAAGCCGAGCCAACCAGCGGAGCAATGTCCCTGGAGACTTGATCGCACGTCGGCACGGCCGTATCATCTCGCTATTCTCGAACTGGCAAGATCTTACCCAGTAAGATCGCGCAGTCAAGGCTCTTCTCTGTTCGGTCTTTGTAAGCACACCGAACTCGCTGGTCCGCTCCAGTCGGAGTTGCTCGCCTAGCTGCGAACTTGCCGGAAGAGCTACCGCGGCGGCGATTACGCTGAGGCCTACACGCCGCAGGGGGCGTTTCTGAAGACGCCTCTGCCGAGCGAGTAGGAGTAGCCATGCGAACGGACAAGCAGGCTGTATGGCAGACGCAGCTGATGATAGTGAGGCGAAACGGATTGACGAGGAAGGACAGCTGAAGATGAAAGAAGAACCCTCCGGCGACTACTACGACTACACGAAGACCATGCAGCCCGAGCGACCGTGGCTGGTGGACTGGCACCAGCGATACACTTGGCGAATCATGCACGCCAAGCGCGGCGGCACGGGCATGTACAGCGGTGACCCCGAGATGGCTGCCGCCCGCCCACCGGGATGCCGCTGGGTCTTTGGCGACGGACGAATCGCCGAGCTCTTCCTGACTTTCGAGGACGGGCTGAAGGCGATCAAGCGCATGCACGATCTGACGTGCGGCGTGCCGCAGATCGTGCTGCTGACCGGCTGGCAGTTCGAGGGACACGATTCGAAGTATCCCGCGTGGTCGCAGGTCAACCGCCACCTCAAGCGCGAGTGCGACGAAACCGCGATCGCCAGTCTGCGCTGGCTGATCCGCGAGGCACGCCAATACAACTGCCTGGCCACGTTGCACGTCAACATGTTTGACGCTTACGCGGATTCGCCGCTGTTCGAGGAGTACCTCGAGAAGGACATCATCGCCCGGGATGCCGACGGCAAGGCGATCATCGGCAACCGCTGGTCGGGCATGGACTGTTACCACGTCAGCTACACACAGGAGTGGAAGTACGGCTTGGCGCAGAAGCGGATCGACGACCTGCTCCAGATGATCCCCGAGGTCGCAGAGAACCACTGTATCTACGTCGACGCGTTCCTCGGCGCGCGCAAGGCCGAGCAGAAGGGACCGATCAGCCCCTACCTCGGATACAGCAAGGAAGAGGAGGCCCGCACGCAGCGTAAGATCCTGCGCTACTGGCGCGACAAGGGCGTGGACCCGGCTTGCGAACACGTCTGGGGCATGCGCGTCGACCGGTTCGTCGGCCTGCAGCCGCACAGCGCCTGCCAGGCCGAGCAGATCGCGGACCTGCCCGACGAGTTGTACTGCAGCAACCCCGCGCACTTCGGTTTTACGTCGGTGACCGAGCCCGAAGATTTCAAGCGGCGCTTCTGGCTGGAGTTCCTGCCGTGGCATTACAAGAACAACCCGGCGGGCAGCGACGATTACGGCAACATGATCGACGGCGGCGATATCTGCATGCCGGCACTGTGGTGCGCGGAGCCCACGCTGATCGCCTACAGCAAGGACGGCTATGCCGACCGGACATGGTCGCTGCCGCCGGACTGGGCGAGTGTATCGGAGGTCGAGGTATCCCGTCTTACGGGTGACGACCCGCAACCACGTGAGCGCGTCTCGGCGGGCGCGGACGGCCTTCAGTTGAGTCTTGAGCAAGACGACGCGGTCTGCATTACCTGCGTGAACCAGAAGGCAGTCGGCACACGCTGAACGCTGGCGAAGCCTGGATTCTACATCATTCGCATACCGATAGCAGAGAGCATTCCCCGAGCAGGTGGAGTCGCATCCCATAACGGATCTGGAACGTCTTGTGGCCTGCATGGCCTACGAGTCGGCGGATCGGCGAGTCGTCGTACTTGCGGGCGATCAGCAGCCGATGCCACCGGAGAATCGTCTGTGGCGAGAACAATGTGCCGAACTGCTCCAGCAGGCGACGGCCAAGGGCCTTGCCTTTCGCAGCAAGGCGCCACTTCTGCTCGGCGTTGAGGAGCAGGCGCTTTCCGCCCAGCTTCTCCCGCAAGATGCGGTTCTCCTCCCGCAGGAACTCAATGACTTCCGGCTGCTGCCGGTTCATCCAGCCCGCCAAAGCCACGAGGAAGAACTGCCATGGTGTCCAGGTCGTGGGACGGAAGATAGCCAATGCCTGCCCATGGCTCAAGCCACCGCCAGACAGGCACGGATGGAACGTGGAGGGCTGCGGGTTCGCCATCGGCCGCCGGAAAGCAATTGCCGACCCGGCAATCGGAGGTAGAATCGTCAAGAAGGCCGACGGCTGACTGCGGTTGGAGGCCATCCAGCGAATCTTGGTTGAGATGACGCCAACTGCCATTGTGAGTGTGCGCGGCGAAACGCGTCACTGCAAAGGAACACCATGCAGACGGCTCACAAGATGCAGACGCCAGACCACGGCCCCCTCAGGTCGTGCAGCCGCATCGCACTGGCCGTGCTGCTGCTGGCCTGCGGCGTCGCGCGGGCAGCCCCCAGTAAGGGTGTTTCGTTCAAGATGGTCGATCAAAAGCACCTGCCCTACCCGGCCAAGGATCGCAACGACCTCAGCGTGTACTGTGGCGGCGGCAAGGGAGTGCTGATCGCGCCTCGGTGGGTTTTGACCGCCTCGCACTGCATCACCTCCCGAAAGCAGAAGGCGGGCACGGTGCGCGTCAAGTTCGCCAACGGCAAGGGCAAGTCCGTGCGGATCAAGGTGGACAAGGTAGCCCGCCATGGCCACAAGGACCTGGCCCTGCTGCGCCTGGCGCGGCCGGTTAAAGCGGCCGAGCGCAGCCCCCTGCTGCTGCTGCGCGAGCAACTGGTCGCCAAGGACGGGCTGTTGCGCATCAAGAAGGTCACCGGCAAAACCACCTGGCGTAACATCCCGGCGCGGGGCAAGGGCGACAACCTTACGGTGCGGAAGAAGGAGGACCGCAGAGGCAAGGCCGGCAGCAGCGGCAGCCCATGGGTGATCCACTCCAGACGTGTCGGCGACGTGCTGGTGGGCATCACCCACGGAGGCGGGAGAGCCCCCCAAGTGGCCTACGGCGCCCGGTGGATCGAGGAAACGGTTCGAACACACAGCAAGGACCGCCTCGTCTGGGCGACGAAGAGGCAGACATTGGGGAAGTAACGCTGTATCTTGCATCGCCTGGGCAATAGGCCGGCGGCGGTCATCGGCCACAGTCCATCTGGGACACCGTAGGAGCCGCAAGGCGAAATCCCGGTTGTTAGGAGCCGAAGATCATGAGGTTACTGAGGCTGATGCTTCTCGTCGGCTTGGCGGGGTTGCTTGCCGGTTGTGGTTCGAACGAAGACGGTTCAGGTTCGGGGAACGGGAGGAAAACCGATCCAGAGTTGCAGGCGGCGAAGAAGACGGGGCAAAAGGACCCAACCGACGAACCGAAGACAAAGCCGGTGGTCAAGCCACCCGTCGTCGATCCGCCCGTAGTAGCCGACCGGATTCTGGACAGGAAGAAGGCCCAGAGACTGGAGGTTCGCCACTCCATGATCGGGTTCCGGAACACGTTGCTCTTCTATACGTTCAAGGACCAGCAAGCGATCCTGGCCCTGTCGATCGGCAACGCGGACCAGACCTTTCCTGTCAAGGGCAAGATCCACCTTCTCGATGCCGCGACCACGGAGGAGGGTCTGAAGAAGTGGGTCAATAACCAGCACTCGGACGGGCTGTTCCCCGATGTCCCCAGGCCGAGATTCTCCGGCGATCTGCCGGCGGGATCGTGCAAGGTTACCTCCCACGAACAAACGGGCACGAGTGAGAATCCCAGTCCCATCAGCCCCGCAACGTTCAAGAACCACAAGGTGAAGTTGTCGGCGAAGGAGCATGTCATCGACGAGAAGGTCAAGCTCTCCGCATTCACCGATACGGCCACGGTTCACGTCAAGAGCAAGTGAATACGGCTCACCGGTTTCGACGAGTTGCGGCGCTTTGGGTCGAACCCTCACGGCTTTCTTGCTGAAGGCCGCTCTTGGCTACGGGCCTCGTACGGAACTGTGAGAGCGGTGACTGGTCTGAAACGGCTAGGTGACCGGCTTCTGCTCAAGAACCGGCAACCGGGGATCGGAGCGACCATCAGCCAGTTCAAGGGAAGACCAGATCATGGTGACACCCTTGCTGCCCCAAGGCCGACCCCGTAAAACTGGCGGCGTCGTAGACTCGCAAGAACTGCCTCAGCCTGCATCACTGCTACACCCGAGCGGCATAGCGGGCCTGCGGAAGCTCTGCGGGTCATCGAAGGCGGAAGACCTCGGCGCTGTCCCGGCGACCAGGCTATCTCCAGCCGCTCCTCGACATGCCGGCTGGTTGCCCTCGCACGTCGGAATCAAACGTGGACTCACTGTCAAGCCAACGCCTTCATCCCTCCTCAACGCGGACGGC
>Ga0180438_10005181_pt1 | contig 18302 bp, 17 predicted proteins | sample SS_ome_12_FD_132455 | JGI IMG/M metagenome (GOLD analysis project Ga0180438, IMG submission 132455) | Hypersaline lake sediment archaeal communities from the Salton Sea, California, USA - SS_3_D_2 metaG | ecosystem: Environmental > Aquatic > Non-marine Saline and Alkaline > Hypersaline >...
AGGCCGATCACGCCCTGGTGCCAGCTGCCGTTATACAGGCAGAGGCCTGCGTGCAGCCGATCCTCTGCCAGTGTCGCCAGCAGCGCCTGCATGTCGTCGAGCGCCTGGTCCAGCATGCCCTGCTCGATCTGCTTGCGCTGCTGGTTCAGCCGGTTCAGCTCCTCTGCAATACTTCCGGCAACCGTGGCCGAATCCGTGATCAGGCATTCAATGCCGGCCGACATGTCCTCGAGACGACCGGCCGCGTTCAGCCGGGGGCCGATAAAGAAGCCGAAGTCGGTGCTGGTGCAGGCCTTCGGATCCTTGCCCGCCGCACTGAACAGGGCCCGGATGCCGGGCCCGGTCCTGCCCGCGCGTATGCGCCGTATGCCCTGCTCGACCATGATGCGGTTGTTCTCGTCCAGTGGCACCACGTCGGCCACCGTCCCCAGCGCGACCAGGTCCAGCAGCCCTGCCATGTTGGGCTCGGGCCTCTGATCGTCGAACCAGTCCCTGTCTCTCAGTGCGGCCCTGACCGCCAGCATCAGGTAGAAAGCAACGCCGACGCCCGCGATTGATTTGCTGACAAAACCGCAACCCGGCTGGTTCGGATTGACGATCGCATCCGCCTCGGGCAGCTGCCGACCGGGTAAATGATGATCCGTGACCACCACCTTCATACCATGGCGGTGCGCCGCCTTGACGCCCTCGATGCTCGAGATGCCGTTATCGACCGTGATCAGAAGATCGGGTACGTACTTCGCCGCGACTTCGACGATCTCCGGCGTCAAGCCATAACCGTATTCGAACCGGTTCGGTACCAGGTAATCCACGTGCGCGGCCGCAAAGCCGGTCATTGCCCGCACCACCAGCGCCGTGCTGGTCGCACCGTCCGCATCGTAGTCACCGATGATCAGGATACGCTGCTGCTGCGTGATCGCGTCGGCAACGATGCTCGCCGCGGTGTCGATACCCTTTAGCTGCCTGTAATCGATCAGGCGCTCGAGTGAATAGTCGACCTGGTCGAGGCTGCTGACATGACGGTTCGCGTATATGCGTTTCAACACCGGATGCAGTGCCGCGTCCTGAAGCTGTTCCGGTATGACATGATTGCGGCGCTGTATTTTACGTACCCTGGTGTGTTTCGACATAGTCCCCCAGCCGGTCTTTTTTCCAGAACATCAGCTTGCTGATGTCGAGTTTATTGTTGTTGCGGGAATGATAGCGCACACCGTTACATGGATAAACGTTGACAACCGCGTCCAGGCTCTGCGCGGCCGCCAGCAAGGGCTCGAGCCAGTCGTCGACCAGCTCCAGCATGGCATCGAGCCAGGCCGCGCTGTCACCATAATTGCACGGCCCGTCGAGTTGATCGAGCACCACAACCCCGTGGCCCGGCTGCTGCATCGCCTGCGCGATCACGAAAGGGTCCGTGAGCGCGGAATGCGTTATCGCATTCAGTTTTGCGATCCCCGTAACCGCGAGGTCACCGGCATACACATGGGTAACATCTGTTTTGCCGGCTTGAGGCAGAACGCCTTCGCCCCACAGCCACAGGCTGTTGACCGCGGGCCGGCCGTTCTGTTCACGCGCTTGGTTGACCGGGCTGATATGCAGCAGCATCTGGCCCTCGTTCATCAGGCGCTTCCATTCAGCAGCGCCGGCACCGGTCGGCAGCAGGTGGTTGATGTTGCGTCCGACCGCGCGCCGCAGCGGCGTGGTTTCGAGCTCGCAGGAATCGAGCCGGACCAGCCAGTTGTTCTGGTCGGCCATCTGCAGCTCGATGCCGTCTTCAGCAAAGTGAGCGTTGAGTTCCCCAATCAGCTGCCCGGCTTCCTGCTGCGTGATCGACAGCGTCTGGCTGTCGCTCAGCACCGCGCGGTCCATGTCAGCCTGCAGGTTCACCGGGTCCGCGTGTACCCAGCAGTGGTCACCGGGCGCCTCGCCGTGAGCCAGCAGGGTCAATGCAGCGTGAGGAAAAGCAGGTGCCGACGCAAGACCGAACAGCTCGACCAGCTGGTCGTGATAATCGCCCGGTCGTGTACGCGCTTTACGGAAACGCTTCAAAAATGCGATCAGCGGTGCCGCGGCCGATTCGACATCCGCCAGCCCGGGCAGGGGTCCGCACAGGCCGGGAACGACCAGGCTGAGCCTATGCGCCATTCTGCGCCGCCTGTTTGCGCCGGTACTCGAACAGGCAAATGCCGGTTGCAACCGATACATTCAGGCTCTCGACCTGACCCTGCATCGGGATATGAATCAGCTCGTCGCAGTGCTCGCGGGTCAGGCGTCGCATGCCCTGGCCCTCCGATCCCATCACCAGCGCCATACGTTTGCTCGCGCCGCCGTCGTACAGGCTGGTCGATGCATCGCCCGCGGTCCCCACGACCCAGACGTCGTTGTCCCTGAGCTGCTGCAGCGCCCTGGCCAGGTTGGACACCTGGATGAAGGGCGTTGTCTCCGCCGCGCCACTGGCAACATTGCGGACCACTGATGTCAAACCCGGCGAACGGTTCTTCGATACGATCACGGCATCAACGCCGCTGGCGTCGGCGGACCGCAGGCAGGCGCCCAGGTTGTGCGGGTCCTGTACGCCATCGAGCACCAGCAGCAGCAATTCCTCTTTATCCAGGATTTGCTTCAAACCGGGCTGCGAGCGTTCGCCCGCGCGCACCGACGCGACCACCCCCTGGTGCTTGCTGTCGGCGCTTTTCCTCTGCAGCACGTCGCGCGAAACGTTTTCGACCGACACACCCTGCCCGGCAGCCAGGTCGAGTATTTTCTGCATGCGCCTGTCTTTCCTGCCGGTCTGCACCCAGAGCTGCAGCACCTGCTCGGGGTGCCGCCGCAGCACGGACTCGACCGCGTGAATTCCGTAGATGATTTCGGTTTTGTGCCTGGCCATGTTCGTTGATCGGGAATGCGGTACTCGTGCAACTATAACGGTAAATCTTTAAACGCGGCGGTCATACGTAGGAGCGGCTTTAGCCGCGAATAACGCCAAGTACGCGAAAACGTTTTTTTAACATGGGGACAGTTTACTTATTTCTGCGTTGCTCGCTCGGGAACCGGACAGGCTGACGAAATAAGTAAACTGTCCCCGTTCTTGCCAAAGATCTTGCGTAACCTGTAGCAGCGGCTTCAGCCGCGAATTACGCCAAATACGCGAAGATGTTTTGTATTTTTAAACAACGATCCGCCTGAAACGGAATTCGCGGCTAAAGCCGCTCCTACATGTATCGACCAAAGCTCATTCGCGTTAATTTGCGTTCATTTGCGGTTTAAAAACTCCGCCAAAAAACCGTTATTTAATCAACTCGAAATCGATACGCCGCTCATCCATGTCGACGTTGGCCAGGCGCACGTTGACCTTGTCGGACAGGCGGAACACCATGCCCCGGTTTTCACCCACCAGCCGATGCGTGATCGGGTCGAAATCGTAGTAGTCTTTCGGCAGGCTGGTGATGTGTATCAGCCCCTCGACGTAATACTCTTCCAGTTCCACGAACAGGCCGAACGAAACCACGCCGGTCACGCGCGCACTGAATTCACTGCCGACCTTGTCCAGCATGTACTCACACTTCATCGCGAACTCTGCATCGCGCGTGGCCTCGTCTGCGCGGCGCTCGTTGGCGGAGCAATGCTCGCCGAAGGTTGTCATGGTGTTCTGGTCGTAGGGGAAATCCCGTTTCTTGCGCCTGTGAATGATGTGCTTGATCGCGCGATGGACCAGCAGATCGGGATAGCGCCTGATCGGTGAAGTGAAATGCGCGTAGTGCTTCAGCGCCAGGCCGAAATGCCCGTGATTGTCCGGGCGGTACATCGCCTGCTGCATCGAACGCAGCATCAGCGTCTGAATAAGGTGCGTGTCATCGCGCCGCCTTATGGCGGCAGACAGTTTCGCATAATCCCGCGGTGAGATCTTTCGCGACGGAGCCCCGAGTTTCAGGCCCAGGTCATCAAGGAAGCCGCGCAGCTCCTCGAGCTTGTCGTCATCGGGTGGTTCGTGTACACGGTACAGCGACGGAATCTTGTTGCGCGCAATAAACCGGGCCGCGCAGATGTTGGCCGCAATCATGCATTCCTCGATGATCTTGTGCGCATCGTTCCGGACCATGGGCAGAATATTTTTTATACGCTGATCCCCTGTAAACACGAACTTGGTTTCGGTGGTATCGAAATCGATCGCACCGCGCTTCTGCCGGGCCCTTTCCATCTTTTTGTACATCGCGTACAGATCCTGCAGCTGCGGCAGGACCGCCTTGACAGCCTTGATCGCAGCGGGCTTGCGCTCTACAACCGCGTCCGCGACCTTGTTATAGGTCAGGCGCGCATGCGACCGGATAACCGCTTCATAGAAGCTGTGGTCTTCAATTTCACCCTGCGCCGATATCCGCATCTCGCACACCAGGCACAGGCGGTCGACTTTGGGATTCAACGAACACAACCCGTTGGACAGGTTCTCCGGCAGCATCGGTATGACCCTGCCGGGGAAATACACCGAGGTCGCACGATCATAGGCTTCCTTGTCCAGCGCCGAACCCGGCTGGACGTAATGGGCCACTTCGGCGATCGCGACCAGCAGACGCCAGCCCGCATCGTTTCCTTTTTCGGCCGGCTCGCAATAGACCGCGTCGTCGAAATCCCTGGCATCTTCGCCGTCGATGGTCACCAGCGGCACGTTGCGCAGATCGACCCGCCCCTGCTTGTCCCTGTTTCTGACACTCTGACCCCACTGTTCGGCGGCATCGAGCACGGGCTGCGGGAACTCGTGAGGCAGACCGTAGTTGTGGATAGCGATATCGACTTCCATGCCCGGCGCCATGTGGTCGCCGATCACGTCCACGACCCTGCCGATCGGCTGTCGCTTGAACGTCGGCTGCTCGGTAATTTCGACTTTCACGATCTGGCCGTTCGTTGCACCGCCGAGCGCATCATCCGGGATCAGAATATCCTGGGTGATGCGCTTGTTGTCGGCGACCACGAACGATACGCCGCTTTCGATAAACAGGCGGCCGACCACGAACTGGTTGGCGCGCTCGAATACGCTGATGACCGCACCTTCCAGACGTCCGCGACGATCAACACCGGATATGCGTACGACAGCCTTGTCACCGTGCAGCAGCGTGCGCATCTGCCTGGCGTGCAGATACAGGTCATCCCCGCCCGCTTCCTGCACCAGGAAACCATAGCCGTCGGGATGCGCGATCACCCTGCCCCGCACCAGGTGAGATTCGTCGACCGGCAGGTAACCACCGCGCCGGTTCTGCACCAGCTGCCCGTCACGCACCATTGCCCTGAGCCGCCTGCCCAGCGCATCGCGCTGATCATCGCTTTTGATTTTCAGGTGCTCGGCGAGCGACTCGAATGTCATCGCGCCCTCGTGCTTGATCTCGCTCAGTATCAGCTTTCTGCTGGCAATCGGGTTCTCGTAGCGCTCGGCTTCCAGCGCAGCGTCGGGGTCTTTCTTGTAAGGCCTGGCCGATGACTTTTTACTACGGGATGTTTTACGAACGTTCTTCTTTTTCTTGGTAGATTTAGGGACCATTGTCTGGGTTTTCTGTAAGGGTTTGCTTCAAATTGACAAGCACAGGGCCGCAGGGTAAAGTTCGCGGCCTGCGTTCGCAGGTTTAGCCATGCCGAGGTGGCGGAATTGGTAGACGCGCTAGCTTCAGGTGCTAGTGGGGGTAACCCCGTGGAGGTTCAAGTCCTCTTCTCGGCACCATTTCTCCTTTTTAATCAACTGGTTATAACTTATTGACGGTGCATGCCCCGCCTTGTGGGCGTAAGTCTATCAGGTATCAACCAGGAACGCGCGGAAATCGAAGCCGCGCCGCTCTTGATACGTCTGGGTACCGGTGTGCAATTACTGCCAGAATGCCGCCTGTTATCAAGCTGAAAAAGTAAAAAAACACAGCTCATCCATGCGTATAAAAAAAGCCCCGCTTTCGCGGGGCCTTTGCTTTCCCACTCCTTGAACGAAAAAGGCTAATCCTTTATGCGCCTTTTTCTTGCCAGCGTCATTGCCGTTTTTTCTCCTCCATACTCCTTTTGATCTTGGCCAGGAACCTGGGATTAAAAGCGCCGCAACTCATTACCAGGTACTCGTTTTCATCGATAATCGGTGACCTTTCGCTCTGGGGCATTTCTGCGTTCGGCGCCGGTTTTCTCTTCCTCATAAACTCAAGCATGGCTTCAAACCCTTGGATCGGTGGCGGTTGAAATATATAGGAGCAAGACGCATGCCAGATTCAAAGCCGCTCGTCAGAAACACTGAAATGTGCGTTTCATGGCCCTTCCCACGGGCATTTCACCCGGGCCACAAAAACGGATCGCTGATTGAATAGATTAAGGATTGGCTAATATACACAAAAACTGTCAAGTATCACGACACCGTATAAGGCACTGCGCCTCGGGAATGGTCAAATCGCCTGCGCCTTATTCGCTGCAACGAAAAGCTGTTTTCGGGTGTCGGGAACACCGGGCGATTCGGCGCGCCCCTGTTCAGTAAACCGGGCAAAGTCCGGTTGCGCAATGCGGCAAACACCCCAAGGAGCAATACTCGTGCGTCCTGTCGATACAGGCGCAACACGGTCCCCGGGCGCACGACATGAATGCAATCCGCGCATTGCGGCACGCTCAGGGCATGGGCTAATCTGAACCGGGTTTTTCTTTTAGAATGTAGCCATGAACGAGAAAAATCAGGGTTCCACCGCTCCGCGTCGTTTCCTTCATCTACTGATCCCAGGCCCTGTCGCTCTTCTGTATCGCTTTTTTGCGCTGATCTTTCCTTTTGTCTCAACGCGCGTCCGCCGTCAGAACGCGGGGGTTACCTGCCTCGCCGGAAAAGTTTTCCAGCCTACGGCAACCCTGCTCATTGCGCTCGCGTTAACCGCTTGCGCAACTGCACCCATGGACGACGCAGAAATGCTGGATTACAAAAGCCGCGTGATAACACGGAGCGATGGCGACGTACGGGTGTCAACAAGCGTGCTCTCCGCGGACGAAAGCCGCGACGTCTACGGCGTACCACTGGCGAAGAAAAACATTCAACCGGTCTGGATAGAAGTCAAAAACAATGAGGACACCGCCTACTGGCTGCTGTCGCCGGGGCTGGACCCGAATTTCTTTCCCGCATCCGAGGTGGCCGACGCGTTTGCGACGACCCATGAAAACGAAACCCGGGAAGTGCTCGAACAGCGCTTCAGCGCGCTTGCGTTCCACAACCCGGTACCACCGGGTACGACGGTTTCCGGCTTTGTGCTGACGCACCTGGACGAGGGTGCGAAAATGGTGCAGATTGACCTGGTCGCTGAAGGCCGGCACCGTTCGTTCTCGTTCCTGGCGACGATACCGGGATTCCGCTCTGACTATCGCGCGAGACGGGCATTCATCCGCGAGTTGTACAGCGAAGACGAGATCGTCAACTTCACCAATGAAGAAGCATTCCGCGCCGCACTGGAAGCACTGCCTTGCTGCGTTACCAACAAGGATGGTTCGCGCAATGGCGACCCCCTGAATCTGGTTATCGTCGGCGGGCTCGACGATGCCTTTCCGGCACTGGTACGGCGCGGCTGGCGACCGACCGAGCAAACATGGACGGGCTCGGTCATGAAGATGATGAACTCCGCGCTCGCCGGTGAACGCTACCCCTACGCGCCGGTGAGCCCGCTCTACCTGTATGACAGACCGCAGGATTTCGCGCTGCAGAAGGCGCGCGACAACATCCACCAGCGCAATCACCTGCGCCTGTGGCTTGGCCCGATGCGCTTTCAGGGCAAGCACGTATGGGTCGGACAGATCAGCCGCGACATCGGCACCCGATTCACCATCCACTCACCCTACCTCACCACTCATAAAATCGATCCGGACGTGGACGAAGCCCGAACCGCCCTGCAGGAAGACATGGCGTATTCGCAAGCACTGGCGAAATTCGGTCTCGTCAAAGGCGTTGGGGCGGCATCCCGGGACGCGCCCCGGCGCAACCTGACCACAGACCCGTACTTCACGGATGGTGCTCGCGCCGTTCTGATATTTGACGTCCACCCGGTGGCCCTGACCGATATCGAGTTCCTCCCGTGGGAAGGGGGTGATTTTGTATCACAGTCCAGCGAGCGGACGCAGCAGTGAAGCTGTATCAGCCAAAATTCCAGGTCGGGCTGCAGCACGAACAGCGGCACAGGTCTGTATTAACGATCTTTGCACTGGTTGGCTGCTGCCTTTTACTGGCCGGATGCGCCACGTGGAAATTGCCGGCTGAATTTGATACCGCTGAATTGCGGGCCCGCGCCGAATCAGAGACCATCGAGGGCGTTCGGCTGGCTGCAGCGGTTCTCAGCAGCGTCGACAGCAAAGCCATTTTTGGCGTCGACGTCAACGGCTCAGGCGTACAGCCGGTATGGGTAGAGATCGAAAATACGACCGACCAGTTTCTCTGGTTGCTGCGCGCAGGGGCCGATCCTGACCTGTTCTCACCACTGGAAGTCGCCTGGTCGTTTCATCGCAAATTCGCCGGGGAAACCAATGCCCGGCTGGATGAGCATTTCGACAGTCTGGGTTTCCAGAACCCCATCCCGCCCGGTACGACCCGTTCCGGCATTCTTTACACCAATCCTCACCGCAAAACCCGACTGCTCAGCATCGATATCCTTGGCAAGGCCCAGCTGTTCCCTTTCACCCTGTTCCTGACGGTACCCGATGACCAGTCCTACGAAGCAGAGACCATCGCCCGGGTGCACCAGTTGCTGGAAGCACCCGGCGAAAACGTGATGGATTCCGACAGTTTGCGCGAGCGGCTGAAGCGGGCCAGCTGCTGCGCATCCAGTGAGGATGGGGTCCTGCCGGGCGACCCGCTCAACGTGGTCCTGATCGGGTCACTTGAAGACATCGCCACCGCGCTGGTTCGCAGGGGATTCAGGCTGGAAGTTATGGACTTCGACAATGCACAACACCTCTATGGCCGGTCACCGGACATTGTTGCGCGCAAAACCGGCCTGGGCGGCGTACCGGCCAACTGGCTGCGTATCTGGGTAGCGCCGTTTCGCTACCAGGGCAAGGCCGTAATGCTTGTGCAGGCCGGTCGCCCCCAGGGCTGGCGCTACACGGTCTACGAGAACGGGCAGCTGCGTTTGAGCTCCAGGGTAGACGAGGTCAGAAACCTGCTTGTGCAGGACATCATGTATTCGGGTTCACTGGAGAAACTCGCGTTCGTCGCGGGCGTTGGCGAAACCGGTCCGGGTGAAGCCCGCAGCAGTCTCGATGGCAGTTATCAAACCGACGGCCTGCGCGCCGTGCTGTTCCTGGCAACCCGCCCATTGTCGCTTTCAGACCTGGAACTCCTCGACTGGAATCCACTGCTTCAGATCCACGAAATCGAAGCGGCAGACGCTCGTGAGAAACCTGGTGAATGAGTATCTGAAGCATCGGACAGCTTCATGACACGATAATGACGATGGATGCAGACTGCCCCCTGCCATTTATGCACATCAGCGTCGGCGCAGCTGCAGACATCAGGCAACCTCCAGAACAGGCAATGGTATATTACCGCCTTGAACCACGCGTTACCGCGAACGCATATCGCCCGGTGCCTGAAGGCGGTAACGTAATACGTAACCAGGTCCGGATAAAGTTATAAATGACCGGTGAATCACTCGTCCTGATGGCCTTTATGCTCGGCATCGTCAGCGCCGTGTCGCTGCCGCTGGGAACGATCAGTTCGGCATTCTGGCGTCCGAGTGACCGCACTATCGCGTTCCTGATGGCTTTTGGCGGCGGCGCACTGCTGGCGGCGCTCACTATCGACCTTGTCGCCTCCTCGCTGGAAAAAGGTTATTTCACACCGCTGGCGTTCGGCTGTGTCGTCGGAGGCCTGCTGTTCGTCACGCTGAACGAACTGGTAAACGACTATGGCGGGTTTGTGCGCAAGGCCTCAACAACCTTCTACTACCTGCGCAAGGAAAGCGCCCGCGGCGCCATCGCAATGCTGGTCAACCTTAGGCAACCGGGGATATTTGAAGGCCTGTCAACCAAGGAGTACCGGGCACTGGCGGCCTCGCTTGTGCGCCGTCACTACAAGACAGGTGAGCTGATTTACCGCGAAGGCGATCCCGCCGAAGCGCTGTTCATGGTCGCCACCGGCGAAGTGGAACTGCTGGATCCACGCCAGGATATGGCTCCGACGACAAGAATCGGAAAACATGGATCCTTCGGCTGGTTCGATGTACTCTCCGGCGCACCGACCTCGACAGCGGCAGTCGCGGCGACGGATGTAACACTCTGGCTGCTGCCGCGCGGCGCCCTGTTCTCGCTGGTACCCAATTCGCAAACCCTGATCCAGCAGATTCACCGCGCCCTGCGCAGTGGAGCACTGTCCGCAGCGCTGCAGCAGCGCCATGGTATGTCGCCTGAAGCAGTCAAGAAATGGTCGGACGAGTCGGTTCAATCCCTGCTCAAACGCGGCGTGTTCTCGGAAGCCCTGACACTGGAAAGAAAAGACGACGAATTCATGGCAATCGCCGACGACATAAAACGCTTCAACCTGTTCGCGCACCTGACGCAGGATGAACTCCAGGAAATTGCCTCGCACCTGATCTACAAGCGATTCGCCAAGGGCCAGACGCTGTTTCATAAAGGCGACATTTCCAACCGCATGTTCTTCATCGCCAGCGGTGAAATCGCCTCGATCAATCCTTCAATGCATTTTCGCACCACCGAATCCATGGGCCCTGGCACCGGTTTCGGCGGACAGGCCTTCATCACCGGCAGTCGCCACGCGTTGTCTGCCGTCGCAACCGAGGACACCGAACTCTGGGTACTGCGCAAATCGGACTTTGATGAACTGCTCGCGGAAACACCGGTACTCACCACCAAACTCAAGCACTATGTCAATGACCGGGAGTTGTTCGAGTACCTCAAGTATCAGCAGCACTTCGATGACGACCTGATCGAACGCTGGAAACAGAAAACGCTGAGCGCGATAGACACGCAGACGCCATTGCCTGCGATATGCGAGATGTCATTCGAATTGACCGCACACAAGGGTGCACCACTCGCGATCTGGCTCGGCATCCTGCTGGATGGCATTCCGGAATCGCTGGTGATTGGCGCCAGCCTGGTACAGGCGCAAATCAGTTATTCATTGATCGGCGGCCTGTTTCTGTCCAACTATCCCGAGGCACTGTCGAGTTCCGTGGGCATGCGGCAGCAGGGTTTCCCGTTCCGGCGCATCTTGTTGATGTGGACCTCGCTGATGGTTGTAACCGGCATCGGCGCCGCCCTGGGCAACATCTTTTTCACCGGCGCGGCGCCCTCGCTGTTCGCGCTGGTCGAAGGCATCGCGGCGGGTGCGATGCTGACCATGATCGCCCAGACCATGCTGCCGGAAGCCTATTTCAAGGGCGGATCGATCATCGGCTTTTCCACCCTGCTCGGATTTCTTGCCGCAATCTTCCTCAAGACACTCGAGTAGTTGCCTTCGGCCTGTGAAGGTCTTAATGTAATGCGCCATAACGCAGGGTCTCTTACCGGGAACAATCATGGCCACCATTCGAATCAAGAGAAAACACCATCTGGATAATGAAACCGTCAGGAAAGAGATCCAGGATCTCGCCGAAAAGCTCAGCAAGGACCTGTCCGCCAGATACAGCTGGGAGGGCGACCGCCTGGTTTTCAAGCGCAGCGGCGCCACCGGGCATATCGATATCGGCGAGGGTGAAGTCGATATCGAAATCAAGCTGGGCCTGGTGCTGACTCCCCTGAAGGGAACGGTCGAGAAAACAGTGACCAGCTATCTGGATGAACGCCTGAGCTGATCCTCTTTTTCCAGTTCCCGGTAGCGGGCGCGTACGAAATCCTCTCCGTACTTGCGCTCCAGTCGGCGTACCGTGAAATGCGCGCGCGCAATGTCCTGGAAATGCTGCATGAAGATAGCGTTGACGGTGGCCGCACCCAGGGCGCCGATGATGGGCATGATCTGCAAAGCGGCGCGCTGGGAAATGGTCACGCCGAAACGGCTTGCTATCATGCTGATGACCTTGAGCACCACGGGGCCGCTCGCCGCATCGAAACCCTGCTGGGCCGCCTGCGCAACAGCCGCCGTCATGTAGCCTGACAGGGCCAGCCGAACGCCGTAATAACCGGTTTCAGCCGCATCGTCGGTCTCGGTCGTACCGCCAAGGGCGAACACCTGCACGCAGGCCATCCGGGTCTCGGCGGAATCGATGTCCTCGCCTTCATCACGCGCTATCTCGGCAATGCCGCGCATCATTAATGTCGTCGTGATCGGCAACTCGATCACCAGGCCGGGCAGGCCGAACAGGCCGCCTATGCCGCCAGAGCCCGCTACCAGCGCCCTGTGATACAGCTCGTGCGCACTCAACTCGTGGCGGTGCATGGTGGAAAGCGCTGTCCTCAGCGCCTTGCTAATTGCCTTCTCGGCAACGCCCTCCACCTGCCGGTACCAGTTTCTCGGCAGCAGGTGGGCCGCGATTTCGATCGGCGTACCAATCACGCCCGAGAGTCGCGCCGCAAGGCTGGGATACTCCAGCGCGCAAAAGGATTTACGCAACAGTTCCTGGTCGCCCGCCTCGAACGCCATTGGCAGCGACTTGACCGGCGAAGATTTCCCGCTTTTTCCTGCTGTTTCTGACATGGATCCCAGTTAAGCACAGTTTCGGCGGGGTCAACAGTGACTCCAGCCGTAGATGATTGATGCGATATATTATATATTGTTGATTATCTTTTGGATGAAGAGGCCTGATCCATGCCCCGATTCGACAATTTTACCAAGGGTTTGGCGCTGGGCATCGGTGTGGCAATACTGGTCCCGGTAGCGATTACGACCCTGGCGCCCGTGTTGAAACCCGCCGCCCGCACAGCGGTAAAAACAGGCATCCGCGCCGTTGAGCGGGGACGGGAGGTCCTGGCGGAAGCCCGGGAAAGTGTCGAGGACATGATCGCGGAAACCCAGGCTGAACTTTATGCAGAGCGCGTCGCCGAAGCGGACGACCATGAACAGGCCGCCAGCGGCCATGCGCCGGAGGAAGACGCCGCGAACCAGGCAGCTGACGATTCCAACGTCAGGAACATCGTCAACGAATGAGCCCTGCGTTTCATATAGCGCACGCCACCAGCGGACGTACGCGCATAAAATGGGCGGGCGAACGTGACAACAAGACCCGTGTCGTCGATATAGCGGGGCAGATTGCGGCCGTCGAAGATGTCGACCAGGCCATACCCAGGCCAGGAACAGGCAGCATCATAATTGAACACGAACGGGTCCAGTGGCCGCAGCTTGAATCCGAACTCGCACACAGGCTGTCGCTCCGGTTCAGCACGCCGGCAACACCCGAGCCACGCACCGCCATGGACACCATCAACCGGGGCATCGATCGGACCAATGCTGCGCTCAAGGGAATCAACACCGACCTGGGATCGGTTACCGTGCTCATGATGCTGGTGCTGGCCGTAGCCCAGGCTTTCCGGGGCCAGATAGGGAACTCGTCTGTATCATTCCTGTGGTACGCGCTGAGCATTGCAACGATGTCCCGCAGAAGTGAGAACACGGGTCAGAGCCCGGACGCGGACAGCACCGCGTAGACCACGCGACGCACCTGCCACCACAGAATGCTCTGAATCAGGCGCTGAGGAACACCATGATTTACAAACTAATCGTAAATGCGGCTTTTCTGGCTGTTGGGTATTACATAGGCAAGGAGGTCGGCATGAATGCAAAGACACCGAAACCATCCACGATAGCCGAACCTCCCCCGCGCAAACCGGCCGTAAAAAAATCTTCCAGCCAGTCGTAAGACGGCAAACGCCGGTTCTTTACTCTGGCCAGGGCGCCAGGCCCGCAAAGGATGTGTTTATTGTTCATGGTCAACAGACAAAACAATTACAGCAAGCCCTGTGCTCCCTGCGAGAGCAAAGACCCCGATTTTTCTCGCAAAGGCGTAGAGAGCGCAAGTTTTTTAAACAAAAACACAGGGGCCGCACGATTGTGCGGCCCCTGACTTACTGCGTAATATTTTCGTAATAACTTCGTAACAATCTGCGCGCTACCTGGCCTTTTTCTTCCTGGCGGCTTTCTTTTTCGTCACCTTCTTTTTTGCGACTTTCTTTTTAGCCGCTTTTTTCTTCGCGGCCTTTTTCTTTACCGCGACCTTTTTCGTCACCTTCTTCCCGGCTACTTTCTTCCTGGCGACTTTCTTCCTGGCGACTTTCTTCTTCGCCACTTTTTTCTTGGCCACCTTCTTCTTGGCTGCTTTCTTCTTCACGGTCTTTTTCTTGCTGGCTTTTTTGGCCGTATCTCGCAAGGCACTGAACCGCTTGTTGATTTCAGTAACAATGCCGTCTGCTATGTCTTCAACATCGTCAACCAGCTTCTGGATAAGCTCCTTCGGCTGAACCTCGGACATGGTCTCTCTAACCGAAGTCGTCGCATCTGACGCAGTCTCGGTGATCGTATCCGTCACTGACATTGTCGTGTCTGCAATGGTCTCGGCCGCTACCGATGCTTTCTTGCCGGCAACGGTGAATCCTTCGCGGATTTCACGCACGACCACGTCCATGGCCTTGTCGATCTCGTCAATCACGTTCGATGCGGTTGAGCTGACCGTTCGCCCGATACCGGGTGCCCCGGACTTCTTTTTCGAAGTTTTTGCTTTCTTTTTTGCCATTTGAATCAACCTCCGAGTGGTCGATAAATTTATTGATCGGATTATTCACGTGCTTTTGGATACATAATCAGAACGTAATCCTAGAATAAAAAATCAGGAAAAATTTTTCCAGACTTGAATCAAGAATAATGTCTTTTTATCGAGTGATTACCACCGAACAAGAGAGTTCCAAAATGAAAGCACCGACCACGTAAGGCAACATCCGGCAGAGGCACCGGGTTCACACTGTCATCCAGCTGAAAAAAAGACTTTCGGACTGTTCAGAAGGCTCTCGTGTAGCCGGTCTTGATGCCGCCTGCAATCAGTCAGCCTCGAAACCCGCTTCATTATGACTGCCGTCGCAGAACGGCTTGGTTTTAGAGTGTCCGCATCGGCACAGCGCGGCTTGCGCGCCCTGCCACGCGATGCGGCCACTGCTGGCGATGATCGCGAAATTGCCGGCCAGTAGCAGGGGGCCATTGCGAATCGTCTTGATCGTGAGCGTACCGCCTTCCGCGTCCAGTCCCTGGCCCTTTTCTCCCACCGCACCATAGTCCTCGAAGCCGGCTTTCAGATGGCTGTTATCGCAAAACGGCTTGTTTTTCGATGCGCCGCAGCGGCACAGGGCAGCACGGTAGAGCACGCCCGGCATGTCGTCAGGTGCGCTCTCTATATGCAGCTCACCCTGAATGTAGAGCGGGCCGTTATAGACAACCTGCACCGTATTGCAGCGGGCCGGTTGTTCATTATCACCCTGCGCCCTGTCGTCATAGGTCAGCGCGCCCGACGGGCATCGCTTTACGATATCTTTCACCTCATCATCCGGCACAAGATCGGGCTGGCACCAGGGGTCACGACCGCCGACGAAGAGATCGCCTTCGGAGTAGCCGCACTCTCCAATATGGATGCACAATCGACTGTCCCATTGCACATCGATAGTCTTGCCCTTGTAGGTTGTTACTTTTTCGCCACTCATGTCTGCCCCCTGTGGATTAGAACCGGATGCTCGGCCCGGAATACCCGTCAATATACTACAGCTTCAAGCCGGCGGCCGAATGAACTCTGCCCGAGAATACAGCCGAATGCGGCCGATTCCGGGCAGAATCCGTACAGCGCGCCCCTGGGGAACAGCGAGGGCGGCCGCGAAACGAGTACAGGTCGAGAGTCAGGGCTTGATGTAGACATAGCCCTGCTGCTGCAATTTTGCCACCTCGGCAACCCCGCTGGGCACGATATCCGCCTCGGAAACATTGTAAAGATCGGTCTCCATATCCACCTTCCTGCCGCGAACGGTATTGGCGCAAACGTTGAATGAAACGCCCTGGGCCTTCAAACCGTCGATTTGTGCCGCCATTTTTTCGTCGGCATTGGCATGCTTGAACTTCTTGAGTTTTTCCAGTGAATCCGGCTCCAGCAAAAGGGCCAGGCCGTTGCCGTGCAGCACAACCTTGATATCGAGGTTGTCCTTGCCTACGGCGTTGATGTGATTCTGGATATTGCGCATGGCGCCCGCCTGCTTCTTCGGGTCGTCGTAGTTGATGTGATAAACAACTTTCTGTTTACCGTAACCGTTGTCAGCGATGGCCTCACTGGACAGCAGGCCCGCGCCCACGAACAGCAGGGCCGCCAAAGACAACACAATCATAGGACCGGTTCTGGTTTTAATCATAGTCTTCTCCATCGGTATGGCCCGTGGCCAGGGCCGTTGTTGATTATTGTATTGACCGGTCAGGCCAATACACGCCTCTGGTATTAGACGGTGCGGGTTAGAGATTATTCATTCCCGGTGCCGGGAAGGTTTTACGGCAGCACCGCGTTATCGGCCTGCCGCCTGTATATCGCTAATCAACTGGTTGACGCCGGCGTCGCTGGACTGCATATTGCCCATCAGGAGGTCGAACAGCACCTGGTCCGGGTAGTCGAGAATTGCGTTGAACGCGGCGCTCTGTTCCGGCGACAGGTTATTGAACCTTCTCTCCAGGTAGGCGTTGAGCAGAATATCCAGTTCCAGCATGCCCCTGCGGCAACGCCACCTGAGTTCTGCGAATTCCACGGCCTGCCCGGTCACAACGAACGCTTGACCATCATTTTCTTGATGTCATTGATTGCACGCGTCGGATTCAGTCCCTTGGGGCAGACCTGCACACAGTTCATGATGGTATGACAGCGGAATAACTTGAACGGCCCCTCCAGCGCGGCCAGACGTTCCTCGGTCGCCTGGTCGCGGCTGTCCTCGATAAAGCGCGAAGCCTGCAGCAGCGCGGCCGGCCCCAGGTACTTGTCAGGATTCCACCAGAATGAGGGGCATTGTGTCGAGCAGCAGGCGCACAGTATGCACTCGTACAAACCGTCGAGTTTCTCGCGCTGCTCCGGCGTCTGCGGCAGTTCGACCTCCGGCATGGGGTCATTGACGATCAGGTAGGGCTTGACGTCACGGTAGTTCTGCCAGAACTGTTCCATGTCGACAATCAGGTCCCGTATCACCGGAAGGCCGGGCAGCGGCCGTATCTCGACCGGCTGCTTCAGCCCGGCCAGCGGCGTGACACAGGCGAGGCCGTTGGTGCCGTTGATGTTCATACCGTCCGAACCGCACACGCCCTCGCCGCAGGAACGGCGGAAACTCAGCGATTCGTCCAGCGTGTCCTTGATTTTCAACAATGCCGCGAGCAGCATCATGCCCGGCTCGGTCTCGGTCAACTCGTAGTCCTGCATGTAGGGCTTCTTGTCGACGTCCGGGTTGTATCGGTAGATTCTGAATTTCATCGGCTTATGCCCTCACCCAGGCCCTCTCCCAAAGGGAGAGGGAGGATACCTGTCGTCACCGCTAACTGTTCACTGTTCACTGTTTTCGTTCCCCGGATTACGCTGCGCTAATCCGGGCTACACACTCGCTACTTGCTACTTGCCACTGCATCAATAGACCCTCGCTTTCGGCGGAAAGCTTTCAACGCTGATCGGTTTCGTTCTCACGGGCTTGTAATCGAGACCGGTATCGAGCGAGTACAGGCTGTGGCGCATCCAGTTGATGTCATCGCGTTCGGTATAGTCTGTTCTCGAGTGCGCACCTCGACTTTCCTGGCGCGCACGCGCCGAGTGAATGGTTGCCAGTGCGACACCCAGCAGGTTTTCCAGCTCCAGCGCCTCCACGCGCGCGGTGTTGAACACCGAACTGAGGTCGTCGATGCGCGCGTGCTTGAACCGCTCTGCGATCTGCTCGACCTTTTCGACGCCTTCTGTCAGCACCTCGTCGTTGCGGAACACGCTGCAATGATTCTCCATCACCGCCTTCAGTTCGTCGCGCAAGCCGCTGATGGATTCGCCATCGCCGTCGCCACGACGGTCCCAGCGCTGCATCCGGTTGACCGCGGATTCAAGGCTGTCGCCGTTGACAGGACGATGGTAGCGGTTCTCTTCCAGGTAATCCATGATGTGATTGGCCGCGGCGCGGCCGAAAACCAGGATATCGAGCAAAGAGTTGCCGCCGAGGCGGTTGGCGCCGTGCACCGAAACGCAGGCGCACTCACCGGCCGCGTACAGTCCGGGCACCGGTTCCTCCGGCGTGTCTTTGACGGGAATAACCACCTGTCCATCGCGGTTGGTCGGTATGCCGCCCATGGTGTAGTGCGCGGTCGGAAATATCGGAACCGGCGCTTCTGCCGGATTGAT
>Ga0180438_10005182_pt1 | contig 18302 bp, 16 predicted proteins | sample SS_ome_12_FD_132455 | JGI IMG/M metagenome (GOLD analysis project Ga0180438, IMG submission 132455) | Hypersaline lake sediment archaeal communities from the Salton Sea, California, USA - SS_3_D_2 metaG | ecosystem: Environmental > Aquatic > Non-marine Saline and Alkaline > Hypersaline >...
CACGTCGGCCATTGTCAGGATGTCCGGATCCTCCAGCGGCCCACGGTCTGGCTTCACGGTAAGCCGGGCCCGCTTCTCAGCAGGGAACAGTTCGAGCACGCGAATCGGCTTGTCGGACATATCGACGACAATGACGGTCCCGTCCGGCATGACCTCGCGCCGACGCGACAGGTCCCAGCGCATCAGGCGATATGTGTGTGTCTCGCCATTTTCGTTTTCCACAGTGTACGTGCACACGTACTGCCTGATGTGCTCAGACGCTCTGTCATATGCGACCCTAGTGGTCGTCCCGACTCTGTCCTTAGTGGTTCTGTGAACAGTGTATCCCTCGGGTGCAGTGGTGCTGAAGAGCGATTCGTCCATCTCGGCGTCCCACTCGAAATCGCTCATGACGAGGGTTCTTGCAAGACCATCCTGACGGATCTTGACCCGGACAGGCAGGCCGGTCTCCGGATCGGCCCAGACGGTGAAGTCGCTTCTCCCACGAACTCCGTGGAACCCCCGGGCCATCCGGCCGTCGATCTCCTGCACGCCAAGATCGTCTGTTTCTCCGTCGCGCATCTCGGCAAGCATGCGCAATAGATCGGGATCGTTGGTCGGTCCTCGACCCATGTATGTTATCTCGCTGGCATACTTGGCTTGGGGAAACAGAGTGAGCAGTCTCATGTCTTCCTGTGACATGTCAAACACCCGTATGATCCCGTCGTCCCGTTCCTCACGCCGGCGTGTAAGCCTGTCGCGCATCACGCGCAGGCTATAGGGGGGCTTGCCGTCATATTCCCACGTGTGGGTGCAGGCATACGGCCTGAACTCGCGGATCTGTTCGAGCACGTCGGAGAACGCCAACGGCCCGTTGTGAACACCGGGTCTTGGCCAGAACATCAGGGCCGCCAGCAGTAGGACAGCCGCTGGTATGGCATACCTGACGCCCACGGGCAAACGCGGGACGAATATGCTTCTCCACCAAGATCGTCGAGGTGATTCACGCGACTCCATCCGCTCTCGGAAGGACGCCAGCCGTTCTCGCAAGCGCGCTTCCAGTTCCGGCGGAATTTCGGAGTCAATCTGTTCCTTCAACAAACGGTCCATCGGATGGTCTTGATCGTTCTTATTCATCGTTTAAGCACCTCCTTGTTCGAACAGGGGCAAGGTGAAAGAGTAGTTGTTCCAGCCGGGTGCGAGCTCTACGGATGTGCGTCCGCACCGTGGCCTCGCTACAATCCAGAGCCTGGGCAATGTCCCGGTAGGAAAGCTCCTGTACAAAGCGCATAAGCGCCGCCTCGGCTTGCTTGCGCGGCAACCGGCCGATCGCCCTGACGATCTCGTTTCGCCGTTCCTCGGCCGAGAGACGCTCGGCTGCCGAAGGTGTCGAATCCGCAATCTCGGTCTTGATCGCTTTGAGCTCCTCGTGCTGCCGCCGCCGGATTTTTCGGCGCAACACGTCATAGGCTGCATTGACGCAAATTCGAAGGATCAACGCGTGCGGGTTGGGATGACGACTGATTCGGTCCAAGCGTTTCCAAATGGTAACCAGAGCTTCCTGGAACGCGTCGTCGGCATCGTCGGGATCCCGCACAACTCGCCAAATGGACCGGATCATCTTGTCCTCGATTGGTCCAATAAGCCTGCCGTAGTTGCGATGATCGGCGTCCAATTCTGCCCCCTTTCTCTTCAAACTAGAAACGATTCTGCTGACACGCAATGCATTGCTTTCATCCCTGTAGACGTTCGAGGGAGGCGTTTCGTGGACAAGGAAGCGCCGCGAGCATTTCTCGGGCACGTCACGCGGCATTGCAATGGACAGTATATACGATTTGGGCCGTCATTTGCGTGCGTGGCTGATGCCTCCCTCGATGGCGTGTGGAGCCGGCGAGAGTTGATGCGGCAGCCGGTTGGTGCGCAGTATTTGCTCACACGTGCATGGTCAGCTGTGACCGAATTGCGCGTTGCATGGGGGTGAAGCTTGATCTCGCACCGTTTTCTGGGCTGGCACACCTCTTGCCTAACATTATGTTGAGGCGAGCAGGTGGCCAGGTTCAATCAGTGAACCTGCCTGTTCGTACGTCACCTAAAACAGAGAGGGTTGGATGATGAAGAAACTGTTACTCACCTTCGTGGTGTTGGCGAGCATAGCGGGGCTGATTCTGGCTTCCGTAGGCTCGATTTCGGAAGCGCAGGAGCCGCGTCCCGGTCGTGAAAGAGGCCGGATGGGCGGAATGGGGCCAGGCGGACCCGGTCGGGGCGGCCAATGGGATCCCGCACGAATGCGCGAGATGATGGCGCTACGTCTGAGGGAAGCTCTGGCCTGCAGCGACGAGGAATGGGAGGTAATCGGGCCCCGCGTGGAGAAAGTCGCTGAGATTCAATTCGAAGCGCGCAGGGCGAGGTTCGGCGGTATGGGCGGTCCAGGTGGCCCGGGCGGTCGTGGAGGGATGTTCCAGGCGAGTCCAGAGGCGCAGGCTTTGAGCGAAGCGCTCGACTCCGAGGACACCTCGAACGAGGATATCAAAGCCAAACTGAAGGCCTTCCGAGATGCCGCGAAGAAGAAGGAAGAAGAGCTCAAGAAGGCTCGCGCTGAGCTGCGCGAAGTGCTGACGCTTCGACAGGAAGCAAGGCTCGTGTTGATGAGTATCCTGGACTAGGCAAATGACGGAGAAGACGGGAGAACAGGTTGTCTCTGAAGCCCGCAAGGCGGATGGCGTGACTGACTTACTCGACAGCATGATCGAGTCGAAGCAGCTGGCGCCCGCGGACGCGGAGACTTTGCGACAGCAGTGCGGCCGGTCGGGTGTGGCAGCCGTTCAGTCCGAGGAGGACGTTCTGAGGTGGCTGGCCAATGAGTATGGGGTGCCGTACACGGATTTGGAGGACGTTGAACTGGATCGGCAACTGCTGTCGCTTTTTCCCGCCCGAGTGTTGCTGAAGCACGAGATTCTACCGCTCAGGCGAGTCAACGGGTCGGTCGAGGTGGCCATCAGCCGCTTGTTCGCGACCGAGGGGTTGGACACGCTCAAGACGTTGACGGGGATGAAGCTCAAACCGGTGCTCGCGCCGAGCGAGGCGATCCGGCGCGAGATTAAGAAGAGGCTGGGAGTGGGTGCGGATACGCTCGATTCGCTGGAGGAGGAAGGCGCTATCCAGGTGGTTAATGAGAACGCCGACGAGGATGTTGACCTGGACGCCGCCGCGGAAGACGCCTCGATCATACGCTTTGTCAACCAGGTGCTGCGTGATGCCATTGCTCTTCGGGCCACCGACATACACCTGGAACCGTTCGAGGACGAACTGCGGATCCGTTACCGGATCGACGGCGTGCTACAGGATGTCCCCGTGTCGTCCCAGATCAAGCGTTACCAGCCGGCGATCGTGTCACGCGTCAAGATTCTCAGCCATCTCGACATCGCCGAAAAACGGTTGCCGCAGGACGGTCGGATCAAGATTCGCATCGAGGAACGCGAGGTCGACGTGCGTGTCTCGGTGATTCCTATGCTCAACGGAGAGGCGGTGGTTATGAGGCTGCTTCGCCAGGATTCCGCATTGCGGGGTATGGCGGAGTTGCAGATGAGCGAGCGCGAAGATCGGTTGTTTCGCGATATATTGGGGTTGCCGCACGGGATCGTGCTGGTCACCGGTCCGACCGGCAGCGGAAAAACGACCACCCTGTACGCGGCCCTCAACGAGATCAACGACTCGGTGCGGAAAATCATCACGGTCGAGGATCCGATCGAATATCAGATGAAAGGCGTTAACCAGATTCAGGTGTCCGAGAAGGCCGGCCTTACGTTCGCCCGTGCGCTCAGGTCGATTCTGCGTCACGACCCGGACGTGATCCTGGTCGGCGAGATCCGTGATTCTGAGACGGCGCAGATCGCCGTCCAGGCCTCTCTGACGGGACACCTGGTTTTTTCGACGCTGCACACCAATGACGCGCCGGGCGCGCTTACTCGTCTGGTGGACATGGGTGTGGAGCCGTATCTTGTGGCCTCGTCGCTCGAGGTGGCGCTGGCGCAGCGGCTGGTCCGCGTGCTGTGCCGCGAGTGTAAGGAAGAGGACACGTCGCCGGCGGCGCTCGCTTTCAGACATGAGATCGGACTGCCCGCCGATCGACCGCTTTATCGCGCCGTGGGTTGCGAGGCGTGTCGCCAGACCGGCTTTTATGGGCGACGCGCCGTGTTTGAACTGATGGATATGAATGACGAGATCCGTGAGTTGATTCTCAAGACGACTTCGACAGGCGAGATCAGGGAAACCGCCAGACGATACGGTCTGCATTCTTTGAGCGAGGACGGGTGGCGACTGGTCGCTGATGGAGTGACGACCGTGGAGGAGGTGCTTCGCGTCACGAGAGATGAGCGGCAAAACGGATCAGCCATAACCAACGGACAGTGAGGTTTAAGATAGGCAGAATGTCTGTATTTCGATATCGCGCGTTGCAGACTGACGGCACGATAGCCGAAGGGCGGATTGAGGCCAGCGGACGTCAGGAGGCCTACAGGCAGCTGGAAGGGGCCGGGCTGGCACCGATCGGTCTCGAGCAAGACTCCAGGGCACGGACGGCGGATAAGAGGACATTTCGCCTGGAGTTGAAACGCAAGAAGGTCCCTTTCCGCGCTCTGGAGAACTTCACCAGGCAACTGTCCAGCTTATTGGCGGCGGGTGTGCCGCTCAGCCGCGCATTAAAGATACTTAGCGGAGAAACATCGACACCAGTTGCCAGAGAGAAGTGGAAACAGGTGCACGACCAGGTGATCGACGGCGTGTCACTGGCGGACGCCATGGCGCACCTGCCCGAGACGTTTCCGCGCGTGTACGTGGCGATGGTTCACGCGGGCGAGACCGGTGGGTTCCTGGATTTGGTCTTGTCGCAGATCGCAGATCTCCAGGTTCGCGAAAAGGAACTCAGGTCGAAGGTGTTGTCGGCTCTCATATATCCGATGGTGTTGCTGACGCTGACCGTTGGGGTACTGATTTTCCTGCTGGTGTTTTTCATTCCAAGGTTCCAGGCGATGTTCGAGGACTTCGGCGCGGCGCTGCCGATGCTGACGCGGTTCATTGTGGCGTCCAGCAAGACGGTCACCAGGTACGGAGCGTTCGTTGCGGCAGCGTTGGGTTTAGCGATCTTTCTGATGCGCCAGTGGCTGCAGACCGATCGGGGACGCAGGCGTTGGCAAGAGTGGGTGCTGAGGTCGCCGGTCATCGGGCCGTTGAACGCCCGGTTCGCCATGACGCGTTTCTGCCGGATGCTGGGCACGCTGCAGGGAGCCGGGGTGCCACTGATAAACGCCTTGCGGGTTGCTCGCGAGTCGATAGGCAACCAGACGCTTGTTGACGCGGTGACCGCATCGATCGAGCGGGTAAAGCAGGGCAACCGGCTGGCAGACAGCCTGGCGGACTGCCCGGAACTGTTTCCGCAGTCGGTGCTCGAAATGATATCGGTGGCGGAGGAGACAGGGCGGTTAGACAAGGAGCTGGTTCGGCTGGCGAGCGTCGAGGAGGGCGATCTCGACCGCCAGTTGAGGACCGCCGTGGCGTTGGCCGAACCGCTTATGCTGTTCCTGATGGCAGGTTTCATCGGGACCATTTTTGTGGGGATGGTGATACCTATTTTCACCATTCAAGACTACATCAAGTGACATTGTAGAGGAGACTGAGAGATGGTTTCACCTAAGCGAAGGGCTCCGGGCGCAATTGAGTGTCGGCTTCACCGCGAAGGGGGTTTCACTCTTGTTGAGATGCTGCTGGTGCTGGTGATTCTCGCGGCGTTGGCGGCCATTGTAGTGCCGAGGTTTACGGGTCGCAGCGAGCAGGCGAAGATAACGGCGGCACAGACGCAGATAGCCAGTTTTGAAACCGCGCTCGACTCTTTCGAGGTGGACAACGGTTACTATCCGAAGGGCGACGACGGTTTGCAGGATCTACTGGAGAAGCCCAGCAACGCCACCGGCTGGCGCGGCCCTTACCTCAAACAGGATATCCCGCTGGATCCGTGGGGCAATGCGTACACCTACGAATGCCCGGGCAAATACAATGAAGCGGGATACGACTTGATGTCGATGGGACCGGACGGTCGCAAGGGCGGCGGTGACGATATCACCAACTGGAAACAGGAACGATAGAGTGAAACGGTCGCGACATGTTCGGGGTCTGACTCTGGTCGAACTGATCGTGGTAATGGCTATGCTGGCCACGGTTATGGCCATCTCCACACCGGTATTGTCGCGGTTCTTCAAAGGTCGGACCCTCGAAGAAGAGGCGCGGCGTTTCCTGGCGCTTACGCGATACGCGCGCAGCGAGGCAATTTCACGCAGCGTGTTGATGGAACTCTGGATTAACCCGGAACTGGGCGTCTACGGGCTGAGCCCGCAGAGCGGATACGTGTTCGATGATAGGAAACCGATTGAATTCAGGTTGGCGGACGGTTTGAGTTTAGAGGTTGACAGGAAGATCCTCGACGAACGCGGGGAAGCGAAGATCTGGTTCTGGCCGGATGGTTCGATTGATGCGGAAAGTCTCGTGGAGCTCCGTATTCAGCAGGATGACGACGGGGAAATAATCGAAATCGTACAAGCTGACTTTGGCATGGGCTACTTCGTTCGCGACACTGAAGAGGGCAAGTTGGATGTCTAAGAGATTCTCTGCCGGAAACAGCCGGGGTTTTACCTTGGTTGAAATGCTGGCCGCGATGTTGTTTGTAGCAATAGTGATCCCGGCGGCTGCACGCGGGCTGATAATTGCCAACCGCGCAGGTGTTGTGGCGGAACGCAAACGGGTAGCGGCGGAGTTGGCCGATTACATTCTGACAGAGGCGATAGTCACGGAATCATGGATGGACGGGTACCAGGAAGGAGACTTCGGCGAGGAGCGGCCGGGATTTCGATGGGTTCTCGAAGACCAGTCGTGGGATGAGGACACGATGCAAGTGGTGTCGGTTAAAGTTCTTTTCAACGTGCAGGAAACTGAGTACGAAGTGCGTCTGAGTACGCTGGTGGAAGAGGTATATGAGTAATCGCACACAGCCGAATCTTTTCAGCCGGTCGTCCGGAGGGTTCACACTACTCGAGGTTCTGGTGGCCACAGCGATATTCGTAGTGTTGGTGGGCGCGTTGTACTCGCTCTTGCATGGAGCGCTCAGGTTGAGAGAGAAGGCTTACGAGGTAACCGAAGCGGGTTTGCCGAAGGACTACATCGCTTTGCTTATCAAGCGGGAATTGGCGAACATTGCGGCGCCGGTGGCGCTTCTGGCCGGTCCGATGATCGGCGAGAAGGATGAGCAGGGAGAACAGCGTCTCGACCGTCTTGAATTCCACACGACCTCCGGGATTGTCAACGACACGGTCCCCTGGGGAGATGTTCAGAAGGTACAGTATTACCTCGCACGAGCTGAAGAACCGGGTCAATCGGAGGGAAACGATCTGGTGCGGGCGGTGACGCGCAATCTGCTGGCCTCAACCGTCGAAGAGCCGGAGGAAGAGCGGCTGTTGAGCGGAGTGCAGTCGTTGGAGTTCGCATATTATGACGGAGAGTACTGGCAGGGCGTGTGGGATTCGACAACGCGGGAAAACGAGACACCTCGCGCCGTCAGGATGCATGTGGAGTTCGTGCCGCCCGAGCAAGGGGAACGGGAGAGACGGCCGATCGATCTGATCTGTGAGATCGTGACGAAAGCGGTTGCTCAGGAAGAAGAACAGGACGGGCAGACGTCTCAGGGCGCCAGCGGGTCCCGGACTAGTCAGGAGGCGGGATCGGAAGCGGGAGGCCGGAGCGCATGATGAGCAGCATTCGCACATCCGATTGCGCCTCGAACGATCGGTTTGGCGAGCGCGGGACGGTGCTGGTCGTCGTGATGTGGATCGCGCTGGGACTTGTGAGCGTGGCCCTTTACTTCGGCCACTCGATGGTGTTCGAGTACCGCGCGGCCGACAACAACGCCGCTGGAGCAGAGGCCGCTCAGGCGATCGAAGGAGCGCGCAGGTATGTGAGCTTTGTCCTGGCAAACCTGGAAGAGCCCGGCAAAATGCCCGATATTGAGTCCTATGCATACGAACGAGTGCCGGTGGGAAGCGCGACGTTCTGGCTGGTTGGCCGAAGGAACGAGGACGAGCGGGACGACGTACCGGTTTTCGGCTTGGTGGACGAGGCGGCGAAACTGAACCTGAACACCGCGACGCGAGAGATGTTCGAGGCGCTGCCGGGCATGCCGATCGAACTTGCCGCAGCTATTGTTGACTGGCGTGATGCGGACGGCGAACTGACGCCGGACGGCGCGGAATCGGAAACCTACCTGTTGCGAGATCAGAAATATGTTTGCAAGGACTCGAACTTCGAGACAGTTGAGGAGCTGCGCCTGCTGGTGGCGGGCGAATGGGACGTCCTTTACGGCGAGGATACGAATCGCAACGGCGTGCGCGACCCGAACGAGGACGACGGCGACGAGACGTGGCCTGACGATAATCGTGATGGAGGTCTGAATCCGGGAGTGCTGGAGTACGTGACCGTGTACAGCCGAGAGCCGAACAAGCGCGATGACGGGTCGGATCGGATTAACATAAATGACGCGACCGGCCAGGAATTAGGGCAGTTGCTCGAGGAGACGTTCGGGCAGGAGAGAGCCAACGAGATACAGAGTGGGGTCGGTCCCGGAGGGACGGACGTGCGGAGTGTGCTGGAATACTATATTCACAGTGGGCTGACGCCGGAGGAGTTCTCAGAGGTATATGACGCGCTGACGGTGTCGGATGACGATTTTGTCGTAGGATTGGTTAACGTCAACACGGCGAGCGCAGCGGTGCTGGCCTGCCTGCCGGGTATAGGCGAGGAGTACGCGAGTCAACTGGTCGCCTACCGCCGGGGAAAGACGGCGCAAGATCTGGATACCGTGGGGTGGGTGACCGAAGTGCTCGACGACGAGAGCGCCATCGAGGCGGGTCCTTATCTCACGACGAGGACTTACCAGTTCGCAGCCGATGTGGCGGCCGTCGGCCATCTGGGACGTGCTTTCCGACGGACGCTGTTCATTTTCGATACGAGCGGCGAGGAACCGGAGGTCGTTTACCGCCGGGACCAGACACGGTTGGGTTGGCCACTTGGTGCCGGGGTTCGTGAGCTGTACGCTTCAATTGCGGAACAGCGAAAGTGATTCCAATGAGAGTTGCCAAACATTCGTCGTTGCTGGGAATAGCGATCGGGGGCAAGCGGATGACGGCGTGCGTCGTGCACCGCGCCGGTGAAGGGGTCCGTCTCGGACGAGCCTTCCAGAGCCCGCTGTCGCTCGACCCGTTGACCGACGACCCGGAACTTGTCGGTCGCGAGATCCGCAACCATCTTGATGACGCGCGAATACGCGAGAGCCGGTGCGTGGTATGCGTGCCGCTCAAGTGGACGCTCACGTTGCGAGCAGAGCTGCCGGAGTTGTCCGAGACGGACGTGGACAGCTTTCTTACCGTCCAGGCTGAACGCGAGTTTCCGTTTGCGCCTGAGGATCTGTCGCTGTCGGTTTCGCGCTACCAGGCTCGTGATGGTACTGACCACGCCATGATTGTTGCGATTCCGGCCAGCCACCTGGCGGTTCTGCAGAAGGTTCTCAACGCGGCCAACCTTCGTCCAATCAGCATCACCCTTGGTATTAGTTCTCTGTTTAGGAACGGCAGCCCGTTGCAAGACGGTTCAGTCGCAATTGTCGTCGGCGAGCACGGTGTTGATATGGCGGTGTCGGCCGGCGGGGGCGTCGTTGCGCTGAGGTCCCTGGACGAGACGGTTGGAACCGATCCGGATGGCAAAACGTTTGACGTCGAGATGATTGCCAGGCAAATACGAATTACCCTGGCGCAATTGCCGCTCGACTTGAGAGATAGTGTCCGGACAGTGAAGGTTTTCGGGCCGGCTCGTCTGGTGGCATTGGTGCTCGAGGAAATGCAAGGTTCTGTTGAGCGCCTGGGAATGTCGGTGGAGATGGGTGACGTCGAGTCGGACGGGATGGTTGCCGGCGCTGACCCGATCAAACAGATGTCGCCCACAGCGCTCGGCGCGGCCGCCGGACTTCTGCTGGACGGGTCATCAAACCTCGAGTTTCTGCCTGCCCGGTCAAACCGTTTTAAGACAATGGCAAGTCGGATTTCGTCGCGTGGCACGCTCTGGTTGGCGGGCGCTGCTGCTGCGCTTGTATTTGGTTTTGGGACCGCCTTCCTCTGGCAGCACTTGCGCTTGTCGCGTCTCGAGAACGAGTGGCGGGCGATCGAGCCTCTAGTCACCGAGGTCGAGACGCTCCAGCAGCGCGTCAGACAGTTCCGGCTCTGGTTCGACGATTCAGCTCAGGCACTGTTGATCGCCCGGGAACTCACCGAGGCCTTCCCCGAGGACGGGGCGGTGTGGGCAAAACAGGTCGGGATCAAGAATCTTTCGGAGGTATCCTGTTCCGGCAGTGCGCGAAGCAACCAGGATTGGTTGAGAATGCTCGATAGTCTCAGAGAAACGAAGGGTGTCGAGGATTTGCAGGTGTCCCAAGTTCGGGGTGGTTCGCCGCTGCAATTCTCAGTGAGTTTTCGTTGGAACGCGGGAGAGTCTGATGGAATCTAAGCGGCGCAAACGTCTTCTTGCGGTGGCGGCGATAGTCTGCGTGGCGGCTGTGGCGGGTGACAGGCTGGTTCTGTCGCCTCTCCACGACCTTTGGACAACGCGTTCGGAACGAATCGCGGAGTTGGAAAAATCCCTGAGCAAGGGCCGTCTGCTTGCCGATCGTGAAGAAGCCATGAGAGAGCGGTGGCAAGAAATGAAGAATCGCGGCTTGCCCGCTGAGATGTCGGTTTCAGAGGATCGCATACTCAAGTCTGTGGGCCGGTGGGTGCGGGACAGCCGTCTGGGTGTGACGTCGCTCAAGCCGAGGTGGATGGACGACGAGGAGAACTTCAAGAAGCTTGAATTCCGCGCCGCGGCACAGGGCGGTATGGAATCGGTCGCACGATTCCTCTACGAGCTTGAGACCGATCCACTGCCTCTGAAGGTTGAGGATGTCGAGATCGCGGCTCGTGATGAAAGCGGCGACATGCTAACGCTCGCGGTGCGTTTTACCGGGCTTGTGTTGGTGGACGAGAACGAATGAACTATGAAGTAGGGAAAGCTAAGGGTCTGCTTGTTGCAGCGGTATTATGCTTGTTGCTGTCCGTGCCGGCGCTCGGGCGCGCTCAAGAGAGCCGGTCGTCCGCGGCCCCGGGATTCGAGTCGTTCCGCATCGTGGTGGATCGCAACATCTTTGATCCAAACCGCCGCGAATCACGACCGGAAACCTCACCGGCGCCCGAGGATCCTGCTCCCCAACCCGACCAGCTCGCTCTGACAGGCGTGCTGATTTATGAGGGAGAGGGGGTGGCTTTTTTTGAAGGCACGGAACCGGATTACAACGTCGATCTTAAACAGGGAGGCACGGTCGCCGGATATCGGATTGTCGAGATCCGCACCGACGGCATCAAACTCAGCAAGAACGGACGAGAGATTGAACTTCCCGTCGGTTCGGGTCTGAGCAAGCGGCACGAGGGAGAATGGGAACTATCCTCGGCACCGTCCTTTTTGGACAGACGTGAGTCTTCTTCAAATCAGGGTGCTGCCGATGCGGAGTCAAGTGACAGCTCATCGACTGATTTGTTAGAGACATTGAGGAAACGACGACAACGGGAGGTTGGACGATGAGAAGAGAGATTCTGTATTCGTGGGGAGTCTGTGTTGTTGTGAGCGTCGCGCTCACGATGGTTGCGGGGTCTGCGCGTGCGCAAGACGTTGTGCAGTCGGATGAATCGCCAACCGCAACACAGAAGTTGGCTGAGCCGGGCAACGCGACCGACGAGGGTCTGCGCCTCAATTTTCGCGGCGTTCCGCTCGACACGGTTCTCGACTACATGAGCGAGGCGGCTGGGTTCGTGATCGTCCGCGACACGGATGTTAGCGGGCGTGTTGACGTTTGGAGCCATCAACCTCTCAGCAAAGATGAAGCGGTCAACCTGTTGAACACTATCCTGAACGAAAAGGGTTACGCGGCGATCCGTAACGGCAGAACGCTCACGATCGTGAGCCGCGATGAGGCGAAAAAGCGGGATATACCCGTCAGAACCGGCAGCGATCCCGACAAGATCGAGAAGACCGACGAGATGGTCACACAGATCATCCCCGTTCGATACGCCAACGTCGCGCAGTTGATCGAGAATATCCAGCCGTTGCTGCCGTCTTACGCGATCGCGACGGCCAACGAGAGCAGCAACGCCATTGTCCTCACGGACACGCAAACCAACGTACGGCGCATGGCCGAAATCATCCGGGCACTCGATACCTCGATTTCCAACATTTCGGTGATCAGGGTGTTCACACTCAAATACGCCGACGCGACGGAGATAGCGCAGCTGATCGGTGAGCTTTTCAGAACCGATGAGAGTCGCGGGGGTTCGCGCGGTGATAGGTCCCGCCAGATACAGGAGTTCATTTCCCGGATGCGCGGAGGTATGGGCGGCGGTGGAGCCGAGTCCTCTGCAGGTGGAGGGGCGAGCGCGGCCCGTCAGGCCGCCGTGCGCGTGGTGGCCGTCGCCGACGAGCGAACCAACTCGCTAGTTGTGAGCGCGCCTGATGAACTGATGCCGACTATCGAAGATCTGATCACGCAGATCGACGACGTGAGTGAGGACATTACCGAGGTACGTGTGTTCGCCTTGCGTTATGCGGACGCTGAGCAGATGGCCGAGACGATCAACGAGGTCTTCGAGGGAGACGCTCAAGCCAGTGAACGACGGTCATCGCAGCAGCGTGTCTTCCGCGGCCCGCCGTTCATGCGGGACTTCATGCGCGGTCAGGAGCGGCAGCAGCAACAGGACCAAAGCCGGCGCCAGGCGGAAGAGAGCAAGGTCGTGGCTGTGGCGGATACCCGAACCAACGCGGTGGTTGTCACCGCCGCGAGCCAGACTATGGACCAGATCGAACGAATGGTCAAAGAGCTCGATTCGGATCCCGCCAAAGACCGGAAAGTTTTCATCTATTCGCTGGAAAACGCCGATGCGGAGACCGTGGCGGAGATCCTGACGAACATGTTTGAGGAGCGTACCAGCGGGACCGGTTACTCGCGTACAGGGACCACCAGAACCGGTAGCACGAGACAACCTGTTTTCGGTCAGGAAACGCGAAGTTCTACGTCTGGGACATCCGAGTCGCGCTTCGGCGGCAGATAGCCGGTTGACGGAAGCAAACGGAAAGGTGAGGTGTTGAAAATGAGACGCGGCATTCAGGTGAGGGTTCTAGTAGTTGTGATTGTTGGTGTCTGTTGGCTGGCGGCGTCCGAACTTTCGGCTCAGATGAGGTCCTCAGCTCGTTCCGGCATGGATGGGGAGCGGGACTCTTACGGGGCGAGCGTGGCAGAGGACATAATCTTTGAGTACGACCAGGAAACCGGCTCGCTAATCGTCATCACCGACGAGGAGACAAACCAGCACATCCAGAGGATTGTCGAGAGCCTTGATCGGCCTGTTCCCCAGGTTCTGATCAAGGTGCTCTTCCTGGAGGTGACGCACGGCGACGATCTCGATCTCGGCGTGGAGGGGCTGTTTGAGTTCAAGGGCAACAACGTCGATGACAGGAATATCGTTGAGACGGCGTTCGGCCTGGCGGCGGAGACGCAAGGCGGCTTCTTCCGGATCATTGAAGAGGATCTGGAAGTGACCGTACGTGCCATCGCGGAAGTCGCCAAACTGGAAGTTTTGTCCCGGCCGTCGATTCTGGCCCGTAACAACCAGCCGGCCAAGATCACTATCGGCCAGGAGGTGCCTTTTGTCCGCAACACCCGTATTACGCAGGACGGTCAGATAATTAATACGGTCGAGTACGAGGACATCGGCATCATTCTGGAGGTTACGCCGCACATCACGTCCGACAGGCTGGTGGAACTGGAGGTTATGCCCGAGATCTCGACGCTGACCGGCGAAACGGTACCTATCTCCGACACGATTGATTCCCCCGTTTTTGCGAAACGCTCCGCCGAGACGCGGGTCGTGGTACCGGATGGAAAAACGGTCGTAATCGGCGGCCTTATGGAAGATAACGAAACCCTCACAGTGCGCAAGGTTCCGCTTCTAGGCGATATACCATGGCTTGGTGTGTTGTTTCGGCGTACGATAACGTCAAAGGCCAAAACGGAACTGCTCATTTTCTTGACGCCTCATGTGGTCGAGGGAGCCTCGCAGCTGAGAGACATGTCGCTGGCGGAGAAGAATAAAACCGAGTTGGTGCCGAAGGCGTTTTCCAACGAGCAGATGGACAAGTACATCGATGATCTGGATGATTAGATCGTTTATTGAATGTCGTATTGATAATGCAACGGCGCGTAGAGGTAGGACGGGCGTCTCGTCGCAGACTCGCCGTGGAGAGCCCGTCACAGGGCGCAGCAAGCAGCGCCCCTACAAGTTCGGGCCTGGTCCTTTGACTACAACGGGACTCAATAGGAGAAGGTGTTCGGTTGAAAACTCGACAGCCGTTTGGTACACTTTTTTCGGGAAGAGGCGGTTCAAGCCATGATAAACAAGAGAAGCGCAATCGTTTACGGGCTTCTAGCGGCCGTATGGGCGCTGATCTGCATCTGGCAGAGCCTTGAGCACGGCAGGGCCAGAGACTCAGCGCGTGCCGCGTTGCTCAACCGTGCCCGCGACATCTCGAATTCTGTCGGCGTCGTTATTCGGTCGCAGAGACGCTTCGGCGGTTTCGTCGAACAGCCGCGACTTGAGGCCGCCCTCGAGGAGTTGACTAAATCGAGTGAGCTGCTCTCGGTCGTGCTTGTCAATTCCGCTTACGAGGAAGCAGCCTCTGCCGGCGAGCCGATCACGCAGAACATAGAAGAGGTTATTGACAGAGGAGAGATGTGGACCAGGGACAGAGTGATCGTGCCTAACCTGGTAGACCTCGGTCTAGGGGCGGAGGATGAAGGAGAAACGCCTCCCGCCACCATTGTAGTGCGGCCGCCTGATTCGTCCGAAGGTCCCGACGGTGAAGGCCCGCCTCCCGGACCGATGCCGCCGCCTATGTTCATGCCGCGTTTGCCTCTGGATAAAGAGGGAATAGAAACGATCCGTGCAATGATGCGAGGCGAGGATTTGGATGCGGAGAAGATCGAGAAGCTCCGCTCCATATTCCCCGGTTTTGATGAGAAGCGGTTTGAGGCGTTGCGCGCTTTGATGCAGGAGGAGGAGTTGGATGAAGACAGGATCGAGGCGCTGCGCTCCGCTATTCCCGGCTTTGATGGGGAGAGATTCGAGGCGCTGCGCGCTCTGATGCACGACGAGGAGTTGGATGAGGAGACGATAGCGAACATCAACAGGCTGTTCAGGGGCGGGCGGCGCGGCGAGTTCAGACGAGGTCGGCGCGGCGGCAGACCGCCGTTCCGGCGTCCACCGTGGATGAGCGAGGAGCAGTACCAGGAACTCGTGAAAAAACAGGGCGTGCACGCGTTTGTGCTTGCTATGTCGACGGGGGCGTTCCGAGCGGAATGCACCCGTGATCTCTGGCTCCGGATCGCCCTGGGAGGGATTGCGCTGGTGGCGGCGGCCGGGCTGGGCGTGGCCTGGCACAGCCTGGAACGGTCGGCCGAGCTACAGATGCGACTTGTGCGTGCCAGCGAGATGAACCTGCAGTTGCAGGAAATGAACGTCGCGGCGGCCGGGCTTGCCCACGAAACGAGGAACCCGCTGAACACAATCAGAGGGTTGGCTCAGATGATCTCCAAACAGGCGAACGCGCCGGAGGAAATTCGCGATAGATCAAGGGAAATTGCCGAGGAGGTCGATCGAGTCACCGGCCGGTTGAATCAGTTCATCGACTACTCCAGACCGCCCGAGGTCAGACCTGCACCGACAAATCTGAAAGCGGTGATTGGGGACGTAGCGAGTGCATTGGAAAGCGATATAGACGACAAGGCGATTCAGTTCGGTCTGACGGGGCCGGAACTGGTCGTCGAGGCGGACGAATCGCTGCTGCGACAGGTGCTGTTCAACCTGCTGCTGAATTCCATTCAAGCGGTGGACCAGGGTGGCAAGGTCGAGGTGCTTCTGGAAAAGGACGGACCGGATGAGGCCGTCATGGAGGTGCGCGACGACGGGCCGGGCGTGCCCGAAGACGCCAGAGGAGAGATCTTCCGCCCTTACTACTCCGGTTCCGAGCAGGGAACCGGCCTGGGCTTGGCGGTGGTTCGTCAGATCGTGTTAGCGCACCAGTGGGAGATCGCGTGTATCCCCGGCGATGACGGCGGTGCGAGATTCCGCGTAAGCGGCCTCAAAGTGACATAGAGGGCGGTTCCGATAACATGCTGCAGAAAAAACCAGAGAACGCCCCAAACCGAGCGCGCATCCTCGTCGTCGATGATGACGCCAGCCAGCGAAGCCTCCTTGAATCATTCCTGACCAGCCAGGGTTTTGATATCGTCACTGCTGCCTCGGGGGAGGAAGCACTGGCCAGTCTCAGTTCGCAAGAGATCTCCATGATGGTCTCGGACGTGCGGATGCCGGGCATATCCGGCCTGGAAACGTTGCGGGAAGCACGCAAGAAGAGTCAGGCGCTTCCGGTGTTGCTGGTAACGGCGTACCCGGACGTCCGCGACGCCGTCGGGGCGATGCGCGACGGCGCTGTCAACTACCTGGAGAAACCTATCGACCTTGACGAGCTGCTTTCATCCGTTCGGCAGTCGATCGGGCTGGACCAGCCGGTTCAGGCCCGTGTTTCAGGCAAGCTAGAGTTGCCGGAAGATGTTGTAGCCCACAGCCCGCTAACGCAAGATGTCTTCCGACAGGCAGCGCTGGTAGCGCCGTCGGAAACCCGGGTGCTGATCACGGGCGAGAGCGGTGTGGGCAAAGAGGTTGTGGCCGACCTGATCCATGCATGGAGCCCTCGCGCGCCCGGACTGCTGGTCAAAGTCAACTGTGCCGCGATCCCCGACAACCTGTTGGAAAGCGAACTGTTCGGTCACAAGAAAGGTGCGTTCACCGGCGCGGTCGCAGACCGTGAAGGCCGGTTCGAACAGGCCGACGGCGGTACGATTCTTCTTGATGAGATCGCCGAGATGTCGCCCGCGCTGCAAGCGAAGCTTCTGCGAATTACGCAGGATGGCACGTTCCAGAGGGTGGGCTCGAACGACGAGCACCGGACGAATGCCCGCGTTCTGGCGTCCACCAACCGGAACCTCGAAAATGAGGTTGAAGAAGGACGGTTTCGCCAGGATTTGTTCTTCCGCCTAAACGTGATCGAGATATACGTGCCGCCGTTGCGCGAACGTCAGGCCGATATCGTTCCTCTTGCCAACCTTTTCGCCGCTCAATTCTCCGGAGGCAGACCCCGGCTGTCGGCTTCCGCAGTTACCTGCCTGGAACTCTACGGATGGCCCGGAAACGTGCGTGAACTGCGCAACGCCATGGAACGAGCCACTCTCATGGCTCGGGGTGATCTGATCCTCCCTGAACATCTTCCCAAACGCGTTCAGAAAGCCGGACTCGGAACGGATGCGGACCCACCAGTGCCTTCATCCGGGAAGCGGATGGAAGAGATCGAACGTGTGGCCATCCTTCAAGCGCTACGCGAACACGAGTACAACCGGACAGAAACCGCGCGCGCACTCGGCATCAGCCGGCGCGCTCTGACGTACAAGCTCCGACGGTTCCGCGAACAGGGACATATCGTCGAACCGGACTAGAACTGCGTTTCTTAGCTGTGAAGCACTGGACTCTGACCGTGGGAGCATAATCGTGCGTGGGAAGTGGAAATTCATACCTGCAACTGTTGTGACCGTGCTTGTCGTCGCCAGCCTCATTGCGCAGGTGTCCGGCATCGAGCGGAAGATCTTGCATGTAGTCTTCAGATCCCAGGAAACGGGGCCGGCTAGTGTAGTGCAAGACGTGCTTGACAGGGACGGCGACGGCCAGCCAGACTCATTGCAGATAAGAGTGAGAGAGTTTCAGCCAGGTCAGTGCGTCTACCTTTGGAGGGACCCAGACCGCGATGGCTTGCCAGACAAGCTCGAGTTTCTAGTAGCTAAACGCCTTGCCTGCCGCCTATTGGATGACGACAAGGACGGTGTGTTTGAGGTCCAGGGGGTTGGGATCTATTCTATCTACGATAAGGATTCACGGTACCTATATCAGGACCTGGATCTCGATGGTAGATTTGACGCGATGTTGGAACTCAGTCGTGGTACACGGGTCGACGCGTATCTCTTCATGCAGGAAACGCTAGTCAGGCCTCTGCAGATCAAGACCGACGATTGGAGACAGGCGTGGATAATCGGGGCGAACGGGACAAAA
>Ga0180438_10005183_pt1 | contig 18301 bp, 10 predicted proteins | sample SS_ome_12_FD_132455 | JGI IMG/M metagenome (GOLD analysis project Ga0180438, IMG submission 132455) | Hypersaline lake sediment archaeal communities from the Salton Sea, California, USA - SS_3_D_2 metaG | ecosystem: Environmental > Aquatic > Non-marine Saline and Alkaline > Hypersaline >...
CCAGGCTGCTCTGTGCGCTGCTGAGGTCCAGTTCGGCCTTCTTCCGGGCCAGGATGTCGGCCTGAAGCTCCGTGCGGGTCAGGTAGCCGTCCTTCTCGAGTCCGGTCGACCACACGACGCGTTCCTTGGCTCGCTTGAGCTGCTCCCTGGCGATGGTGATGGCGCCCCGGGCCTGCTGAAAGAGCTTGGGGTACTCGCCCTTGTCCTCCGGCGTCGGGTCGGCCTTCGAGTAGTCCTTCAGGTCCGCGCCGAGGTACTTCTTGAGATCCAGCTCGGCCAGCGCGATCGCGAGCTTCGCATCCTCGATGGCCGCCTCGGCGGCGTTCTTCTTGAACGCCAGGACCCCCTCGGCGTTGACGACCCAGGCCTCCATCCTGACCACGAGGATGTCCTGCGCCTCCTTGCTCTGCTCGAAGGCCGTCGGGTCCATCTCCAGCAGCAGGTCGTTGGCATCGACGCGCTCGCCCTCGTCAATGAGCCAGATCACCGTGGACTTGCCCACCAGCTTGCTCCGGACGATGACCTTGTCTCGATGGTGGATCACGCCCGTCCGCCGCAGGCTGATCGTCAACGGCCCGCGCTTCACTTCGTGCCATTTGCTCGCATCGAGTTCCGCGTCGCCTTCCCAGAGGCCCCGCGTCCACCCGCCCCTGCCCCTCGGCGCCAGAACGCCCCACGCGCAGACGACAACCAACAGCACGCAGAATCCGGCGATCGTCGCATTCCGCGCCGTCTTGCTCCTGCGCTGTCGAAGGGGCGCTCCGGCCGCGCCGTCTCGTTTGCTCCTGTCCGTGCTCACGTCACAGTTCCTTCTCGCTAACCGCCGGCACGGCTATGTCGCGCCGGAGTGCTGTCCCGCGTCTCGGCAGCCGGTCGCCGCCGTCCTCCGCCGCCCCGGGCGGCGGGCCTCGTCGTCGCCGGCTTCGTCGTCGCGCCCCGGGCTCGGGCCCTGCCGGCGTCCCGGCCCGACGGGTCGGCCTGCGTCTCGTCGAACGGTGGGGCCAACAGCACGTGCTCGCCTTCGGTCAGCCCGCCCTTGACGTGGACGAAGCGGTTGTTGTCCATGCCCACCTCGACCACCCGGGGCTTCGCCCCGGCGGAGCTCCGGACGTAGACCGTCGGCCGGCCACGGACCAACTGCACCGTCTGGACCGGCACGGACAGGACGTCCTCGTACTGCTCGATGATGATCTCGACCTTGCACGTGTAGCCCGGCCTGAGGTCCGGGCACACCTCGTCGAAATGGACCTCGGTGTTGAAGACCTTGATGGACTGAATCCACTCGTGGTAGGGCAGCGGGTCGATCTTGGCCAACGTTGCGGGGAAGTACCTGTCGGTCGTTCCCGCGACGGTCACCCGGGCCGGGAGCTTCAGCAGGCTGCCGTCTCTCGGGTCGGCCAGCAGGGGCTCGCACGCCTGGGGGACCTGGATGACGGCCATCATCGTCCCGTCCTTGTTCGGCATGTGGAACAGCTCCTGGCGTTCGCGGACGCCGGCGCCTTTCCGCAACTCCTCGGACTTGTCCCTGAAGCGGCGTGAGGTGGTCGTCGCATAGACGACCTGGCCGGCGACGGGGGCGTAGACCCTGCATTCCTTGATCTGCGCCGCGTACTTCTCCGCCAGGGCCACCTGCCGATCATACTCCGACTGGGCGGCGGCCAGGGCGGCCTCGGCCACCTGGATCTCGGTGGCCTTCAGGTCCTCCAGCGGCTTGAGCCTTCGCTTGTGCTTGGCCAGCCGGTTCCGCAGCTCGGCCACCTTGCGGGGGTAGGAGTACTCTCTGAGCAGCGCCAGCTCGCTCTTCTTGTTGGCGAGGGCGAGTTCGGCCTTCTTGGCGGCCAGGACGTCGGCCTCCAGCGCCGTGCGGGTCAGGAAGCCCTCCTTCGCCAGCCGGGCCGACCAGGCGACGCGGTCCTCGGCACGCTTGAGCTCCTCCTCGGCGATGGCGATGGCGCCCCGGGCCTGCTGGAAAAGCTGCGGGTAGTCCCCTTCATCCTCCGGCGTCGGGTCCTGCTTCGAGTAGTCCTTCAGGTCGCCCCCGAGGTACCGCTTGAGGTCCAGCTCGGCCAGCTCGATCGCCAGCTTCGTGCCGTCGACCACCGTCCGGGCCTCGTTCTTGACGACCTCGACGTTCTCCTTGGCGGCGACGAGGTCGGCTTCGGTCCGGATCACGACGATGTCCTGCCCCTCCTTCTTCCGCACGTAGCTGGTCGGGTCCATCTCGAGCAGCAGTTCGTTGGCCTCGACGTGGGTGCCCTCGTCGATCAGCCAGATCACCGTCGAGTAGCCCTCGAGCTTGCTCTTGATGATCACCTTGTCGCGATGGTGGATCGTGCCCGTTCGCCGCAGGCTGATCGTCAGCGGCCCGCGCTTCACCTCGTGCCATCTGCTCGCATCGAGCTCCGTCTCCTGTGCCCAGAGGCCCCGGACCCACCCGCCCTTGTCCGTCGGCGCCAGCACACCCCACGCGCAGGCGCCCGCCAACGGCACGCATATGGCGGCGACCGTCACATAACGTGTCGTCCTGCTCCCGCGCTGTCGAAGGGGCGCCCCGGCCGCGCCGTCTGCTCTACTCCGGTCGGTATTCACGCCACAGCCCTTTCTCGTCCACCTCCAACACGCCCATGTCGCGCTGGAGTTGCAGTTCGGCGATTCGGTAGTCCACCAGCGCAGCGGTCAGCGAGTCCTGGGCCTGCACGAGCGCCTCCTGGGCCTCGAGCACGTCTCGGATCTCGGCGCGCCCGGCCTCGAGGAACAGTTCCGTGCTCGTCACCCGGCGCAGGGCCAATTGCACCGCACGCGATTGGATCACGAACGTCTCGCGCGTCTGGGCCAATGTCCGCAGGGCGTTGCGGATCGAGAGCTTGATCTTGTCCTCGAGGTCCTGCACGTTTCGTGTCGCCTGCTCCAGTGAGATATACGACGTGCGGAACGCGTTGCGTTCGGCCGTCCGCTCCCACGGCAGGTCCACCGCGGCCGTGGCCGAGTATACGCCATCTTCCGGGCGCAGGCGCGCGTTGTCCGACGCGGCCCCGCCGGGGCCCCGCCGGCTGCCCATCGCCGCCGACCCGGTCAGCGTGAGGTCCGCCTTCAGCCCGTCGGCGGCGACCACCACCCTTCGCTGGGCGTCGACGACGTACCCCTGGGCCGTCCGCAGGTCCAGGCGGTTGGCCAGGGCCAACTCGACGGCCCGGACGACGGGCAACTCGAGCTTGCCGCGCCGGGCCGAAGACTCGACGGCATCGGGGCCCTCGCGAGCCACGGTCGTCTTGGCCCGGTCGGTCAGCCGGCCCAACTCGCCGCGATCCAGCGCGATCCGCGCGTCGGTCGGCAGGCCCAGGATAATCTTCAGCCCGTCGAGCCCCCCTTGGTAGCCGTTGCGGGCCCGGATCACCCGTTCGCGGGCGCGGAGTTCGTCCTGACGCGCCTGGTCGACCTGGGTCTCGCCCAGGCGGCCGGCCTTGGCCAACCGCTGGGCGCGGTCGGCGGCCTTGACCAGGCGAGCGTGGTTCTCCTTGGCATTCTTGATCCGGTCGGCCTGCTGGAGCACGCCGAGATAGCCCGTGGCCACCTGAACGGCGAGCGTTCGCTTGTGGCGCTCCAGGGCGTATAGCGAATAGATGACGTTCCGCTGGGCCTGCGTGAGCGGCTCGGCGACGATATGCCTGCCCGCCCCCCGCAGCAGGGGAACGGAGACCGACGCGTCGGCGAACAGGCCCATCGACGACTGATGCCCGCGCGTCAGCAGCTTGACCAGGTCCATGCCGATCCGTGCCGTCAGCGCCGCCCCGCTTCGGAACCGCCGCGACCACGACGCCTGGCCCGTTCCCGTGGCGTGGCTGACCGCCCTCGGGCCGCTCTCGTCGTGCAACAGCGCGCCGTCGAGCAGGCCAACGTACGTGTTGCGGAAATCCTGGCTCTCGAGGTCCAGGGCCAGGGCCGTGACGAAGACCGTCTCCTTGGCCGTCTGATAGGCGCGGTTGTTCCGCGCCGCGATCTGGAGGGCCTGAAGGAGCGTGATCTGCACTTTCGGCCCGACCTTGGCGATCGATCCGCCCGACGCGGGCGCCTCACCCGCCGCGGGAGCCTTCCGATCGCCCGGCCAGTGCGGCACGGGCTCCAGTTGGTCCGTGCCCAGCGACGCCGGGCCGGAAACCTGCAGGCCCTGGGCAAGCAGCAGGCGCCGGCGAAGCGTGTCGGCGGGCGTCTCGATCGTGAACGCCTCGTTGCGCCCAATGGCGGGGCCTTGGTTGTGCTCGATGATATCGGCCGCCACGCCGTCGGCCTCGAGGCGGTAGGCCCGGGGCGACTTGCAGCCGACCGCCGCCAGCGCCGCCGACGCACACAGCGCCGCCAGCAGCACTCCGCGGAGGGGGAAGCTCCGGCACGTCGTCTTATGATCGTCTGAACTCATCACTTCGCATCCGACATGGTGTTGCGTTCCTATATGGGGACGCCCATCGACCAGACGTTGGTGGACCCGCCGTCGATCACGCAGCAGGCGTCCTTGCCGCCGAAATCTCGGAGCTCTCGGGCCGCCCGGAGCGGATCGCACGGGACCGCGTCGAGGTTGATCTTGGCCCGGCCGGCTCTCACGCCCCGCCGGACCGCCTTCCTGGCCTTCTTGCCCCACGGACGGTCCGCCGTATTCGGGAGGGCGTCCCGGAGGTCCTCGAGCACGTGGGCGATGTCACCGGCCATCGCGCAGTCGGGCCCTCGGTTGAACCCCAGGCGGGGCGGTTCGATGTCCACCTGGACGACCTTCGTTGACTTCGGAAGCGCCCGTCCGCAGCCCATCATGAAGTCGAGTCGCACGCCCGACAGGAGCACGGCGTCGGCCCGCAACGCCGAGGCGGACGCCCGAAAGACCGAAAGCCGACGCGAGTCAGGCAGGGCTCCCCGGCCTCCCGGACGGGTCACCACCGGAATGCCGGTGTGCTCGGCGAAGCCCTTCGCCGCCGCCACGGCGCCCGCTCCCGCCGCCGCGGTTCTCAGGAAGGACCTCCGCGAGACACCGTCCACTTCGCGGCCGGCCTTGTCGTCCGGACTATCCGTCCTCGCTCTCTGATCCATGGTGTTCACTCGTGGTTTGAGTGACGGCCTGCGCTCCGCCGTTGACCGAAGGGCGACCGCCCGTGCGCATGACGGGCGGCCTGGCCCCGGGCCTCAGCGTTCGAGATGCAGCGTCACCAGCGGCTTGAAGGGATCGAACGACTCGTTCATGGTCCAGGCCATGGCCCGCAGCAGGATGATCCGAAAGAAGGGATCGTTGAAGGTGAAGTAGTTGTGGCCGACAAGCGAGACGAACACCTTGCCCCGGCCGACCTCCTTCGTCCACATGACCGGCCACTTCTTGCCGTCGAGCTCCTCGATCCTGGGAGGGCCCGGCAGGGGCTTGTTCGCGATCTTCGGGCCGGCCGGCGCGGTCATGAGGGGGGTGATTCCCGCCGGGTCTCCCTTCAGCCGCCAATAGAGCTCGTCCGCCAGATGGAACTTCTTCGGGAAGCCCTTGAAGATGGGCGATCTCAGCGCCGTGTCCGTAAGGGTCACCGGTGTGGGCAATACGCCCCATCTCGTGCCGTCCCTCCTGAGGTCCCAGGCCAGTCCGATTCGCTTCGACAGCTCCGCGCCCGAGCCCTGCATCACGGCCATGTGAATGAACACCAGGCCCCCGCCGCGCTTCTGGTAGGCGTCGATCAGGCTGTAATCCCACTTCCTGCTCGGCCACAGATAAAAGACGACCAGGTCGGCCTTCTCCCACAGTTCTTTCCTTGGGAAGAACATGGAAGTGGTGACCCTGACTCGCGGGACCCGGGGCAGGAGCGTGTTCACATAACGGTCCATCACCCAGGCGTATTCGTGCGTCTTTTTTGCGTGAAGCTTGTCGATCCCCCACACCCAGACGATGTTCAGGTCGCGCGACGGCGCCTTCTGAGTGATCGGCCCCACGATCTTCGCGACCTGGATCATATCTCTCGGCACCGGCTTCTGCCAGCCGAACTGCGCGCTCGACGTCGAGGACATGGTCAGCAGAAGCACAACGGCAGAGGCTGTTCGGTATCGCATGACAAGGCTCCTCAATCACCCATCGCTCCGTGTTCGAAGGCAGACTATGGACCCGTCTATTGTGGATACGAAGACGCCCGCATCGGTCAGCGCCATGCCGTCCAGCACCGGCGGGGCGGGCAACTCGCACGCGGCTTGTCTTGAGCCGTCTTCGCGCGAAGCGACCCAGAAAGTGCCCGGGCCGTGACGGTCGGCGGTTTCGGTGGGCGACCTTCCGCCTGCGACCAACAGTCGGTCGCGGCTCAGCACGAGCGACCGGGCCACGAAGGGCAGGGGGGCGGCCCACTTGATTCGGCGGTTTGCTTCCGCCCCCCGCCGCGCGGCCGCCGGCGCGGGGCCGAGGGCCTCCGCGAACAGCCTGTAGTCCTTCGCCATGTCCGGCCGGACGTGTCCGTCACCGATTCGGTAGGCCATCCGCCCGTAGCCGTAGATCAGCCCCCCGCCGTCGAAGGCCAGCAGGCGCCCCGCGGGTGACCGGTTGCCAACGTCCGGCCAGTGTGTGTACCCGCCTCCAATCGCCGTGCCGTACAGCCAGTACGTCCGGTGCCACCACGTGTCATCCAGGAACCCGCGCGGAGCAAACAGATGCGGCCGCTTCTCGATTGGGACCAGGTTCTTGTCCACGCCCAGCCCCCGCATCCAGACGGCGCCCTTCTGCATCGAGAGAATGTCCGGCAGGGCCCTCTGCCTGATCTTGCCCCCCCCCCGGCCGCCGGTCAGGTCCACATCCGCTTGGCGGAGCAGCTTGCCGGTCTTCAGGTCCAGCACGCAGAGGCGAATCCCGCCGTCGGCGAACGGGGACCTGCCGGCTGCGAAGTACACCGTGGGCCTGCCGCCCGAGAGCGTGTCATCGACCAGCACCGACCCGTGCACCGGCCAGGCCGACTCGAGCTGCTCATAGGCGAAGATCCGCCGGTCCCGCCCCGCCGCGCGGAACCGCCAGGCCAGCGAGCCGTCGGAAGCCCGCAAACAGTAGACGAAGCCGTTCCGCGTTCCGAACACGCACAGGCCGCCGGAGAGCGTCGGGGGCGAGTCGACTCGGCCGTCGGCGAGGAACGTCCAGGCCGGCTTGCCGTCCGCCGCCGAGAGGGCATGGACGGCATGGCGGTCCGTCTCGGCGACGACAACCATGCCCCCCGCGGCCACCGGTGCGGTGACGGGCGAAGAGAGCTTCCTTTCCCAGACAACGCTCGGCTTGCTCGGCGCGGGCAGGGGCTGGTAGCCGCTTCGGCGAGCGTCGCGGCGGTAGGTCGGCCAGCCGGCCTTCGAGGAACCGGGCATGGGATTTCCGATCTCGCCATAGGCCGGGCCCTTCTCGAGCAGCGGCGGGCCTTCGCCCGCGCTGGACCGCGGAGACAGCGCGTTGAGCCCGACCACGAACGCCTCGGGATTGCACGCGCACGAATGCTGCGGCGCGTAGAGAAGGCCGTTGGCCGGCATCAGGCCGTACTGGCAGCCCCCACGCACCCACGAGGCGTGCCGGACGGCCCCGTCGGCGAGATCGACGAACTGCGTCCCGCCGCGGCCCATCAGGAGCCACCGCACGGTCGCCTTGTTCCGGTAGCAGCGGTGGTGGCCCCATCCCTTCTGGGGCGGGATCGTCGCGACGACCTTGCCGCTGCTCAGGTCACGCCCCTGCGTGAAGCCCGTGTCCACGCCACGCCGCACGTTGCCCACCCACACCACGCCGTTGACCACGAAGATGTCTTGCGGGACGTTGTAGTTCTCCATGTACGGCGCCCGCCACAGCTCCTTGCCGTCGGCGAGCGCGTACGCGATCAGCTCCACGTCCTTCTTGATTTCCCGGCCGCCGCTGGAGATCAGCCACTTGCTGCCCCGCGTCGGCGGGGACTTGCCCTCGTTGTCGCCCGCCTTGCGGCCGATGGTCAGCACGACGCCGCCTTGGATGACCAGGGAGGGCGCCGACCAGGAGAATCGGCTCGTCGGGACCGCTCGCGGGCTGCGCCACAGCTCCCTGCCCGCGGCGGCGTCGAGGCAGACCACGTGCGAGACGGTCTGGAGGCAGGCCTTCCCGCCCGCGACGGCGAGGGTGGTGGGCATGACCTCGCCGGGGTCGCCGAACGGCTTCTTCCAGAGCAGCTTGCCCGTGGCCGCCTCGATTGCGACGATCCGCTGCTTGCCGTACATGTCGATCGGCTTGCGGGGGAAGCGGTACCAGATCTCCAGCGAAGGGGCGATCCGGTTGATCCACTTCTTCCGCGCCTCGTGCCGCGCCGCCGTCATGTCGTCGGCGAGGACATACAGCACCCCGTCGGCCAGAAGCAGCTCCCGTGCGCCGTCCGTGCCGGCAAGCGTCGTCAGCCGCTTCCCCGTCGCGGCGTCGAGCACCGAAACGGGCCCGCCGTAGCCGAGCGAGGCGTATAGGCGATCTCCCCGCGCGACGATCAGCCGGCCGATCTCGGGCGGGCCGCTGCGGAAGCCGCGAAGGTGGGACTCCCAGTCCGCGATCGGACGCTTCCACAGCAGCACGCCGCTGAAGGCGTTCCGGGCCACCAGCTTCCATTGCGGTGGGAGGTAGACCGAGCTGATCGGCCCCTCGTCGATGATGGTGAAGACCCGTCCGCCGGCCGTGACCATCGCGCTGAGGCTGGCGAAGTGCTCGTGGCTCCGGGCGTATCTTGGGCCGCACGTCCAACGCACCCCCCGCGGCGGGCCGACCCGCGTGTCGGTCGATACGGCGTTGTTGGAGGCGTCGTGAAGGAAGTGGCCCCACTCGTCGATCTCCGCCGGCCGGGGCTTGCGGGTGATCTCGAACTTCGGCTTCCAAAGGTCCGCGACCGCGCCGCCCGGAGCCAGCGCCCGGTTGATCTCCTCGGCAGGGATTCCGGTCCGGCCGGCCACCACGATCAGGTTGACCAGGCCGTCCACGTAGGGGAGCTCTGTGCCCCGCAGCCGCGAGACGGTAACGGGGCCGTAGAGGCCCTTCTGCCGAAGGTGTTCCCTCGCGGCCGCGACTTTCTCCGCTCGGCTGTCCAGCCCGTGGACCAGGTAGGGCCCCGCAACCCGCAGATCCGCCAGGAGGGCCGACTCGTCGCACCCGAGCACAACGACCAGCCCGCCCTTGACGCCCGATGCCTCCACGACCGCCTTTGCGGAAGTTTGAGCCGCCCCCGCCTGTGCGAAGGCCAGCACGGCCGCGAGAGCCGTACACGGCCTCAGTCCCTGTCGCGTGAGCCGCGGGATCATCGGTTGCCTTCCGTGCTTCCGCCCTCGTCTTCGATCATGTTGCAGTCGCGCAGCCAGGCGACGAAACTCCTCGGCCACATCGCCGTCGTGTTCCCTCGACCTGAGCCCATGCCGAAACCGTGGCCTCCCTTGTTGTAGACGTGGAGCTCCGCGTTGACTTCGGCCTTCAGCAGCATGGTGTAGAAGGCGATGCACTTGTCCACGGGGGTCAGGCGATCGACCCGGGCGTTGACGATGAACATCGGGCAGATGGCGGGCGCGGCCTTGCCGCCGGCGTTGCGCCCGGCCATGATCTCTTCCAGGTCTTCAGGAATGCCCGGATAGAACAGGCCGGCGAAGTTCGGCATGCCGCTGACTTCGCCCTCGACGACCTTGGGCTCGGGGCAGAGCGCACAGCTCGCCGCGAGGTGGCCGCCGGCGGAAAAACCGCATATGCCGATCCTGTCGGGCTGTAGACCGAGCTCCGAGGCCTTCTGTCTGAGAACGCGGATGGCCTGCCAGCCGTCGGCTCGCACGGAGCGCTGGTAGGCCTGCCATGCGTCCTTTGAGCCAATGACGGCCGGGCGAGTACGGTACTTCAGGACCAATGAGGTTACGTTGTGGCCCTTCAGCCAGATCGCCAGATCATGGCCTTCGCGGTCGATCCAGATGTCGCGGAAGCCGCCGCCGGGGCAGATCACCAGGCCGACGCCGTTCGGCTTCTTGGGGCGATGGATGCTGTACGTGGGCGTCGAGACGGAGCTGAACGCGCGATTCAGCCCCGAAGGGGAACTGCGATCCGCCTTGTGAGACCGGACTTGCTCCTTGTCGTCGGGCTCGCCCGTGGGGCCCGGCGGCGCGTGCTTCCAGAGCGGCCGTTCCGCAGGCAGGTCGGCGGCTGCCATGGCCGAGGCATGGAGCGTCACGGCCAGCAGCGCGGCAAGCAGCACGTGCGGCATGCCGAAGTGGCGATTGGTGTGGCTCATCTTCCGTTCCTCGCCACGTACTCCATGATCTTCACGAACGATGCGCCGCGGTTGGGCGTTTGGGGATCGATCCGTTGCTTCTCCTTCCACAACCACCCGATCCTCGCGTGCTGCTTCTCGCTCAACCCGGCCATGCGCCGATCGACGTAGGCCTGATGCTTCCGTGGGTCATACCCTTGGGGCAGGGCATCGGCCTCGATTCGGGAGAGTAGTTTCGCGGTGGGCGAATCCGAAGCTGGGCGGCCCGGCCTGGCCGGCTCTTCGCCCGAGCTCTGACCCAGGTCCTTGATGAAGACGTTGCGGAACTCAATGGGGCATTCCTTGTACAGCTTGCCCGCGATCCGCTGGGGGATGTGCTTCTGGAGCCTGATGACGGCCGGGGCCATACTCATCGTGCCTTCGGGGTACTCGAACCGGTCGTGGATGACCTGTCCGTTCAGTTCGGCCGACAATGTCCTGCCGATCAAGGTGAGCTTGACCGTGTGCCAAACGCCGACTTCCGGGTCCGTATACCGGACCGGCGGGTCCTTCAGACGATAGTAGTCCGGCTGGCAGTAGAAGAACGGCTTGTAGGCAGCGCTTCGGAACGAAAGCTGCACGTCCTTCGGGAGGTGATCCAGGCTGTCCAGGTTCCCCGTCCCGTAGACGCTCATGAGGTTGAACTGCTCCATGCCTCCCATGATCCCCGGGATGCCCCGGAACCAGATCCCGCTGTCGGAGATCGTCGGGAACCTGAAGTCGACGAGGAGGACGAAGTCCCCGTACTTCCTCTCCGTCACCAGGTCGGCGCCCCACTCCTCAATCTCGCCGTGCGCCTTCAACACCCCACCCTCGATCTTCCATCCCTTTTCCACCGCCGGCGTCACCTGCCAGCCGGTGAAGTCCTTTCCGTTGAACAGCGCGGTGAAGCCCCTGGGAGGCACGTTCAGCTCCGGACGCCGAATCACCTGGGGAAAACCGGAAGGCTTGATCTCCTTGATGAAGACATTGCGGAACTCGATGGGGCAGTCGCTCATCTCGCCGCCGATCTCCGATGGGGGGTGCTTCTGGAGACGGATCACGCTGGGCTCCATGCTCAGGACCCCGTCCGCATACTCATACTCGTCGATGATCTTCTCGCCGTCGTACTCGGCGGAGAGGGTCCTGCCGACCAGCGTCAGCTTGACCGTGTGCCAGACGCCCACTTCGGGGTCGATCGGACGGACCTTCGGGGGATCCACTCGCCGATCCGGCGGCTGAAAGCGGAAGCTCTCCAGCGTTCCCGTGCCGCCGCGGGAGCGGAGGTTGAACTGCTCCCACCGGTCCCGGTCGAAGATGCCTATTCCCGGCATCAGGCCCCGGATGTAGATCCCGCTGTCGGAGATTCTCGGGATCCGGTAATCGACCAGCAGCACGAAGTCGCGGTACTTCCTGACGGTCCGCAGGTCCGAACCCCAGTCCTTGATCGGTTTGTGTGACTTGAGGGCCCCGTCCTCGATGGTCCACGCATCCCGCACGGCGGGCGACAGACGCCAGCCGTTGAAGTTCTTCCCGTTGAACAGCGCGGTGAACCCCTTCGGCGGCACGTTCGGGGCGGAAGGCTTGATCTCCTTGATCTCTTTGATGAAGACGTTCCGGAACTCGATCGGATGGGTTCTCTTCTTCCCGTCCCCCGATGGTTCCGCCGGCGCGTGCTTCTGAAGCCCGATCGGCGCGGGCGCCATGCTCAACAGCGCCGCCGGGTACACGAAGCGATCGATCATGACCTCACCGTCGCACTCAGCCGTCACCTTCCTCCCGACCACGGTGAGCTTGATGGTGTGCCAACTCTCGATTCCCGGCGTGACACGCTTGACCCGGGGATGGTCCTTCTCGTCCAGTTGCACACCGGCCGGCAGGAAACGGAAGCTCAAGAGGCTCCCCATCCAGCCGCCACGACCTGCCGTCAGGTTGAGCTGTTCACGCTGCCCGAAGGTCCCCATCTGCGGGGCGAGCCTCCCGAAGTAGATCCCGCTGTCCGATTCCTCCGGCATGCGGTAGTCCACCATCAGCACGAAGTCCCGGTATTCCTTCTTCGTGAACAGGTCCGCCGGACGGGGGGCCTTGGACTTCAGTACGCCGCCCTCAATCGACCACACCTCCTTGACCTCGGGCGACGCTCGCCAGCCGGTGAGGTCCTTCCCGTTGAACAGGGCCGTGAAACCCTTCGGCGGGACGTTCTGCCTGGGCGGCTCGAGTTCCTTGACGAAGATGTTCCGATACTCGATCGGGCAGGGGTTCATCTTGCCGAGGTTGTCGCCGTCCACCACGATGTGCTTCTGGAGCCGGATCGGGGCCGGCTCCATGTTGATCATCCAGTCGTGGTACCTGAACTTGTCCAGGAGGACCTCACCGTCGAACTCGGTGGTGATGGTGCGGCCGCGCATCGTGATCTTGACTTTGTGCCACACCCCCACCTTCGGGTCGATGTGACGGACGTGGGGCTCCTCCTCTTTCTTGAGGCCGTGCTTCTTCGCAGTCTCCTTTGGCAGGAAGTAGTAGCTCTCGAGGTGGCCCATCCCGCCGCGGGACCGCAGGTTGAACTGCTCCTGGGTCCCGAAGCCGGGGATCTCGGGGATCAGCCGCCGGAAGTTGATGCCGCTGTCGGAGATCGTCGGCATGCGGAACTCGAGCATCAGCACGAAGTCGCGGTAGTTCTTCACGGTCGCGAGGTCCGCGCCCCACTCCTTCAGAAGCCCGGGCGACTTGAGCACGCCGCGGTCGATGGACCAGAACTTCCGCACCTTCGGGTTGACCCGCCAGTTCGTGAAGTCCTTGCCGTTGAACAGGGCGGTGAAGCCCTCGGGCGGAACGTTGAGCTTTCTTTCGCTGCCGCCGCCCTTCCACGGCCGGACCCGCAGGTTCCGCAGCGCCACCGGGCCGTAGTCGCCCTGGAAGACGATCACGCCCCTGGGGTGCTGCTTGCGGTCCCAGTTCGGGCCGCAGGCGTAGGGCACTTCGACGTTCTCCTGGATCACCTTGCCGTTGTGCACGACCTTGACGAACCGCGCGTGAGTGGTCTTCTTGCCCGCCTTGTCGAACCGCGCCGCCTGGAAGATGATGTCGAACGTCTGCCACTCGCCCGGCGGCAGCGCGGCGTTGACGCGCGGCGGAGAGCCCTTGTCGATGTGATGATACTTCGGCTTGGCCTCGGCGCGGGGGTAGACGCCGCCGCAATCGCCGCCTGTGGGCCGCTTCACGTGGGCGCTGTCGAGGATCTGGATCTCGTGGTTGCCGTGGAAGATCACGCCGGAATTCGAGCCCTTGGCGACCATGAACTCCACGTGCAGCTCGACGTCCCGGAAGACCTGCTTCGTGAGGAGGCTGGGGCACTTGCCGACCTTGCCGTTGATCAGCACCCCCTTGCCGGGTCTGCCCGCCAGGAGCCTCGGCTGGCCCGCCTTGAGCGCGGCGTCGCCGGCGACAAGCCACTGCTCGCTGTTGCGCAGGGCACCGGGGCCAAGCTGCGTCCAGCCGCCTTCTTCGGCGGCCCGGGCAGCCCCGGACGGCAGGCCCGGCAACACCGCGATCAGAACGAACACGGCATTCAGCCTTCCGTATGTCGACTTGCTCATCTGTTAGGCCTTTCGTTCTTCGCCACGTACTCCATGATCTTGACGAACGACTTGCCCCTGTTGGGCATCTGGGGATGGACTCGCCGCTTGTCTGCCCAGAGTTGCGCAACTCTGGCCCGCTGAGCGCCGCTCAATCCGGCCAATCGTCGATCGACGTACTCCTGGTGCTTCTGGACGTTGTAGGCTTTCGGAAGGTCGTTCTGATCGATCCGGGTCAGCAGTTCCTCGAGCTTCGATCGGGGAGGCTTGCGCTTTCGGACATCTGGCGCACTACCTGTCTTTTCTGATGGAGCTTCTGTTGATATCTTGGGTTTATCAAGTTCCCACCCTCGACGGTAACTACCTTGTATGAACTTATCCGCCTCAGGAGCATTGGTGGCCTTCAGGTGCATTGGATCCCAGTTGAGCTTCTTGCCGACACGATAGGCGACATTCCCCAACGCCAACGTCTCACACAGGGGTCCCGAGTAGCTGAAAGGCATTTCGGCTTTCGCTTGATTGTCGGTTCTGATCGCCTGTATCCACTGGCGATACTCACCGGGAAACCGAGGCAGCGTGCGTGGCGGCGGCGTGTAATTGGCGAACTTGGCTTTCGGGTACAGATCCATTGGTCCGGCAGGCCCCCTTTCGATCTGCATCGTCAGCCTCCCCTCCGAGCCCACAAAGTGTATGCCAACGGGCCACTCGTGAGGCAGGTCCAGGCCCTTCAACTCGTCGAACCGCACATTGCCATGACACCATTTCACTGTCACCGGCGGCTTCTTGCCTCGCGCTGGAAACGTCCATGTCGCTTTCTGCCATGGCGGCACGCGTTCCAGCCCGGCCCGGCCGGGGCCTTCGCACTCAGCAGTCGACGGGTATTTGAGGCCCAGCGCCCAGAACACCAGGTCAACAGCATGGCTGCCGATGTCCCCAATCCTCCCGTTGCCGAAGTCCCACCAGCTACGCCAACCCGATGGATGATACCAACCACGGTGGAAGCCTGGATAAGGGTGCGGTTCCCTCGGCCCCAGCCACAAGTCCCAATCCAAGTGAGCGGGGATAGGCTTCTTCGCCCTTAGCTGTCTATCCGCATGCTTCGGATTATAGTCCCTTACAGCTCTCGGCGGCCAGGCCTTGGGCCCTCGATATTGGTCCCACTCATTATCACACCAGACATATGCCTCTTTGACGTCCCCAATATCACCGGCCTGGATGATCTCGACGGCCTTATGGAATATGTCGGTTGTGTGGTTTCCGATCCCCATCTGGGTAATCACCCCGTGTTGTTCAGCCAGTTGGGCTGCCAGGCGTATCTCAAAGACGTTGTGCCCAAGCAGCTTCGAGCAGAAGACGTGCTTGCCCATCCTCATGGCCATCGCGGCCGCGGAGATGTGTATGTGTTCAGGCGTCGTGACCACAACCGCGTCGATGTTGTCCCGCTCCTTGCGGAGCATGATCCGGAAGTCTCTGTACTTTGGGACCTTCGGGAACTGCCTGTAGAGGCCCGTGATCCTGCGGCTGCCGTACTCCTGCGTTTCGATGTGGCTGGCGAACTCTGAGTCCACGTCACAGAGCGAAACCACGTTGATTCCGCCCGCCCTGAGCATCTGGGTAACGACAAAGGCCCCGTGCCCCCCCGAACCTACAACCGCGATGTTGACCAAGTTGCTTGGGGCCTCCCGCCCAAGAACGTGCCGCGGGACGATTGAGAACGCGGCCGCGCCGGCAGCGGCGCTGACAAACTCACGTCGTGTAAGTCCCGATCTGCGATTCATCTCCCTCTCCCTTGGCGCTTTCGAGTTGGCGGTTTCTGTGTGTGTGGACTACAGTTCCCATCCCGCACGATTCGTGCGCCGGATGAACTGGCTCGCCTCGGGGCAATTCGCAGCTTCGAGCTTGATCGGATCCCAGTGGAGCTTCCTGCCGGCCCGCAGGGCGACGGTGCCCAGCAGCACGGTCTCCGTCAGGGGGCCGGAGTAGCCGAAGTGCGTGCCGGTCGAGCTGCCCGTCTTGCACGCCTTGATCCACTCCTGGGCGTGGGGAAGCCCACGGGGAAGCCGCGGCCGCCGGACGCCGACGAAGTCCTTCTCCGGGAACAGCTTGAACCGCCCGTAATCGGCGATCATCATGCCCTTGGAACCCACGAAGATCGTCGCCTCGGGCCAGTCGGGCATGTTGTGCCGTCTCTGGAGCGGCGGCCGCTTGTCGCCGTCGTACCACGTCAGCGTCACCGGCGGCAGCTCGCCTCGCTTGGGGAACGTCCATGTGACGATCTCCCATTTGGGCGCGCTTTCCTTGTGCACCGGCCAGGCCTTCGTCTCGACCGTCAGCGGGTACGTCAGATCCAGCGCGCTGAACGGCAGGTCGATCATGTGGCAGCCCATGTCGCCGAGCCTCCCGTTGCCGAAGTCCCACCATTGCCGCCAGCCCTGCGGATGGTACGTGGGATGGTACGGCCGAACGGGCGCCGGGCCCAACCAGAGGTCCCATTTCAAGTGTTTCGGGACGGGCGGGCAGTGTTTCGGCCGGTCGCCGGGCGGCCAGGACTCGTCACACCAGCAGTGGACTTCCTTGACCTGCCCGATGATCCCGTCCTTGACCATCCTGACGACACTGCGGTAGTTGTAGCCCGAGTGCGCCCCGTTGCCCATCTGGGTGGCCACGGCGTACCGCTTGGCCACCGCGGCCGCCGCGCGGACCTCGTGGATATTGTGGCCAAGGGGCTTCTCACAGTAGACGCCCTTGCCCATCTTCATGGCCGTCACGCTGATGGGGATGTGCGTGTGGTCGGTCGTCGCGATCACGATCGCGTCGATGCTCTTTTCCTCCGTCTCCAGCAGCTTGCGGTAGTCGTGGTATCGCTTCGCCTTGGGGAAGGTCCCGTACGTCTTGGCCGCTCGCCGGTCGTCGACATCGCACAGCGCGACGATGTTCTCGGTGCTGACGTTCATCGCGTCGGCGTAGCCCCTGCCGCCGGCGCCGATGCAGGCGATGTCCAGCTTGTCGCTCGGAGCCGTCTTGCCCGCCCCGCCCAGCACGTGGCGTGGGACGATGGCGAACGCGGCGGCCGACGAGGCGGCCGCGATGAACTGGCGTCGGGTCACCGCGGATCTGCGGCGTGTCCTGCTCTTGTTCATGTGTGGGTGTCCCTATGCTGCCGCGACTATGCCCTGTGGCCCTTGATTCTCGCGGGCTTCCACTTCACGCGGAGATTGCCGAGCTTCTCTCCGACGATCCGGATCGACTCTTCCCGTATCTCGCCGAGCCCCATGACGAAGCCCATGCCGAGCTGCTTCACCTTGCTCGTGTCGTGGCTCATGATGCGCGCCGCCGTCGCGTCGGCGGCCATGATGTCCGTGCTGGCCACGATCGCCCAGGAGCCGAGGCGCTTCTTCATGTCCACCGTCGCGCCGCCCTGGCCCCTGGAGGGGCCGTCGGCCTCCAGGCAGATGGAGAAGTCGATGATGGACAGGGCGGGCTTGATGCCCTTGACGATATCCAGGTACACCTGGGCGATCGCCTGCGGGCTGCTGTGATCGAACGTGCCCCGGTTCCACCACGTGTTGTCGATCAGTTGCGCGTAGCGCGACAGCGGCGTGATTCCGAGGAAGTTCTTCAACGCCAGCGTGAGCTGCGCCCACGAGTGGGTCTTCGCCACGGCGATGGAGATGACCTTGTCCGCATTGGTGACGAGGCGGGAGACGGCGATCTTCTTCAGCGGCGTCTTCGACGGCAACTCGACCCAGCCCGCCGAGTCGGCCTCCAGGCACGCCAGCGTGACCTTCCCCCTGTACTTCGAGCTCAGCCGGGCCGCCTCCTTGACCAGATGGGTCTTGCCGTCCAGCGTGATCGCGTATCGCCAGTCGAATCTCTTCAGGTGAGAGCCTTCGCCGATGACCACCTCCGCCGCGCCGGCCTTGAGGCATTCCTCGGTGACCGCGATGACGATCTCGGGCTTCGTGCACTCCCCGGCGTGAAAACACTTGTTGTGTTTCGCCCAGGGGAACGTGACGAAGTTCGGCTTGATGAAGACGGTCTCGCCCTTATCGACCACGGTGCGCATGCCCCCCAAGGCGTCCAGCGCATCCCGCGTCATCGAGTCCAGATCGCCGCCGCGGATGGCGGCCACTTGCGCGTTGATCGTTGGGGGAGGCTCTTGTGCGAATCCAATGCCGGTCCTGCAAGGCCAGGGAGACGCCACGGCCACGGCTGCGCCGAGGCCGGCCTTGAGGAAATCCCGTCGCGGTGTTCTGTGCATCGATGCGTCCTTCCTCTGGTGTTGCAGCGTTCTACTTCCTGGCCTTCAGATACTTGTCGAATCAGCCGGTCGCCTCTGCTTTCTCCGGCCTGCTGTTCTCTTCTCGGCCATCGGCCGCACATGGCGGGCCCGGGGGGCGGGGCTTCTCCCACACAGGACGAGTCACTTGCCGGCCCGGACGTCATAGACGGACAGGCGGTCGCCGTGACGGACGTACAGTCGGCCGCCGC
>Ga0180438_10005186_pt1 | contig 18287 bp, 19 predicted proteins | sample SS_ome_12_FD_132455 | JGI IMG/M metagenome (GOLD analysis project Ga0180438, IMG submission 132455) | Hypersaline lake sediment archaeal communities from the Salton Sea, California, USA - SS_3_D_2 metaG | ecosystem: Environmental > Aquatic > Non-marine Saline and Alkaline > Hypersaline >...
ACCTCCACAGCCCTTGGGCTAGCAGGCACCTTTGGCGGTTGGTATTTTGGAGGGCTTTCCGAAGCAAGCCAAGCGATTAGCATGTTGCAAACAGCCGCAAACCTGTCTCAAGCAGGAATATCGATGCAAAGCGCCTATCATGGATCACAACAAAGTTGGACAAGTGCCGAAATTTCTTATTTGCAATCAATGGCAAAGTTCTATAAAATTCACCTTGAAAATGCGATGGATGAAATGAAAGAGTTTTCTGAACAGCAAATGCAGTTCACTGGACTCGCAGGAGAACTTCTCCGCGCAAGAAAAAGAGCAATCCAAGTCACCCACCAAGTGGTTTAAAGAAGAGGAAAAAAATGAGATCTCCCACTGCAATCATGATGAAAACCCTAACCGATATGCAACCTGTAGTTGCCGAACTCAGGCACTTGGCCGCTTTCTCTTCAGAAAAGAAAACCATTGAAGCATACGTTAATGTCGATAAGAGAAGATGGTACGAAGATCTCCAGGGGTATACCCAAGGATTCGGTCTCGGAGCCAAAGGGGTGGTTATGCTAGGAGCTGCTGCATTTGGTGGTGCAGCCGCAGTTGGACAGGTCGTGAATGCAGTAGGACCTTTCTTTGATAGTGGTGTAAACGCAGCAGTTAGCTTTCAACGAGCCCAAGGAATCAAACCTCAGTTTAAAGAGCAGATCTTCCACAATGGCTACCAAGGTCAAAAAGAGAAAGGCCGCTCGATGAAAGAACTTGAAGACCAGATGCGCCAATCAGTAAAAGAACTTGGTCAACAAAGAGCTGAAGCAGCTAGACGCGCCGCCTCTGCCGCTGGATAGGATTTTTTAACCTGAAATTTCCAATGAGCTAGTACTCTACGCAAAAAGTTCAAGGTGGAGTTTTGCATCAAAGTCCCGCGATTTGCCTATCAAAAATCTAGGTGTATTGGATCAATACAGCGTGCTTTCCGATAGGTTAATCCCGGGAGCTTTGATGTTTAAAATTACCCTGGAAACTTTTTGCGTAGAGTACTAGGATCACGATATGGAAGAAAAGGTCTTAGCAACTCCGCGCAAGGTGGATGATTGGATTCAAAAATATCGCCTCCATTTCTTGGTGGCGATCGGTGAATATTTTCAGCTCCTCGTCGATACGGTGCGTGCCACCTTCTGGCGTCCCCCTAAAATGAACCTTATTCTCAAACAGATGTACAACATTGGCGTTGGCTCCCTTGTTGTTGTCGCGATCACCGGCCTCTTCACAGGCCTTGTCCTTGCTGCCCAGTCGTTCTATCAGCTCGAAGACAAAGGACTCAGTGGCGTCACGGGCCTCATGGTGGGAAAAGCGATGATGACCGAGCTAGGTCCCATTCTCACCGCTTTTATGGTGACTGGACGAGTGGGAGCGGCCATGTGCGCTGAGCTCGGAACAATGCAGGTGACCGAGCAGATTGACGCTCTCCGAACGATGGCTGTCAATCCTAACCGCTACCTGATTGCTCCTAGGCTGATCGCGGGGATGTTCATGATGCCACTCCTCACCCTCTTCAGCACAGTGATGGGGGTCTTTGGAGGCTATGTGATCTCAGTCTACTTCTTTGGGATGACCCCTTCGGGCTATTTTGATCCAATGCCCTCTCATCTCACCCTCTTCGACTTTTTCTCGGGAAACACGAAGGCCTTTATCTTTGGAGCCTTGATCATGACGATCTCTTGCTACAAAGGGATGAATACTACAGGAGGTGCTGAAGGAGTAGGAAGAACGACAACAAGCAGCGTTGTCATCTGCTATTGCGTCATCCTTTTTAGCAACTTTTTCATGACCCTAGCCCTGAACACCCTCCACAGTCAGATTTCAAAGGTCATGACATGATTAAGATCCGGAGTCTCCAGAAGCAATTTAAAGGCTTGCAGGTCTTGAAGGGACTCAATGTCGACATCATTGAAGGAGAAACCCTCGTCGTCCTCGGCCCCTCTGGAGTGGGAAAGAGTGTCCTACTTAAGCATATCATCGGAATCACCCAGCCCGATGCTGGATATGTAGAGATCGACGGGGTTAAAGTGACCAACCTTGCAGGCCCTTCCCTTTTTCGGGCGATCAAGCAAATGGGGATGCTCTTCCAAGGGGCAGCCCTTTTTGACTCACTCAATGTGGCTGATAATACCGGCTTCTACCTCACCCAGCATGCCGATCCTAAAACCGGAAAGAAGGTCTCTAAGACGGAGATCAAGGAGCGGGTGGATGAGGCCCTGGAAATGGTAGGTCTGGAAGGAACGCAGAAAAAAATGCCGAGCGAGCTCTCGGGCGGGATGCGCAAACGGGCGGGTCTAGCTCGTCTCATCGTCTATAGACCCAGAATCCTCCTCTATGATGAACCAACGACCGGTCTCGACCCAATCACCTCCGGGCAAATCAACGAGCTCATCGTCCAAATCCAAAAAGAACTCAAAGCCACTAGCGTGGTAGTCACCCATGACCTTCCCTCGGCTCTCCATGTAGGAGACAGGCTCGCTCTTTTAAGAGAGGGAAAAATAGCTTGCATCGGAGACCCGAAAAGCATTATGGAGGTGGATGACCCACTGATCGATTTTTTAAGGAGAATCCACAAACCAGAATGAACACCACCCTCAAAAATATGTTCGTCGGAATTTTTGTGCTCAGCGCACTTACAGTCCTCATTATGACGATCCTTTTTCTCAAGCCCACGATAGGAGATGCCAAATATACCATGTATGTCCGGTTCTCCGATATCGGAAGCCTCCACGAGGGAACACGCGTTCTTTTTGCCGGGAAGCCCGTCGGAGAAGTGGTTCATCTCGAAGAGATCGAAGAGGCACGAAACCAGCCTACTGACCAGCTCGGAAGGGTCTACTTCTACCAACTCACCCTCCATCTCGACTCGAGCGTGAAGGTATACAACACTGACGAAATCTCCATCCAGACCTCAGGACTCCTCGGAGAAAAGTCGATCGCCATCACACCGAAAGCTCCCCCTCAAGGAGTTACGCCCCTCCAAATCACCGATCAGCCGGTCTATGCCGACTCGGTCGACAGCTTCCAGAACGCCCTTCTCGACTTCTCTGAACTTGCAGCCAGCATGGAGGACACTTTCAAGCAGGCAGGCAACTGGATGAAGGACAACGGCAAAGTGGTAGCCATGACCGTTCAAGCCGCGGGAGCTGCCATGGAAGAGCTGGAGCAAATGATCCATACGGTCAACGAGGTGGAGCTTGTCCAGGATGTCCAATCCGGCATCCAAAAGGTGAATACCGCGCTAGACGAGCTCGAGTCAAATAACACCTTCACAAACTTCGCAGCGATCATGGAGACGCTCAAGTCGACCACTAAATCGATCGACTTTGTCGCCAACGAAGCTGCTCAAGGAAAAGGAACCCTTGGCAAGCTCCTCGTCGACGAAGATCTCTATCTTCAGATGAATGCGATCCTCACGAAGGGGAACAATCTGATGAACGATGTGAACCAATACGGGGTCCTCTTCCACCTCAACAAGCAGTGGCAACGGACTCATGTTAAACGGATGAGCCAGCTCAACTCTCTAAACAACCCCGAGGCTTTTAAGACCTACTTCTCACAAGAAGTGGATGAGATCAACTCGTCAATGACCAGGCTTTCGATAGTGATTGACAGAGCCAAAGCCTCCCCTTCCAGTGAGGAGATCCTCCACTCTAAGCCCTTCCAGAAGGACTTTGCCGATCTACTCCGACGGGTCGACGAGCTATCGAACAACCTTCGCCTCTACAACCAACAACTTCAAGACGCTTTGGGGAACTAGACATGGAACACGCACCCTACTCAGAACTCACCAAGGGAAGCTTCTTAATCGCAAGCCCAGAAATCGACGCCGGAATCTACTTTCGCAGCGTGATTCTCATCTGTGAGCACACACCGAGCGGCTCCTTTGGGCTGATCATCAACAAGCCGTTTGAGATCGAGCTTCCTGGCGACTTAATCGACCTAAAAAATGCAGCGAATACGAATGTAGGAACAAGGGCAGGCGGTCCGATCCAACCCAACCAGATGATGCTTATCCACTCCTCAGAAGCGCTCAAGGAACAAGCTCTCAAAGTATGTGAGGGAGTATATCTTGGAGGTGATCTCCAGTTCCTTCAAGAAGCAGCTAACGACCCCAGTGGCCCCCATCTTCGTCTCTGTTTCGGATATACTGGGTGGAATGCTGGGCAGCTTGAAAGTGAGTTCCTCGGAGGCAGCTGGTTCCTCGCTCCAGGCTCAGCTCATCACATCTTTGAAACACCCCCAGAAAGGCTCTGGCAGACGATTCTTAGAGAGATGGGAGGCAAGTACGCGACTCTCTCGATGATCCCCGAAGACCTCAGTCTAAATTAAATGGAAGCTGAAGATCCGAGAAGAGCGAGTTGATCTCTTCGACCGCTTTTTTTGTCTCTTTGATGAGTGGTCTATGGATTGCTTCCAGGGTGCGGATTCCTCGATTGAGTCGGCGAGCTTGGACCGCCCTTTCCCGGACCAGTAGCGCCGGTGAATAGAGCATCCAGTAGAGCTGATCCCGCTCCTCTTTCCCCCATTTTTTACCGGTGAGGAGCCGCAAAAATCCATAGAAGATTCCCCCTTGCACCCCTCCTGTATCAATCCCGTCTTTGCAGGTAAAGCTCACAGAATCACTCATCGTGCTCTCGATCAGTTTCAAAGTGAGCAACTGGTAGAAGATCTCGATGAAGTCTTGCCGCTCTCTTTGGGTGAGGGTGGTTTTTTCTCCGAAGAAGACCTTATGGATCACCGTGAAGGCGGATTCGGCAAAAGCGAGAATCTCTTTCTTGCTGACCGATGGTGGAAAAGAATAACCCGAAGTCTTCGTGCCTTTGAGTTGAACCAAAAATTGTTCGAAAAATACTGGGGCTCCAGCCATTTGCTCGAACTCGCCCGACTGAAAGTAGAAATCGGTTTCTTTAGGGAGTCCCACCACAAAGAGCGAGTCGATAAATTCAGCTCTCGATCCAAAGGATGCGAGCGCCTTACATCGAGCCTCTTCTTGCCATGAGGTTCGATCTTGCAAATCGATGAGCAGGTGGCGATCGGGTTTGGTCTCCCTTTGATAAAAGTGGAGGAGGCCGGCAAACTCTTTGACAACGCTCGCTCTCTGAATCTCTTGCTGATGTGTTGGACAGGGAAGGCGCATGACCGTCACATGAAACTCCCCTCCTGAAAAAGTAAAGAGCTGGGAGGGAAAATTCTTATGCAAGAGCGGATCAAACCCCTCAAACTCCTCTCCCTCGCGGAACATCTCCAAAGTTTTCAAGATGGGACCATTGGGATATTCGGTGAGAAGAGCCCTCATGCACTCGTCATCATGTCTTAGGTCAGCCCAAACCTGGAGAGCCTTTTCATCTGCCTCTTCTTTCTTTCCACCTTCTCCCTGCTCGATCATCCGATCAATCAGCTTGAGGGTCTCCTTGCGTGGTTCCACCCGGAGGAAAAAATAACAGCAAAACGCATGGGTGAGGTGAAGAAGTACCCGGGAAAACACATCGGTCTGCCTCTCTCCGATCATCTCGCCGTAACCGGGAGATTCCATCGCTCTTCGAAGAAAGAGATGAAAATCAGAAAAGTACTCCAAACAACTCTTAAAAGACTCATTTTTCTTCAGGTTTTTTGGGTTAGCTGCCATCTGAAGAGCCATGACAGCCTGATTCAGTGCGGCCACAAAGGGGCGCTTCTTGTGCTTCATCGCCTCTTTGTAAAAGGCATCGAGATAAGGGGCCGTTTGGCGAAGAAGCTCCTTAGCTCCTTCGTACATCTCCCAGTCATAGAACTCCTCCACCCTGGTGAAAGACCTCTCTTCCTCAACACGAGTGACCAGCTCATCAAAGTTCCCAAGTAAGCGAATATGGCGAAAAAGACCCGGGCTAAAATAAGTCCTTCCAGCAGAACTTTTGATGAAAAAGAGCTCGTAGTTGTGGTCTTTGCGTACCCCTTCGAGATCCTTGATCCCCATTTTCTGCTCGCCCGTTCCAAGCCCTTTCCCCTTAAGCTCTTCTTCCCACTCCTCAGCTTTCTCAATCCCTCTGGGCATCTGCCCTAGAATTTGCTGAAGATAGTACTTCTTGAGGTCATCTACCTCCTTCAGCTTTGAAATCGGCGACGCCTTCCCCGGGTATAGAGCAGCATAGCGGTCCATTTTGCTCGTCGCCTCATCGGCGAGAAGCATGATTGCCTGCACCCCCTTCTGTGTCTCCGCATCCTGAAGAGAGGCTCGGTCATTTCTGACCATATTCTGCAAATAGCGTTGGATAATGCGGAACGTCTCCTTAAGGGCATCCTCATTGAGGAGCGCTTGCCGAGGATCGCGCCAATTGATCTCTTCTGAAAGCTCACCCTCCTCTTCATAGGAGGCCTTCAGGTCTATCTCCGACATGTTGGAGAGGATATCCACCGCCTCCATCACCGAGAGTTCGTCTTTTTTTCTTTCGGGATCCATATTACAATTATTAAACTAAATGAATTTAATAATCAAATTAGACAATTATTTCCGAAAAGGATATAACTAAAAGAATGAAGAAGCTACTTATCATCACATTCATTTCCAGTACGATGGCGCTATTTGGGGCTGAGTTTGCCCCCAGTAGGCCCAACCCGAGCATGGTTCGGATCATCCCGGTCCGTCCTACTCCAGAACCCGACAACGTCGATCTGACCATCACCTTTCCCAAGAGAGGGCAGGCAGTCTACCGAGTCCCAGAGCTTCAGCTTCAGCTGGAGGGATTCCCCATTGGGGCAATGAGTAACTTCGACCGAGCCAAGGAGATCTACAACGATTCCGAGGGGCAGAGCATCCGCGTGATCATTGACAACCTCGATCCTATCGAGATCTACACCTCGTTTGTCGATGGTCTCGACCAAAATAACCAGTTTTTCAACCAGACCCTCAATAAGCAGATCCCCTACTCTCTTTCCGATGGAGAGCATGCCATCCGCGCCTTTCCAGTCCGCTCCTTCGGGGAGAGTCTGAAGAGACCGGGTTGCTTTGCAGCACGGATCTTCTATATGGGTTCAGATAATGGAGAACTAGACGGGGACTTAGGCGGCCCCTATCTCACCTACAACGAGCCGCTAGAATCGATCACCTATGACCAAGGATCACCGATCCTCCTCGACTTCTACCTCACCAATGCCCAGCTCTCGCGAGACGGATACAAGGTGCGGATCACGATCGACGATTCGATCCAGAGGATCCTCACGATGTGGGTCCCCTACTACATCCAGGGTCTAGACAGCGGGAGCCACAAAATCCACCTCGAGCTCCTCGATGAGAAGAATCAGGTGGAGGCGGGCACCTTCAACGACGTGACCAAAACAATTCAGATTAGATAGCAGACTAAAAAAGGCCGAGCTCTTTAAAAAAGCCAGCCGGCTTTTTGTAGCCCAAATGATAGGCCCCTTCTTTCGGATTGATGAAGTAGTCATCCATCTTCGCGATCAGCTCAAACCCTTCCTTTTCATAGAGGCGTATAGCTGGATTGCTCTGCCTTACTTTGAGGTGGAGGAGATCCCCATAGGGAATCTCTTTTTTCACTCTTTGGATCAAATGAGCCCCCAGATTCGAACGAGTAGCCCCAGGATCTCGAGCGATCCCCGATAGGGAGATCCCCTCTTCCGTTCTCTGAATCCAGGCAAAGGCATAGATCTTTTTGCTGCTCCCATTTTGCTCTCTTATGACGAAACATTTGTTGTCTTTGTGCTCAGCAAGCTTGGCTTTAAGCATCTCCTCGTTAAAAATCGCCCCTTCGCCAAAACAGACCTCTTGCATCTCACGGATCTGAATCAGGTCTTCATCATAGGTGGCAGTTCTCGAGTCGATTGCTTCGATCTCAAACACTTTAGGAAATGAAAAGTCAGAGGGCTCCAGCTGCATTTTCTTTGGGAGCTGCATATTTTGCGCTTTTACCTGGCGTTCGAGTTGTTGGATCTGCGGGATCAACTGGTCTTCAACACGGGCAATTTGAAGGGAAAAATCGAGGGTGATCTGTCTTCCATCCGCATTGATCGCTGAAGAGCCGTTGAGGTGCTGTAGAAAGGCGAGCCAGACCCTTTGGACATCGAGCCTGCTTCCCCGCATCGCCTCGGTGATATGGGTGACATCTTTGTGAAGATTGTGAATCTCATAGGTTTGGTTGAACTTGACGGCCTTTGAAAAGGTCTCTTTCACGTTCTTAAAGGCGCGAGCCGTCCTGTCATTGAGCCCCAGCAAGGGACTGAGGTTGTCGAGTGTTTTTTCCCGGTAATCAATCGTAAGGGTCTTCATCGGAGTTTTCCAGGAAAGAAGTGTGCCTACGAGTAGTCCGATCGCGGTTCCTGAACCAAGCCCTGTCTCGATGGTGATCGAGAGAGTCGATAGATGAATTAGAAAGCCCCCCCCGGCAAAGAGGGCACCCATGGTGAAAAGGAGAAGAGTCACCTTGGTCACTTTGATCAGTGTGGGGCATGGCTCATTCGGAATGGGAAGAGCCGTCATCTCAGTATAGGGATATTTTGGGACAAATTCTGGAAGAGGATTCTCTGTTTGAGCCGGAGTCGTCATTTTTTTAGTGCGTCAATAATTCACCGTGGTGTAGTGTACCCTCTAACAGAATTAAACGACATGAGAAAAAAACTAGCCACGCTTAGCGCGATCTTTATCGGGCTCTTCCTCCTCCACTCTTTTTGCCGCTGGCAGACCGATGGTTTTCGCCTTTCTCACCTCCCTTTGCGCTATGGTCTTTCGGTCAATCCGATCCCTAAAAAGGAGATCGTCCATGCTTTTGATCAACCTTTCTATTATCTGGGGCGAGGAGCTCAAGCCTATGCTTTTGTTTCTGAAGATCAAAAATATGTCATCAAATTTTTTAAACAGGACCGGGCAACTCACCCGCTAGAGCCAATCGGCTTTATGCTCCCTCCCCCGTTTAAAAGTCAGCTTGCCGAGACGGTGGCAAAACGGCGGGAAAAAGTGAGAAAAGATTTTGCTAGTTATCAACTCGCCTACGACTTTCTTACGAAAGAAACAGGACTCCTCTACCTCCATCTCCGTCCAACAGGGAGATGGGACAATGAACTTACCCTCTATGATAAGCTGGGGGTTCGCCACAAGATCTCAGTTGACCAGACTGCTTTTGTCCTTCAGGAGAAGGCTGAGCTGGTTTATCCTACTTTGAAACAATGGGTCAGTGATGGAAATACTGATAAGGCAAAGCGGGGACTCACCAATCTGGTCGGTCTTCTCCAAAGGCGGTGTGAACGGGGGATTTTCGATAAAAACCCCGATCTAAAAACCAATTTTGGATTCCGAGAAGAAGAGGCGATCCAGTTTGACATTGGCCGCTTTAGTCCTGACCCAAGCAGGCAAGATCCCCGCATCTATCGAGATGATCTAGTCCGGATCACCGACCGGCTCTGCCATTGGCTAGATGGATGGGCCCCTGAGCTCTCTGTTCATATCCGCGATGAGATTGCCAAGATCGGAGACCGTCCATGGTACAGATAGTCCGGTTCTGTCTCCTCCTTGCGCTCTTCTTGGGAGTAGGGAAACAGACCGAGAAGATCACCGATGGCTTTGCCCTTAGCAAGCTAGCGCATAGGTTCTTGGAGGAAAGCGATCCCCTCTTCGATGAAACCCCTCTTGAGCAACGATTTTTTTACCTCGCTAAAGGAGGGCAGTCCTATGTCTTCGCATCCGAAGATGGGAGGTATGTTCTCAAATTTTTCCGCGCCTCAAAGCTTCACAATCTGGAACTCTTCGCACGAGTATCATCCTCAGCAGGCCCGAAAATAGAAAGGGAAAAAAAACGGCTCGATAAAATCTATCGTAGCTACCAAATCGCAAATGAGCAGCTGCAAGAAGAAACAGGACTCATAGGGATCCATCTCTCCCCCTCCAGCTTAGCAACACGGAAGCTGAAGATCATTGACAAACTCGGAATAGAGCATACAATAGGTGCGAGGTGTACCCCCTTTGTTTTGCAAAAACGGGGAATCCTGCTGAAAGAAAAACTGACCCAGCTTGCAAAGGAGGGGAAAATCGAGACGGCAAAACATGCGATCAACCAAACTTTTGCCCTTGTGAAGAGGTGCAAAGATTTGGGAATCAGAGATCAAGATCCCAACTTGGCAAAGAACTTTGGGTTTGTTGGCGATATGGCCATTGAACTAGATGGCGGGTCGTTCTCCGCCTCTGGAGCTTTTGCTATTGAAAAACTGCGCCAATCGAAAGATGATCTAAAATCTCTCGCTCCTGACCTTTCAGTTCATCTAGAAGATGCCTACAGACGGTTTGCCCATGAAGTGGATTGACACAGTTTTTCGCCTCTCTCTTTGGGCGGCCTCTCTCCTCTTCGTCGCTCGCTTTGCAAACGAGCGAACCGACCAGTTCACTCTTTGGAGGATCGCCTCCAATCGCCCCTACCACGAGGAATATGCTACTCGCCCCCTCACCTCCGAGGAATCGAGTGATCTCGAAAAAGCTCTCGCCCAGCCCTACACTTATTTTGCTAGTGGAGGCCAAGCCTTTGCTTTTTTTAGTGCCGATAGGAACTATGTGGTCAAGTTCTTCAAGCAACGCCTCTACAACCGCTCCAAACTTCTCAACTTTGTCCCCCTTCCCAAATTCCTTCACCGCTACCGGAACATGCGCAACTCGAAGCGGGATGATAAATTTGCTAGGGACTTTTTCAGCTACAAAATCTCCTTTGAAGAGCTTCAAGAAGAGACCGGCGTCTTCTATGTTCACCTCAACACGACCGACCATTTAAAAACGCAGTTGCAAATCACCGATCGCCTCGGGATCAACCACCTCCTCGATCTCGACAAAATGGATTTCATCGTCCAAAAACGAGCTGAAAAGATACATGATCGGATCATTCGCCTCATGGAAATAGGAAAAACTAGCGAAGCCAAACAGGCAATTGGCCAAGTGGTCGACCTGATCACAACTCGAGCGAGCAAGGGTTTTCGGGATCGGGACCCAAATGTCCGCACCAACTGCGGCTTCCTTGGAGATCGCGCGATCAAAATCGATGTGGGCCGATTTGTCCGCTGTCCTGAGATGCAAACAAAAGAGCGGCATAATGCCGACCTTCTTCAGATCACGGCACCCTTCGAAGAGTGGCTTGAAGAGCACTACCCTGAGCTACGTCCCACTCTGGAAACCTACCGAGAAGGAGCTCTTCTTTGATAAGACTCATCCTCCTGGCCCTACTTATCTACTACACCCCCAAGTTCTGCTATGACAAGACCGATGGATTTACTTTACTCAAAATCCAGTCGAGCGATTCGATCGTCGAAACACAGCCTGACGCTATCCCCCACTTAGAGGAGATCTTCTCCCAGCGGTTTTCGTATCTAGGGGCCGGTGGCCAGTGTTATGTCTTTGCCTCTGAAGACGGCGAGTATGTCGTGAAGTTCTTCAAGCATCATCTGCGCCGTCTCCACCCCCTCATCCGAATGCTCCCACTCGGTGGCAAGTGGGCTAAGAAACGGGAAGATCAAAGACTTCGCCGCCTAGCCAAACTCGATCGGGACTACACGAGCTACCAGCTTGCCTACGACGAGCTCTCCGATGAATGTGGACTCGTAGCAATCCACCTTCAGAAGACAAACAACCTCAAAACACACGCCCGGATCGTCGACCGCCTCAACATCGAGCACAAGGTGAATCTCGATAAAGTCCATTTCCTTATCCAGAAAAGGGGAACCCTTGCACTCGAGCACCTATCCCATTTGATTCAAAAAAACCAAATTCAAGAAGCTAAAGAAGCGATCTCTTCAATCTGTGACCTCATCCTCGACCGATCAACCAAAGGGATCTACGACGAAGATGCAAAAATCCATCGCAACTTTGGCTTTCTCGGAAACCAAGCCTTCCTCATCGATGTGGGGCGCCTCAAACCGGACGCACGCCGAAAAGACAAGGCTGTCCAAAAACGAGACCTTCTTAAAATCACAGCCCGTTTACGCTCATTCCTAGAAAAAGAGTCTCCAGGCCTAGCTCTCTACCTCGACGAGAGGTGCAATGCCCCTCTATAAAAAAGGGATCATCCTCGTTTGCTCTCTCCTCTGCGTATGGGGCACTGCCCGCTTTTGCCACCACCAGACAAAGGGTTTTCGGATCGAAAAGATCCGTGGGAACACCTCGCCCAATCCTAACCAAATCTCCGTGCCGATTTCCACAGAACACCGAAACCTCCTCGACCAAAAATTCACCTACTTTGGGCGGGGCCTCCAGAGCTTTTCCTTTCTCGGAGAAGATGGAGAGACAGTCTTGAAAATCTTCAACAACCGGTACCAAAAGAAAATCTTCTGGGCCAGCTGGCTTCCCTCCAAAGAAGAAAGAGTCGCCTATCTGCAGAAAAAGCTGGGAATGACGTTTGCGAGCTACCAGATCGCTTACGAAGAACTTCGCTCCGAGTCAGGTCTCCTCTATTTCCACCCTCGCCGAGAAGGAGCCGACCTTCCTCCCCTCCAGCTGATCGACCCGCTTGGGATCGCCCACACCCTTGATGGGAACGAGGTGGGATTTGTCCTCCAGAAAAGAGCAACCCTCGTCTACCCGTATCTGGAAGCATGCTCAGAATTCGAAGCCAAACAGGCGATTGAAGAACTGGTCACCTTGCTCAAGTCAAAAATGGAACGGGGAATCGGAGATCGAGACCCTCTCATCCGAGCCAATGTGGGATTTTTAAACGGAAGAGCCATGCAGATAGACGTGGGCCCACTCTATCACGACCCGAGCCTTCAAGACGAACCCAAGCAAAAACTTGAGTTAGAGAAGGCGGTCTTAAGCCTGAAGCACTGGCTTGAAACTCATCACCCATCGATGGTATCCTACTTGAAGGATGCGCTCGAAAATCGTTAAATTTTTTCTCATCGCTTTGGCTGTGGTAGCTGTTGAACGGTTCTGCCATTGGCAGACGGATGGGTTTCGCCTCGCAAAAGTGTCGGTCCAGCGGACACACCCCTTTGAATATCCAGCCGATTTCCCCCCTGCATCTATCGAGCAAAAATTCACTTTTTTGGGCAGTGGCACTCAGGCCTACGCCTTTCTTGGAGAAGATGGGGAAACCATTTTGAAACTCTTCAAGCAATACCATGGAAATTTCTCTACGGATCTGATCGCAGCTCTTCCTGAGACTATAGGAAAAACCTTTTTAGAAAAAAGAGACCGGCGGCTAGGACATATCCTCGGAAGCGCCCAGATCGCAGCAGAAATGCTCCCAGAAGGGACGGGTGTCATCTATGCCCATCTTGCCCAAACTGAAATGGGACTCGGGACAATTGAGATCATTGATAAACTGGGGATGTCCCGGTCTCTTGATCTAGACAATACTCTGTTTGTGCTGCAAAAACGGGCCGAACTTGTTCCAGATAGACTCCACCGCCTCTTCAGCATAGGGCAGGTCCAGGAAGCGGTTAAGCAGATGAAAAGCCTTGTTCACCTCATCGAGAGTCGGTCAATGCAGGGGATCAAAAACAAAGATGGGAACGTGCTTCGCAACAGCGGATTCCTCGGAGATCAGCCTGTCGAGATCGACGTGGGCTCCTATACCCACCGGAATAAATCTACCCACCCCAACCCCCACAAAAAAACGGCGGAAAAAGCGTCGCTGAAACTCCTCGCCTGGGTAGAAAAACACTTTCCTGAACTACGCAAAGAGTGCCCAGAGAGCCTGTATGAAAAAGATTCTTAGTCTCCTCCTTGCCATTGGAGTTTTTTTTGGTATCGAACAACTTACCCGGCTAAAAACCCATGGCCTTCGACTCCCAAAAACCCACTTTGACTGTGTAGAGGCTGCAAGCGGGCAAAATAGGGATGTTGAAATCACCGATAGAGCTCTTGACCAGCCCTTCTATTTTTTAGGGAGTGGCGCACAATTCTATGCTTTCGCAAGCCAAGACGGGACTCTCGTCCTCAAACTCTTCAAACACTACCATGTGGGACTCCCCTCCCGCCATCTCAAGGCTCTTTCGCTTCCGGGCTTTCTCGAAGGCTGGAGAGACAATGTCCTAGCACGCCGCTACGCTCGGATGGAAAAGATTTTTAAAAGCGCAGAGCTTGCCTATGAAGAACTAAAAGAGCAGACGGGGCTCCTTCACTTACGTCTCTTGCCAGGCAATAAAACCTACCCCCAAATCACCCTCTACGACAACATTGGGATAGCCCACCAGTTTGACCTCAACAAAGCTCCTTTTGCCCTGCAGAAGCGCGCAGATCTTCTCTTCCCCTACCTCACCTCTCACCCTGAAAGAACCTCGACCATCACCGATTCGCTGAAAGACTGTATCGACACACGCACTACCAAAGGCATTGCCAACACCGACCCATTACTTCACCTGAACTTTGGGGTTGTTAATGGCAAGGTGGTTGAAATTGATATTGGCTCCTTTGCCCGCGAAGAGGTCGATCCTGAAACGGTGATCGATGAGCAAACCCTTGCATTAAAACAGTGGATCTCTAAACATCCGTAAGAAGTATGAACCTATCATGAAGCTTTTTTTACGTAATTCCCTCCTCTTTGCACTTTCGTTTGTGGCAGTCGAGAGATTTTGCCATAAGCAGACTCATGGGTTCCGCCCCTACAAAATCTATTCCGACCATACGCAAAGTCCTCGCTGGGAATTCAAAAGCCTTTCCAAGGAAAAAACTCAAGAAGTACAAATGCTCCTAAAGCAACCGTTCACTTTTTTGGCGAGTGGTGGAGAGAGCTATGTGTTTGTCTCCCAAGACCAAAAAACGGTGCTCAAGGTGTTTAAGCACCACCATATGCGAGAGCATACCTGGTATGATGACCTCCCCTGCCCTACATTCCTATCCCCCTTGCGCAGCTATGTACGGCATGCGCGTAAAAAACGAAGAAATCAGTTTTTCACCAGCTGCAAGATTGCCTACGAAAATTTCCGGGAAGGAACTGGGCTGATCTACCTCCAACTCAATCCAAGAGCAGAATGGAAAGGGGAAATCGAACTCTATGATGCCATTGGGGCGTTCCACAAGTTCGATCCCAACACCCTCCCCTTTGCCCTGCAAAAATTAGCTACTCCAGCCTATACAACCCTCTCTGAGCTGATGGAAGCGGGGGAGACGGGAGCTGCGATGACTCGCCTCGCTTCTCTTTTGGGGCTTATGAACCGCAGGTACGAGCTTGGAATTGCAGACCACGATCCCCGCAAGAGAAATTTCGGATTCATCAAAGATAAGGCCATTGAGCTCGATCTCGGCTCTTTTTCCCTCGATCCAACCCTCCAATCTCCAACTAGGAGACGAAAAGCCTTTCTAGTAGAGACCCTCAAACTCCGTCGCTGGATCAATAAATACCATCCAACGCTCACAGATTTCTTGGAAGAAAAAATCAAAGAGAATATTGAGTTTGAAGCAGAAATAGTTTAAGCTTGGGCCAAGCGGAGGCTTTCATGGGCGAAGAAGCAACAAAAAAACAGTACTTGCGTCACCGTTTCCCTTTTTCTCTCTTTGAGAATGTGGACGATGACTGGGATTTTCACGAGTTCACCAGCCCCTCAGGTCTAAGTGTCTTTGAAGATAATGGTCATGTGTATATCGAAGCTGCCCTTCCCGGAATCAAGCCCGATGAGATCGACATGGTCTACGACAAAGGTGTCCTCTGGATCAAAGCGGATAAGAAAGAAGAAACCGAAGATAAGAAGAAAAAATTCTACCGGAAAGCACTTAGCTCTTTTTCCTACCGAATTGCCGTCCCTGGAGAGATCGATGAATCAAGAGAGCCTGATTCCCAGTGCAAGAATGGGATCTTGAAGGTATCATTCTCAAAAGCCAAACATTGCACCTCCAAAAAAATACCCGTTAAAGAAGGATGAGACGACTCCTCCTCGCGATTCCCCTTCTCTTTGTACTGGCATTTCTCATTTTCCCCCGCAAACAGCGAGAAGCGCCCTCCTTTCCTGTGACTGAGGAAAAGCCATTTACTGTGGTGATCCCCTCCTTCAACAACGAGGCCTTCGTTGAACAAAATCTTCATTCGGTTTTTTCCCAAGACTATGCCAACTACCGCGTTGTCTACATCGATGATGCATCCACAGATGGGACCCTTGAAAAAGCGCTCCATCTCATCCAGGAGCTAGGACAAGAAAATCGAACAACATTAATTACCAACAAGACCAATCAAGGGAGCCTTTCCAACCTGTACCAGGTGATCCAAAACTGCCCAGATCATGAGATCATCGTCCGGCTTGACGGAGACGATTTCTTGGCTCACAACAAGGTCCTTTCCACGCTCAATAAAGCCTATGCCAATCCAAACACCTGGCTTACCTATGGATCAAGTCTCACCTACCCCTCCTACCGCCCTGATCCCGAATGGAGCCTTCCACTTGCGGAGAAAAAGATCCGGCAGGGCAAACTTCCCCCTCCTCCCTACACATTCTATGCAGCCCTTTTCAAACAGATTAAGCTAGAGGACCTCTTCTATCGAGGACATTTCTATCCGATGGGGGTAGATATGGCCATTGTTTACCCGCTTCTTGAAATGGCCAAAGGCCACATCCAGCCAATCAGCGACTGTCTTCACCTCACCAATAAAGATAATCCCCTTGCTTGCGAGCAAGTGCACCCGAACTTCCACAAACAATGTCTCGAAGTAATCTCCCACCTCCCCTCCTATGCCAGTCTAAAAACTCTGCCTCACTACCCAGTTAGGGAGACCGCCGATCTCCTGATTCTCTCAGAGGATAACCCCCTTCAACTTGGAGCACTTTTGGAGTCCATCTCTCGTTTTGCTACAGGAGTGGGCAATTCGACTGTTCTCTACGAGGCGACGAGTGAAGAGGTTCTTGACGGATATCTGCATCTGCAGGAAGAGTTTTCCCGCGTATCTTTTGTTCGAAGGGGCGCACCCCCATTCGACTTGAATTCGCTCTATCGAAAGTTCCTCTCAGACGCAAGTCCCTCGCACAGTGGATATGTCGCTTTAGTGAAAGATACGGTCGTGCTCACCGATAAGATCGATCTCATCGAAGGGGTAGCTCTACTGAATAAAACCAAAGCTCATGGGCTTTTCTACACCTACCACCCTGAGCTCACCTACTGTGCCGATCTGCAGCGGTACCAGCCCCTTCCACCATTCACTCTACTCAAAATTGGTGGGGAGAATCAGGTCTATGCTTGGCAGCTTCAAGAAGGAAACGATGATTGGAGTACCCCAGCGACTGATCGATTTGTCCTCTTTAAAAAGGAAACTCTTCGCGCCGCAGAAGGTAGTAGGAAGCAAGTGAGTCTCTTCTATGCAATGCCCAAATGCATCGAGCTTTCCCCCACGGTCAAAAAGTATATGAAGGGGCTAAAGCTCGATATTTCCCCCCTCTACCATGCCGTTTGCCCCTCTCAGAAGATCGAGGCTGATCTACCGCTCATCGAGTCTGTTTCGGATCATCTATCCTCTGATACCCAATCGACTCTTCCAGCTCCCAGTCGAGCTGGGAATTGATAAACTGAAGGGTGCGATAATGAATCTTCGAATATCGTGTTTTCCTATATTTTTCGCTGCCCTCCCTCTTATAGGATGCCACTTTTTGAAAAGGCTGGTTTTGAGCAAGATGAAAAACCTGGCAAATTTCCTGGATCACTTCTTCGGGGTGCTCCCTCAACGCCTCATAATTCACATAGTAAATATTGTCGACAATGCCCTTCATCAAGAGCATATTCTCAATCTTTGCCGATCTCATCCTAAGAACGTTGGCAAAAGGCTGATTATCGATGGGATTCCGATCAATAAAAGAAGACCCCTGTCCCGCCCCTTCCTCGACTTCCCATTCTTTCCGAACAAACTGGTTTAGCGAAAGCCCCGTATGAGTCGAATAGGCATGATGAGGCTGGAGATGAAAGCTCCGTACCCAGTCGTATGCATTGCGAAAAACGACAATGAACAGAGTCTTTTCTCCCCCTTCGAATGTGTAAAATTCTTCTGGATAATCTGACTCTGGATGTTTGGGATAGAGAAACCATGGGGGAAAATGCTTCCAGGCAAAGTCATAGGTTTCTTCCAAAGGGAGGTTCATTTTCAATAGAGCGGAGGTGTAATAGGTTCCCGAGCAACGCTGTCCATACACTTTGAACCTGGTTACCTGCTCCTCCCCTTCGCATTTCGCATCAAGCCCATACTCAAAGGCAAACCCCTTCAGAGGACCGTGTTGCAGAAATAGGTTTTTAGCGAGCTCGCCATCGTTGATTTCTTATTTTCTATCCTCTAGCCGACAACATCTTGTTCAACATCAAGCATTTTAAGTGGCCTTCAACCTTTTGGGTG
>Ga0180438_10005187_pt1 | contig 18286 bp, 17 predicted proteins | sample SS_ome_12_FD_132455 | JGI IMG/M metagenome (GOLD analysis project Ga0180438, IMG submission 132455) | Hypersaline lake sediment archaeal communities from the Salton Sea, California, USA - SS_3_D_2 metaG | ecosystem: Environmental > Aquatic > Non-marine Saline and Alkaline > Hypersaline >...
CTTCAGCGGCTACCGGCCGCAGTTCTTCATCCGCACCATGGACGTGACCGGTGAGATCCAGCTGCCGGAAGGCGTGGAGATGGTGATGCCTGGGGACAACATCCGCATGCAGGTCAACCTGCATGTGCCCGTGGCGCTGGAAGCCGGTTCGCACTTTGCCATCCGCGAAGGTGGACGCACCGTCGGCGCCGGCGTGGTCACCAAGGTGATCGAATAGCAGCCCACTGATCCTAACCAGGGGCAATCGGGGTGATTTGCTGTGGCCAAGAAAGAGAATCGCATTGTCGTCACTCTCGCCTGCACCGAGTGCAAGGAGAGAAATTATACAACGAGCAAGAACCGCAGGAATGACTCTGGGCGCATCGAGCTGAAAAAGTTCTGCCCCAGATGCCGGTCTCACACCCTGCATCGCGAGGCCAAGTAGCCCAAGCGCCAGGGGCCGGGACCGTAGGCCAGTAGCTCAATTGGCAGAGCAGCGGTCTCCAAAACCGCAGGTTGCGGGTTCAAATCCTGCCTGGCCTGTTGTGATCTTCTATCGAGACACCGTGTCACAGGAGCGTGCTCCACGGACCGGATGCCCCTGGCGATGCGGTGTCTTGAAATGTCAGCTTTATGAAATGGACGTGACGCATGGCCAAAGCTGCCTCGGAAAACCGCATCGTCAAGTACCTCAAAGAGGTCCGCGCTGAGATCCGAAAGGTGACCTGGCCCACTCGCGAAGAGGTGCTCAGGCTGACCGCAATCGTGCTGGCCGTGTTGGCGGTCTCGAGCGCGTTTCTGGCCGTGGTGGACTATGCTTTCTCTTGGCTCATGCGCATGATCATCGGACTTGGAGCTGGTTTGTAGCACTATGGAACAGCCGCTGGAAGGTGGCCCCCTTGAGGGGCAGATAACAGAATACGATACAGAGCAGGCGGAAGAGAGCACTGCCAGTTCCGACAGCGTGACCGACCAGACCTCCGCTGCAGAGTCAGAGGCAGCAGTGAGCGAAACAGCCGCCCAGGTGGAGCAAACGCCGCCGACCGAGCCTGACACGGATGAGGTGCCCGCGGCACAAGCCGACGATGCTTCAGCAGCCGAGGTGCTACCCGAGCAGGAAGAGCCACAGGCCGAAGAGGAACCGCTGGCCGAAGCGGCTGCTGACGAGGAAGCGGAGGCAGCGGAAGAGGAAGCAGAACCCATCGATGACGGGCGCGAATGGTTCGTGATTCACAGCTACTCTGGCTATGAAAACAAGGTGAAGCAGAACCTCGAGCAACGTATCGATTCCATGAACATGCAGGATCGCATCTTCAAGGTGGTTGTGCCCACCGAGGAAGAGATCGAGATCCGAGAGGGACACCGCCGCAAGACCAAGAAGCGTGTCTTTCCTGGCTACATCCTGGTCCAGATGGTCATGGATGAAGAGTCGTGGTACGTCGTGCGCAACACGCCTGGTGTGACCGGGTTTGTGGGCAGCGGCACCAAGCCCACTGCGCTGCGCCCAGAAGAGGCCGACAAGATCTTTGAGCGCATGGAGATGGAAGCGCCCAAGATCAAGGTGAGCTTCCGCGAGGGGCAGTCTGTGCGCATTGTTGACGGGCCTTTTACCGATTTCGTGGGAACCGTCGAAGAACTGAATCTGGACAAGGGCAAAGTTCGCGTGCTCGTATCCTTCTTCGGGCGCGAGACACCGGTGGAACTCGACTTTCTGCAAGTGCAGAAGCAGTGATCTACCATCTGATCACCTGGAGGATTCGTGGCAAAGAAAGTCAAAGCAATCATCAAGCTGCAGATTGAGGCTGGCAAAGCCAATCCGGCGCCCCCTGTGGGCCCTGCGCTGGGCCAGCACGGCGTCAACATCATGGCCTTCTGCAAGGAGTACAACGCGCGGACGTCCAACATGGTGGGATCTGTCATTCCCGTGGAGATCACCGTCTTTGCCGATCGTTCGTTTACCTTCATCACCAAGACGCCGCCAGCCTACGACTTGCTAAAGAAAGCCGCGGGCGTCGACAAGGGCTCTGGCGAGCCCAACCGGGTCAAGGTTGGCACAGTGACTGAGCAGCAGATCCGTGAGATCGCAACGCTGAAGATGAAGGATCTCAACGCCATCGACATCGAAGGGGCGATGAAGATCATCGAGGGAACCGCGCGCAGCATGGGGATTCAGGTAAAGCGCGCCTAGCGCGGTTCCGAGCGTTTTCCTGCTCGCGGATGGGTCTCGCGGCAGGCGAGGCAAACGTGGGAGGGCACAGGCCCGCCAACACCACACAGGAGGAAGAATGGCCAAGCGTGGCAAGAAGTATCTCGAGAACCTAGAGCTGGTAGACAGAAACCAGGCATATGCACCCGCGGAGGCGGTCGATCTGGTGAAAAAGGCTTCCTTTGAGAAGTTTGACGCCAGTGTTGACCTGCACCTGCGCATGAACCTCGATCCGCGCAAGGCGGACCAGCAGATTCGCGGCACCGTGCTGCTGCCCAGTGGATCGGGCAAGGCGGTGCGCATCCTTGTGTTTGCCGAAGGCGAGGCGGCCAAGATAGCTGAGGAGGCCGGGGCAGACTTTGTGGGCAGCGACGAACTGGTGGCCAAGATTCAGGAGGGATGGCTGGAGTTTGACATGGCGATCGCCATCCCGCAGATGATGAGCAAAGTGGGACGACTGGGCAAGGTGCTGGGGCCGAGAGGGCTGATGCCCAACCCCAAGACCGGGACCGTCGTCCAACCCGACGATTTGGAGCGAACGATCAAAGAGGCGCGCCAGGGCCGCGTTGAATACCGCCTGGACAAGACCGCCAACGTGCACCTGCTGATCGGCAAAGTCAGCTTCACCGAACAGCAATTGATGGACAACCTCACCGCAGTGATGGAAGCCATCATGCGTGCCAAGCCCAGTGGTGCCAAGGGGCGGTACATCGACCGCATCACTGTGACATCGACCATGGGACCTGGCATCAAGATCGACGTGAACCAGGCGCTCGGTCTCAAATCGGTGTAGGAAGCACCTTTCAACACTCACAACTGAATACCGCCACAGACAGCAGGTGCGCACACGGTGCGCTTAAAGCGGAACGCCTGCCGAGGCAATACCCAAGGTTTAAAGGAATCACTTGAGTCTTTGTGTCGGTCAGGCGTGCTGTGAGCAGGTTCGGACCACACAAAGGCTCTTTTGTTTTGCTGCGCCGGAGGACAGCGCAGCGTTCCAGAAAGGAGGACACGATTGGCCATTACGCGAGAGAAGAAGGAGCAACTTGTCGCGGAGTTGAGCGAGCTGTTGTCCCGCAGTTCGGTCGTCGTCTTGTCTGACTACCGCGGCTTGACGGCAGCACAGATGGCAGAGTTGCGCAACAAACTGCGCCCGCTGGGCAGCAGGTTCACGGTAGCCAAGAATAGCCTGATCAGCAGGAGTCTCGAAGAGTCCAAGTTGCCGTCACTGGGGAGCATGCTGGAAGGCCCTACCGCCTTGAGTTTCATCTTTGGTGAGTTTCGTGAGCCCTTGCACGAGTTGAAGGCAATCGCCAAGGATACCGAGTTGTTGAACATCAAGGGCGGGCTGCTGGGCGAGCGCGTTCTCAGTGCGGACGACGTCCAAGTGCTTATGGACCTACCGACCGCAGATGTGCTTCGTGCGCAGCTGCTGAGCGGCATGCAGTCACCGGTCAGCGGTCTCATCGGCTTGCTCGACAGCGCGTTGCGCGGCCTGCTCTATGCGCTGAGCGCGAGGGCGGACCAGATGGGCGAAGCCAGCGCCTAGACATCTTTCACAGACCAACCCTTACGGGCATGAAGAACAACCAAAACGGAGGCAAAGAGAGTGAAGACTGAAGAGATCATCGAAGCCATCGAGCAAATGAGTGTGCTTGAACTGGTGGAGCTCAAGAAAGCGCTCGAAGAGCGTTGGGGCGTGACCGCTGCCGCTCCCATGGTAGCTGCTGCTGGCGCACCGGTCGCGGCAGCCGCCGCTCCGGCCGAGGAAGAGCAGACCGAGTTCGAAGTCATTCTGAAGGAGATCGGCCCAGAGAAGGTCAAGGTCATCAAGGCGGTCCGCGACCTGACCAGCCTCGGATTGCGCGAATCCAAAGAAGTGGTCGATGGCGCACCGAGCACCGTCGTCAAGGGCGTGCCCAAGGAAGAGGCAGCCGCTGCCAAGGCCAAGCTCGAAGAGGCCGGCGCAGTTGTCGAGGTCAAATAGTCACAGGCATTGCTACGCCGCGGAACTGTGCCGCGGCCGGCGAAAAGCCCCATGCGCTGGCAGCGCATGGGGCTTACACCTGCCAATGCTTCGCGGCCTCATTGGGCACGATCTTCAATTCGCTGCATCATCCACTGGTAGGTTGCCTCAAACACCCGCCCCCGTTCGCCGTCCACTGTCACCACATGCCCTGAGTTTCGCAAGATCAGCAGCCGCTTATCGCTGGCAGCAACCCGCTTGTAGGTCTCAGGTCCGGCCGTGATGGAGATGCTCTTGTCCAGCGTGGAGAACACGATCAGCGTCGGCGCCTGCAACTGGCCCAACTCCGATCGCACCATCCGCTGCAGGATTTGCAACTGGTAAGCAGCCTCGACCGAGTACTGATCATAGCACCACAAGCGTTGGCAAGCCTCGGGATCCTTCAAATCGCTGTTGCGCCTGTCGTTGGCCTCGTTCGGAACATACTTGACAAAGCGACGGGCGAGCGGCAATAGCAGCATCCGCCAGTCTCGCAGCCAGGTGGCCGGCGACAGCAGTATCACGCCCGCTAGCGGTTGGCGAGTCGCCAGATGCACCGAAAGCAGCGACCCCAAGGACAGCCCCGCAACGAACACTTGCTTGCAATGGGTGGCCAGCTTCTTGTAGCCCTCTTCGACCGAAGCGTACCAATCCTGCCACGTGGTCTGCGCCAAGTCACTGACGGTCACTCCGTGACCGGCCAGCAGCGGTCCACTCGCGGTCAGACCCTGCCCAGCCAGATACTGGCCCATTTCGCGCATCTCAGCGGGCGAACCGGTAAAGCCGTGGATAAGCAGGCAGCCGGTCGGGCCGCCTGCGAAGTAGAAGGGGGCGGGATCAGCAGCAGTGGAGGGCGCCGGCCTACGCTCGGTCGGCGCATATGCGCGAGCCATCAGCTGCTCCTCCAGCGCCCCTTGAAGCTGCCGGGCATCAGATGCACAAACGCGCGCAGGGAGAGGATCACTGCCGCCGCGCCAGTGCCAATGAAGAGCGCGCCGCGCACTGGCCTTGGAATGAACTGCAGTGTCAGATACCAGACAAACTCGGGAAAGGGCTGCACCCGGTACAGGTGGGTCAAGAGGTACGCAATGCCGAGGCTCAGCCACACCCCGCCAACCACGAACAGCAGCAAGAGTCGCTGAGCGCTGCGCGTGATCTGCGGGAAGCCGGCCAGAAGAACGCCCTTTGCGCCCGGAACCGGGGAGAGCAGCCGCAAGGTGGGAGAAAGCTCGGGCGCCTCATCCGCGCTGACCAGCTCTTCGTCCAGCTGTGAGAGGGACGTAGGCGGTCTGGGATGGCCCCATGATTCGTTGATCTGGTCTTCATCCAGGACATAGTCCACAGCAGAGGCAAAGGTACGTGCCACGGGAAAGTCGCGTGGTTCTGGCTGGTGCCCACTATAGATGTCGCCAATGCTCTTGCCGTTGAGGACCAATATCGGCCGGCAGCCGACTCTGGCAGCAAGCAATACGTCGTTGGGCTCGTCGCACAGCAGAAAGCATTCCTCGAGACGCAGTTCCAGGTTCGCCGCCGCGGCGTACAAAAAGCCCGGATACGTGCCCCAGCAGCCACAACCTTCCTCGGTGCGGTGCGGGCATTGCAGCAAGGCGTCCACCTTCCCGCCGGCCTTGCTGATCTGATCGAGCAGGCGGTCGGTGACCTTTTCTCGATCCGCATTCTCGGTTTCCGTGTCCCCACCGCAGGGCCGGGCATCCATGAGCACCACAAACAGATCCCGCTCGGCCAGTCTGTGCAGCTCTTGCGGGACGCCGGCGCGAACCGACGCTTCAGCCTCTCCACCTTCTGCCGGCCGCTCTACCAGACATCCGTGCTTGACAAAGACAGCCCTCAACAACCCCCTCCCGCCGGCCGCAGCGACATGCCAGCGGCCCACACCTTGCGTCTCGCTTCAGACCTGCCGTCTACTTGGCCAATACCTCTGCCAGTTTCCAGAGGCTCATATCGAGCTCTTTGATCCTGCCGGTGACTTCCTTCAGCGGGGTAGATCCGACCTCGCCCTTGCGCAGCCCCATCAACAGCCCATGCTCTCCTCGAGCGAGGGTCTCTGTGGCTGCCGCGCCGAGACGCGTGGCCAGCAGCCGGTCAAAGGCGCCAGGCTCTCCACCGCGCTGAACGTGACCCAACGTGGTCGCCCGCAGTCCAAAGCCCAAGCGGTCGCGGTGCTTTTCGAAATAGTGCATCAGTTCATCGGCGTTGTACTTGGCGCCTTCCGCCACAACGATAATGGCGTGCGATTTGCCGCGCTGGTAGCTGGAGCGCAGCTCCTGCGCCAGCGCCTCGGGATCGGTTTCCACCTCCGGTATGCACACCGCCTCTGCCCCGCCGGCGATGGCGGACATCAGAGCCAGATAGCCGCAGTTGCGACCCATCACCTCCACGAGGAATGCCCTCTGGTGCGAGGAGGCCGTGACCTTGAGACGGTCGATAGCCTCGAGCGCGATGTTCAGCGCTGTGTCCACACCGATGGTGGTTTCTGAGCCATAGAGATCATTGTCTATGGTAGAAGCAACGCCCACGACGGGGAAACCCATCTCCGACAGCGCACACGCCCCGCTCTGCGAGCCGTTGCCCCCAATCACCACCAGCGCCTCGACGTCTCTCTGATTCAAGGCTCGAAGCGCCTTGAGGCGACCTTCCTCGGTGTGAAAGTCGGGACAGCGGGCGCTGCCCAGAATCGTGCCTCCCTCCTGGATGATGCCGCTCACACTGCGCGCTGCCATCAGCGCCATGTTGCCATTGATAAGGCCCTCAAAGCCCTGGCGAACCCCGTACACCTCCCAGCCGCGATGGATGCCGGTGCGCACCACGGCGCGGATTGCAGCGTTCATGCCCGGCGCATCACCGCCGCTCGTCAGCACTGCTATTCGTTTCATCACTTCCTCCCACACAAACCACGCACAGACAGGCCGTTCTGGCCCAACCTCAGCCTGCGGCGCGGCGACAAGGGAACGCGGGATGGCAGCGGGTCACCCGGCCACAATTGTGCACTTGGTCGCTGCCAGCGGCTGACATCGGTTCGGTTCCACTCCACGCCGCGGCCAGTATAGCATCACATTGGAGGGTGGTCAACACAAATCGGCCGGCTCTGCAGGGCCTGGGGCAGTATGCCATCATTGCGCATCCTCGGATCCCCCTTATGTCATGCCCGATCGTTTTGCCTGGCCAAGGGAACCCTCATCCCCAGTGAATAGTGCGCAAGCACCTCTCCGGACCAGGAGGACGCCGCCAAGCGTATTGCCCGCGCACCTCGGCCGCAACAGATAGAATCCAACCTCGCATCCAACCTTGGTTCGATGACAGTCCAACCCTTTGCCTGATATACTCTTGGAAGAATGCGATACTGTATCCGGCAGGACGGGGTTTGTGACCCGAACTCGGACCAAAGAAAGCTTGAGGTAGACATGAAGAACAGGAACTGGAAACGAATAGCGGCTGTCCTCATCGGACTCGCCCTTGTTGGCGCATCGGTTGTGCGCCTTATCCGAAGCGTTGGCCCCTTCAGCCCTCCGCCGGACCGGCCGCTCAGCCCGTGGGGATCACTGGATAGTGCAACCGCGCAGGAACTGCAAGCAATACTTGACCAAGACGCCAACTTGCTCAAGGTGCCAGGCTTGCAGGCCTATGTGCGCACGTCCGATGGGCGGACCTGGTCGGGGGCCAGTGGTACCACCGACCTGGCACGCAAGCAGCTTCTGCAACAGGACAGTGTTCTGCGCGTGGGCAGTGTGACCAAGACGTTCACCGCGGTTCTCGTCCTGAACCTCGTCGAAGAAGGACGGCTCAGCCTGGAGGATCCACTGGCCAGGTGGTTCCCTAACGTCCCGAACGCTGAGGCGATCACTGTGCGGCAGCTCCTCAACCACAGCAGTGGCATTCCTGAGATCATACCCAAAGTGATGCTCAGATCCATCATCCCCTGGACCTACTGGCAGCCCAGGCAATTGGTGGATATCGCCGCTCAAGACAAGCCGCTGTTCGCACCGGGCACTCGCTTTGAGTACTCTAACACGAACTACATCCTTCTCGGGCTCATCGCCGAACAGGTCTCCGGCAAGACCGCTACCGAGCTGCTGCGCCAGCAGATCATCGATCCTTTGAACATGGAACACACATTCTTCCTGCCCTATGAACAAGCGCCTGACGAGCTTGTGCCTGGCTATGACCGGGATCTGTCTTCCTTTCCGGGGATGCTGGACATCGGCAGGGACAACACAAGCTGGGCAACGGCGGCATTCACATCAGGAGCCCTGGCCTCAACAGCCGCCGACTTGGGGGTCTTCTTTGAGCGCCTTTTGGACGGAGAGCTGCTCTCGCCGGCGACGATGAAAGAGATGACCACATTCATCGATGCGCCCAATCCTGGCTTTCCAGAGCAGGTCGGATACGGGCTTGGGCTCATGCAGCTTGAGGTTGGGGGACAGGAGCTTGTTGGACACGTCGGCCAGTTCATGGGCTCAACCGCCATCGCGATGTACGCACCAGACAAGGATCAGATCATTGTGGTGGCCAGCAATCTGTCGAATCCCGACCTGGTGGACGTCCTGGTTGACCTGCAGGCAAGCATGGAGTAGCAGGATCATCCAAACGAAGATGGGCCCAGCACGAGCATCGATCCGGAGCTGCGCCGCGAAACACAGCGGCGCAGCTCACATGCCATCCCTTGGCTCGCATCCACCGCGCCGAGTGGAGCTCTGACGGTCGTATCGGCGGCGACGTCCGGCTCTCACGGCCCCTGTGCCTCATCTCCAAGTCGATTCCGGCGGATTGTGCTGTTTCCCCCGCTTCAGTACTTCCCTGCCGGTAGCCCCGCGCGTTGTGGGCAATCTGCCCCTTTGCGGTATAATGAAGCGCATATCCGCCAAGTTCGAGGAGAGGGCAACAGAGGCATGGAAATCGGCATTGTCAGGCAAGTCAATATCGAACAGGAGATGAAGTCCGCCTACCTGGACTATGCGATGAGCGTCATCACCGCACGTGCGTTGCCTGACGTGCGAGACGGTTTGAAGCCGGTTCAGCGCAGGATCCTATTCGCCATGGACGACATGGGCTTGCAGAACAGCAAGCCGTACAAGAAGAGCGCCCGCATCGTCGGTGAAGTGCTCGGCAAGTATCACCCCCACGGCGACACTGCCGTGTATGACGCTATGGTGCGCATGGCGCAGGACTTTACCATGCGCTATCCCCTCGTCGATGGCCAGGGCAACTTTGGCTCAGTCGACGGTGACAACCCTGCGGCGATGCGCTACACCGAGGCGCGCTTGGAAGCCATTTCGGATGAGATGCTGGCCGACATTCACAAGGGCACCGTCGAGTTCATGGACAACTTTGACGGTTCCCTTCGCGAGCCACAGGTGCTGCCAACACGCTTGCCCAACTTCCTACTGAATGGCGTATCCGGCATTGCCGTGGGCATGGCCACCAACGTGCCTCCCCACAACCTGGGCGAGATCTGCGACGCAGCCATGTACCTCATCGACAACTACCGTCGCGTCGACTCTATATCAGTGGACGACTTGATGAAGTTCGTACAGGGGCCTGACTTTCCCACTGGCGGCACGATCCTCGGTGTTGAAGGTATCCGCAGCGCCTACGCCACAGGAAAGGGCCGCGTCACAGTGCGTGCGCGAGCGCACTTTGAGGACGCCGGTGGGGGCAAGTCGCTGATCGTGGTGACCGAGCTGCCATACCAGGTGGGCAAGGCCAGCCTGATCGAGAAGATCGCCGAACTGGTCCGAGACAAACGGATCGACACGCTCTCTGATCTGCGGGACGAGTCAGACCGTCAGGGCATGCGCATCGTGCTTGAGCTCAAGCGCGGCGTCGAGCCACGTCCGGCGTTGATGCAGCTCTACAAGTACACACCGATGCAGAGCAACTTCAACGTCAACATGATCGCCCTCGTCGACGGCGAACCCAGGGTGCTCTCGCTCAAGCGTGCCCTGCAGCTGTTCATCGAGCACCGGCGGGAAGTGATCACGCGGCGCAGCAAGTACGAGCTAGAGCAGGCCAAGCACCGAGCCCATGTCCTCGAGGGGCTGAAGATCGCCCTGGATCACCTGGACGAAGTCATCGACACCATCCGCCGCTCACGCAGTGCCGATACCGCGCTGGTCAACCTGCAGCGCAAGTTCAAGCTCACCGAAGTCCAGGCGCGCGCCATCCTGGACCTGCAATTGCGGCGCTTGGCGGCGCTGGAACGGCGCAAGATCGAAGAGGAATACGCCGAAACCCTCAAGCGCATCAAGTATCTGGAGGCGCTGCTTCGCAGCCGCACCAAGATACTCAAGCTCATCTCGACCGAAATGCAGGAGCTGAAAGAGCGCTACGGGGACGAGCGCCGCACGCGGGTCAGCGAGAAGGAAGCCGAAGAGATCACCGTCGAAGACCTGATTCCAGAAGAAGACCTCTACGTCGTCGTCACTCAGCAGGGCATCGTCAAGCGGCTTTCGCGGCGCAGCAACCCGCTGGCCACGTCGGCCAAGGATCTCACCAAGTGCTTTGCCTTGACCAACACGCTGCACAGCGTCGTCTTTTGCACTGGCAAGGGGCGCTGCTTCACCACACTGGTGCATCAGATTCCCAACGCACAGTCCGCGGGCACCCCGCTGTCCAGCCTCTTGGGATTGGAGGCGGACGAGGAGGTGGTGAGCGTTGTGGACGTGCCGGATTTCACCTCGGGCGACCAGCTCACGCTGTGCACTGTTCAGGGCCGCATCAAGCGCACAGCAGTGCAAGAGTTTGCTGCCGTCCGATCCGGAGGCCTGGTGGCAATCAACCTGGACAAGGGCGATGAGCTGGGATGGGCGCAGCTGACCTACGGTGAGGAGCAGCTCATTCTGGTCAGCGCCGCTGGCCAGGCACTGCGCTTTGCGGAGGCAGAGGTCCGTTCAATGGGACGTAGCGCAGGCGGTGTGAACGCCATCAAGCTCGACTCTGGCGACCGCGTGGTGGCCATGGACGTGGCTGAGGACAATGCCTCATTGCTGGTCGTCAGCGCAAAAGGGTACGCCAAACGGACGGCGTTGTCCGAATACCCCACTCAAGGCCGCTATGGCAAGGGCGTTGTGACCTTCTCCGGCAGCGAGGATGAGACCGGGCCGCTGGTAGCTGCCTGCGTGGCCGGTGAGGGCGACAGTGTCAGTCTATTGCTGGCCAGCGGTGCCGCAACTCGGATCAACGTGAGCGAGATCACACTGCAGGGTCGAGCCACGCGCGGCTCGCAAGTCATTCAGCCCAAGGGCAAGGACACCGTGTCCGGGTTGGTGCGCTTGGCCGCTTCTCCCAGACCGCGACGCTCCTCCAGCCCTGCGCCCACGGCAAAGGCCAGAGCATCTTCATCCACGCCAAAGGGTTCCGCAAGCAGCAAATCGAGCACCCGCAAACGGTCCACCCGAGCTTCAAAGCGCTCAACAAGCACGCCCAAGCGCTCGAACGGGTCTCGATCCAGGAAGCGGGCGAAGAAGAGCTAGACCGCCCAAGGAGGCCGTACCATTACGCGTTTTGATCTCCGCGAGCTGGTCAAAAGAGGCCGCGGCCAATTGCTGGAGTTCATGCCACACCCCGAGCCAGAGCTGCTGGCCGAGGCGCTGGTTGGGTTTGCCAATGCCGATGGCGGCACCATCGTGGTAGGTGTTACGAGCTCAGGCACCTTGGCGGACGAGCTGGAGGAAGAGCACATCGAAGCTCTGTTGCTGCGGGCGGAGCACTTGTGCCATCCCCCGGTGCAAACCACCTGGCAAACCTTGGAGACAAAGGGCGGCGCCGCGGTCGCCATATCCGTAGCGCGCAGCCCAGACTTGCACAGCCTGTCCAATGGCAGCGTGCTGCTGCGTTCAGGAGACAAGAACCGTCCCCTTACCGGCCAGGAGATCAGCCAGCTCGCTTCGGCCAAGGGCACTGGAGAATACGAGCGCGAGCCGGTTGAATCGGCAACGCGTGCTGACCTCAACGACAAGACCATCGCCGAGTACGCCGCCAAGCGGCGCCTGCGTGGCCCGCGTGGCGAGCAGCCGGCCGGCGAGGATCTGCTGGTTGACAGCGGCGCCATCGACGCGCAGGGATGCCCAACGGTGTCCGGCGTACTGCTCTTCGGCCACAACCCGCAGCGGCTGTTTCCCCAAAGCAGCGCCGTGTTCGTGCGCTTTGCTGGAACAAGGGCCACCACAGGGCAAGGTTTGCCTGGCTACGCGCGCCGCGAGGAGATCACTGGCCCGCTTGGCCGGGTGATCGAACAGCTATGGAACGTGATCTGGGAGGAGATGCGCCACGAGTCCGTCATCTCCGGCCTGGAGCGCGAGGAGCGGTCCGAGTACCCACCCTTTGCCGTCCGTGAAGCGATTGTCAACGCCGTCGCCCACCGTGATTACCGCGTGTTTGGCCGGCATATCGAAGTGCGCATGTTCGACGACCGGCTGGAAATCATCAGCCCCGGTGGGCTGCCAGGACATATCACCCTCGACAATATCGTTGACGAGCACTATTCCCGCAATCCGCTGATCGTCAAGGGGCTGTATTACTGGGGGTTCATCGAGGAGTTGGGGCTGGGCATTGACCGCATGATCGAGGAGATGCGCGAAGCGGGCCACGCAGATCCGCAGTTCAATGCCACGCCTTTCACCTTCAAGGTGACGCTGCGCAATGCGCTGGAGCGTGTGGCCAGCAGATGGGCCCATGACCTCAACGAACGCCAGATACAAGCGCTGACCTTCCTGGAGCAGAACAACCGCATCACCAACCGAGACTACCAGAGCCTGTGTCCAGATGTCACGCCCGAAACCCTGCGCCTGGATCTGGGGGACATGGTGGACAAGGGCATACTGCTTCGAATCGGCTCCAAGAAGGGTACCTACTACATCCTCAAGTAGACAGTTGGGTTATATCCCAAAGGATATCCCAATTATCCCAAACCGGCCCGCCGCAGCGGGCCTATGCCGCCGCTGAGGCCCCCCGGGCGGCCTGCACAAAGGCCTCGAACAGCCCTCTCATGCCAGGATCTCCCTCAATCAGCTCCTCTGGATGCCACTGCACGCCGACCACAAAGCGCCTACCTGGCAACTCCACGGCCTCGACCACACCGTCGGGTGCCGTCGCCGTCACCCGCAGCGGGGATGCGACCTCCTCAAGGCACTGGTGATGGAAGCTGTTCACCGACAGTGTTGTGCAGCCCAGGATGTGCGCCAACCGCGTGCCGGACACCACCTCGAGGGCATGACCTCGGTGCCCACGCGGGTACTCGGCGTAGAAATCGTGCCGCAGCGCGCCGGGCAGCTGGGTCTTGATGTCCTGGTAGAGGGTGCCGCCGAGTGCCACATTCAGCACCTGCATGCCTCTGCAGATGGCGAGCATTGGCACGTCGCGCTCCACGGCTTGGCGCGCCAGCCACATCTCCATCTCATCGCGCAGCCGATCGACGCTTCGCAGCCTAGCCAGACGCTCCTGGCCAAAGAAGCGCGGTTCTACGTCGCCGCCTCCCGAAAGCAGCAAACCATCCAGCCGGCCCAGCAGCTCTTGCTGGGTGTCGCGGAGCTGCAGCAGCGGCAGGAGAACGGGCAGCGCTCCGGCAACTTCGAGCGCCTGGCAGTAGCGCTTGCCCGCGCAGAAGCGGGGATACTTGGAGCGAAGATTGCCCTGGCAGGGAATGCCAATCAGCGGACGCATCAACGCGGTCACTCACATCACCCCAGTCGTGGCAACTGCCGGCCTGAGCGGCGCCTAGTGTGCCGAGAACAGGTATTGCAGCGCGCCCACGAGGCAGCCAGGCGGCGGAGGTGGCGTCGGCGGCGTCGGGCTTGGCGTTCCCTCATACGCCTGGTATGCGTCCCCGCGACCGGTGCCCTGTGCGTTGGGATCGAGCCCCAGGTCGAAAGCAGTATCCATCAGCCGGTTCTTCAGTTCCAGAGGTGTAAGGGTCGGAAAGGCCTCCAGCAGCAGCGCGCACGCGCCCGCTGCGTGTGGCGTGGCCATGCTGCTGCCTCCCGACTGTGTATACAAGGCATCGACCGGCGTACCCATGCCGGTACCCTGGGCGCGACAGGAGATGATATCCACGCCAGGCATCAGGATGTCCGGCTTGACGCGTCCATCGCTGGTAGGGCCTCGGGCAGAGAAGCTGGCAATGGCATCTGCCTTCGAGCAAGCGCCCACGGTGAGCACCTTCCTGGCACACCCAGGAGGCCCAACTGTAGACGCACCCGGGCCATAGTTGCCGGAGGCCACGCAGACCATGATCCCTCGGTCCACGGCCGCGTCACAGGTAGTCGAAAGCGCATCCGTGCCGTCGCAAGGACCGATGCCGCCCAAAGACAGATTGATGACCTGCACACGCTGCTCTGCCGCCCACTCGAGCCCGGCCATGACCTCGCTCATGTAGCCCGAGCCGTCGCGGTGCAGCACCTTTGCTATGTAGATGTTGGCCTCTGGCGCAATGCCCTTGTAGCGGTTGCCGGCCCCGGCGACGATGCCGGCCACGTGGGTGCCATGTCCGTGCACGTCACGAACGCCCTCGCCCGTCAGGTCGTGCATGGCCAAGATGCGACCGGCAAAGTCGGGATGCCCCGGATCGATGCCCGTGTCAACAACCGCCACGGAAACACCTCGCCCCGTGTAGCCTGCGTTCCAAACATGTGGCGCCCGGATCTGCATGGCCGTCGCATCCAGGCAAGCATACACGCGCAAGTCGGGCCAGATGCGCTCTACGGCGCCACTGGCTGCCAGTTCGCGCACCTGCTCGGCCGAAGCTGTCATCGCTGCCGACGGGAGCAAGCTAAAGTGCCTGGCCTGCACCCTTGGCCCCGCCAGGGGCCGGCTTGCCACCGAGACGTCGGCCTTGTACCGTACGATGATACGATGTTCTTGCGGTGCGCCAGAAGCGGACAACTGCTCCGCAAGCGCAGACGCGATCTTGATCTCAGCCATGCTCGCCCCCACAGCTCGATGCCGCACCGTCTTTGCGCCGCTGAACGGTCACCTGACGATCCTCCTCAATGGATTGCACCCAGGGTTGGTCCACAAGCGACAAGGCGGTCGCTGCCGAACAGGACACAGCCACCGCCTTGGTTAGGGAAAAGGAACGAATGACCTTCGCTCCCAATGCCGTCAGTCGCTTCTCTGCCTGTGGCATGTCACCAGCGACGCGAACGATGAGGCGCACAGGTTCCTGCGGCTTGCTCTGTAGCCGCTTGTGAAAAGATCGCTCAATCCTTTCCACCTTGTCCCCCCACGACCATTGCCACCGCATACTCCTGCGAATGTGACAGGCTGATGGCAAACTCGGTCAGACCCAGTTCTGAGGCGCGCTTGGCAGCCCGGCCGTGCAGCGTCACCAGCGGCTTGCCGCGCCGGTCGGGAAGCACCTCCATCTCACGCCATGACACGCCGTTCAGGCCAGTGCCCAGGGCCTTGGAGATGGCCTCCTTGGCGGCAAAGCGCACCGCCAATTCGGGCAGGCGCCCGCGGCAGAAAGCCAGCTCGGCATCGGTGTAGACCCTGTTGAGAAACCTCCCGCCCCACCTGGTAACAGCCCGGCCAACACGCTCGATCTCGATGATGTCGACGCCGGCGCTCAGCATCGGGCAGGCTCAGAGCGGCTGTCCATTCGCATCATGTCCACGGCCCATGGCACGATAGGTGAATCCCAGCGCCCGCAGCCGCTCCGGATCGTAGATGTTGCGCCCGTCGATCAGCACCGGCTGCCGCATCGACTTGAGAATGCGCGCCATGTCCAACTGCTTGAACTCGTTCCACTCGGTGACCAGCACCAGCGCATCCGAGTCAGCTGCGACTTTGTAGGGGCTGTCGCAGTAGGTCAGGTCCTTGAGGATCCTCTTGGCATTGTCCATCGCCACCGGATCATAGGCCTTGACCTGCGCGCCCTCGTGCTGCAGCATGTGGATGATCTCAATGGAAGGCGCATCGCGCATGTCATCGGTGTTGGGCTTGAACGACAGCCCCAAGATGCCGATGGTCTTGCCGCGGAAGTTGGTCAGGATCTCGCGCAGCTTCTGGATCACACGCTTGCGCTGATCGTAGTTGATATCCATGACGGCGCGCAGCATCTGCGGGTGAGAGCCGTGCGTCGCAGCGATATGGGCCAGGGCCTTGACGTCCTTGGGGAAGCACGAACCTCCCCAACCAACACCCGCCCCCAGGAACTCGGGGCCAATGCGCCGGTCGCTGCCCATGCCCCGCGCCACCTCTTTCACATCGGCGCCCAGTGCCTCGCAGATGTTGGCCATCTCGTTGATAAAGGAGATTTTGGTGGCCAGAAAGGCATTGGAGGCGTACTTGATCATCTCGGCCGTGCGCAGGTCAGTGATGATCACCGCAGCCTGCAGCGGTTCGTATAGCTCCGAGACCTTCTCCGCCGCCTGGCGCTGCGTCGAGCCCAACACGATGCGATCCGGATTCATAAAGTCATAGACCGCCGATCCCTCGCGCAGGAACTCGGGGTTGGACACCACAGAGAAGGGCACATCGTTGTGTTTGTGCTCGTTAATGATGTCGGCCACCCAGTCGCCGGTGCCAATGGGCACGGTGCTCTTGTTGACGATGATCACCGGCTTGGCTAGCCGCTCAGCGACCTGCTCCGCCGCTTGGGTTACGTGCGAGAGATCGGCCTCGCCCTCGCTCCCTGATGGCGTGCCCACGGCGATGAAGACATACTCCACGCCCTGAAGCGCTTCATCGTACGAGGTGGTAAAGTCAAGGCGCTTGGCCTCGTAGTTGCGGCGAACGATCTCTTCCAGACCGGGCTCGTAGATGGGGAGGATGCCCTGTTTCAGGTTGTCGGACTTGCTCTTGTTGCGGTTCAGGCATACGACCCTGTTGCCAAGGTCGGCTAGGCATGCCCCTGTCACCAGTCCAACATAGCCAACGCCAATCACACAGATGTTCTTCATCGTTCCGCGCTCTCCTTTACAGGGCCCCAAGTGGCGCTAGTATAGCACCGCTCAGAATGGCTGTCAAAGACCCCTGCCTGCGGGCTTGGCCCTAGCTTTGCCGTTCTCGTCGTACCCTCTGCCCATGCCGAGATATGTAAACCCAATTGTTCTCATCCTAACAGGATCGTAGATGTTGCGACCATCCAGCAGCAGCGGCTGTCGCATCGATGCCGCCAGCCGCTTCATGTCCAGGTGCTTGAATTCGTTCCACTCGGTCACCAGTATGATGGCGTCAGCGCCGTCCGCCGCCTCATACGGATCTTTGCAGTAGACCACGTCCTGCAGCATGCGTCTGGCGTTGGGCATGGCCACCGGATCGTAGGCCCTGACCTGCGCACCCTCATGCTGCAGAAAGTGGATGATCGCTATCGAAGGCGCATCGCGCATGTCATCGGTGTTCGGCTTGAAGGAGAGCCCCAAGATGCCAACGGTCCTCCCTCGCAAACTGCCCAGGCACTCGCGCAGTTTGATGATGGCCCGCTTGCGCTGGTCATAGTTGATGTCCATGACCGCGCGCAGCAGCTGCGGATGGCAACCATGCATCGCGGCGATGTGCGCCAGGGCTTTGACGTCCTTGGGAAAACACGAGCCGCCCCAACCCAACCCTGCCGACAGAAAGTGGGGGCCAATGCGCGTGTCGGTCCCCATGCCCCGGGCCACCTCGTGCACATCAGCGCCCAAAGCCTCGCAGATGTTGGCCATCTCGTTGATGAACGAGATCTTGGTCGCCAGAAAGGCATTCGAGGCGTACTTGATCATCTCGGCGGTGCGCAGGTCAGTGATGATCACGGGCGCCTGCAGGGGCGCGTAGAGATCCGCGACTTGTCGGGCCGCAGCGCGGTCGGTGGAGCCCAGCACGATGCGATCCGGCTGCATAAAGTCGCGCACCGCGGACCCCTCGCGCAAGAACTCGGGATTGGACACCACCGCAAAGGCAACCCGCCCGGCCTGGTGTTCCTTCACGATCTCGGCGACCCAGTCCCCGGTGCCAATGGGCACCGTGCTCTTGTTGACGATGACCAGTGGTTGTACTAGACGCCTGGCCACATCTTGGATGGCCTGCTGCACATAGCGCAGATCGGCTTCACCCTCCACCCCGGATGGGGTGCCCACGGCCACAAAGACAAACTCGCAGCC
>Ga0180438_10005188_pt1 | contig 18279 bp, 13 predicted proteins | sample SS_ome_12_FD_132455 | JGI IMG/M metagenome (GOLD analysis project Ga0180438, IMG submission 132455) | Hypersaline lake sediment archaeal communities from the Salton Sea, California, USA - SS_3_D_2 metaG | ecosystem: Environmental > Aquatic > Non-marine Saline and Alkaline > Hypersaline >...
AAAGACCATGGAGCCGGCCGCGCAGGCGGCCGGAGTCCAGATACTGCGAAGCTACGCACCCGATGGGCCCACCATCCGTGCGGGCGACCTTCTTCAGGTCTTCTCCAACCTTATCAAGAACGCTCTCGACGCCATGCCTTCCGGCGGCACACTCTCTGTGTCCACTCGCACCACAGCCGACAGCGCCGTCGCCGAGTTCCGCGACACCGGCACGGGCTTTCCGCCTGAGCACACCGAGGCGATATTCGAGCCCTTTTTCACCACCAAAGAAAAGGGAAAAGGAACCGGACTCGGTCTGGCAATCTGCAAGGACATTCTGGAAAAATACCAGGGCAGAATCACCGCCGAAAACAACCCCACCGAAGGAAGCGTCTTCACCGTGTATCTGCCTTTAACCGACCATATTCTGTAGGGCCCCCCGGATAAGACGATGAAAGATAAAAGCATCCTCGTTATCGATGACGACCGCATCATCCTGGACTCGCTCAGCGAGTTCCTCTCTCTCGAAGGCTTCCAGACAGCCGGCGCCGAAACCCTCGCCGAAGCCCTGAACCTGCTCCGCCAGCGCAGCTTCTCACTGGTCCTTACCGACGTCAACCTGCCCGACGGCGACGGCCTCGACCTGCTCGACATTATAAAAAAGGAATTCCCCCAAACCGTTGCAATCGTCATCACAGGCTACGGAACCATCGACAGCGCCGTCAAAGCCATCAAGCGCGGCGCCTACGATTACCTCACAAAGCCCATCGTCGACGATGAGCTGCGCCTCGCCGTCGACCGGGCGCTGCGCCAGCAGTCGCTTATGAGCGAAAATCAGAGCCTGCGTTCCCAGCTCAGCCGAAAATTCAGCCTGGAAAACATCATCAGCCAGGACTACAAAATGGCGAGAATCTTCGACCTCATCGAGACCGTCGCCGACACCAAGACCACCATCCTGATGACCGGACCTTCCGGGACAGGAAAGAGCGTGCTCGCCCGCGCCATTCACCATCGCTCCGCGCGAGGCACCGGACCCTTCGTCGAGGTGACCTGCGGCGCACTGCCCGAGACACTGCTCGAAAGCGAGCTGTTCGGACACGTAAAAGGCGCGTTCACCGGCGCCATCACCAACAAAGAGGGCAAGTTCCTCGCCGCCGATGCCGGAACCATTTTCCTCGACGAAATCTCCAACGCCTCGCCTGCGCTGCAGGCCAAGTTCCTGCGCGTGCTTGAAGACAGGCAGTTCGAGTCGGTCGGCAGCAACAAAACCATTAGCGTCGATACCCGAATAATCCTTGCAACCAATCAGGACCTCGCCCGGCTCGTCGCCGACGGCCAATTCCGCCAGGACCTCTATTATCGAATCAACATCGTCACCATCGACCTGCCGCCCCTTTGCGATAGAATCGGCGACGTCCGCCTGCTCGCCAACCATTTCCTGCGTCTCTATGCCGCCCAGCACAACAGAACCAGGCTCGGCTTCGACGACCAGGCAATGCTCTGTCTCGAAAGCTACCAATGGCCCGGAAATGTCCGCGAACTCGAAAACACCGTCGAGCGCGCCGTGCTGCTAAGCAAGAACGCCTACATATACGCCGACGACCTGCCCGATTCGATGACCCAGACCGCAGCGCAAATGCAACACGCCGCCTCTCCGAGCAGCCTGAAGGAAGCACTCGCAGAGCCCGAAAAGCACATCATCCGCCAGGCCCTTCAGGCCAACCACTGGAACCGACAGGAAACCGCCAAGGCCCTGCAAATCAACCGCACCACCTTATACAAAAAAATGAAGCGATACGGCCTCGACCGGGAGGCCGAAAAACTCGGCCTCGCATAAAAACACCACTAATCGATCATCAGTCCATCCCTTATAGCGCAGGATGGATTATTGTTTATCAATTGGCGAGCCCCCTGTCGATCAGCAATGGGTTCTTACCCGCAGCCGTCAATGGAAGCCTTCAAACGCACTAAACGCCCGAAGAAAGCACCGCAATTGCCCAGGACTGGATTCGAACCAGCACGAGCCTAAGCCCACCAGCCCCTCAAGCTGGCGCGTCTGCCAAATTCCGCCACCTGGGCGACCATCGCACTATTTTATACGATGCCAGCACTTCGGCAAGGCTTTTCTGTGCTCACAAAAAAATTAGGAATTGTAAAAATAAACCAAATTTTAGTTGACTTGGGCCTCGCCGCACCTAAGATTATCAGATATGGCGAAAAGGCTGTTAGCGAGATCGTGTCCGGCGTGCGGGCTGCCAATGCAGACGGCGGCGATGGGTTGTGCTGCCTGCGGCGTCAAGCTGGAAGGCCTGTTCAGCCAGACCTTCTTCGACCAGCTCACGGCCGAGGACCAGGAATTCCTCGAGCAGTATCTGTTGGCGGGGTTCAGCATAAAGACGCTTGAACAGACGAGCCCCTTGGGCTATGCGGCTATACGCTCCAGGCTCGACCGGCTTATCGCAAACTACAACGCCCTCAAGAAGATGGACGCCCAGAAAAAATCTATCCTGGAACAACTGCGAAGGGATGAAATAAGCGTCGCCGAGGCAAAGCGAAAACTCGAAAGACTTTCAGGAGACTGAGAAATGGAGAACCTACCAAATGTCTCATCAGAAGAAGAACTGCTTGAACTGCGCAACCACCGCAAGATAAGCAATGTTGAATATGAGCAACTCCGTGATGCAATGCTGGCCCCGAAGAAAGGCGAGGTTGATAAACGTGCGCCGGCTGGTGAGGGCGCCAATTCAAAGCGCAAGCAGGGAAAGATCGCCTTCAATCTGATGTTAGCGGGGTTTATCGTGCCCATTATCAGTTTCCTTGTTTGCTTTGCGATCTCGTGTGGTGGCGAAGGGGATGTCATTTTCAGTGTCTGTCTCTTCCTTTGGCTCCTGATCGAAATTCCGGCGTTCGTGCTTGGCGTGATTGCGTGGCCGGACGTGTTCGGCAAGGCTACTGTGGTGTGCCTTTGCTCTATTGTGGTACTGGTTGTTGTGTTTGGCCTATTGTCTGTGGCGTAAGTATTGCTGATTTTTTGGGGAGAATGAAAATGGAGAACATACAAAACATATCATCAGAACAGGAGTTGCTCCAACTGCGCAACCAAGGCAAGATAAGCAATATTGAATACGAGCAACTGCGTGATGCAATGGTCAATCGGGGGTCACGGGCGGATGCTCACCAGGAGCCGCAAGCCGGACGGGCACGGCTGTCGAAGTCTGCCGTGTGGGGTGCGTTCTGGCCGGTGTTCTTCTTTGTTGCGCTGGGCGTGCATTTCACAGGTACGCGGCATGTGGTCGTGAGGGGGGAGGAGCCGGTTGGGCCGGCGTGGTGGCCGTATGTGCTAATGTTTACAATTATGCCTCTGGGGCTGACGGCTCCGTTTGGGGCGACCATCTGCGGGCTGATTTCAATTTCACAAATACGGCACTCCGGGGGCAGGCTCTACGGGCTTGGCCTGGCTGTGGCGGACACCGTCCTGTTTCCGCTGTTGCTGCTGTTGGGCGTGTGCTATTGGCTTGTAATGGTTGTCAATAAGGTGTGCCTGTCTGCAGGGATTTACGGTCGTGCCAGTCCTCTTAATCAGAAAGAAGTCATGCTGGCAATAGCCATCGTTATATGGGCCATATTGGGATGGTTATTTGTGCGATGGGTCTGGCGTGCTTCCAGCAGGGGCTCAAAACCGTCGTCGGTTAGGTGAGGTGAACGGACTTTTTGGGAGAAGGAACGATGCAGTACGGAGAACACGTTTCATCGGAAGAGGAGCTGCGGCGTCTGCGCGACGCAGGCAAGATAAGCGAAGCTGAATATGAAGAGTTGCTTGGCGCCATGAGAAAGTCAGGGTCGGACGATTACGGGCGTGCTGCCGGCAGGCGTGGCAATGCGCCCACGGCGCTTAAGATAGTTGCGGTGCTTTTCATTATCGGGGGCGTACTCGCCGTGATCGAAATACTCGTGGCGCTTACGCATGGGCGGATTAATATTAACTTCGGCGTTTTGGGTCTGTTTATCGGCCCGGGGCTTCTGAAGTTTAGTCGAGGCTGGCGGACGTGCGGGCTGGTGTTTCTCTGGATTGCGCTTGTCGGTTTTCCCATAATCTTTCTAATTGGTCTTACGGGCACTGTACCGGCCCATTTCACGGTCTTTGGTATGAGAATGGCCCGCATTCCAAGCTGGTTGGTATCGGTGGGCGTAATACCTTTTTTTGCGCTTGTGTTGTGGCAATACAGAGTACTGACAAGGCCGTATATCAGACGGCTGTTCGGTCTGACGTGATAGAAACTTGGGCTTCGGCGTTCGAACAAGGAGATGCGAGAAATGGAAAGTCTGTCGAACGTATCGTCGGAAGAAGAACTGCGGCGTCTTCGCGACGCGGGCAAGATAACCGAAAAGGAGTATCAGGAGTTGCTTGCAGCGATGCGGAAGCCGTTATCTGACAAGAAGCCAATATTGGAAAAGACCGGGATAGCTGCGTGTTTGAAAAGAGTATCAGGAAATAAGCGGATTCCGGGCGTACTCTGGATAGCCTTAATAAGCCTGGGGGTAATGGTACTTCTCAAGCTGGTGGCGGCTTTGAAGGTCGGGCCTCTGATTTTGATTGACGTTGCGCTCTCGACAGTGCTGCTGGTCGGCCTGTATTTGGGCCACAGGTGGGCGTATTTCCTGACTATCGTTTTTACAGTGCTCGGCACGGCGATTGCTTTGTCGAAGGGCGCTGGCCACGGGCTTGCAGTATTGATTGGCGATTGTCTGGTACTTGTGCCGGTGATATTGAGTACAGACTACTTTTTCTTCAAGAAGGAGGCAAATAGGAGCAGCGGGGAATTTGAGAAATGAATAATTCAAAAAGTGTGTCCCGCGAAGAAGAGCTTTCGCAGTTTCGCAACGAAGCCAAAATCAGCCAGGCTGAATACGAATAGCTGCCCGCTGTGATGCACGTGGGCGGACGCAAACCAAAACCTGCGGTATCGGCATGAGCCCACTTTTTTGCTTTTTTCTTGCTTTTCCCGCCTGCAATAGTGACCATAACAGGGCCGCATAAGCGAAAATGACAAGGGCCGCATCAGCATGCGGCGTGCAGTGTATGTGGACCGGCAATGAATGGTACATACATAAAGTCAGCCTTTACCCTTCTGGAACTATTGACCGTCATTATTGTCATCGCACTGTTGATGGCCCTGCTTATGCCGTCGCTGGATCGAGCACGACGTCAATCTACAGACGTCGTGTGCAAAAACTGCCTGCACGGATACGGGGTAGCGGGGCTCGTATACCTGAAGGATAACGATGGGCTTTTCCCCGCACCACCGAGCGAATGGCTCTATACGGAGGCTTCCATCAGCGAGGAACATCCCATCGGGTGTCGCTGGCACGACCAGGCTATGGCGACAGGAGGAGATATTATGATGGCGTCCCCACAGTACCAGGGCAAGATGTGGGCCTACGTCGGTCAGGGCCGTTACGGTCCCTGTCCGACCTTCCGTCGGTTCGCGCGACGCAGAGGGTGCGAAAATGCGGCTCACAGACGCAACATCGACATTAGACCCCAAAACAGCTACACTATGAACGGATACCTCGGCAGCGAGCGACCCGGCGGCGTGCTGAGCGAATCCGAGGTAAGAGACCCGAGCGAGGTCTTCTTTATCGCCGAAGAAAACTCCTGGAGCGTTCGCCCGAACCATCCGAGGTTCCCTGCCCGGTGGTTGTCGGCCCCTCTGAGCACCAGCGCACTTGATGACACAGTCCTTCTAATAAGGCCCGGTCCGGAGGTTGGCGACTGCTTCGCCACATATCACCGCGCCCCGTCGAAAGACGTAAATCGCGGACGCGGGTACGTTGCATTTGTTGACGGTCACGTGGACAGCATCGAAGCGGGCGACCAATTGAGAAAGAATATGCACGGCGGCAACAGCCGGCTCGGACCCGCCGGCAATCTGTCATGGGCCTGGGCCGCCAAATCGCCGCCGCCCGGCGGATGGGACGCACAGTGACATACACGTATGCTGATACCGAAAAACTCAGCGAGTCTGAGACTCAAGGCCAAAAAGTAAGATGGAGGTATGCCAATGGACACTCCTGAGATGCCAAGTGATAACGGAGGCGGAGCCGGACTTCAGCCGAAAAAACCCATGCGGCCGCCTCGGAGGTCCACCACCATCGCACAGGAACTCGAGCAATGGAAAAGATTCTTTAGGCTGACCGGGGCAAGCCTGCTCTACTGCCTAAGTGCGGTTCTCACTGCATACGGTATCGTCAACATCCTGGGCCCCATGCTGGCCTCGGAATCAAACACGCTGCGGGATACGCTGCCGTGCATCTTTACGCTTCACGTATATGAGCTGGCTCTGCTCGGTGTGCTCATACTTATTGCATCGAAAAAGGTTGTCGACGACGCCGTATCCGTCGCGATTCTGGCGGGCCTGTTTCTTGTCGGCACAAGCATCGCGCTGGGTTCGGTGGCGGATAAAGGTATTGCTGCGAGCTTGTTTGTGGGAGTTGTCGGTGTCGGCCTGGCGGTGGGCAAGTTCTGTGCTATGCGACGCTTTGCTCGAATCCCATTCAGGGCCCTGTCCGTCCTTGGCCTCGGCGCGCTTGTTGCGTGCAACTATTTTGGTCCCATCCTTCTGGCGCGGTCAATAGCCGGCGACCCGACACACGAGGCCGCACGCAGGGAACTTTGGCTGTCGGTTGTACTGGCTGTGCTGACTGCCGGCGCCATCGTGATTGCAGAGGCGATGCGGGCAAATCCGGACGCCCAAACAAAGCAGGACAACCACAGCCCTTTCCTGCACAGGCCCGTGATGGCCTACGTGTTTGCGGTTATCCTCGTTCTCGCTTCCGGTATCCATCAGTACGCAATGGCCTTCACTTTTGCACTCGAACGGGTTCTCGGAGATTTCGTCCCTGTCATTACCGTGGCTGCACTGCTCCTGCTCGAGATACTGCGTCATTATGGAAAGCGGTTCGGCCTGACCGAAATCATCATAGCGAGCGTTCCTCTGGCGGCCACGATGCTCGCCATCGATGAAAAATCGGTGCTCGCATCGGGCGAGTTTGGTGTAGGACTAATCTGCTATCCGCCTGTTTTGCTTGCGCTCTGTGGGTTGGCCGTCGCTGTTGTCGCCCTGCGGCACCGGTGGTACTGGCTCCTGTCCGTTGTGGCCGCCTATGCAATGGCTGTTATTCTAACCATAGGGTTCTCGCCACACGACCCCTATGACCTGAATTACCACGCCTGCTTTGGAACGGTCGTCATTGCTCTTTTGATCTGCGGAATCATCATCCGCAACCCGTACGTCTGCCTTGCGGCAATCAGCGTCCTGTGCTTTGGACTGGGCCTTTGGGATACTTTTTCAGAGTTTGCGAAGCGCTGTGGCCTGACGCATCCGGGAGCCGTTGCCGGTGTTGCCGGTCTCGGCACCATTGTGATTTGGCTGGTTTTTGGCAGGCGGCTCCACAAGGCCGTGCGCGTTCTGGGCACTATATGTCTGGCTGTCTTCGTGCTTGACTATCTGCCGGAAAATATCCATTGGAGGTATCTGCTTGTGCTGATTGGCATCGTCGTGCTTATGACCGCAGCGTGGTTTCGAACCAGGGAAATTCTTGTCGCATCTATCCTGTGGGTACCGTTTGGCACAAGACTGTACATGCTCGCAAAGCAAATCGCCTATTGGCGTTTGGTGATTCTCGGCTTTCTTGTGCTGGCCGCAGGAGCTTTCGTCAGCCTGCTAAAACGCCCGGGAAAAAAACGGTCAGCCCCGGACGAACCTGGGGAGTCTTCCCCTTAACGCTTCTTGAACGCGGAGCCCGGCGGGCTCCGTCCGCAAACTGCCTGGGAGACCAAATGTAGTGGCGGCAAATCAGCCAACTCAGACAAAGGCCAAACAAGAAACGACTGAGACCGCCGAATTGTGCTTTCTCACCCGTTGCTGCCGAATTCCGTTTTCCTTCTGTGGGTCTTCCGGCTATAATGTATGCGGTCTTAAGGTAAACGCTGTGAAGGTATCCGCACATACCGGGCCGGGAGCCGGAGAAATGGAGGTGCTATGAAAATTGTACAAATCGTTGCGGCCGCAGACGACAAGCCGACGTTAAAGACGCTTCTGAAAGAAACCGAACGCAACCTGCGCGGCCGCGGCACAACGTTCAAGCGCCAAAGAGAAGGCCGGTGGGTGCACGCGAGGTATCCGGGCTGGATCAACTGGGATTCGACCAAAGGAGGCATCATAGTGGCCGAGGTACAGTCCAAAAGGCCGGATTCGGAGTGGCAGTTACTGCAGGCCTTTATAGGCTATGTGGACCGCCACATCGGCCAATACGTGCAGAGCATCAACATCACTTACAGATGACGACCGCGGTGCATCGACGGGAACATTGAATGGTAACGTGAATTGAAGGAGGCTGATGGCATGTGTGAGTTCTGCCTGAAACACAGTGAAGGGAAAAAATGGTATCTGCAGGCGAGCAATTACTCCGAGGACCTGCTCAGCGACATTCGCAGACGCAGGTTCATCGAGGATTTCTTCACAGACACCGACTCGATTGTTAGAGACGTTAAGCGTCTGGAGAAGCTTGACAAGGCTCCCGGCTTCGTGCGGGGCATAATCAGAAAGCTAGTCATGAGAAAGACGAAGAAGGTCCATTACGGGCAGGTGGTGCCGATCGAAGATATCGAAGAGATATTTGGCTTTGTAAACTCGATTGTTCGCGTGGCGTGCATCTGCCGGCATGTCACCCTCGGTGAGGAAAAACGTTACTGCTATGGCGTCAGCCTCGGGCCTAACGGCGGAAAGCTCGGTGAAATCATCCGCGGCCTCGACGATAGCTTCCTGAACGGCCCCGATGCTGCCGGAACCGAGACCATCAGCAAGGACGAAGCCGTCGAAGCCCTGCGCGCGCACGAAAAAGAGGGCCTGTGCCACAGCGTCTGGACCTTCCACACTCCCTTCATCGCGGGGCTGTGTAACTGTGACCGCGCCGACTGTCTGGCGATGCGCTGCACGATAACACATGGCATACCGGTGATGTTCCGGGCCGAGTACGTCGCCGTCGTTAATCCCGACAACTGCACGGGCTGCCGGCAGTGCATGCGAGTCTGTCAGTTCGGCGCCATATCCTACAGCGCCTCTAACAAAAAGACCGTTATCGACCAAAGGCGGTGCTACGGCTGCGGCATTTGCCGGTCCGTATGCCCGAACGACGCCGTCGCTCTCGAAAAACGCAGCGAGACGCCCGTAGCGGCGAAACTCTGGTAGACAAGGGCATACGGCCCTTGTGTCCGGGTCTGGATGGCACCGAAAAGCCGCCGCAAATGCGTGCAGCAGGGCTCGGCGACAGGACGCAAGGAACAGCACGTGAATTATTTTCAGCAAACAGAGGTTGTTTTATCAACGGTAATAACATATAATCAGTATGATGTTTTCGCAGGTGGCAGCCGGCAGGCGAGAAAACAAGCGATAACGGATTTTGCCGACGCTGTCAGTCACTCTGCAATTATTGTCTTTTTGACCTTGTTAGGAGGAGTACGATGTTGGGAAAATCTGCACACAGAACGCTCCGTATTTTTGGGGTCGCTCTTATCTGCGGCGCTGCTTTCGGCGCCAATCCCGTAGGCTGGTGGAAATTCGACGAGGGCACCGGCTCGACCGCCTACGATTCGAGCGGCAACGGTTACAACAGTTCGATAGAAGATACGACGAGCTGGGTAACCGGGGCTGTCGGTCCCTATGCGCTGCAATTCATCAGCGGGTATGTCAGAATCTCCGACCGTTCCGCGCTGCGGCCTTCACGGTTTACGGTCTGTGCATGGGTGAATCTGCCCGGGCCGCAGGCGGATTACGCGCGACTGCTGGTCAAGGGCGACGACAACTACGAATCGTATAATTTTCAGTTCGGCGGGTACTATCTCAACTTCGGCAGCCAGGACACCGGTGGACAGGGGCACGGAGTGGGTCTTGCGAACCCGCTCTGGCCCAGCGAGTGGATTTTTGTGGCGGGAGTTTACGACGGCAGCAACATGATTCTGTACGTCAACGGCGAGCCGGACAATTCTGCGGCAGTGGGTTCCTTCACCCCTGTCCAGGATGACGGCCCGTTGACCATCGGCGCACGGGCGCCGGATATGGACCGCAGGATGAACGGCAGCGTCGACGACGTTCGCGTGTACAACTACGGGCTCTCGCCGGCAGACATTCAGGCCATCTACTGGGCGGTGCGCGACCCGAATGTCGCGGCCGACCCCTTCCCCGATGACCTTGCCGAAGATGTGCGTCCGGATGTCACCCTGAGCTGGTCAGCAGGACCAGGTGCTACTTCGCACGATGTGTATCTCGGCACAGATTTTGACGATGTCAGCGACGCTACTTCATCCAGCCACCCGGGCGTCGTGTATGACAACGTGGGCGCCAACTACTATGACCCGCCGGGGCTGCTCGAACCCGCGACCAGCTACTACTGGCGCATCGACGAGGTCGGCTCCGGACAAACCTGGCGAGGCAACGTCTGGTCTTTCGTCACCGATGACGGAAAGGCTCGCAATCCGAGTCCTGCCAACGGCAGCTTTGCGCCGACCGACACCATCCTTGAATGGACCGCTGCGCCTCTGGCAACTTCTCACGACGTGTATTTCGGCACTTCTCTCTACGATGTCGGTGACCTCGCCGTGCCGGTCAGCTCGGCTCAGACGAATACCTCCTACGACCCCGGACAGCTCACCGAAGCAGCCAATTACTACTGGAGGATTGACGAACGCGGGCCCCAGTTTATCAAAGGCGATATATGGCAATTCAGCACGGCCAGCGGCCTGCATCTGAAAGTCGACTTCGGACTGCCCCAGTGCTTCGACGGAGGCGCGGTTGTCATCACCGACCCGCCCGTCGATGGCACCGTCAAGGAAGGATGGTGGGGCTACGTAGCTTCTCGCTGGGCCGATATGTACATGCACGACGCCGTCTGGGAACGCGGTGAAAACGGAGAGGGGCCCCCGCCGGATACCGACGGCATCGCCGGCTCGGGCGTCCACGTCGCCATCGGCTGCGGCGGCGTCGGCAACGGCGGCTTTCACGTGTACAACATGTGCCGCGACAACCTCGGCGGAGACGGCTGTCCCACCGGCTCACCCGTCGGCGGGGCCATAGCAAACGGCTGGTACCACAACGTGGACTGGGGCGGCGAGGCTACCGGCGATATCCTGATGAGGATCAACGGCCTGCCGCCGGGAGAATATGTCCTTATCAGTTATCACAATCACTGGGAGCCGTGTACCCAGGAGACCCGCAACTGCCTGAACTGCTACTCCCACATGCCCAACATGCCGGCGGTGACCGCCCAGTCACTGCCGGTCAGCGGATTGCCTGAATACAGCGGCTGGAACTTCACACCCGGCACCGGCGTCGGGGTCACGCCGATTCAAAATGCCTACGACATCGACGTGTCGTGCGTCACCTCGGATGAAGAGGTGTCCACCTCAACAATAAGATTCCATACGGATGGCAGTGACGTTCTGGTAATATACGACGGCGGTGACAACACCTATCCGGACCCGGCCCGGCCCGGCCGGGAGGGCTCGAAGGCAATTCTAAACGCCTTTGAAATAATTCAGGTCCCTCCGGAGCAGCCCGAGCATGCCGCATACAATCCAGGCCCTGCAGACGGCGCCCCGTACGCCGGCGCCGATACGCTGCTCACCTGGACGGCCGCCGAAGGCGCCAGCGCCCACGATGTATATCTCGGCACGGATTTCGCGCCCGTTTACGACGCCGACACAACGTCAGCCGAGTATCGCACCACCCTGAACTTCGACGTCAACAGCTACGACCCTGGAGGCCTTGAAGCCGGAACAACGTACTACTGGCGAATTGACGAGTCCGTTGACGGCAGCACATACCCCGGAAGCGTGTGGGACTTCACGGTGACCGATTACATCGTCCTCGACGATATGGAATCTTACGATGAAATGGATAACCAGATATTCTACACCTGGCTGGATTTCCCCTATCCCGACTGGAACAACGGAGGCGACGTCCTGCTCGAACAGGTAATAGTCCACGGCGGCAGCCAGGCAATGTGCTTCAATTACCACAACGCACTGCCCTATTGCACGGCCACACGCACCTATTCAGGACAGGACTGGGCCGCATTCGGTGCTGACGCATTGGTGTTGTGGTTTCGGGGCGACTCCTCGAACAACGTTAACGACCAGCCTTATGTGCTCCTGAGAGACGGCAGCGGCGCCGCCGCAAGTGTCAGCTACGACGGCGACCCGAACGATGTAACGAGCGAAGAGTGGCGGGCCTGGGGCCTCGACCTTGACGAGTTCACCGACGGAGGCGTGGACCTTGGTGACATCGTGGAATTTGTTATCGGCTCGGCAGGTACCGGCGCCGGTTATTATTACTTCGACGATATTGCGCTTTATGTCACCCAGTGCGTTCCGCAGTACGGGCCCTCGGCCGACCTGAGCGGCGACTGCATGGTCGGACTCAAAGACTTCGCCGTCCTGGCCGGTCAGTGGATGGGGCCGCCCGGCACCCCTTCGGGCGATATCGCACCAAGCTCCCCCGACGGCTGGGTGGATGGACGCGATTTGGCGGTGTTCGCCGAGCAGTGGCTCCAGTTGGGACTGTTCCCGCCGCAGTAACGGGCAGTTGCACAAAAGAGCCCCCTGTTTGCCGTCTTAGCCACGGCAAGGCACAGGGCTCTGCCGCGACCAATCTGGCCGGGCGATAAGCTTCGCCGGACCTCACCAGAGGCCATTTACCACACCTGTTTAATAAGTGTGCCTCGTGATGACCATAAGTACCTTCGCTGATGCGATGTGAGAGAAGGCTTCAGACGCAAAGAATGAATAGTACGGTATTGTTGCCGCTTTGCTAAAAAAAGCTCTTGCTTTATCGGACATAATCTGCTATCGTAGGTGGTGTCTGTTGCAGCGATTGCTGCTGATTTTAATGGAGTGTAGAATCAAACCGAAAACTTCGTAAGTAGATTGTTTTCATATAGTTATGACTTCTGAGGAGGTGGATTATGCCTGAGAAAAGGAACCTGATTCTCTGTACCGTTGTGGTTTTGGGGCTGGTCAACGCGGCGGCCGCCCAGATGGTTATTATGCAATGTGACGTAGGTGGATGCGGTCCGACCCAGTCAGGGTGGGTCTCTATCGGCAGTTGTGGAACCTTTAGCAATGTCGCCGGCACCGGCATCGACGTAACCCTGGCTACCGGCAATCCCGGGGCGTGCGAGTGCAGAAACCCCGGCGGGACAGGCACGCTGGCAGACGTGGAGGCAGATTTGCTTTTTGCCAACGACGAACAATCCAGTCCCAGCGCCGACTTTATTATTACGTTCAGCAACCTGACGCCGGGCATGAGCTACCGCGTGCTGAGCTATCATAATCGGTCTGACGAAGGCGATACAACCATCCCCGGCGTCACCATTACGGGGGCCACACCGATTTCCGTACCGGCCAGTATTGTTCAGAATCACGCGCTTATGGATAACCCCGCCGAATGTATCTTTACCGCCGGAGCAGGCGACGTCTCAATCCGCTATCTTGCGCCGGAGGGCGGATGTCCGGGATGTCAGGCATTTCTCAACGGCTTCGTTCTCGAATACGTCGGCCCCACGATTAGCTTTGAGTCGGAATCCTCCGGCGCTATTGAAAGCATCACACCGGCCCTCATAAACGTTAATCTGACCAACCCCGTTGGTGGTGCGACCTACACCGTGGACTACGCCGTGACGGGCGGCACCGCTCAGGGAGGCGGCGTGGACTATTCACTGGAGCCCGACACGCTTACCTTCTACCCCGGCCAAACCACCAGGACTATCAGCATCGACATTGTCGGCGACGAGCTGCTCGAAGAGGACGAGACAATTATCCTGGAGCTGTCAAACGCCACAGGTCCCGATGTAATGCTGGGAACAGCAGAGCATACATACATAATCTCCGATCTGGCGCCGAAGGTTTCCTTCGACAGCGCCACGAGCAGCGGCGTGGAAAGCACCACTCCGGCATTGATTGAGGTAAAACTGTCCCACGCCACCGACCAGACGGTCACGGTCAACTACGGCGTTACAGGAGGCACAGCCACCGCCGGGACCGATTACACCGTCTCCGGCACCATGCTTACCTTCCTGTCCGGCGATGTGACCGAATACATAAGCATCAACGTTATAGATGATATTATCACCGAACCTCAGGAGACTATCCAACTGACGCTGTCGTCCCCTATCAATGCCACCCTGGGCGTACCGGCCCAGCATACCTACTCGATTCTCGACAACGAACAGGGAGTTCATTGGGACGGATTAATCTGGTATTACTCACGTTCCCCCACTGAGCTGTACGTGACGCCGGACAATCGCCTCGTTTGGGAGCCTGACGGCGGCGAACAGATAATAACACGACTGCCCGATCAGCCTCTCAGCGCCGTCGGCAACAAGGTGCAGATGACCTACTGGTGGATGACCGACGGCGACCACGATTGTCCCGACTGCTACGACTGTCCCGATGGCTGTTACGACGATTCGATTGAATGTATCGCCGGAACCAGCGACCTGCGTGCGGGCTTTTTTGAGGCCGACGGCGAATACATCACCGGCGACGGATACTCCGTGACCGGCAGTTCGGTATTTGAAGGGTACAAAGGTTATGCCTGGCGCTTCGGCCCAAACATGATAGCGGGACCCACCCGATGGGTCGATTGTCATGACGAAGTTCACAAGACCGGCAACTTCCAGAAGAAATCCCCCGGCTTGGATAATCTTATGTACACCAATGACGGCCTTACCGCTTACATTCCGGGCTTTGAGCTTCCGCCGGGCGAATGGTCTTTGTGGACCATTTCACTCGAACGCACAGACGGGGACACAATAAGATGTTCGATCACGTTAAACGGCAAAACCCGCTGGTGGGAGGACGACTCGGGCGATGACCAGCCCAGCAAGATAGACGTTTTCGCGTTCCACATGCGCAATCACCGGCCTTACAGCATCTGGACCATCGCCACCACAGAACCGACGCCCGTGTATCCGGCGTATAACCCAAGTCCGGCCGATGGTGCACAGGATGTCCCGGGTAACACCAGCCTCAGTTGGACCCCCGGCGAAGGCGCGACCACGCACGACGTATATCTCGGAACGAGTTACGCCCTTGTACACGACGCTGACACAACCTCGGCTGCATACCGCACTACGCTCAATGTGCCCGTGAACAGCTACGACCCCGGCGGCCTGCAATCGGCAACCGCATACTACTGGCGAATTGACGAGTCCGGCGGTGGTACAATAAGAACCGGCAGCGTCTGGAACTTCACGGTCGCCGATTACATCATCCTCGACGATATGGAGTCATACGACGAAATGGATAACCGCATATCCTACACGTGGCTGGATTTCCCCTATCCCGACTGGAACAACGGAGGCGACGTCCTGCTCGAACAGGTCATCGTTCACGGGGGAAACCAGGCGATGTGTTTCAATTACCACAACTGGCTGCCCTATTGTACCGCCACACGCATCTATTCGGGCCAGAACTGGGCCTCGCTCGGTGTTGATGCGCTGGCCCTGTGGTTCCGGGCAGACGCGTCGAGCAATCCCGACGACCAGCCTTATGTCCTGTTAAGAGACGGCAGCGGCGCGGCTGCGAGCGTCAGCTATGACGGCGACCCGAACGATGTGACCAGCGAAGAGTGGCGGGCCTGGGGCCTGGACCTCGACCAGTTCAGCGGGGCAGGCGTGGACCTGACTGACATCGAGGAATTCGTTATCGGCTCGGCAGGTACCGGCGCCGGCTATTATTACTTCGACGACATTGGTTTATATGCGACAGGATGCGTTCCCGAGTATGGACCCCTGGCCGATATGACCGGCGATTGCATGGTTGACCTGAAGGACTTTGCGGTTCTGGCCGATCAGTGGCTGGGGCCGCCGGGGACCCCTTCCGGCGATATCGCACCAAGCTCACCGGACGGCTGGGTGGACGGCCGCGACCTGGCGGTGATGGCAGACCAGTGGCTCCAGTTGGGGCTGTTCCCGCCATAACAGGCGGACTCTGGCTTAAGAAGATTTGTCCGTCCTCGGATGACAAAGGCTGCACCGGATGGGCGAACAGTGAGATGGCCACAACAGAACAGACGGAAACCGCGCAATCCTAAACGCCTTCGAGCTGAACTGCCTCCCGTGAGAGAACCGATTGCGGCCGCAGTGTTGTTGTTCAGTACACTTACGCCAGGCCCCTGAGCTTCGCCTCATACTCTGGGTTGGGACCGGCAGAGTGACACCCAAAAATCGCCCAGGCTGAGTCCTTAATCACTTCGTGCAGGTTACGGAAGGTTCTGCCTGACGGGCTGTTTCTTGAGCTCGGCCTCGGTCGGCAGCAGTTCGTATGAATCTATAGCCTCAGCCTCGAGGAATTCATCCACGACGCGCTGAATCTCGCCCATACTGCGGGCGTGCATCATCGCGTACAAACTGTAGGGCCAGCCCTCGAAAGTTCGACGCTGGTAGCAGTGACTTACAACGGCAAACCGTGCCAGATTCTCGCCCGCTGTCACCACCTTATCGCCGTCAACCGCACAGCAGAACATAACATTGGCGGTAAAGCCGAGCTTCCGGTAATCCAGCACGGCAGCAATGCGTCTTATGACACCGGTACTAATCAGGCTGCCGATAGTAGCCACCACCTCCCGCTCATCGAATCCTGACTCACACAGAAAATCAAACGGCTTCGCGGTGACATCCAAATCGCCCGGCAGCTTCGACAGGATGTGCTTTTGCTTCTCAGATAGCTCGACAACCTTATCACCGGGGACTTTCGCCTCATCCTTTCTGTCCGCCCGACCTTCGCCCTCGAGGTCGAAACGAACAGCGAGCTTGAAAGTTCGCTCAACCGGCAGGTTATGAAAATCAGTCCCGAACTGCGCCGAGAGGTTCGCGAGCGTGTAATCAATTTCGCCGGCTGAGTCGGCCTGCAGCGTGAACCACAGGTTGTAATGGTGCTTACGCAGATAATTATGTGAGACGCCTTCCAGCGCATTTACTGCACCAGCCACCGCGCGGACGTCCTCCTGCGGCACGTGGGCCGTCACCAACGTGCTCACCCGTCCCAGTGCGCGGGCGTTGACGGCCGGGCCTATTCGCCGGATAATGCCGGCCTCTTTCAGTCGCCGCACCTCGCGCAAAAGCGTCTCTTCATCACTATCCAGCGATTGTGCCAAATCCGCAAAAGGCCGGGCTGATATCGGCACCCCCCCCTGCAGCAAGTTACACAACCGCTTTTCCGGGTCTGTCAGTTTGACCGTCACTTTTCGCTCTCCGCCTTATAATTGCATATAGGGTCGGCCGCCAGATAATCGCCCGTAAGGGCCCACGCCCGCGCCCGGCAGCCCCCGCACGTGGTGACATATTCGCACACGCCGCAGCCCCCTTTGTACCCCGAGACGTCGCGCACCTGCCGCAGCAGCTCCGACTCCCGCCATATAGTCTTGAAGTCATAGTCGTTTTCGATGAGGTTGCCCGCCGAGAGGTTCAGAAACCCGCACGTCTGCACGTCGCCGCGATAGCTGATAAACCCGAACTCCCGTCCCCCGATGCAGCCCGTCGCACCGCCGCGTATTCGCTCGACCTTCTCTTGAGCGCATACCCTGGCAAATTGCGGGCCACAGGTGAGCCTGACCTCGATCTTCCCGTCGAGCTTCATCCGCAGCAGTTCGTTAAGCAGTGTTTCGTAATCGAGGGGGTCGAGAATCTCGTCGCTGATTTGCTCGCCCCGGCCGGTGGGCACAAGAATAAATGGGTTAAAACAATCGGCCCCAAGACGCCTGGCTAAGTCGGCGATGCCGGCAATCTCGTCGATGTTCATTTGGCTGATAGTCGTGTTGATTTGAAAGCGGATGCCCGCCTCTCTCGCAAGCCGGGCCGCGTTGAGAACAGCCTCAAAAGAGCCGGGGGCCCTGCGGAACGCATCGTGACTCTCGGTCGAAACTCCATCCAGGGAAAATGACAACGCGGATATACCGGCCTGCTTTAACTTCTCGATGGAACTTTCATCGACCAGATAGCCACATGACGCCATTACCATCTGCAGCCCGCGCTTGCAGCCGTACCTGATAATCTCATAAATGTCGTCGCGCTCCATAGGCTCGCCGCCGGTAAGAATTATCATACACTTGGAGTACCTGGCCACCGCCGAAAGTATCTTCTTGCACTGCTGAGTCGTCAGCCGCTCCGCCTCCGCCTGCGCCTGCTGGAGGATCTCGGTGCGCTGCTCGACGATCGCGCCGGCGGCCTGCACCTCCTCGGGCA
>Ga0180438_10005189_pt1 | contig 18277 bp, 26 predicted proteins | sample SS_ome_12_FD_132455 | JGI IMG/M metagenome (GOLD analysis project Ga0180438, IMG submission 132455) | Hypersaline lake sediment archaeal communities from the Salton Sea, California, USA - SS_3_D_2 metaG | ecosystem: Environmental > Aquatic > Non-marine Saline and Alkaline > Hypersaline >...
CCTCGAGTCGTTGCGCGAATTGTTCACCAAGCTGGCATACACGGTGGCGGTATTGTGCGGGCTCCTCACGGGCGCGTTGAAGTACAGCGCGGCGCACAGTGACGGCAAGTTGTCTGCATTGCCACCGTCCAGTCCAGTACCGCCACCACCGGCCTTGGAACCCCCAACGGATCCCCCGGCGGACCCGGACTGAACCCCAAGGGTTCAAAATCGGGCCATTCCGTCCAGTTTCCTGCCCAACTATTACCGCCTGAGAAAACGCACACTTGGCGGTTGCCGTGCGTTTTTCTGTTGTGTTCACTGTGTTAAGAGTGTATATCAAGGGCATGGATAACGGAAACAGAAACAACCAAGGCCGGACGGAAAGGGAGGCCCCCATGGCACACGCAAACCTGATCGACATGAACCCTGAAACAGCAACCCCGGATCCCCAGTTCCCGGTATGGAAGATCACGCCCATGAAAGCATTTCGTGAGGCCGTGGACGTGATGTACATCCAGGCCGGAAACAGTGGGCGTGCCCTCCGCACGTGGGAGGCGTACCAGCCCGGAGTACCCGTGGATCGGCTGGGCACCCTGATGGTGAAATGGAACTGGGATGAATGGCGGACACACGGGCGGGCCGTATCCGTGTGTGGCCAGTACGTGATCCAGTGCCGCGGTAAAATCTGGAGTGGGGACGGGTGCGTGGTTTTGGAGGACGGTGAGCCGATCGCATTCATGCCGGACGTGTTGACGGCCCGCCGCTATGTGGACGCGATCAACTGGCCCGCTGTGGACGAAAGGCTGTGAGGAGGACACCATGAGCACCAGCAAGATCGATCAGGTCAAGATCCGGTGGAACCTGGACAACCACGTGTGGGGCCGCCAGTGGGACGGGACGGCACCCAGCGGGCGCAAGTACAAGGCGATCCCGGAGGGACGGTCCAGGCACCCCATGGCCTGGAATGTGTACGCGGTCAATGGGTACGTGCTGGTGCGGATCGCCACGTGTCCAACGCTCCGTGAGTGCAAGATCAAGGCGGAGGCGTGGGAGGTCCAGGAGATCGAAGAGGCCAACGCATGAACGCCAGCCCTGGAATGGTTGACCATGGCGGGATCGTGCCCCGCCCCAGGGCCTGGGCTCACGTGAGCCCGTGCAACAACCACCGCCCGGTTGAAGGGCCGGGCCCAGTTAAGGGAGGAGATCCCAAAGATCAAGTGTGTGTGTGGCGTGATCCACACGTTCCTGGTGAAGTACCGCGGGCAGGACGTGTCCACGGTGTGCGAGTGCGGACGCACGATCGCGGTGGACACCAGGCGCAAGCCCCGGGCCCAGGTGATCGACACCCGGCCCGCCGGATGGATCCGCGTGCGGGAGGGCCGCCTGGGACGCAAGATCACCCACGTGCAACGGCTGGGAAGGCGTCACACCCTGTGCGGAACGTACGTGCGGGATTCCGTGGCCGAATTCCACCGGGCGGACGGAACCATGGCCGTGGACTGTACCGCGTGCCAGGAGGCCCTGGGCGTGGCCAGGGTGCTCAGGAACGTGATCAAGGACGGCACGGAGCCCGTGGTGATCCAGGAGGCCGATCATCGGGGGTACTCGATACCCAAGGATCCGGAGGGAGGTGAGTGATGAAGGAGGCATACATCGAAAAGAACATGGCCCCGGCTTCCATCGAATTGCTGGAACACGCCACGCGGATCCTGGAGGAATTCAAGGCTAGAATGACAGTCCGCCAGGTTTACTATCAGCTTGTTTCAGCGGACGCGATCCCCAACTCGATCAAGTCGTACCGCCGGGTGGTGCGCGTCCTCCGGGACGGGCGCATGACTGGCCTCCTCGACTGGGACCACATCGAAGATCGCCTCCGCCTCCCGCACATCCCCACCACGTGGGACAGCATCGGGCAGATCGTGGACGCGGCCCGGCAACAGTTCCGCAAGGACAGGTGGGCCGGGCAACTGTTCAACGTGGAGGTGTGGCTGGAAAAGGACGCCCTGGCGGGGATCGTGGGTGACGCCACCAGGCGGTGGCAAGTGCCCCTCCAGGTCAACCGCGGATATTCCTCGATCACGGCCATGCGTGAGGCGGCCCTCCGCCTTCGGCGCAAGCAAGGCAACACCTCCAAGGACCACGTGGTGATCGGGTACCTGGGGGATCACGATCCCAGCGGGGAGGATATGGTGCGGGACATTCGGGATCGCCTGGCCACATTCGGCGCGGACGTGACCGTGCTGGCGATCCTGGGGTCCGATATCGAGCGATACGATCTTCCGCCACAGCCGGTGAAGGCCACGGACAGCCGGGCGGACGCATTCCGCCAGGCGCACGGGGAGGACTGTGTGGAACTGGACGCCCTTCGCCCCGATGAACTGGACCGCCGGGTGGATACATTCATCCGGGAACACCTGGACATGGAACTGTGGGACGAGGTGATCGAGGAGGAGGATCGCCAGCGGGAAGCGGTACACGTGGAACTGGAGGACGTGTGATGCGGATCGACATTCGCAACAGCCACCCGATCGGACCGTTCCAGGAATTCATGGCGGCGGCCATGAGGCTGTCCTCCAGGTACGGGGACACATTCCGCAACGGAGAGGCCGTCACGGAGGCTGTGGGCTTGGCGTGGGAATATTATCAATCGGGGGACCGTTCGCTGTTGCGGTGGGCGTGGCGTGTCCTGTCATGTGCGGAGATCCTCCACGTGTGGAAAACGTGTGGCGTGATCTTGGATGCGTGATGTTTACCACGGATGTTGACTGGCTAGTGAACGCCACACCGGAGGAGGTGCAAGTCCTCCAGGTGGCGATCCTGATCACCATGGGATGTACCCCGCGGGCATGGAAGGCAACCCGCAACCCCGTGGAGGTGTACGAATCCGGACGCCTCGCAAACGATGAAAAACGGTTGGTAGAAATTCTAATCAGCCACGCCACCAGGTGCAGTTTAGATCCACGTGATCTCCCGGAGCCGATCCTACCAAGCACCCTCCGCCGGATCGTCCTTGCGCGGCGCAAGTGAACCACGCGGGCCCGAAATCGGGCCATTCTGTCCAGAAAAATGCCCAACTTTTATCACCTAGAAAAACGCGCACTTACAGCCTGGCACGCATTTGGCTGTTGTATTAACTGTGTAAGGTGTGCTAAGTCTTGGCCATGATGATGAATCACACAGCAAACGCCAACGCCAACAAGGAGGGCACAATGGCACGCAAGAGCAACAACCAGATCACGGCCGCTGAGATTTGCCTTTACGGCACCACCACACACGGCGCGGGATACATCGCCGCGGTTCATTTCGCGGACGGCACCCAGGCCATGCACGGGGATGGTGAGATCCGCCAGGGCCGCACGTTCACGGACGCCCTGATCCTTGCCCGCATGGATCTGATGGACGCGGGATGCAAGCCCAACACCAAGCTGGCCGTTCACATGGACCGCGTGGACGGCACGCCCATGGTGGCCGTGCTCACGTTGGGCGCGGTGCGGTACGCGGGTGAACTCCGCTGGACGGTGGCGGAGCCCGCGGTGGTGATCGAGGCGGAGGAGGTGGCGTGATGGGCGCGATCAACACCAACAACACCACCCTGAACCACGCGGACCTCTTCACGGTCCTGTGTGCCCTCGATACCCACAGGGAGGCCATGATGGACCGCGGCATGGATGCAATGGCCAACGGTGACATGGCAACGGCCAGGGGGTACGCGGAATGGTGCAAGGAGGTCAACGATCTGGAGGGCCGCCTCACGTCCGGCCTCCACGTTTGTGTCCTCCGCGGCCTCCAGGATCGCGTCAACCGTGCCAGGGAGGCGAAGTGATGACAACCACCACGATCGCAACCATCCTGATCGCCTTCACGCTGGCGATCGTCACCAACAATATGGACCCCGCAACGCCACGCGCCCAGGTGGTGCGGGTGATGGTGGCCCGTGATGACAGGCTGGCCAAGGCGGAGGCGCGGAAGCGTGCCCGCCTCGAATACAAGGAGGCCAAGGACAAGCTGGCGTCCATCCGCAAGGCCATTGCACGCACCAAGGGGGAGGGCTTGGCTGTCCTCCAGGTCAACGCGGATCGCATGGAGGCGCGTGTGGCTGACCTCCGTGCCAGGTGGAAGGAACTGGTGGCACGGGACACGGCCAGCCGCGTGTCACGCAAGGACCGCAAGCGCGGTCCCCGTGCCGGTGCGGTCCCCACCCCGGAGGGATTCGAGTTTGTCCTCCGCCCGCGGGATTTCTATCACCAGGCGATCGATCCATCATGGACGCCTCCCCCGTCGCAGCGCACGGCCCTGGGTAAGTACGTGTTTCACACGTTCCATGAGGAGTCCGGGGTTCCGGTGGAGGCGTTCATTCGGATCCGCGTACCTGGCAGCGGGGTTACCGATCAGGAACTGGCCAGGCTGGTGTCCGATTACTTCGATGGTGAGGACGCCAGGGTGTACTGGGGCCGGGTGCGTGTCCTGATGATTGACCGTGACACCAGGCCGTACAAGCGGGATCAGGCCACAGTGAAGATCAGCACGGACCACCGGAGGATACGGGGGATCATCCATCCATCCGATCAGGTGTACCGCGGGCCGTATAGGGTAGAAAACAGCGGGGGCGGGGCCCCGGCGGCCAACCAGGGCTCCCGCACCACCGCAAGAGCAACAACCGATCATGTTGTATCCCAGGACGCGGATACCGTCAACGGAGGTGAGTGATGACGATCAAGGCCAAGCGTTCCGGCAAGTGCCCCAGGTGCAAGGCACAGATCAGCGCGGGCGATTCCATCACCACGTCCAGGGGACAGTGGGTGTGCGCTGAGTGCGCCGCCAAGGCGGAGCCCGCGGGCCCGCGTCCCACACCGGAGGAGGTCACCCAGGCCAAGGCAACACTGGATGCGGTGGTATCCATGATGCTGGGACGTGGGGCTCCCGTGGCCTACGATGATCGCGGGTTCAACAAGCCGGACCACACCACGGCCAAGGGCTGGGACAGCGGGAACCACCGGGGCCGGAACTGGCCCTCCGGATGGGTCAAGATGGGTGACTGCCTCCACAAGTACCGCCGCCAACTCACGGACCTGGGGATGTGGGACAAGCTCACCCAGGCCCGGGAGGTGCTGGGACGGTGGGCCGAGTGGGACAGCCGGGACCGTGACGGCCACCAGGACGCCCCACAGGGCGCGGGGACAGGAACGGGCACCAGGGGCCAGGCCGGGGCGGGAACGTCCGCTGGCGGGCGTCCTGGGCCCGTTGTGCCCCCAGGATTGAAGCCCACCCGGGAGGAGGCGTGGGGCGACACCTGGATCGCTGTCCGGTTCCCGTATGACGCGGACCTGGTGGCCAGGATCAAGGCCCTCCCCAAGCGGCGGTGGGACAAGGCCAAGCGGGCGTGGCTGGTGCCCCTGGGCCTGGGCCAGCGTGCCGGGAACATCCTCCGGGCCAAGCGCGATCCCCTCCTCGACGCAATCGCGGACGCGATCATGGAACTGCCGGGCGTGGCGGAGGCCGTCGAGGAGACGGAGGCGGCCCTGGGGTTGGCCCGGGCCGTCAACGGGGACAAGGCCGGGGAGGCGGGCAAGGCGGTGGTGGCCAGCGTCGAGAAGGCCCTCGCCCAGTACCTCCCGGACGGACTGGAACTGTACCCGTTCCAGGCGGTGGGTGTGGGGTTCATGCACACCAACAAGGGCCGGGCGATCGTGGCTGATGAAATGGGCACTGGTAAGACGATCCAGGCCCTGGCCTACCTCCTCCATGAGAAGGCCCAGGGGCGCAACCCGTTCCCCGCGGTGGTGGTGTGCCCGGCCGTGGTCAAGCTGAACTGGGAGCGGGAGGCCAACAAGTGGCTGGCCAAGCTGGGGATCAAGGTCCACGTGTGCAACAGCAACGTGGGGGCCCCGGCGGACACGGACCTGGCGATCATCAATTTCGACCTGATGCCCAGGCGGGTGCGCGTCGAGGAGGTGAAGGAGGGACGGCGCAAGGTCACGAGGATCAAGGACGTGGTGGGACTGCCCGCGGAGCCAGCCACGGTGATCGTGGATGAAAGCCACAAGATCAAAAACCCCAAGGCCAAGCGCACCAAGTCCACGTCCGCATACGCCCTCCTGGCGGACCGCCGGGTGTTCCTGTCCGGCACGCCCATGTTGAACCGTCCGATCGAACTGTTCCCCACGCTGGCCTGTGTGCGCCCGGATGAATGGAGATCCTTTTTCGCATTCGCCAAGCGGTACGCGGGCGCGTACCAGGGCCGGTGGGGATGGAATTTCCAGGGCGCGTCCAACCTGGAGGAACTGCGGAACCGCCTCCACCCGATCATGCTGCGGCGCAAGAAGGAGGACGTACTCACGGAACTGCCCCCCAAGCGGAGGGCCCGTCTCACCCTGGACCTGTCCAACCGGGCTGAGTACCAGGAGGCGGAGGAGGACGTGGTGCGGTGGCTGGAGGAGGTAACCCACACCATGACACTGGCGGAAGCGGAGGAGGCCGGGCTCACGGGCCAGGACGCGGAGGAACTGGCGGAGGCCAAAGCCCAGGCCAAGGGCGCGGCGGCACTGCGGGCGGAACACCTGGTGCGAATGAACGCCCTCCGGAAGCTGGCCGGGATCGGCAAGGTCAAGGCCGCGTGTGAATGGATCGCGGACCTGTGGGAAGCTGACGAGGATCGCAAGCTGATCGTGTGGGCTCACCACAAGGATGTGGTGGAGGAGGTGATCAACCAGGTACAGGCCAAGTTCCCGGACGTTGGGATCGTGAGCCTGACGGGGGACACCAGCCAGGCCAAGCGGCAGGAGGTGATCGATGCGTTCCAGGAGGATCCCCGGGTCAAGCTGTACGTGGGCACCACCACGGCCGGTGGAATCGGGATCACCCTTACGGCGGCCAGTGATTGCCTGTTCCTCGAAAGGGAGTGGATTCCTGGTGATGAGGAACAGGCGGAGGACCGGGCCCACCGGATCGGGCAGTCCGGGCCGTCCGTCACGTGCTGGTACGCGGACGCGGAGGGAACCATCGATCACGATTTCGCCACGCTGGTGGAGGGCAAGAGGATGATCGCGGCCCAGGTGATCGACGGTGCCAAGCCGGTGGTGTCCAAGTCGAGGATCGGTGAAATCACCAGCCTGATGGTGAAGCGTCACGGAATCGATCCCATGGAGGTGTCCGCGATCCTGTCAGGGCGCAAGGTGTCCCCGGAGGTGGAGGACGCAGCCAAGGCCCTGGAGGAGGAAATCAGGGAGGAGGAATGGGTGGCCAATTGTGACGCGGATCAACAGCGGAGGCTGGGCCATGAGTGAACGGAAGCTGGACAAGGCGGCCGCCCACTGCAAGGTGGGCGTGTGGTACCTGGTGATCAACGTGTACCTCCGGGATGGTGAGCCAGGGGCGGATCCTGTGGACATCCTGATCCGCCGGGCACGCACCAAGGAGGACGCCCAGCCGTTCCGTGGGCGCGTTGTTTCCGTCCTGGGGGCCATGGGGTATCCGGCGGAATTCGCGGACGCTGGACCCGCCACCCTGTGGCCGTACGTGGTCAAGGCGTTCATGGCCAGGAGGCCGGTGCGTGGTGCCGGGTTCGGACGGGTGGGCACCCTGTGGACGTACAGGGCCCGGGGGCCCGTCGAGTAAGTGACCGCACGGGGCCTTGGCCTTGCAAGCCTGGGCCCCGTGTGTTAGGACTGTACGCTGTGATAAGCTGGGGCCCAGCCCCGCGGAGGTGTCGTCACATGGGACGTGTACAAGTGGAGGAGCAACTGGGGATGGACCCGATCGAATACCAGATTTTGCACGGACGCCAGGTGTGCAACGTCAAGGAGGCGGCGCGTGTGCTGTCGGTTTCGCGGGTGACGATCCACCAGTACCTGAACAATGGCAAGCTGGAGTTTCTCGTGATGCCCGGATCCGGCTTCCGCAAGCCGCTGGTGCGATCCGTCCGGGCAATGTTGAGGGAAGTAGCAAAGCACAACAAGGGCAACTGAAAACAAGGAGGGCAACAACCACATGGCCACCAAAAAGGGCAAACTGCCGATCGAGAAAATCCTAACCAACTCACTGCGGAACAAATGGACAGCGTGCCACCGCCGGTTTTATTACCGGATGGTGGCGGGCCTGGAGCCCATCGTGAAGGCGCGGGCCTTGACCGTGGGCAAGCTGTGGCACTATGGCCTGGCCGCACACTACCTGGGGATCGCGGAGGCACAGGGCCGATCGCTGCACCAGGATCCCGGGAACATGGGCCTCCCCAGTCCGCATGATGCGGTGGACAACCTCCTGGCCGCGTACCTGGTGGAACTGGAGGATCTCCAGGACGCGGACGCGGCCCAGGGGGCCATGGAACAGGCACGGGCCAACGGTGTCCTGGTGCATGACATCCTGGAGGTGTACCTGAACCACTGGGACGGTTTCGATCAGTGGGAGATCCTGGGCGTGGAAACGCCCATGGAAATGCGGATCCTGACCCCCAAGGGTACCCCGTCCCACTGGCGGTATGCCGGGATCATGGACCTGGTGGTGCGCGATCGGGAGGACAGCCGGATCAAGATCGTGGATCACAAGTCCACCAGTCACACCAACCGTGAGGCGTACACGGCGGAACTGGAACTGGATCCGCAGTCCCGCGGGTACTGTTTGCTATGGTCCACGTTGCACGGGGAGCCCGCTGATTTCATTTTCGACGTTCAGCGATCGAAGATCCCCACCATCCCGGCCACCACCGTGTGCCCCAAGTGCAACCGGAAGATCAAGAAGGATCCGGGGTTCACGGATCCCAACTGTCCCACGTGTGCGGGCACCAACGTGAAGGGCATCACGGCCCGCAAGGATCTGGACACCACCCCGGACGTGTACCGGGCGATCCTCGAAAAGTACCCGCACCTGGACGCCAACGATCCACAGCACGTGGATGCCCTCATGAGGCTGGAGGCCAAGGCGGATTCCTGGCTGTACCGCGTGGAACTGTCGTACCAGGCGGAGGAACTGGAGGACTATCACCGGGAGGCGTACGAGGTCACGCGGGAAATGTCGGAGGCCGGGTACTGGACCCGGAACCTGGGCGCGTGTTTCGCACCCGGGCGCGTGTGCGCGTTCCGGCACCTGTGCCTGGCGGAAGGCAACAGTGCCAAGGAGGCGGAGGCGCGTGCCATGTTCCGCCAGGTGGACACGAGCAAGGCCCGCGAACTGCGGGAGGCGGAGGACGCACTGACCGGGGACATGATCCCCTTCTGAACAGGAGGCAACAACCATGGGATTTACACCGTCAATTGATCAAGCTCGCACATCCAAGCTGGAGGCCGTCAAGGTACTGATCACCGGGTTTTCCGGTGGCGGGAAAACCACGCTGGCCGCCACGATGGACAACCCGCTGATCGTCACCCTGGAGGAACAGGGGATCCTGTCGATCAAGACGATTGCACCGGAGGCCAACGTGATCCTGATCGATGGCCTGGACGCGGAGGGAAACCCGCTGCGGGATCCGCACACGCGGGCCAGGATCACCAAGTGGGATCACCTGTTCCTGGTGTGGGGCTGGGTGAACAGCCAGATCAAGGCTGGCACATTCGAGTACGGGGGGCTGGTACTCGATTCCCTCCAGGACGCCATGGACGCCCTGATGCGGAAGCTGTTGGGCCCGCGCCAGTCCGGTGCGTCCAGTGATGAGGTGGCGGAAGCCCTGACCATGCAACAGTGGGGCATCATGGGCAACCGCACCCTGGACATGATCCGATTCCTGAAAGCCCTCCCGGTGGACGTGGCGGTGATCACCAAGGCGGAGGAGGTGATGGACGGGGAGGAACTGCGGGTGCGTCCCGGGGCCCTGGGCAAGATGGCCCCCGATGCCCTCCCGTACCACTTCAACCTGGTGCTGTACTGTTACAAGGCCGTGGCCCATGAGGGCGGACGCCCGGATTACCTGGTGTTGACGGACGGCCACAGCAAGTACATCACCAAGGGCCACCCGGCCCTCCGTCCCGTCGAGTCCCAAAACCTGGCGGACATGATCGGGCGCATGAAGGGGTCCGCGGGTGCCGGACTGATCCAGCCCGCGGAGGGCCTCGACGGTCCCAAGCCCCTCCCGGCGGAGCCCGGACGCAAGGAACGCCCCGGGGCCAAGGATGCCAGGGAGGAAAAGGAGGCCAAGCGTGGGCGAACGCGGGGCCGTGGTGGACGTGGTGGCACGGGACAGCCTCCGCCCGCCCAGGGGAAACCCAAGGCCAAGGCCAAGGGGAATGGCAAGGGCGGTGGAAAAAACGGTGGCAAGGGCAACAAGGATGACGGAGGCAAGTCATGATCGATCACAGTGATGACGGGGACGGCGGGTACTATCCCGACGAGGATCCATTCGACCCTAGCGATCCCAAGTGGCAACCCCGCGGCGGGGAGGGAGGCGGCGGTTCCAACAGGTATGACGTACCGCCTCCCGCGGGCCGGTACCCTGTGATCATCGATCGCTGGGAAATGTCGGAGGAGCCCGGTGCGTCCGGGTACCACTTCATTAACATGGCCGTGTCCATCCAGTTGGAGGGGAACTGGTATAACTTTTTCATTTGGGAGATCCTGTCGTACAGCCCCAAGTCCGGGCCCAGGTGGGCGGCCCTGTTCAACGCCCTGGGATGGACGCGGGACCACGGCCCCTTCGATCGTACCGATCCCAACGTGCTGGCCCAGTGGTTCGATTCCGGGATCCTGTTTTGGGTGCAGACAAAGATCGAGACGTACCGCGGGAAGCGGAAGGCCAAGATCGCGTACTACATCCCCAGGGCCGAACAGCCAGCCATGCCCGCCAGCGGACAGCACCACGCGCAACAGGAGGGCTGGGGCAACAGCGGTGGCCAGGTGCAGGGACAGGGCCGGGAGGACTATCCCGATCAGGGAGGCGGTGGAGGCGGGTTCGATCCGTTCGGAGGCAACCCGAACGCCCACGATGATCGCCCGCACGATGGGGCTCCTGGCCCTGGGTATCCTGGCGCGGAGGATCCTGACGACGATATGCCGTTTTAGGCTGGGAGGTCATCCGTGGCGTTGTACAGGAGGGTGTCCGTCCGTGTGTGGGGGGATCAGTATTTCCAGGGGCTGAGTGATGGGGCCAAGCTGTTGTGGCTGTACCTCCTCACGTCCCCGCAAACGTCCCCGTGTGGGATCTTCACGTTCAGTCCGGACCGGGCCGCACGTGACCTCCAACTAACGGCGGAACCAATGCGGGAACGGTTCCGGGAACTGTTGATCAAAGCCCGCGAAAAGGGCGATCAGGCACCCCTGTATTGGGACCGCGATCACCTGGTTGTGTGGCTTCCCAATTTCCTGATCCACAACCCGCCCAACAACCCGAACGCGATCGTTTCCTGGGTGCCGTATATCGAGGGCCTCCCGGAGGGTTGCCCATTGATTCCGCGGTGGTATCAAATAACGGAACGGTTCCTGAAACAGTCAAGGGGTTCAATCGTGAATCGGTTTCGGCATTTGTTCCAGGAACGGTTCCGGGAACAAATGGCGGAACCCTCTCCCCCAATAACAAAAGCAAGATCAAGATCAGGATCAGGAGGGGATCTTGGTAGTGAAGTAGATCCGGGATCAGGTACCTCCTCCCAGGGAAGGAAGGGGGATCCGGATCTGTCCCCGCACCCGCCAGCGGGTGCCGTGACCCCACCAGCCCAGGTGAAGATCAAGGAGGGCAAGCTGGCCGGGAAGGTCAGGTATACCGGACGCGGGGATCTGATCAGGTACGACTGGGAGGACCACGTGCTGGTGCCCAAGGCCAACCGGGCCAGGTACGTGGCGGACATGGCCGGGCGGTATCCGGAGGTGGACGTGGAGGCGATCGTCCGCAAGGTGGAGGCGTGGCTGAAATCCAACGTGGCCCGCGGACGGAAACGCCAGGTACTGGAAACCTGGATCGAACGCCAGTGGATCATCAGTGAGGCGGAAAAGGCCAGGGCCAGGACTGGAGGCAAGGGCCGTGGACGTGCTAGGGTAAATCCCCGCACGGCCCAGGTTAAGGGTAAGTCCAGCGGAAGCTGGGAGGGCACAACCGAATGAACGAATCAACACCACACCCTGATCCCCTGACGTTCGATGAAATCCAAGAAATGCAAGCAACGTGGCCCCGGGTGATCGGTGTCCTGGGCGATAGGATCAACCAGGTGGGCACCGGGTACCTGGGAGACTGTCCCCAGGCCGCGTGGCGCAAGCATGAACTGGACAAGATCGAAGGGTCCATGAAAATGTGCGAGGGGTGCGCGGGCCTTCCGCACTGCAAACAGCGGGACATACTGGAGGGGCAATCCTCCTATGGCTCCGCCCAGGTGGGTTTCCTGTACATCCCACAGGTTCACATGGGGTGGATTCAGGGGGCCCTCCGCACGTGCAAGTATGAACGCATCAGGGCCCAGGCCAAGTCAAAGCCATGGATAGAAAAACGGCACGCTGAAATGACATTCAAGGGTTTCGTGGTGACGGAAGCCAATCGGCCAGCGTTCATGGCGTGCAACAAGTACGTGCGGAATCTGGACGAGGTGATCAAGGAGGGACGCGGGATCGTGTTGAGCGGTGCCACGGGCGTGGGTAAAACCCACCTGGCCTCCGCAATCTTTCAGAACGCTGTCCTCCGTGGCGTCCAGGGATCGTTCACGGTGGTGCCAGCGTTCCTGGATGATCTGCGATCGAGGTACGGGGACAACATCCAGGGGGAGGCCGCGTCCGCGTACATGGCCGCGATCCTCAACAGCCAGTTGTTGGTGTTGGACAACATGGAGATCCGCAATGTCACGCCCTGGGTGATCGATACCCTTTTCAACATCATTGACCACAGGTACCGGAACCTCCAGGCCACGATCGTGACCACGGGTTGGACCGCTGAACAAATGGCGGAGGTACTGGAGGAAAAGATCCCGTCACGCCTGGTGCAGTTGTGCAAGTGGTACCACGTGGACGAGGTGGACTGGAGGCGGGAGGACGCCCGCAAGCGGAACAGCAAGCAAGGGCCCAGGAAGGGCACCAAGAAAAGTTAAACGAGGAGGACACGGACATGGCAACCAGCAAGAAGGCCAAGCCCACGCGGAGCAAGAGCAAGGCCAAGAACAGCACCAAGCCCAGCAAGAAGGCCAAGGCGAAACCCAAGGCCAAGGCGAAACCCAAGGCCAAGGCCCCGGCCAAGTCCCAGGACACCAAGGACAAGCCCAAGGGCAAGAAGGCCCCCCCCACAGATCCGGAGGCCGTGGATGACAAGGCCAACGGCCCCAGGGTGGTGGCCACCGTGGTGCTGTGTTCCCAGTGCGGCGAGGCCAACCAGGTGCCCACCAGCACCTCCGCCACCGGGATCACCACCAAGTGCGCCAGGTGCGAAAACGTGATCCGCGTGAGCGGTGCCAAGCTGGCCAAGCTGCGGGTGGCCCGGGATTCGATCAAGCGTGCCGATCAACTGGCCCTCCTGCCCTCCGTCAAGGGTCCGGACAAGGGCAAGAAAGGCAAGGGGGAGGGCAAGGGCCGGTCCCCGGAATACCAGGTGCTCCGGTTCCGTTGCACATCGGAACAGTGGGGCACGATCGGGACGGCCCTGGAGGTGGCACGGAGGATGTGTGACGAGGAGGGCAAGGACTGGAACGCCAGATCCCTGGAACTGATCAGCGGGGATTTCCTGGCGGGTGCCCCACCCGAGATCGTGGCCGCGGTGCAGGAGGAGCGCAAGAAGGCCAAGGGCGCGGCGGCCCATGTCCACTGACGGCAAGGACAAGGAACACGCCAAGGTGGTGGAGGTGGCTTGTGGTGGTGGGTGTGGCGCACTGATCCAGGTTCCGGAATTCATGGCGTCCATGATCGATGCTGGGCGGGCGGAGGCACCCAAGTGCCTGGCGTGCCTGAATGCGGATCGGGCGTCCCGCCTGGGGCCCCGTGGTGTGACGCCTCCCAAGGGGGCCAAGCCAGGGAAGCCACAGGAGGGCCGTGAGGGGGCGGGGGAGGCAGGGGATACCAGCACACGTCCGGAGGTGGAATCGTCCGCCAGCGGTCCGTCCAGGGCCCAGGACAGGCCCCTCCAGTCCGCCGGTCCTCCCCCGGCCCACACCACCCTGATCGTGACCATGCGCCGCCAGCATTCGGCACGCGGGAAGCGCGGACAGATGGGGTTCACATTCGAGGTCCACCCGTCCCAGGCGGATCGGCAGATCCCGGAATGGCAACTGGTGTCCCAGTTTGCACGGGCCCTGAATGCGCGGGCCCGGCAGATCACGCCCAGGGGCAAGCTCACGGACATTCCGGTGCGCGGGGAGGGGCTGGGTGCCAAGGAGGGGATCCGGCGTGCGGCCCTGGGCATCGATCGACTGGCACACGTGGCCAAGGGTGTGGGGATAGGTTCCAAGGTGGTGCGGTCCACGCTGGGGAGGCTGGTGTCACGCAAGGAGGGCAAGGATGGTGGAGGGCGCAAGTGATCCGCGCAAGTGGGACAGGGTGTTGCGTGATGCGTCACGGGGGGATCCCCGGGCCCAGCGGATCCTGGATCTGATCGCGGAGGTCATGGACACGGTGGGCACCAACCCGCATGGCCAGTGTATGCGTGAGCGGTGGCGTGATTATCAGGCCGCGTGGGAGGAGTGCGTCGAGGCACAGCGGCGGATCGGTCCTGGCCAGCGGGTGGTGGTGATCGATTCATCGGACCCGGACGCACCCTTGGCGCACGTGGGGATCGTGGTTCCGTTTCCGGAACTGTGGCCCCATGTGGTGGACCTGTTCCCGTGGGCCCGCTTGGTGCGAGTATGGGATCAGGAGGACGGCGGACCTGATGGTGGCCGGGCCAGGTACGCGCACGTGGTGAGCATGATCCCGATCACGCGGGAGGCGTTCACGGATTCGAGGCGCGGAAGCGACACGCGCCTCCAGGGTGAGATCGATCGCTTTATGGACGTGATCGCCAGGACCGCCAACCAGGGGGTGGACTGATGGCCCTGGGTGCGGACAAGGGCCACGGGACGATCGGGCATCAGCTTGGCGGGTGCCTGTGGTCCCTCATGTGCGTGGCCGTGTTCCTGGGCCTCAACACCGGCCTGGTTTGGTATTTCAGCAACTGGATCCGCTGGCTGATCACGGAACCTGACGTGGCGGTATCCCCCGTCCTGTACGGCGTGGGCGGGCTGGGCCTCCTGATTTATCAGGGGATCACCGTGGCGTGGATCGTGTACGCCTCGCGCAAGATGAACAAACCCAGGGAGGGTGAGGGATGAAAAAACAGCGGGGACCGGAGGAGGGGCTGTGGCCATGGGCGCACAGGTGCCCGGGGTGCCACCCCAACAGCACGCCTCCAGGACGCCACCGTGTGAGGCTTGGGATCATGTTCGATGGGGAGGAGGTGTTCCAGGTGGACGTGTACCTGTGCGATCACCATCACCAGGAGGGTGTGGTCCAGGAGGATTGCGAGGAACGCAACGTGGCACGGGCGGAGGTGGAGGCGTCCCTGGCGCACCGCTGGGACAAGCACGCCAAGCCCGCCATGGATGCCACAATCATGTCCATGGGTGGACCGCCGTTGCCCAAGTGGGAGGAGGCCACCCTGGCGTGGCCCGGGGAGGTGCGTGGTGGGTGAACGCATCCCGGGTGTGGGCAAGCGCGTGACCCTGTTCACCACACCCATGGACAAGGGGATCAACTGCCCGGCATTCCACACACTGCACTGGGGGCGTGGTTGCCATTTCAGGTGTTCATACTGCTTCCTCCAGCGGACGTTCCGCCGGTTGCCGGACGGCAAGGTGTTTCACGAGTACAAGGGCACGGAAGTGATCCGCCACGTGGAACAGTGGCTGATCCAGCCCCAGCTTGTACCGGAGCCCACGTCCCCGGCCTTGCTGAACGCGGGGGAACTGGCGGACAGCCTGATGGGCACCAGTGACCTGTTGCCCAGGGTGGCGTCCTTGTTTGTGCATCGGGGCACCAACCCGCACGGGAGGGTGTTGCTGTTGCTCACCAAGGCGGCCAGCGATCGTGCGTTCCGGATCCTCCAGTACGCCCAGGGTTTCGGGTCCAGTCTCATGCCGTACAGCCTGGATCGGATCATCGTGTCCGCCACGCTGAATGCGCCTCAGTTCATCAATGATCTGGAGGTGGGCACGCCCCAGGTGGAAAACCGCCTGGCCATGTTGAAGGCGATCAAGGAACGCTGGCCGGACGTGCGGATCAGGGTGCGGATCGATCCCATCCTGGGCGTGTATGACGAGGGGTATCAGTGGCTGTGCGATCGGGTCCGTGCGTTGTACCCGGAGGTGGTAACGCTGGGATCGTTCCGGCTGTATCCACAGGATCGATCGTGGTTCAAGGATGCCAAGGTGTGGGCGTCCCTGGGCCAGCCTGACGGGGACGGGAGACGGAGGCCGGGCAACCGCCTCCGCTGGTACGTGGACATGGCCGATCGCCTGGTGGGGCTCCGCGTGGGGCTGTGCAAGGAACCCATGGCCCTAGTGGCTGAGTGGGGAGCCAGGACCGGACGGACCACCCACCATTGCAACTGTTGGGCGGGCGAGTAGGCCCGCGGGAGGTACTGATGATCGACGCGCACAACACGATCGTGTTTGCACCCAAGTACAACACCAAGCGGGCGGACGCCACGGGGGCCTTTCAACCGGAGGCCAGGAGGTTCATGGAACGCCACGGGATCAGTTCCGACCTGTACCACCTGGTGGACAACACGGGGCGAGGCAATCCTGGTGGCAAGCCGGGGCCCAAGGACAAGGCCCGCATGAAACGCCAGGTACTGGAGGCGATCGATTCCACCCTCCATGTCAATGCTGAACTGCGGGGCGTGGCGTTTTTCTGTCATGGGTACCGCACCGGGATCCAGTTCGGGATCACCAACAAGGACGTGGGGGCCCTGGCCTCCTCGATCGCGTCCGCCTCCCACCCCACCGTCCGGGTTCCGCTGTACGCCTGTGATACTGGCCGGGACAAGGATCGCAATCGAAAGGACGATCTGGAGGCGTTCGGTGGTGATGGTGGTTTCGCGGACAGTCTCCGGGATGCCCTGTGCGTCCAAGCCGCACGGGACAACGTGGTGTGGGCGCACACCACGGCCGGGCACACCACGCGCAACCCGCACGTGCGGGTATTCATGGGCCTGGGATCCGAGTACGGGAACACGGGGGGCTTTTACGTGGTGGCCCGCAACAACCGGAAGCTGTGGAAGGCGTGGCGTCAGGCCCTCCGCGCCAAGGGTTCCACCCTCCGGTATGATTTCCCGTTCATGGAGGTGGCGGAGATCCACAGGTTCCTGTCCGGGATAGTTGACGGGTGAGCGTCAACGGTGCAGCGCGGGCCCTGTCCAGGGTGCCGGGGGCAGGGATCACACCCCTCACCAAGATCCGCCCAGCCCGGGATCGTGATTACCTCGATTTCATCAGGGCCCAGCCGTGCGCTATGTGCCGGGCGGAGGGCCACACGGAACCGCATCACCTGTTCCTTCCCGGGGACGGGGGCAAGGCCCGCAAGCCTAGTGATCACCAGGTGGTACCGCTGTGTGGTGCTGGGGCACGCGATTGCCACGGGTACGTCCAGCGATACAAGTACAGCCCGGAACAGTACACCAACCTTCTGGAGGTGGGGTGGAGGATGCTCACCTGGTGGCTGGACGCCAAGGCGGAGGGGCTGGTGTGATGGATCAGATCGGCCTTGGATTCGACACCTCCTCCCATTCAATGAAATGCTGGCACTGCGGCAACCACGCCATGGAATGCTTGGATACGATCGGCACAGGTGAACCCACGGAGGGGCACCCGGTCACGGTCCAGGGCCCGGGGCTGATCGATCTGTGTGAGTGCCGATCATGCGGAGCCCGTGAGGCCCGCGGGGACGCATACCTCCGCGGGGATTACTGGCCCCAGGCCCAGCGGTGGATCGATCAACAGCGGATCGGAGGCAAGGGTCCGATCGTGTCCAGCGTGTCCAGCGTGCGGGGGGCCTGATGGACACACGGGAGATTCACCAGGGTGACTGTGCCCACGTGATGCACCAGTGGCCCGCTGAATCCGTCCACGCGATCTGTTGCGATCCTCCGTACCTCCTCCGGTTCATGGGTGCCCACTGGGACAGCGTGGCGGACGCGGAGGAAATGGAAGCCTGGCACCGGGTGTGGCTGGAGGAGGCACTGCGGATCCTTTTGCCCGGTGGCCACCTGGTGGCGTTCAGCGGATCGCGCACGTTCCACAGGATGTATTGCGCCGCGGAGGAGGTGGGATTCGAGATCCGGGACACGCTGGCCTGGATGTACGGGGAGGCCATGCCTCATGGTGCGGACGTATCCAAGGCGATCGACAAGGCCAAGGGGGCCAAGCGGAAAGCG
>Ga0180438_10005190_pt1 | contig 18274 bp, 16 predicted proteins | sample SS_ome_12_FD_132455 | JGI IMG/M metagenome (GOLD analysis project Ga0180438, IMG submission 132455) | Hypersaline lake sediment archaeal communities from the Salton Sea, California, USA - SS_3_D_2 metaG | ecosystem: Environmental > Aquatic > Non-marine Saline and Alkaline > Hypersaline >...
CCTACAAGTACCCCCGGGCCATAGAGTTTGTGACTGAGCTGCCCAAGACACAGAGCGGCAAGATAATGAGAAAGTTACTCCGGGAAGCAGAGAGCGGCGGAACTTCGAATAGAGGTTAGCTTGCTGCTACAATTAGAGACGGCAAGGGCTAAGTACTAAGACTAGGGGCCAAGGTAGAAAATTCTGTCTCTTGTAGGCTCAACTCCACCATAGAAAAAAATAGCCGTTTGGTAGCCAAAATGGAATGGAAATCTTTAGTCGGAGCCGATCAGAAGTGTTTAATCTTGTTAGCCTCAGCTTTGATTCTATCTAAGTCTTCCTCGGTAAATAGCCTCCAACCTCTTCTGTCGGCATGACTGACGTCTTCAAGGATGCCTTCCTTGAGCCAACGAAGGAAAGTGGCTCTGCTGATACCAGCTCTTTTGCACGCTTCAGAGGTTCTATAATATCTCTGACCTTCAACAACTATCGGCATTCTCAAAGCCTCCTAAATGGACGCAGGGCTCTTGCTTCGCAGAACATTCCTCGCTACCTGGCGGATTTCGTTTATAGAAAAGGGCTTCACCAGATACCGGGCGACGCCGAGCTCCCGACACAACTGCAGCGATTCCTCGGAGGGATAACCTGTGATCACAATGAATTTTGCCTCTGGCGACTTCTCCTTAGCCAGCGCTAGTGCTTGCAAGCCATTCATGACTGACATTTTTAAATCGGTAATGATCAGGTCATAATGCCTCGCAGTCAAGACCTCAACTGCGTTGGTTCCATCAGCCAGATAGACTAGGTAGCCGTTGGCGGCTAAAGCCTCAGTGAGTACGCTCCGCACACCGGGTTCGTCGTCAATAACTAGGACCTCGATAGGGCCCTGCTTTGCCTTCGAAGTGCTCTTGCTGTTCGCCATTTGCTTGTTACCCCTATCATGATCCGTGCTTGGTCGTATAACTTATGCCAGATAATATTATACAATGTAGTCTAATATTATATTATATTCTATTGTATTGTGTCAAGCCCATGTTTTCAGTTTCAAAACGGGTTACCGGCAAGGAGTTTTCTAGAACTTGACAGGGCTGGGCCAAGGTATTATCCTCTGCCTAACAGCCCTGATATCTGTAGAAGAGAAGACAATGGACTTAGGAGGCATTTGGTGAGAAAGTGGCTATCAGTACTAGCAATTGCGGTATTGGGCCTGGCGCTGGTCATTGGTATCGCTTGTGGGGGAGGAGGTGATGATGATGAAGATGGCGAAATTGGACAGGCACAACCTGGCGATACCGTTAAGGTTCACTACACGGGCACATTAGAGGACGGCACGGTATTTGACAGTTCCATTGACCGCGAACCTCTGGAATTTACAATAGGCGATGGTCTATTAATCCCGGGCTTTGAAGAGGCTGTGGTCGGGATGAGTCAGGGCGAATCGAAAACCATCGAAATCCCGGCGGATGAAGCATACCCATACCATGAGGAACTGGTATTTGTAGTAGAGCGTGACGATCTTCCACCAGACTTACAACCAGAGGTCGGTCAACAATTACAATTCCAGCAAGAAGATGGTACAATAGTTACATTAAAAGTGATCGATGTCTCCGAATCGAGCGTTACATTTGACGGCAACCATCCTCTGGCGGGAGAAGACCTGACTTTTGATATCCAGCTCGTAGAGATCCTATAAGCGTTTCGTTTATGGTGATATGCTACTAGGCTTTTGCGGGTTTGCCGCTAGCTTCGCGCCTTCCCGCAAAGCCTTTTTATTAAGGGGTACGTGGACCTCCCCTCTGCTGCCCTTTAGTTTTCTCTCCATCGCCTCCTCAACAAGCTCCAGTGACACCGCCTTTGTGGCCTCGATATATGCCCCGAGAAGGATCAGATTGGCGACTTGCCTGCCTCCCAGTTCGATAGCAGCCTTGGTAGCCGGAATGTAAAAAACCTCCACATCCTCACGGCTCACTTTGGCCGGTATTACTGAGCTATCGACAAAAATCGTTCCCCCAGCCTTAACCCGCTCTTCCAACTGCGTGAGCGCCGCTGGGCCCATGACTATCGCTGAGATGGGATGATATACCGCAGGGGAGCCGATCTCCTCATCAGAAAGGATAACGGTGCATTCACTCTCCCCACCCCTCATCTGGGGTCCATAGTTAGGAAAGTAGAGCACATGTTTGTACTGCGACATCGCAGCCTCGGCCAATAACCGGCCTGTGATTAACAGGCCCTGTCCCCCCAGTCCGGCGACCATTACCTCAATCTTTTGTGCCACAACATCACCTCCACTATTCGATAACATCAACGTTCTTGAACTCGCCTAAGGGGTACTCAGCTATCATCTTATCATTTATGAACGCCAAGCACTCACGGGGGGTCATTCTCCAGGAGGCGGGACAGGCGGAGAGGAACTCGACGAAGCTATATCCAATCCCATCTATTTGCTTTTGGAGCGCTACCTTGACAGCCTTTTTAGCCCGTTGATAGTTGGCCGGGATGTGGACGCTCACCCGGGCTGAATAGGCGACCCCTTTCATCACTGCTGCCAACTCGGCAACATGAAGCGGATAGCCGCTTGTTTCCGAGTCCCGTCCCCCAGGCGTGGTGGTGGTTACCTGTCCCAGCAGGGTTGTAGGTGCCATCTGGCCGCCGGTCATTCCGTAACCGGCATTATTGAGGAAGATAGTGGTCAGCTTCTCACCGCGACTCAGGGCGTTCATAAAGCAACCCAAGCCGATGGCTCCTAGGTCGCCATCTCCCTGACAGGTAATCAATATCGTATCCGGGTGAATGCGTTTGAGAGCAGTTGCCATCGCCGGGGCACGCCCGTGAGGGCAAGAAGCGGTATCTAGGTTGAACATCATCGGCCATAAAAAGCTGCAGCCAACACCCCCAAGAAGTATCGTCCGATCTTCGATGCCCAGCTCCTCGATGTTCTCACAGAGCAAGCGGATGATTATACCGTAATGGCAACCGGGGCAATGCATGATGGGGACGGAGCTTCTGAGTTTGGGTGTTTCACAAACCTTCACTTTGTTCTCAGCACTCATAGCAAACTTTTGACCTCCTCTAGCACCCTCTCAGGATGTATTATCCCCTGAAGTCCGGATACGTGGCGGCCCCAGACTCCCAAAAGATGGACAGGAACTTGCCCCAACACAGCAAATTCCACATCATCGACGAACTCTCCGATACTGTCCTCGACCACAAGCACCTTGCCCGCCCGTAAGGCTGCTTCCTTCAATTCCTTGTTGGGAAAGGGCCACACCGTTATCGGGCGAAACAGGCCCAACTTGAGGCCCTGGGCTCGCCCCATGTCAACAGCTCCTCGCGCGATTCTTGCTGAGGAACCATAGGATACCAAAAGGAACTCAGCATCCTCAGCCTGATAGGTTTCATACCTCACCTCTTTATCCATGATCTCTTGATATTTTTCCCTTTGGTGCACATGGTAACCGGTAACATTATGTATAGCGCTATGGGAGGGGTAGATATTGCCACCGGAATGCGAATCGCACCTTCCTCCCTTCTTACCTCTACCCTTGAGTGCCCATTCCTTCTCCGGCACCGAGCCGAAATCAAGCACTCTTGACTCCACAGGCTCTGCTATTCGCCCAATTATGAAGTCCGAGAGCACCATGACCAGCATGCCATACTTGTCGGCCAAGTAGAAGGCAAGTTGAACCAGGTCAAAACACTCCTGGGGGGAGGAGGGAGCCAAGACGATGCATCGGTAACCACCATGCCCGCCACCCTTGGTCGCCAGGCGATAGTCAGTCTGCCCGTGGCAACCGCCAGTCCCGATCCCGGGCCCCATTCGCATCACATCAACCAGTACGCAGGGAACCTCGGCAGCTGAGATATAGGAGATCCCCTCGCCCATAAGGGCGAATCCACAGCCTGCGGTGGAGGTCATCACCCTTTCCCCTGACATCGCTCCCCCATAGAGCATGTATATGGAAGCACTTTCAGATTCTGACTGGACGAAGGCGCCCCCGATCCTGGGCAACTCCCGGGACAGGTACTCTCCGATATCGCTTTGGGGGGTAATGGGATAGCCAAAGAAGTACTTGCAGCCAGCAGCAATAGCACCTCGCGCTATTGCCTCGTTACCTTCGATAAGAATCTTCTCAGCCATGATGGGTCTTTCCTTTCTAGAAGCCAAACCTGACTGCTGCTGAATGTATACCTTGGCACTGTGGGAGTAGCTAGTATACTTCCAGGACTTCGCTTCTATGCTGGCGAGGGCTTCTTGGTCTCCACATATTTATAAACCTCAATAGCAAAGTCGGGGCACATCCAACCACAAATTCCGCACCCGTTACACCTATCAGGATTGACGAAAAAGGCAAGCAAGCTCCCTTTGGAACTCACTTTGTCTTCGGGCATCGAGATGCATCCCCGGGAGCAAAATTCTACGCAAAGGCCACATCCCTTGCAAAGATTCTCATTAATTACTATTTCACCTTTCGCCATGCCTTTGCCCCCTATTCTTATTCAAAGCCTTTTTCAAAGATTGCCTGTCTCGATTAATACTGTTTTCTTGGGCTTGCCAAGAGCCAAGCGAGACGTTCACTGCCATTTCAGATAACAGCCATATAGACGAACTCTTGATTTGCCTAATCCGAATAGTAGGTCGAATTGTAGCACCTATGGTAACAGTTGTCCAATCCAATACAGATTAAGAAAAGCCCTTTGAATTGGCAACTATCCTATGCTCGGTGCGAACGGGTATGAATAAAGATGTCATGAAGCGCTGATGTCCACTGTGATGGGAAGAGCGGTGATGCTCTTCATCTTTGACTAGACTTCGGTTGGCAAGTCCTCTTACCTCCGCCGTGGAGACCCGCCTTGACAGACACCCCCAAATGAAATAGAATGATAAAGAGCCATAAGTGCAGAATATACTTGAATAGATGTAGGTTGCCTGGATCCGTGTTAAAGTTTAGATCACAATATGAGATTTGTAATCTCCACCTCCGTTTTTCTCCCCCATACTCCAGTCTGCCCCCGAAGTGGGCCTCTGCTTTCTTCCGCTAAAAGCGCCCCCACGAAATTCCCTCCTTAGCAGCCACAATTTAATATTGGCTCTCGAGCGACCGCTCACGGTAAGGCAGCTCAGCGAGACTTGAGAATGGCTTCGCAGAGGGTGTTGGGACGAAGGTGAATTCGGTGCTTGAAGCGAAGACAGCTTTTTAATCTGATGCTGATTGAAGTTAGCTTTAAGCCAGCGCTAGCTCTGCTTGGTTAAAGATGGTGAACGTTTGATTTTATTTAGTAGTGAGGTTTGACCGATGGCAGGGATTGCCGGAATACGGGCAAGCGGGGCTAATTTGGAAAGTATGCTCCAGATGCTGAAGCATAGGGGAACTCATGAAACCTGGCTCGGCCCTGAGCAGTATGTGAGGTTGGGCTGCTGTTTGCTGCCCTCTGAGGTGATGCCCAAGCCCAGGACCTATGCTTGCCAAGGAACTAGGGTCGCTGTTCTTGACGGTCATGTTTACGACTCAGGAGGCAGTAGGTTGGCCAATGCCGAGCTGGTGCTCTCTCTGTATGAGAGAAATGGGCTTCGGTTTGCCGAGGCACTGGATGGCGATTTCGCCTGCGCCATAACCGATGGCAACGAGCTGATCCTGGCTCGGGATGCAGTGGGTCTAAAACCCTTATACTACAGCCAGCGGGACGGCGAATTCCACTTTGCCTCCGAGGCCAAGGCTCTTTGCTCTGTAGTCGATGATATCAAGGAATTTCCCCCGCAACATATATACACTTCCACGCTTGGTTTCCAGAGATATACCCCTGTGGTTGAAGCAACCCCGGATTTCGACACCCCTGAGCAGGCGGCCCAGATTCTGGCCCAGCTGCTCGAGCGTGCGGTTGAGAAGCGCGTAGCCGATGGAGTGCCTGACGGGGTGCTGTTAAGCGGGGGACTGGATAGCAGCATCATCGCCTGCCTGGCAAAGGAATGTCGACCCGACCTAAAAACCTTCACCGTGGTCTTAGGTGATGGGGAAGACCGGGAACATGCCCGTGAGGTAGCACGTTATCTGGGAACTGAGCATTACGAATATAACTATACCGAAAAAGAGATAATAGAAGCGCTGCCCCAGGTCATCTATTACCTTGAGTCCTTTGAAGAGGACTGCGTTAAAGGGGCAGTGGCCAACTTCTTTGCCTCGCGGTTGGCCTCAGGGCATACCGGCTGCGTGCTCACTGGGGAGGGTTCCGACGAATTCCTTGGCGGCTACCATGAACTGAAGACGGCAAAGGACGGTGCAGAACTGGAGAGGATGATGGACCGGCTCATCGACGTGGCCTACAACACTGGCCTGCAAAGGCTGGACCGGATGATGGCCGCGCATTCGCTCGAGTTTCGCACTCCTTTCCTTGATCGGGCGGTGACCGACTTCTGTCTCAAGATACCAGCCAAGTGGAAGGTCTATGGCCAGGAGCAGGTGGAGAAGTGGATCCTACGCAAGGCGTTTTCTGGGCGCCTTCCCGAGCACATCGTGTGGCGAGTCAAAAGCCCCTTTGCCACAGGGGCCGGATCGTCGGCTATCATGGGCTCTCTGGCCGAAAAGCAGGTCTCGGGCTCAGACTTCATGGCTAACCGACGGACGGAGGAAGGGTTTAGACTCTATTCTGCAGAGGAGTTGTATTACTATCGAATCTTTAAGGAGAGCTTTCCTCAGCCGGCTGTAACCCACCTAGTAGCGAGGTGGGATCCGGCTAAAGGGGACTTTCGTACGTAGCAGGATGTTGCGTCGCGGCAATGCTAATGCGAGAGGAGTGATGATCTCATGGTTAAGACTTTGAGGCACGTTGAAATAGAGATAGACAAGGATGAGGTGTGCCGCTATTTAGGTTATGGGAAAGATCAAGGCCCCAACTCATCCATCTCGTCGCTAATCGATGAGGAGATAGAGGAGGCCTATGATCTCATCCAGCCATCGTGCTTCTACCAGCTAGTTGACATAAAGCGAGTCCGCAAGCCCCGGGTTATCTTAGAAGATGGCTCGAGGATAACCAGCAAGGTATTGAGCCGGGTGCTCTCACGCTGTTATCAGGTATCCATCTTCGTAGCTAACATAGGCCGGGGCCTGGAAGAAAGAGTGGCTCAACTGATGAAAGAAGGACAGATGCTAAGAGCCACGATACTGGATGCTATAGGCTCGGAGGTGGCAGAGAAGACGGCTCGCTATCTCCAAGATGAAGTTCAAGAGCTTGCCAATTCAAATGGCGCTGAGATAACACTGCGCTATAGCCCTGGATATTGCGATTGGGATATCAAACAGCAGAGGGTTCTTTTTCAGGCCATGAATTCGGCTCCTCTGGGGGTGAGTCTCACCGAGGAATGCCTTATGGTGCCTTGTAAATCGGTCTCCGGTATCATCGGCCTGGGCCATTTCGAGAAGTGGCAGCCCAGGTATTCACCCTGTCGCCTCTGCAACCAGATGGATTGTCAAAGCCGAAGGTGATATGATCAGGAAGGGATTGGAAGGTGGCAGCTATAAGCCGCTGTCTCAGAAGGATATAGCCCAAATCCACGACACCTCGATGAGGGTGTTTGAGGAGGTGGGCTTTCAGGTTAATTCCGAGAAGGCACTCACGTTCTTCCGTGATGCCGCTGCTGAGGTCGATGGCCGTAAGGTGAGACTGTCTCGGGAGACAGTCATGGAGCTTGTGGCCAGGGCGCCCTCGGAGGTTATCCTCCATGGCTGCCGTCCGGAGCATCACATAAATCTGGGGGGGGCTCGGGTTTACGCCGGCACTGGAGGCACCGCTCTTCATGTCATCGACATGCAGTCGGGGGAACGACGAAGGGCCACCCTCCATGACCTGAAGCAGATCGCCAAGCTCACCGATGCTCTGGAAAACATCCACTTCTTTTTGTTGCCCACTTATCCCAACGATGTCCCTGTGGAGAATGTGGATGTCAATCGCTTCTTCGCCGGCTTGGACAATACCTCCAAGCATGTTATGGGAGGGGTCTATACCATAGAGGGCGTAAAGCAGGTGATTCGTATGGCAGAAATCATCGCTGGCTCAGCGGATAAGCTGCGCCGGGAGCCCTTCATCTCCATGATAATCTGTGCCATCAGCCCGCTGAAGATAGATAAGAACTACGGAGACATGATTGTAGCCATTGCCGAGGCAGGTATCCCCGTAGCACTTCCCGCAGAGCCCTTGTGTGGCGCTACCTCCCCGGTGACCCTGGCTGGCAACCTGGTGATCCAGAATGTGGATTCCCTTGCCGAGGTATGCCTTGCTCAGCTGGTGAACCCCGGCACGCCAGCGATCTATGGCTCAGTGGCCTCAAGCACCGACTTCCGCGACCTGAAATACATCACTGGGTCCATTGAAATGGGAATGTTGAACGCCGCCGGCGCTCAGATGGCGCAGTTCTATCGACTCCCATTCTACGCCACCGGCGGGATGTCCGATGCCAAGGTCATCGATGCCCAGTGTGGATATGAATCGGCGCTCTCAGGCCTGCTCTGCGCTTTGGCTGGGGCCAACTTCATCCACGATGCTGCTGGCCTGCTCGACTTCGCCCTCAGTGTGAGCTACGAGAAATATGTGGTGGACAACGAGATTATTGGTATGGTGATGCGAGCGGTGGAGGGAATAAGAGTGGATGAGGATTCTCTAGCCTTTGACCTCATCAAGGGAGTAGGCCCTGGGGGTCACTTCGTTTCCGCCAAACACACCAGGAAATACATGCGCACTGAACACTACCAGCCCACCCTGAGTGAAAGGGATAACATAGAAGAGTGGCAGGCCAAAGGGCAAAAAGATACATATGCCAGGGCCAAAGAAAGGGTCGAGGAGATTCTCTCTGCTCCTGGTTACCGGCTTACAGATGAGGTGAGGCAAAGGATAATAGAGGAAATACCGGGCATCATAGGTTGAAGAGTCATGCTGATCATTGGTGAGAGGATAAACGCCACCACCAAGCGGGTGGCTGAGGCAATAGGAAACAGGGACGCTCCATTTTTGCAAGAGCTGGCCCGCCAGCAGGTGGAGGCCGGGGCTCATTATCTAGATGTGAATGCTGGAAGGGGACAGGGCTCGGAGCAGGAGGCGGAGGACCTCAAGTGGGCCATCGATGCAATTCAGACGGTGTCCGATGCGCCGCTCTCAATAGATAGCTCCGACCCCGAGGCGATAAAGGCAGCAGTGGCATATCATCGGGGCAACGCCGCCGTTATCAACTCGGTAAACGCTGAGGAGGATAAACTCAAGGCCCTCCTGCCACTGGCTCGAGAATATCAGGTCGATGTCATCGCCCTGGCTATGGATGATAGTGGTGTGCCCAAAGACGTGGAAGGGCGGCTCAAGGCCTGCGATCGCATCCTGGAGCAGGCTGTGGCTTATGGGATTCAACAGGAGAGGATATTTATCGATCCCCTGGCCATTCCCGTTTCAGTAGACACTGAACAAGGAATGGTTACATTGAGGACACTGGAGCAGATCAGGACACGCTATCCTCAGGCCAAGACCACCCTCGGCTTGAGCAATGTCTCCTACGGCTTGCCGCTGAGGGGCGTGATCAACCGGGCGCTGCTGCTGATGGCCATGTACGTGGGCTTGGACTCGGTTATCCTGGACCCTCTAGATGCCAAGCTGATGGCCCGCATCAGGGCGGCAGAAGTGGTTTTGGGCAGAGACCCATTCTGTAGAGGTTATCTCAAGGATTACAGGAAAGGCAGGTTACAGGATTAGGCCATGCCCAGAGAAGGCATTTTCATTCACAGCATATACGAGAGGCTCAACCAGGATCAGATGGAGCGCATACATGGAGCCTCTATGGAGATCCTGCGCCATCCTGGCATCATATGCTACAACCATGAAGCGGCAGATATTTTCGCAAGCTATGGGGCCAAGATCACCCCTGACTCATCGGCCAGGTCATGGCAGGTGAGCATCCCCGAGGCGCTGGTCCTCCGTGCTCTGGAGACAACACCCAAAGTGGTCAAGCTGGGAGCGAGGCGGGAAGAGAACAGCCTGATCCTAGATGGGACCGAACCTCGGGTCTACTTCGCTAGCGGGTCGGAGACCAACGTCTGGCTGGATATGAGGGTAGATACCTTCGTCAGCAAGGCAGATCACAGCGTTGAGGTCGAACTGCCTACCTTTCATCCACGGCGGGGGATGGTGGCCGATCTCTGCGCTGCCGCACGCCTCGGCGAGCACCTGGACAACCTCGACGGCTTTATCCGCCCGGTGAACATCCAGGACGAAGACATCACAGCAGAAAACAAGGATGTCAACATGTTCTTCGCCTGCCTCAACAATATGACCAAGCATATCATGGCTGGGCTAACCAGCCTGGATAAGCTGGACTCAGTGATCCGGATGGCGGAGATCATCGCAGGTGGCGAGGAAGAGTTGAATAGTAATCCCATTATCTCTTTCATCACCTGCGTTTTCAAGAGCCCGCTTCAGCTAGTGGATGACACCACCCAAAAATACATCGAGATGGTGAAAAGAGGAATGCCTGTGGTCGTCTCCTCCTCACCCCAGGGGGGGTCAACCGCACCCATCAAAGAGGACGGCATGGTAGCCCAGATAAACGCCGAGATTCTCGGCGGCATCGCCCTGAGCCAGTTGGTCAACCCGGGGGCTCCGGTCATCTATGGCAGTGTGCCCACCAGAGCCGGGCTGGAGGACCTAGCTGACACCTATGGTGTCCCTGAGTTCAACCAATACAACGTCGACTGCGTGCAGATGGCCCGTTTCTACGGCCTTCCCTGTTACTCCACGGCAGGGGTAGCCGACGTCAAGGTACCCGGCATTCAGTCCACGGTGGAGAGGCTTTTCTCCCACATAGTTATCGCCCTAAGCGGCGCTCAATACATCCACTACGCCTTTGGCCTGCTGGACAAGACGGCCACCTTCTGCCCGGTTCAGGCAGTGCTCGACGATGCCCACATCGGCATGGTGAAATCCCTGCTCCAGGCGCCCAAGGTGGATGAGGCAGAACTTGCCACTTCCCTGGAGCAGATACAGCAAGTGATGGCCACCTCGCAGAAGCTCTTTGTGCGCTACATTCGGCCCAAGCTACGGGCTGGCGAAGTGATGCTGCCCTACCCCTTTGAGGGCGAGAAGACGAAGGATGAGGTCCTGCTCCGGGCACATCAGAAGATGCAGGAGTTGTTGCAACGTCCGGTGGAGCACATTTCTCCAGAGATCAGCGAGAGGATATTTCGAGAGGTTCCTGGGATACTTCCCAGACTGAATATTTACCGTGAGGGATGATATGACCGATGACATCATAAAGCGAATAAAGCAGAACGTGATCCAAGGCCGGATGGATGAAGAAGATGAAGGCTTCGACGGAGACATGGTGGGGCAGCCTGGGGTCAAGGAGCTTGTCCAGCAGGCGCTGGATCAGAATATGGACCCCAGACGTATAGTGATAGAAGGGCTGACAGAGGCGATGAGTATAGTAGGGGAGAAGTTCGAAGCCAAGGAATACTTCATCCCCGATATGCTGGCCTCAGCGGAGACGGTGGGGGCAGCCATGGATATCCTGGCGCCTCACCTGGCCAAATCAGGCATGGCTAGCAAGGGCAAGGTAATGATGGCCACGGTCAAGGGTGATCTTCACGATATAGGCAAGAACATCGTATCCATCATTCTCAAAGGTGCTGGCTATGATGTGAAGGACCTGGGTGCCGACGTAACCGCGGAGCAGATCATAACCGCGGTTAGGGAGGAGAAACCCGACATCCTTGGCCTCTCGGCGCTGCTCACCACCACCATGACAGCGATGAAAGAAACCATCGACAGCCTGGCCCAAGCTGGGCTTAGGGATAAGGTCAAGGTGATCATCGGCGGCGCCCCGATCTCGGCCGAGTTCGCCGCCGAGATCGGGGCCGATGGCTACGGCGTCGATGCTTTCCAAGCAGTAAGGGTGGTGGAGGAATTGCGGCAAGGAGCGTGAGGTGAGCCATGACGTACCAGAGGTCTGCCTATGACGAGGCTATAAAAACAGGTCAGTATGAAAAAGTCACTGGCCTAACCGGTAAGTACGACAACGTGAGGCGATTGTGGGAGGATGAGGTAATGCGGCTCTTCCTCCAGCCCCATCTGCAAAGGCTGGTAGACCGCAAGAAACAGCAGGGCACTGGTCTCCGCATCCTGGACCTGGGCTGCGGCAGTGGCGATGGCTATGAGCTACTTATTGGCGTCAAACGGGGGGACACCGGTCTTGCCAGCCATGCCAACATAGCAATCGAGCCCGGGCTCCTGGGATTCTACAGGGGAATCGACCTCAATCCTGGACTCATAGCCCAGGCCAATGCCATCTATGGCCACAACCACAACATGGCTTTCGCTGAGGGCGACTTCAACAAACTCGACCTGGAGGCTGAGGATACCTATGACCTCTGCCTCGCCTCCTATGGAGGTCTTTCCCACAACGGCCACGAGCAAAACGCTCGGCTGCTGGCCAAGCTAGCCCAACATGGTCGAAATGGCTCTATCATCGTCGCCGACTGGCTCGGCCGCTATTCCTACGAGTGGCAAACGCTGTGGAGCAACAACCTGAGCCGGGAACAGTGGATGGACTACCTGATATCCTATATCTACACAGAGGAGGAGCGAAAATACCGAGAGCTCAGCTGTCTCACGCTCGCTCTGCTCTCTCGGCAGGAAGTCCTCGCCATCACCGCCAGCGCGCGGAGGCAGTCCAAGGTCAAGATCAAGCTGAGGCGGCTTTGCGACCGCTCAGTGCTGGTCGGCCGCCACATAGATACCGGAGATTACAATCCACATGCCCAACCGCTTCGGCAACGGGTCAACTCCCTGTTTGAGCCCAACATACGAACCGACCTGGAAGGTCTTTTAGTCAACTATGTTCCTAAAGATGGCTTCCCTTCCGTAAACGAGTTCTACGCCATGTTCCATAGCTCTTGGAATACCCTTGTAGGATATGTCATCGCTCTCCTTCGCCACTATGATTCGGCGAAGGCTTCCCCTCGACCAGAGACAGAGCAACATCATCCACGAGCCTTGAGAACAGCCATGGCGGAAATGCGACGGCTCATCGCTGCCGTTCACCGCTCGGGAATAGGCGATGCTCGAGCTAACATCATCGAGCCCAATCTGGGGTATGCCCTCAGGAAGCTAGAGATGAGCCTTCAGCGGGGAATAGGGTGTGGACACGGGTTGGTGGCCATTCTAGAGCTGGAAAAATAACGGGTACACTAAAATTACTCCATTATTTCCCCACTGATGCCATCTAAGGCTGTTCGGAAGCCACTGCCTTACCACGACTTGGGGCCACGGTCTATTCAGCCTCGAAGTGCCAATTACTATTCACGTTCTCTTGTGCTATCTCAACTCGCCCAGTACAGGGTCACTTAGGCCGATACCGGTGGTCGGCGGTCGGCCCACGGTCTTGCTGCCTCAAGCTGTGCCGCAAGGCGGAAGAGAGTTGCCTCGTCGCCGAAGCGCCCGATGAAGTGGGTGCCCACTGGCAGGCCGTCGGCGTTCCAGAAGAGCGGTACTGACATGGCGGGTTGCCCGGTGACGTTGCAGATCGGAGTGAAGGGCACAAAAGGCGCCGCACGGAACAGCCCCCGCAGAGGGTCGTCCGGCGGAGAGTCGAAGCTGCCAAGGGGCACAGGCGGCTCGCCGAGGGTGGGGGTGAGCCACACATCGTAATCGACTAAGAGTTGGGCGATATCACGGGACACCCTCTGGAGCGCGGTAATGGCGAGCAGATAGGCCGATGCGCTGTGCTGGCGACCCATCTCATATAGGGCCCAGGTGAGCGGTTCGAAGTGGTCTTGGGTGAGGGCCCGGCCAGTTTGAAGGGCCATGCCCTCCATGCTCCAGGCACATCCTGCTGACCAAATGGTAATGAACGCCTGGTTCATCAAGTCACCATCCACTGCCGGGTCCGTCTCCACCACCTCATGCCCCAGATCAGCGCACAGTGCTGCGGCTTCGCGCACTGCACTGACGCAGTCGGCGTGCACTGGAACATCAGTGACCGCCTTGGTAGTAAAGGCGATGCGCAGGCGCCCCGGGTCGGCAACTACCTCGTGGGAGAAGGGACGCACCGGCGGTGGTGCCCAGTACGGGTCACCCACATCGGGGCCGCAAGTGGCATCGAGCAGGGCAGCGCTGTCCCGTACCGAGCGAGTAATAGCATGCTCAACCACGAGCCCATTGTAGATATCGCCGTAATCAGGACCGAGGGGGTTGCGAGCTCGAGTGGGCTTTAGGCCAAAGACCCCACAGCACGAGGACGGAATCCGGATAGAGCCACCGCCGTCGTTACCATGCGCCATTGGAACCATGCCAGCGGCCACAGCGGCAGCCGAGCCTCCGCTGGAACCCCCTGTGGTCCGGGCTATGTCCCAGGGATTACGGCAGGGTCCGAACAGACGAGGCTCAGTGGTCGGGATGAGGCCCAACTCTGGTAAATTAGTTTTCCCTAGGATGATCAGCCCAGTGCGCTTCAGCCGTGTCACCAATTCACTGTCGTAATCGGGCACAAAGTCATGCAAAAAGGCAGACCCCGACGTCATTCGCACTCCAGTGTAAGATGCCAGCAGATCCTTGAGCAGAAAAGGCACACCAGCAAAAGGTCCCTCGGGCAGTTTGCTTTTGGCCGCTGCTCGTGCTTGGTCATACATCGGTGTGACCACCGCATTGAGGGTCGGGTTTAAACGCTCGATCCGCTCAATGGCCGCATCCACTAACTCGATAGCCTTGACCTTCCTCTGACGCACCAGCTCAGCCTGAGCAATGGCATCGAGAAAGGCAAATTCGTCGAATTTTGCCATGATCCTAAACCTCCTCTTAGTTAGCTTGACAGCCAGAGGACAAGCTCATGCTATTGCCACCACAGTGTAAAAGGGCCGGATGCGACCTGTCAACTGAAAAGGCTAGCCATGCTTTCTTTCTGGATGCAAGGTTACGCCAAACAAGTTTCGCCTCTTGTTTTTAAGGTCAAATACTGGGAACTTCTTGTAAGCGTCAAATTTCCTTACCGTGGGAAAAGGGCTGCAAGAGAAAGCCAAGTTAGAGGTATAATAGAGCAGGACACAATTGGCTAACATTGTCCCAGGTAATCACTAGGGCACCGAGCAGATGCTAAACTGCCTCGACTTGCTCAACAGACCCTCGCCTTCCTTTGACCGCTTCACTCAAATCTGTTGCAGCCAAAGGAAGGCGAGGGGTTCTCATTAACAACGCCTTGGGCTAGTGGCCCTGCCTAAGAGCGCCGTCGAATTATTAACCCGGTTGACAGCCCTATGAGTCCAACGATCCCTATCCCTATTGCAGCCCAGGTTCCCCCGCTCAAGCCACTTTCTTCGTCGGAAGTGCTAGGTGCTGGAGGTGGAGTAACCTCCGGAGCAGCAGGCGCTGCTCCCAGGATGGCAAAGGTGGTGAAGTGGGCAGCCGAGAAGGTAACCGTGTTAGCAACCGCATCCACCTCGCCGGTCACAAACACCCACCCCCCAGCAGCCTCATCGTAGTATGCAATGACCAGATTTGCCGCGTCCACACCTTCGGGCAACGCGCTCGGGTCATACTCTATAGTTATCTCAATCGAAGGATTACAGGTAGTGCCGTCAGGCCCAAAGTCAAAGGCCGCAATTACATGGTAGCCATCACCCGCATCCGGTGGGTCTACTACAGTTTCTACTGTAAGCGCCGCCAGAGGATTGCCATCGGGACCCAGCATCTGTGTCCCCCCAGCGATGGTTATGGTGACCGTTCCATCAGGCGAGGTGGCAGTAACGCCCTCTAGCAGCACCCCATCCTCGTCGGTCTCAACTGAGGTGGTATCGCCCCACAGATCCACCTCCAGCTCTAAGGGGGATGGGCCTGGCGGTGGCGGAGCTCCGCCTCCACCCCCTCCGCCAAGAGCAAAGATAGTGTAGGCAGCGCTGGTCCCTGTCTTGGTGTTGGGGTCGGTGGCAGTGATGGTCACCCCTGCGCCAGCGGCGGTATCCCTGGCTTGGATATCGAAAGTGCCAGCTGCAAGCGTCTTGCTATCATCCCCTACCTCACCGAATGTGCCATTTCCATCGCCATCGAAGGCCATGGTACCTGAACTGGAGGTCATTGTCACCTGGGTCGCAGAGTCAGTATTAACCAGATTGTCATATTGGTCATAGGCGGTGACGGTGACCGTGAAGGCAGCGCCCACTGCATGCATATAGGAAGCAGAGGTCACCGTATAGTGGTCAATAGCCCCGAGAGCGAATATAACATCCTGCGTTGAGCTCACATCGAAGCCAGTGCCCGCGCTGTCGGTCAGAGTGAGATTAACCGTCTCAGGCACCTGATCCGAGATGTCTTTGGTGCCCACGCCATTGGCAATGTCCACCAGCCCATCGCCGGTGGCTGAGCCGTCGGCGTTGAGGGTGACGTCCTTATCCTTATCGACGCCGGTGGTGACTACGTTGCCATACTGGTCATGCAGTTGCACCGTCACGGTGATGGCAGCGTCAACAGTGCCATCCGTGGGATCGATGATGACGAACTTGGTCGCAGCCCCGTGAGCGAATATCACATCCTGGTTCGAGGTCACATCGAAGCCGGTGCCCGCGCTGTCGGTCAAGGTGAGGTTCACCGTCTCCGCTACCTGGTCTGAGATATCCTTGGTCCCCACGCCGTTGACGATGTCCACCAGCCCATCGCCGGTGGCCGAGCCGTCGGCGTTGAGGGTGACATCCTTATCCTTATCGACGCCGGTGGTGACGACATTGCCATACTGGTCCTGCAGTTGCACCGTCACGGTGATGGCAGCGTCAACAGTGCCATCCGTGGGATCGATGATGACAAACTTGGTCGCAGCCCCGTGAGCGAATATCACATCCTGCGTTGAGCTCACATCAAACCCGGTAGTCTGGCTGTCCGCCAGAGTGAGATTCACCGTCTCAGGCACCTGATCCGAGATGTCTTTAGTGCCCACGCCGTTGACGATGTCCACCAGCCCGTCGCCGGTGGCCGAGCCGTCGGCGTTGAGGGTGACGTCCTTATCCTTATCGACGCCGGTGGTGACTACGTTGCCATACTGGTCCTGCAGTTGCACCGTCACGGTGATGGCAGCGTCAACGGTACCATCCGTGGGATCGATGATGACGAACTTGGTCGCAGCCCCGTGAGCGAATATCACATTGTTAATCGTACCTGAGTCGCCAACAGAAGTACTCACTGAAAAACTGCCTGATGTAGTCACAGTAGTTGGATGTCTAATTTCGTCTCCCCCGGCACCGGGTGAGGTTGCGATGGTTACATCACCAAGGCCGGTGCCAGACAACGAGGCTGCGGCAACAGTAAGTGTAATTGTCCTGGCAACCGCGTCAAAATCAATTGCTGATGGGGCAGTTGCCGCACCACCTACCTGCGCTATCGTAAAATCTCCGGCCACGATGTTTGCCAATGCTGTACCGGCTGGGAATGTCAGAGTAATGGTACTACCTGCTGTGATTGCTGTGGATGGGGTAAAGGTACAAACCGGCGTGGTATCAGGAACATAAGTCCCGACGACGGAACCCGATGGCGTATACGTTATAGCACCGCCAATATCAGCGGCTGCCACCGGCATCGCCAGCGCTAAGATGAGCACAACCGCTATAAAGACTGCGCTCGCTAATGTCATTACTTTTGTTTTCATGTTTCTCCTTCCATTGCGCATAAAGCAAGACTAAAATGGCAGTCCATTATATCACTATTTTATACTATTGTCAATTATTTTATATAGTTTTAACTAGTTTTATCCTAAAGGGGGAATTTAGTAAGAGGGACTGGGCAAGAAAATAGGGGCTACCATTCGGGAGCCCCCTTCAATCATCTATGAGGCAAAAGTGTCTAACATCCCCGACAACTTACGGGCAGTCTATTCGAGGACTCTGGGGGGAAACACATACTGCGTTGTTGTTTTTAGTTTCTTTCTTAGTAGAGCTAACTGTGGTTTGTATATCGTAATTCTGTTTTGCTTGCACTCGATAGGCATAGCAAGGACCTTTGAAATTACTTCCTCTGTTATCTCTCCGACACATATTACTGCTGCCCCGGCCTGGTTTTGTCCCAGCTCTACGAGTATGGGGAGCGGTAAGGCCTCTCGCTTATCGGCATCTATCAGGCTTGCCAGATACTCCAGTTCCCTTCTCTTGAAGAGTTGAGTGCTACCATCGTTGCACACCACATGGGGGTATTCCTCGCGCAGTAATTCGGCCAGCGTTTTTTGATTGCGCGGTAAATGAGCATTTAATACCCTGAGTTCATCCCGCAAGTATTCCTGAAGCATTTTGTCATA
>Ga0180438_10005191_pt1 | contig 18270 bp, 29 predicted proteins | sample SS_ome_12_FD_132455 | JGI IMG/M metagenome (GOLD analysis project Ga0180438, IMG submission 132455) | Hypersaline lake sediment archaeal communities from the Salton Sea, California, USA - SS_3_D_2 metaG | ecosystem: Environmental > Aquatic > Non-marine Saline and Alkaline > Hypersaline >...
CGATCAGGCAGCCGAATTCCTCTATTTCCAGAATCCGTCGTACATCGTTCAATGGGTGGCGGATAAGGAGGAGTTCAATCCGGGGGAAAACATCGTCTTCGAGTTCGAAACCAACATCCCTACTGATGGTTTTGCCGTTACAATAATCCGTTTGGACAGGGACGTCCCCGAATTTGAAGAAGTCCCTACTACGGCTCTTGAGGTTCTTAGTAGCACGAAAATGAAGGCAACGGTGCAGGTACCCCCTGATTACGGACATCCGGAGTTTAGACTCCGGTTCGACTTCCTGGCCGAACGCCAAGACATCTGCATTTTCATTGAAAAATTCGATCAGACGCGACGCACGACTGGGAAATTCCCAGCTTACCGCATCCGTCCGTGTCCTCCACCCAACTAGCATGCTTACAGAAGAAGATAAAGACATCTTGCGCAGGCATTATCTGCTTGAACAGAAGATGGTAGATATAGCCCGCGATTATGATGTCGCTCAGGCAGCTATTTCTTTTCGTTTGAAGCGTGCTGTCGCTAGACTGAAAGATAGTTTGAAGGACCCAGAGGTTATGAAGGTCCTTCTAGAACATCTGTTAGGAAAATAACACCCCGTAAGTCCGCGATTACGGGGCCACGGGTTCTGGGTGGGCAAAAGAGGCAGCTGGGGTTTTAATTGTTTCTCCCTGGCTCGCCATGCTGAATCACCAAGGCCACACCTCGTTATGCGCGGGTTTCTGTCCCCGTGTTTTTTACTTGGTAGAGCCCGGAACCCAATCATTCTATAAAAGGGGTAGTGATGACTGACGGCGAGAAAATGGTTTGGGCAGCGACTTTTTCCCTGTGGCTCAAAAAGAACTTTTCCTTTGAAGTAACTCCTAAGGGCATCTATGCGAGCGGGAAAGAGAAAGAACTTGAAAAGTGGCGTAAGGGACAAGTAAATTCCGCTATAGAACATGCCCGCTCCGCAGTGGACGATATGCGCAGAGCACTCCCAGGTATTATCGAGGGTTGGGATTGTGACGGTGAGGAGCATAAAGTAACCAAAATGCTCAAGGAAATGCTTGGCAAATAGAGGGAATCATGAAAATAACCGATATTCTAAGGGGTGGTATCGAGGTTCATTTGAACGACGGGTACCTCCTCCTTTTGTTTCCTGCTTTATACGACGACGAAGATGACAGTGATGACGAGGACTCGTCTGATGATGACGAGGATGAGTATTCCTCTGAGCCGCCCACGATAGATGGCAGCGAACCTTATGGACCGCTCATAGGGGGTATGGACGAAGACCCGCCCGAAGATACGCCAAGTTTAGGAGAGGATGACGGATCAGAAGACCGCAAGCACTACAATAGGGCGCGTAAGGATACGCGCTGCAAATACATTGGTTCCTTTAACGGGGATGAGGCTGCTGTAATGATTAGCCAAGTCAGCAAACCCCTTACGGTGACCAGAGTAGGTAAGATGCTTGGCAGCCACACCGCTACTATCAAGAATTGGGTAAAGGCGAAGACTCTTCCTCTGGTTGCGGGAGGAAAGCGCAATAGCAAGGGCGGTCCGGTGGCTGCTTCTGAAGTAAGGCCCTTCGACGTGTGGAGCCTCCTAGTCTTTGGTAAGGTTGTCTCCTTCGTAGAGAGTGATTTGAAGGACGCACTAGAAATCCTTATGTCAGGCATAGCTTCTGACCTTGACAATAAATTTCATAACGCGGTAGGAGCCAAAATAGAGATGCTCGAAAGTGGGCACAATAAATTAAGAGAACTCACTGGCTTTGCTGACCCCAAGATTATCAGCACTATAAACGTCTTTCGTAGTCGCTACGAAAGAGCCAAGGGTGAAGAGGAATGAAACCCCCAACAGCAGAGTCCCTTAAAGAGATCGTTGACGGGGATTGGAAGCAAGACGATCAGATAGAGCATGAATGGAGGTGTACCATTAATGATGCTCATTGGTTTGTTTACCCGTGGGCCAAGCTTTGGCGAGTAGGCGTAACCCATCCTGTAAAGAATCCCCCTGGCCATTCAATTGAATGCCATTTGGACAATTGGCAAGAAGCTTTGCTAAGGGTCAGTTTTGCTTGGAGGATTTTAAAGGGTAACGATGCATAAGAAATACGTGTTCATTTGTGGTTCTGCCGTATTGTCCTTTATGGAGAAGGAAATAACCACAGATAGCGATGGACCAACTCCTCTCGGGTCAATTCCGGTTTACCAGGATGAACAATTGTGCAAGCCAAATGAGTGCGGTTTGATGCCCGAAGAGGACTACCAATTTCTATTGCTCGTTAGAGATTATAAGGAGAAACATGATGACGGACGACATGATCTATAATCAGCAAGAGATAAACCAAGCTGAATTTGACAAAATGAATGAGTGGTTGCAGAGTTATTCCAAGAGCCCTTTTTGGACGCTCATAACCACTGCATTCAAGGGAGATAACCCCTTCAAGATCATCCCCAACACCATGGATGCCTATCAGTCCGTCAAAAGGTTCTTGGAGAAGCTGCTGGATATCGAGCAGACAGTCAAGGATTTGCGGAAAAGTTTCGAGGACACCAGTATGAAACTCCTCGAAAAATCCAAGCAGGTCGTGCAATTAGAAACCATGGCCAAAGAATTCGACGCCGTGATGCTTGAGGCCCTGAGGCCCCTGCTTACGGACCTTAATGGTTCTTCGGGAGCGCTTGCTTATTGTCGCCGACCAGACGATCTCGTAAAGGACATCACTTTGATAATCGAGGAAAAGGACAAGGCAATCGAAACTCTTGAAAAGTCAACATCAAGAATTGTTGCCTTGAAAGAGAAGGCCGAAGACAACCATCAGAGGGCGCACGAAGCAAATATTGGCATGCAGCAGCAGGTTGAAAAGATGACCACTCTGGTAGAGAGGGCCAATGCTGAAGTCAGAGAGTCGGACGCCAAACTCATAGAGTTGCAAGGGAAGCTGTCCGACGTCACTGTAAAATTCGAGGAAAAAGACAGCGAGAACGGTGATCTTCTTGTTAGACTCGCTGATGCCAGTTCTCAACTCACAGAAATAATTGAAATAATCGGCGGTCTTAAGCAGCTTCCTGATAGAAGTGAGCCGGAAACAATTTGCGCTAGCGTGGCTTCTTTCGTTAATGGTCTGAAAACCGAGATCAAGACAAAGGACGAATTAATTGAACTGTCCAAAAAGGAAGCCAAAGGGCGAGAAAAGAGGATAAAGGTACTTGAGGCCGGAATCCTTGAGTTGAAAAAACTAAGCGAGACCCCACCTTTGAATGAGACAGAGGAATTTAGGAAGGACGGGCAAGAAGAGACCGATATGGGGTCGATACAATCGACAGGGCCAACAGTGATCGAGGACAACGGTTCAGAAAAAGAGGCTGAAGTTGACGGGCCCTATGGCCCAGATGATCTGAAGGTATGCAGTCCATACGTTGCGTCGCAAACGTTTTCGCTAGTCGAAAAAGATGATGATGGAGAGACCCCCATTACCGATACCGAAAAGACCGGAAATGATGGGTCAAACCATGATACACAATTCAGAGTCATCGAAGAGCAAGAAGAAAGTAAAGACCCCGGATCACAAGAGTCTGGGGATTCAGACAATAATTGATAAGATCAACCTGATAATTGATTCAGTAAGGGGAGACACGGATTTCCAGGATAGGATTTGTTCTGACGATCCAATAAACTGGACCATGGTGCATTGTAGCTCCCTCATCGTCGGGCTTGAGCATTACCAGAACCCGGCAATGAAACCAGACCAAGCCATGGTTGCTGTCATCTCTGAGGCAGGGCACGGTTGCTCTTTTTTCGGTTGGCTCCAGGAAAGAATGCTTGAAAGGCACGGGATACATCTAACCCTCGTGAGATCAGAGTAATGGTAAAGTCACCAGTCCACGGCAAAAGATACTGGACGATTGCCTGCAGTGTGGAAGCTATGGGCACCGGCTCAGAGCACGAGTTAAGAGAGCCCTGGCAGGGTGAGTTACGAATCAGCCACGCCCCAAGCGCCACTGATACAGAAAACGTTCTGTATCTTTACAGAGACATTAAGGTAAATAACCCACTCTTTCATGCCCAGGTTTACGAAAAGGATATCTATGAGACCGAGCGTGAAGCTTGGGAGGCATTCCTGGAGAGAATCCAACAGATACGAGAAAATCTCAAAATTGAACTTCTCGAACTCGATGATTTGGAGAGGCAAGCGAAAGAGAAGATAAAGTAATGGACCCAGCAATGCCCATTGGACCAGGTTCTCAGGGGGAATGTCCGGTCGGCCATCCAGGACCAACTGGGCCAACAGGCGATCCCGGTCCTGAGCAGACCGAGCAGGAGAAAGCCGCTTACATCATGGGGGCGGTGGATTCCATCCTGGCTATGGCACGCGGCGAGATACAGAAATTCAAAAATGACGCTATCAATTGGGGTGATCTCCGTTGCGTGTCCGTTTTATTTGGTAGGGAGTACGATGGGCCAAAAGCCAAGCACGTGGATCAGGTAATCAAGGTCCACATTGAGGAGTGCTCACCCTATGCCAATCAGTTACAAGAGTATGTACGCGAAAAGATGAAATCCCTGCACAACATCGAGGTAGAAGTTAATATGGAGTGGTAGGATGCCCTATATCAAGCAAGAATTAAGGGACAAAATCGACAGAGAAATAAACGTTTTGGTGGCCAAGATAAAAGAGGCGTCTGGTCTTGATGGCAAAAAGATGATCGGGATGCTGAATTACACCATAATGCGTTTATTGATGGGATCATTCGTTGATGGGAAGGTATCTTACGAGAAGATAAATAGAATTAACGGATTAATGTCAGACATTCAGCAGGAATTTTACCGTCGTGTTGCTGCCCCGTACGAAGACAAAAAGATCGAGGAAAATGGGGATTTACCGTCATTGCGGCTATTTACAGAAAGCTTGAACGTTTGACCAATTGTTCAAGTAGCCCCCTTTAGTCAAATACCATCAAAGATATTCTAGTTCCGCAATTGGTGAGAGTCACCGCTTGGAGACGTACTGTGAAGTCCGGAAGCACCTGTCTTTGGCAGCAGATCAAAAAGGTCCAAGAGACCTTGGTTTTAGCTAGCAAGCGGGTGGTAGGAGGGACTAGGGACGTCATCGAGACGACTTGTTCTTTACTTATTTGGGCCCAAAGGGCTTACCAAGATAGAATCATCCCTAAGGGAGATAGGGCCAGTAAACACAGTCCAGATTTCCATCACAAGACGAGTGGGGAAATACAGGATCTGTGGTACTGGGACGAAGAATCCGGGGTGGTCGATGTTAGCCAAATTGAAACCCAAGAGATAGACCTGACGGAACTAGATTATGGAAAAGTATGCGAATCTCGACCGGCAAGCAGTAATCAAAAAGTGCAGGAAGAGCGATAAGGAAGGTGGCAAGCCCTGGTGTCTTTATACCAGCGACGGTACTCGTTTGCTTGGGCGTCATAAGACTAAAGAGGACGCGCAACGTCAAGAATCAGCAATTCACGCCAATAGCTCCGAGAAATACGCAAGCCTCGACCGGCAGGCATTGTTAGACGCTTCTTTCTTCAAATGGCTTTGGGGTAAATTGAAGAGGGGAGGCGGTAAGGCTGTGATTGACGAGGCGGAGGAGCAGGGGCAATTAACACCAGAACAAGCTGCTGATTTGAAAGACATGGAGCCCTCTTCCAAGCCTGATCCCAATGATGAAAAGGGGGTTAAGGCTTGGCTGAAGCGTGTGGGTTCCATGGTGATGGATAAGCTAAATGCGCGGTATGGTCCGAAGGAGGGGAAGAAGATCATGGCCATCTTCTTAGCCGCCTATGCTGCCCCATTTCCAGGAGCCAATCCCACTCTTCCAGGCATGTACATCCTGTGGCTGGAACTTAAGCGTTTGTTTGGTAAACGCGCTTCTGTAGCTTTGCCGTTAGCAATCCACGCGGGGGTAAGTTATTAATGGAACGCTACGCAGGCATTCCCCGAGATAAGATAGCGGCTTTCTTAGCGCCTGCTGGAACTGAAGTGGCGGTGTTTGTTAATCTTGAAGAGCGCAGATTTGCGACGGAGGTGGTTTTCGGGTTCGAGGTGGGGGGACAGGAGTTTACCGGATTTATTTCACCAATAGAGCAAGAGCGTCCTGCTGTTTATGCCGAGATAGAATTCAAAAGAAGAAATGCAAGAATGGGGAGGCATGATATTGTTGGCGATATGGGTCACGCCGCTATTCAGGTATTCTCCGCTGTGGTCACTGCCGTAGTTGAGGGGTTGGAATTACTGAAGGGTACTAAATTCTATCCGGACTTTATTTTCTTTACAAGCAACGAAAATAAAAGAAGCAGGCTTTATGAGAAGTTTGCCCGTTTCTTTCCTAAGTATTCACCTGAATGGGAGCATACTACTAGTTCTGACGAGATCGAACCAGTCTCAGATCTCACACCGTATCGTTCGTTTGTGTTCAAGAGGGTGAAATGAGACAGAAATGAAAATTAGAGTAGACCCAAAACTAATGCAGGATGTAGCCAATCTCGCTTCCGACGAGGAATGGGAGGAGATGGGTGAGGAACTTTTTGGCGAGCCCGCAGCTACCCAATTGCCTAAGGCAGCCAATGTCGATCCCAAACGCCGCAACACCAAAGATAAATAACGCTGATGGAACGCTACGCAGGTATAGCCAAAGAAGCTATTATCAAGGGCACTCCCCCCCATGAATATTGGGATAAGTCTGGGATGACTAGGGGGGTCATGACGTTTCGTTCTATAGCTGACGTTATAGATAAGGAGCTTCGTTCGCGTGTAGGGGAAGTGAGCGGACCAAAAATTGAAATTAATGATGACGGTGAATATCCAGTGCAGGCCATTTGGTCTGCGACGACAACCTACACCCGCCAACGAAATCCTGAAACCTTTAGGGATCTTCGGGTAAAGGTAAGACGTCTCGGGTTACAATTACCGGAGAGTGCTTCTGTAAACACAAACGTAAGGTTGCTCTATAATGTAAAGGATCATGGGTTTGAGTTTAGGGCTAAGGCAGGCGAAATAAAAACAACACCCCTGGGGACCGATGTGAGAATCGAGGAGGAGATGGGTGAGGAACTTTATGTAGATGTGCATTACTTTTGTGAATACATAGAAATGGCTATAGAGCGTGAGGGCAGGGGGGTATTAAAGGAGGACGACAGAGATTGGGAAGACAATATATTCATCACTAAGTACAAGGTACCTGACGATTACCAAATAGCCATCCCAAAAGATGCCTACGACAGGTTGCAACTTATCGAAGAAACAGACTTCGACAAGCTAATCCCCACCACCGATTGATGGAACACTACGCCAATATACCACGTTCTGTTATAGCCACTGGGGGTACTTCCCTTTTGCAGTATCATGGTACAGATGAGTCACGGGCAAAACGCATTTTACAATCAGGCTTTGACCCTTCTGCGTCTCAGAGAACCCATAACTTTCCCGACCCAGTGGTATTCACTGCTGACAGCCCCGAAGTTGCTAAATTATACGGGCCGGTAGTGATTGAGGTGACAGTAGATAAAAAGGCCAAGATAAAGAAGGTGGGTATGCTGGAGTTGTTTGTGAGAGGGAAAAAACTTGAAGAGTCGCTAATTCAGAGAATTAAAGAGTGGCGGGGGCAGGGACTACAGATGGTGAGGGTGCCCGACCAGCAATCCGGGGTTGGAAACATAGTACTTGATGAGTCAATATTACTTTCCCCACGGGTTTACAAAGGGAATTGATGGAACACTACGCCAATATCCCACGTTTCATCATGGCCGCTCTCAGGGAGACCCCTGAGATTCTTAAGTATATACGTGATCATTTCGGGGCAGGCAAGATGCTTGGTGCTGGTGGGTTTGGCGTGGTCTACATGCTCCCCCACTATAAGGGGAAGAATACGACATTCCACGGGCAGCCAGGGGTCCTGAAGATTACGACGATGTTTTCTGAGTTGGAGTCTGCCCAAAAGATGCTCAAGCTGCAAAAGGGCGACCAGCCAGCAGAGTGGCACCTGCCCGTCATCTATGAAGCCGGTGATCTTCCGTTCCACGCCGACAACCCAGAATTAGATGAATCCATGGGGATTGAAGAAGATGACCCGATATGGGAAGGCGACGATAGGTGGCAAGTAGATTACGTTATTCGTGAGTATCTTGAGCCGTGGGAAGACAAATGGGGTTGGGAAGAGGGCGATGCATTAACCAAGATTGTGTATGATAAGACGGGCATTCGTCTGGACGATGTTCACCGTAAGGAAAACATTGGTTTTCGCCCGTATGGTCTGATCCCCAGCGATCTTGGTGAAGAGGAAGAGGCGATGCCTTGGGCCTCTACAGGTAAAATACCAGTCGCCCTCGATTTTGTTGATGAGGACCTTAGGTAGTCCCAATGGAACGCTACGCAGGTTTTACTATCCGGGAGATTTTCGCGTCTGTGGAAAGCAGATGGCGGGCTCTGCAACCGGCGTTGATGTCCCTATTCAAGCAGGTGGTCGACCCCCGGAATTTAATACTGTTGAAGGATTTGGTGCATGTGTGGGGGCCAGTGGTAAAAGCTGCTCTAACCAAGATAGACGACACCGGTAAGTATTGGGGTTGGATAGTTAAGCAACAGAAGCAGGATCGGCACTTCAAGGTTTTCAGTCTCCGGGTGGTACTCGGAGCATTAGCCAAAGATTCCCTCAAGAAAATGGGAGCGAAGGCCTTTGCGGAGAAATACGTCCTTGGGGAGGATTGGCAAAAGACCAGTGCCCTACTCAAGGACTATGATCGGCTGAAGAGCAAAGTGCCCATCGATGAACGGGACATCAGCAAGAAGAGCTACGGCGAAGTAGCCCAGATGCTATCACCCTTCCGTGGTGGTGCGGGTGTTGATCCTGGTGAGCGGGATATTGAGGGGGTGCGCCATTTATTCAACTCCTACAACATCTCGGTTACGTTGATTTCCACTTATGAGGCAATGAAGGAGATGGGCCGGAACACTGGATGGTGCGTAACTTCGAAGGATCAATTTGAAGATTACAGTCCGCCCTTTTATTATGTGGAGGAGACCCGAGCCGGTGAATTAATAGGGCTTCTCCACCTACCGTCTGCGTCATTCATGGACGAGTATGACGATCCAGTTTGGGAATACTTTTTCCAAATTTGTACCAATCCAGAAGCAGTTCTTAAGAAGATAATTGAATATGAGGACGACCTGCGTCCGGGTTGGCGCGAAAATCTTGATTTGACTCAATGGGAAGAGATGATTGAGGAAACCGGTGATTTAACATATAGTATATATGATATTTTTGAGTATATCATGCGGGGGGCTCTGAAAAAACTTTTTGAGCAGGGCGAGTGGGAAGATGCCTTCAAGTTGTTCGGGGAGTTGTTGGCAGGTGATGATTACTCTTTAGACGTTCTGGACTCTTTTTTGGTTTCTGCCAGAGATTACATGAAAGAGGGCCTATCCAATAGCATCCCCTCTTCCTGGCCGGATTCTTCCGCGTGGGCCTATCACATTAACAAACCAGCATGGGGGAATTCCACCGATGGCCGGGGTATTTACGAGAAATTCGTTTTTGCTTTTTATCTCGGCATGGTCAGGGCGGTAGACAGTGGTAGGGTAAAGGCCAAGGATGCCATAGAGTACCTTCCCACTGTGAACCTGAGAGATTCATTCAGCGATTTTGGTTTGGATACCAAACAAATAGATAAGTGGAACGGTGACATTGCCCAGGGTGTCCTTGAGCAAGAGGGATATGATCAGTACGAAATGTACCTCCAGGGTATGAGGGAGGGGAATAAATAATGGAAAAGTATGCTGGGTATACTCGGGAGGCAATCGCGGTAGGGACTGATATGTCCTGGGCCTTCGAGGAAGAGGGTGGCGAAAGTGGTGATCTTGGTAAATATTATAGCAGGGGGTATGACGAAATCCCGGACGAGGACGAGCGGGATGATTATTTCGGGAAGAATGTAGTTTGGTACGCTGCCTCTGGGAAGAACCTGTGCCGTATTAAACCAGAGTACGTTGTGGCCACCGAGGGAAATATCTTCGATTATTCGAAGATGCGGGCTTTTGCCAAGTTGATGCGGGGTGAGGACAGGCCCGTACTCCCTGCGCCCTTAGGCGATGTCCGCTATGTAACTTTAATGGACGTGGAGGAAACCAATCGAAGTCCGGAGGACTATGCTTTAGAGGAGCCGTGGACCACCGGAGAGGATGACGTAGACGAGTATCTCAAGGATAAGGAAGAGTGGCTGAATGATAATTGGGAGTATTATCTGGACGAGGTTGGTCTTGAGATGCCAGAGGGGTTGGACTGGCGCGACGATGCCTACGATGAGTTTGAAGAGAAGGCACAAAAGGTTATCAGAGAATATATGGACAATTGGGCCAAGGAGTTAGAAAAGGAGGGGTCGGGTGACCTAGGGCAGGTGTATGTTTCGCTGAGAGATGGAAACCATCGTGCCTTCGCGGCCAAGGAGGTTGGGGAGCGATTTATTTGGGTTTTGCCCACAGACTACTCGACTCCAGAGGCGGTAGCAGAGGTAGAGGACTAAAACGAGAACAATGGAAAAGTACGCAGGAAAGACCAGAGAGCAGATTGCCGGGTCGCTAATCCACCACCCGGAGTCAAAGAGCCCAACATCTTGGGTGATGAGTAAGAATCCTGTATCTTTCCTTAAGGCGTATTTCAAATTTCGTGAGGCCGTCAACGACACTTTCCGCCCTACCGAGTACATAGCCTATAGTTTGAATGGCCAGGTGGATGGCGGATTCGCTGTTTTTTGGCAAATTATTAAGGCCATCGAAGACCAAATGGAGGAAGAGGGGATTATCTGGCCGAATAAACCCGAATATGCTGAGGCTTTTGCCAAGAAGATGGACCATACTTTTGCCAAGGCTCGTGCAAAGCGTCAGAAGAGAATGAGGCAGCACGAGGAGCAGGTGGGGCCCTGGGTAGAGCCAAACCTACAGGCCGAGTCTATCGCAGATATCGAGGAACAAGATGCCCCTTGATGTACAGGAAACATCTTTGTGCCAGACGATTTACCCGGGGACCGCACCTCCGGGTATCGCCATATTAAACCTCAATGTAGCGTATTTACGCCGGGGTTTTCCTGTACAGCAGATGACCACCCTACATTTAACAGTACCTTTCGCCACGGGAGTCCCAACGACTTTCCCCGAGTTGTTCGGCAGGCCGACAGACCTTTTCCGGGGTCTGCCCCAAGGCGCGACCTTCGATGCCTTCTCTGGCGTCACTACCCCCTGTACACTCTAATGGAACGATACGCTGGAATTTCTGTTCTTGAGATCCAAAAGGTTGCCGGTCGGTGGGGCCCACAGCACGGCCAACAAGTATTCTATCGCCTGCAAGAATTAAACAGGTTATTTCCCAGTTCTGGGAAACAAGAGACTAACAACATTATTCGCAGGTTGGTAACCCAGTCCATTGATCGTACCCGTTCTAAAATCCGGGATATCCTGCAGAGGGAGACGGGGTGGAACTGGCCCGAGGTGGAGATGGATGTTATCGCCCAGATTTTAGAGGATGAGGGGTTGTCGATAGATGATCCTGACATTTCCCGAGCCTTGGAAATCACGGGAGTGAAGGTTTAAGCGATATGGAACGCTATGCTGGAATCCCTAAGGCCAATCTTGGAGATGCCAAGAGGATTCTGGAATGGGTTAATAGTCAAGGTGATCCATTGCGGTTATATCGTGAAGTGGTTATCCCAAAAGGCCAGAAGCTTGATACTGAGAAGCTGGGATTGCATTGGACACCAGACCGAAATAAGGCTCATAGTCCTTTCGCCGCTACTGAGGGGCTGCACGGTGAACGTAAGGTACTGGAGATCGTAGTAGCGCGGGACCAAGTCGATGAGGCTGCTACTATTGCAGCCATGCGCCGATACCCGGACGAGTCAGAGGTGACTCTTAAGGACGGAGCGGTGGGTAAATTGGAAGGCATTGGTAAAGTAATTGTGAAGAGGCGATAATGGAACGCTACGCAGGTATACCAAAGGACAAATTAGCCGCTCGACCCATGGTGATCGAGGGCCCGTCCAATGAAGAGTATATCTCCATGCGTACCATGGTGGACCAGATGGAGAAGTGGTTGCGTCGCCGTCACGTGTATGCCAAACCACGACCGCAGATTTTCGATAATAAATATTTTGGTTACTTGGTCGATGTCCATGAATTGGGAATGCAGGTGGGTCTGTCCTGGGACCCGGAAGCAGAATACCAGCTTCGTCTGCACGGGCATTTCGACAATATCGAAGGAACGGAAGAGGAAGGTCTTTGGGGAGAACAATTTCCGAATGAGAGGCTACCAAGTTGGGACGCAGAGGCAGCTTTAGAGGAACTGTATTCCCTAGCAGAAGCAATCGGCGTTAACGACTTGGAGAGGGGCCACCGGATCAACCATAGCGAAGAATTAGAATCATACTTCGCTGAAGTTCTATACGACGTTGGCGCACCGAACACAGTACGCGTCATGGTCATTCCCAGCGAACTTTGGCGACACATTCCACAGGCGGTAAGGGACCACAGCCGCCATTGGATGATAGAAGGTAGTTAAATGGAAAAGTATGCCGGAATCCCCAAGGACAAAATTTCTTCGGTCATTGTGTTTCCGAAGTCCTGGCACGACACTGATGATGGCGCTGTCATTTGGGACAAGCTGATTAAGGCTATTAAGGACTACATGCGCCGTAAATGGCCCAATGCGACCTTGGCCGAAGAATCCCAGGGACCGACACTTCTTCCTGATCAGGAAGTGTCATCCATGTTAATGTATTGGGGATGGTTTTTTGAAGCAGAATTTAATATAAACATCCATACGTGGTATTCGGGGGATGACCATCTCCTCGGCATCAATTTTGAAACCATCCCGGTGGAAGAGGAACCGAACCCCCTTGAGCAGTTAGAAGAGGGGGAAGACAGGCCACAGGTACAGTATAACCCAGCAATTGACAGGGACATTGTCCGTTATTTAGAATCTCAGGGTTTTAGCGAATTGAAAGCGAATAGGGGGGATTTCAACCCTGAAGCTAGCCGCATAAGCGACATCATAGAAAACACAATCTACTATGATCTAAAAGGATATAAACTAGTCCTGCCGCCAAAAATTTATAATAAGGTGCGTAAGAGGCTGGACGATCCGAACAATGTTATTGAGGGAAGCTAGATCTAGATGGCTTATGATTACCTGGGAACCCTTACGGCAGCACAGTGGACTTCTCTGAAGTCCTTTATTTCCCTTGTAGTCGCAGAGGCTGATGCCCAGGTAGAGAACTTGCAGTGGTGGATAGAAAAGCAGGATGATTTTACTGCTAAGTTGATTAGGGCTGAGGCGGTCACCAGCGGTGTCTCTTCTTTTGGCTTCCCTGGCCAGCTTTACACTCCCGAGGATTTGGGGTCTGCTTCAGTTGGCCAGACCACGGAGTCAAAAGACAGCGAACTCCTTAATTATCTTTACGAAAACCGCCCCAATCGGGCGTCTTTCGCTTCCCCAGCGGATTGCTCCAGTGGCTCCTTTGCCGCAGGCGATTATCCTTGGTTAGACACACCCCAGGTTCCCCAACCCTCAAATCAGCGGGGCGCGGTGGATGATGCCCACACCTCGGTATATATTGCTTGGTTGAAGGACAAAGCCCGCCGCCATATCGAGTTCTTCCGTCAAGAACTCGAAGACAAGATCAAGCAGGGGCTCGACCACCGGGAGCAACTCCATATCCACATCTTCTTTCTGCAGCAGTTCTCGGACAAATCTCAGGAGATGATTCAAGCCGTAGACGACCAGTTCGGCTTTACTGATCCGGGTACAGATAGAGACGATCCTCAGGCCCAGCCGCTCGATATCGAGAAGGCGGACCGAACATTGTTGAAATCTGCCGTTGATGACTCGGTCCAGCAATTGTTCCGGAATCTTTGGGAGGCATACCCTCCTACCCGTTATTTCCCCCAATGGCCACTTCTTCCAGAAAAAGAACGTGGAGTCCAGGGGATGATTGATGATCAATAAACAGCGCAAATTCCCAGGAGATCGCTGGCCCGAAGCTGAAAGGGTTATTTTAAAAGAAGTAGATTCTCGTTCCTTTTGTATGTATGCTAGAGACTTTATTAAGGGTCGCTGGCCCGAGGCCGAAAAGGCTCTTTTAGAGAAGGCCAATCCTAGGAGTCTTAGTAGGTATGCCATATATAAGGGCGGTCGTTGGCCAGAGGCCGAATCGATCCTTTTAGAAAAGGAAGACCCTAAGGCTCTTTATGAGTATGCCCGTGATGTTTTTGAGGATCGTTGGCCAGAGGCCGAACCAATCATTTTGAAAAAGGCCGACCCTGAGATTCTTTATGAGTATGCTAGCGGTATTATCCGAGATCGTTGGCCAGAGGCCGAGCCAATCCTCTTAAGGGGGAGTGACCCCCTATATCTCACTTGGTATGCTAGCGAGGTTATTAAGGGCCGCTGGCCAGAGGCCGAACCAATCTTTTTAGAAAAGGAAGATCCCGAGGCTCTTTATTGGTATGCCTATATTGTTTTAGGTAAGCGCTGGCCAGAAGCAGAAAAGATTATTTTAGAAAAGGCAGATCCTAAAACTCTATATGATTATGCTAGCGAGGTTATTAAGGGCCGCTGGCCAGAGGCCGAACCGATCCTTTTTAAAAAGGCCAACCCCCAAATTTTAGATTGGTATGCCGCAGACGTGATCCAAGGGCCATGGCCAGAAGCCGGTATCGAATAGATAGGGAGGATTGAGCAGTGGCAGATATTACTAAATGCCACGGTGAAGGATGCGAGTCCCGTGAAGAGTGTCGGCGGTTTCGTGCAAATGCCGACACTCTTCATCAGTCGTGGGCAGTTTTTGAGCAGGGATTGGCTGGCGATAAGTGCGAGCACTTTATGGAGATAGAGCCTTGTCCTTCGACGTAAAGCTACGCCAGACTTGTGAGCACAAACTATTCCGGATTCCCCTGTTGTTTGATGTCTACACCAGGCGGGACGCCTACGTTCCTTATCCGGTCGGTAATTTCCGTACCTTCACCCTGATCGTCAATGACACCTGGGAGTTGCTCCCCGGGGACGAAGAGGGCGATGAATACACGTATGATCTAGTGCACAACGACCTGGCAGCATCCAGCCAGCAGATGAAGGTAAAATTTCGAAAGCCAGTTCGCAGTGATGGTGCTTTCTTCCAGGCAAATTTCATAGCTGTCCCTGAACTCTGTCCCCGGTGCATTGGGTATGAAGTAGAGAGTGATTATCGCAGTAATGGCCAGGGTGGGCCCAATATCTTAGTCAACGAGCAGAAGTTGGTACAGCAGGTGGAGAGGGCGGAGTTGGTCCAATCTTCCTCGATGATATTTCATCCCCGGCTGGGTACGAGATTGGAAGCGTCCATTGGGCGTAAATCAAAGGCAAATAGCCAGCAGTCCTCCTTCCTGGCGTCTGAGGTGCGGCGGGCCCTTGAGGAATATGTTCGCCTGCAAACTTCCCAGCGTAAGTATCAGACCTTGTCCTTGGGTGAGACTCTTGATTCCATCGAATCTGTGTCCGCTACCCGTGATCCAGATGATGCCACTGCATGGCGGATCACTGTCAGGCTACGTGCCCTGTCCGGTAACGCCACGGTCATAACCCGGACAGTAAATGAAGAGTAAAATATGGCTCTATCAAAACCAATCATAACGACTAATCAAGGTCAGTCCTACGCCACTAATCAGGCGTATGTTTATCTGGAGGGGCAGTGTGATCCTGCATCTACTGGGGTTGACGTAAACGGGTCGCCAGCTACGTATACGCCGGGGGAGCGTACGTGGACCGCTGGTCCGTTCCAGTTGGTAAATGGTGCCAACAGCTATGTAGTCTTTTCGACTGATGGGGTTATCAACTCTCCCACCACGTCTATCGTAGTTCAGCAGATTACGAACTCCCAGACTGTTCTGGTATTGAGCGCACCTACGGCTATTTTGGCCGAGCGGGGCAGGGACAGCATTAAGATTTCGTGGTCTGATCTCGTGTCCCAAGACGTTAGGGGCTACCAGGTTTATTACGCCAGGGAAGCCGGTGGTGGACTGACCGGCTTCATCCCCGCACACAATAATCTCATCTCCGACCCAGATGAGACAGTGGAGGAGGATACCCTCGTAAGTGAGGACATTACCTTCAACCCAAACGATGACACGGAGCGGACCACCACGACGGTTGAGACCGTGGGCGAGCGGGCTACCTATTCCCTCACTTTCTCTCAGCTTCCCGATGGCACGCCACTAGACGACCAGGATTATTACTTTGTTGTGTCTGCGGTTGCCTATAACTCCGTCAATCGGCAGTTTGTAGAGTCTGCCTACAGCGCGGAAGTCTCGGGTAAAGTAATATCGCTCGATCCTGTTATTTCCCGGTTCAACGCCCGCGATTTTGCTCAAATCTCGCAGGATATGGCGACAAAAATTAATTTGCGCCAACCCGACGTGGACGTTAAGCCGCTGTCGTTCGCCCGGGACGTTATTATTGACCCCGCATCGGACGAGTTTAATAGGCTGTGGGCTATCCTAACTTTCATTAATGCATCCCAATCTCTGCTAACCCTTATGGCGTTTGATGACCCCAACAACGACGGGGTATCAGATGCTTTTGAGGAGGGAACGGCCAAGACAGCATTCAGGGATGCTCTCCTTCTTGACGACGTTTCAACGCAGGCAATCATCGATCTTGCCTTCAGCGTAAAAGCCGTGGATTACACCTCCGAAGGGAGAGCCCTAGCGACCCAGGCTACCGGAAAGGTGACTTTCTATTATGAGGGGAGCAATCCTGGGGCATTCACCATTCCGCGAGGTACGGTAGTTAGCACCAGTGAGAATGAAGAACTGAATGTTGATGCAGTAGAGTTTGAAACCACTGAAGCAATTTCGATCACCACAACCCAATTGTCCGCCTACTACAACTCGGTCTTACGCAGGTATGAGTTCCCGGCAACCATCAAGTGTCGCACCAGAGGATCGGTGGGAAATGTGCCGCCAAACTCCGTTATCAACGTGTCGGGTGCGCCCCTTGGGTTCCGGGTGACCAACGAAGAGGCGACGGATTTTGGCGAGGACAGGGAATCCAACCACGATCTCGCAGTCCGGGCCCTTGTTGGTGTGGCAGGCGTGGACACAGGCACGGTTTTCGGTTACTATCGGACAGCAATTTCAACTCCTGGCGTGCTGAAGACCAAGGTGGTGGATGCCGGTCATCCCCTGATGTACCGTGATTGGGACGAGGTAAGGTCCAAGCATGTGGGCGGGGCGGTTGATGTCTACGTATTGGGATCATATTTCACTGCCGTGGAGTTTGAGTTCGCCTTCGAATATCCGACCTTGACGGACAGTTCGATGTCCGTCTATAATTTGTCTGCCCTGCAATTTACGGCAGATGATCCTGATGTTTCGGTTAATCAACCAGCCTTCGAGTTAATAAGCTTCCGTAACGTCACTAAGAACCTGGTGTTCGACGTAACCAACGTCACGATCACCAACGGAAGGCTTTTTGAGTTGGACCCGACCCAGGGTACCAATGCAGCCAACCGAGACGCTTCGGATATAACGGACATTTTCGTTGGTACTTTCCGCTACCGCAAGTCCAACACGGCAACCTTTGACCAGCAGCCAGCACTAAGCATTATCTCGATCACGGGGTCAATCTCTGGTGATCTGTCGGACAACTACAATCTCTACCGGGATGGGGATCCACTCCTGTATGGGATGTCCACTAAGGCCAATGATCGAATCGAGGTCTTTCCTGCTGGGGGCAAACCCTCATCCAATTTCGAGTCGATTGAGGACACGATTGTCCTGTATGGCCTGAATGAGGTATCCCTCTCGAAGAAGGGTGTCGTAGAAGGAACCATCGTTGTTACTAGCACGGACGGTTCAACCACCTATGTGGACAACATCGACTACGAGATCATCTCTGGTGGGCAATTTACCGCCCCCAAGATTAAGCGCCTTTCTTCGGTATCTCTAATTCCGGACGGTGGGACGGTAAAGGTGGCGTACGACGTGGGGGACAATATAACGATCCTCTATTTAACCGATTCCTTAATTCAGTCCGTGGACGACCGGATAAATGGGTCCGATACCCTCCAGCCAACCCGTCACGCAGCCGCAGATGTTCTGGTCAAGAGCATTCAGCAGACTTCGGTCGATATTCACGTCCGCATACAGAAGTCGGCAGGGATCAGCGATTCCGAGGTGAGGAACAACATAACGTCGAAGCTGACCAATCTATTTAATGGACTTGACCTGGGTGAATCC
>Ga0180438_10005193_pt1 | contig 18262 bp, 14 predicted proteins | sample SS_ome_12_FD_132455 | JGI IMG/M metagenome (GOLD analysis project Ga0180438, IMG submission 132455) | Hypersaline lake sediment archaeal communities from the Salton Sea, California, USA - SS_3_D_2 metaG | ecosystem: Environmental > Aquatic > Non-marine Saline and Alkaline > Hypersaline >...
AGGTTGCCGTGGTCGGTTATGGCCAGGGCGGGCAAACGCCATTCCTTCGCCTTGGCCACTATACTGTTTATCTTGCAGGCGCCGTCAAGAAGGCTGTAGTCAGTGTGAACATGCAGGTGGCAGAAATCAGCGTGCGCCATCTACCGCCCCTCACAACCCATCTGCGTAGGATCTATTGATCACCGGGGTCTGGGACCGAATCTGGTATCCTCAAGCCCTTAAGGGGAATATTGAGCGGATTCGCGCAGAATATCTCCTTGCACCTGGTACACAGCAGGAAGTCAAACTCCTTGTGCACCTCCTCCTCGATGAGCTCGGCTGGCAGGCCCTTTGTGGCTTCTTTGAGGTTCTGAACGACCTCCTGCAGGTCCACATTGAGATCGCCGGCGAGATCCGCGGTGTCGAAGTCCGCAAATATCGAGATACTAAGATGATAGGATACATCGCCCGAGTCGAGTATCCTCCCGCATTTCTGGCACTTCTTTCTCATTCTATTACCAATTTAACACCGCCCTTCTGGGCTGTCAAGTGCTTTTGAGTCACCTCGCGTCGCGACAGCTTACGGGGGGAAAAAGTGGTTGAAGCGTAAAGGGTTTCCTGTTATCTTCTTAGCCGCCAAACACAGGAGGCGTACTCGCATGGTCATGAAACAGCTCAGAAAGAGGATGAAGATCGTCATCTGGATCGCTGCTACTGCCTTCGTTGCCCTTATATTCCTCTCCTGGGGTATGGACATAACTCAGAGGTCTCCCGGAGGTATGCTTCAGCGGGGCGTCGTGGGACGGGTGAACGGCAAGCCCATAAAGATAGAGACATATAGAGAGATGCTTCAAAGAACGTTCATGTCCGTCCGCAATCAGAGCGGCGGAGAGGTGGATGGTCTTACGAGCACTCTTTTGGAAGACAGGGTTTTCGAACAGATTGTCCAGGAAGAACTCTTGTGGGAGGAGATTGCCCGGAGAGGTATCACGGCTTCCGACGCCGAAGTACTAGCGTTCGTCAAGTCCGTCCCGCCCGAGGAACTGAGGTCCGATACGAGTTTCATCACCGACGGTCAGTTCGATGTGGAGAAGTACAGGCGCGTCTTCCAGAATCCAGCCAATATCCCCTGGCTTGTCGAGTACGAAAGGTTCGTGAGGCAGGCTCTCCCCAAGCAGAAGCTGATGCTCACACTCTACTCGACCGCCAGACTTACTGACCTCGAGATTGCTGATGCTTTCACCGAAAGGCATGCCACGATCAAGATCGAGAACCTGCTTGTGTCGCCCGAAAGGGGAGGTGGCCGGGTCGAGGCGACCGAGGAAGAGATGCGGAGGTACTACGAGCAGCACGCAGAGGAATTCGAGCTTCCCATCACGGCCGAGCTCACCTACGTCCATTTTTCCACCGCCCCTTCGGCGTCCGATTCCGCTGCCGCGCTCCAGGAGATAAGCCAAGTCTACGAAGAACTGAAGGCCGGCGCGGATTTCGCGAAACTTGCCGGACAGGTCTCCCAGGACGAGCAGACTGCGCAGAAAGGCGGTCTTGTCGGTTGGGTACGCCGCGGCATGGTGGTCAAATCATTCGAAGACGTGGCTTTCGAGCTGAAGAAGGGAAAGGTCTCTGAGCCTTTACTTTCAGAATACGGCTGGCACATCATCAAGCTCAATGACCGAAGAGCGGACAGCCTCGAGGTAAGCCACATCCTTGTAAGGATAGACGCGGGCGATGTGACCATAGACGGTGCCAGGGAAAACGCTTCCCTCTTCCGAGAAGACGCGGCGGAGATGGGCTTTGAATCGGCCGCGGTATCCCACGGAGTCGAGCCACAACGGACGCCGCCGTTTTCCGGGCAGGGGAGCTTCGTGCCCACAATCGGTTACTCGAGGGTCATCACGGATTTCGCCTTCACTTCAAGGCCGGGCGACTTGAGCAGAGTCTTTGCGACCGGGCAAGGATTCTATGTTCTGAGACTTGATGAGCGGAAGGAGAGACACATCCCCTCATTTGAGTCACTCAGAGATACGGTGTTCACGCTCGCGCAAGATGAGAAAAAACTGGCGCATGCCGGAATTGTGGCCGATTCAGCCTGGAGCCTCGTGTCCCAGGGCCTGCCAATGGAACAGGTAGGCCGCAGGCTGAACCTCGACCATCGAGTGAGTAGGGCGTTCACCCTCGCCGCCGCGAGTCCTGAATACCCGGTCGAGCTGGTTGGAGCTGCCTCGGTTCTACAGGAAGACAGCGTGAGTAGCCCCATCAGAACCGACAAGGGTTATTACTTGATTAAGGTTCTTGAACGGGTCCCGCCCGACACGGAGAGATTCGAAAGACTCTCGTCCGCTCTTGCAGGGAATCTGATCGACGCGAAGCAGAAGAGAATAGTGGACGAATGGATGCTTGCTCTGAGGGAGAATGCAAAGGTTACAGATTATCGTAGCGAAGCCTACCAGTAGATCCGGTAGGTCCGCGCTCTGGCCATAGAAACCACATTGTACTTGAAGACTTGACCACCGAAGAGCGAACCTATGTTTCGCTCTTCTTCTCCTCCGGTTCGTCCTTCTCCAACTCTCGGCCCACGTCCTTCACCGCTTTTCGGAATTCCCTTATCCCCCTGCCGAAGGCTTTGCCGACCTCAGGCAGCCGCCTGGCGCCGAACAGAAGAAGCACGACCAAGAAAATGAGCAGTATCTCCTGCCATCCTATGGTTCCAAACATCGAGACAACCTCCTCTTGTTCTATTCCACTGTCACAGACTTAGCCAGATTCCTCGGCTTGTCCACGTCGCAGCCTCTCCTCACAGCAACATAGTATGCCAGGAGCTGGAGAGGTATGATGGTCAGAAGCGGCGATGCGTACGGCAGAGTCTCAGGCACATAGATCACGTGGTCAGCCTTCTCAGCAATCTCCTCGTCACCTTCGGTGGCTATGGCTATCACCTTACCTCTTCTCGCCTTCACCTCGGAGATATTGCTGATGACCTTCTCGTACACGCCATCCTTTATGGCGATGAACACGACGGGCATGTTCTCATCTATCAGCGCGATCGGCCCGTGTTTCATCTCCGCTGCGGGGTAACCCTCCGCGTGAATGTACGATATCTCCTTCATCTTCAACGCTCCCTCCAGCGCTACCGGGAAGTTGCATCCCCTACCGAGAAAGAGGAAGTTATTCACATGATGATAGTTTGAGGCCAATCTGTCAATCTCTTCTTTTTTCTCGAGTATGCTGGATACCTGCGAAGGGATCTCCCGGAGCGCGCTGATGAAGTCCCGGCCTTCTTCAGGCGAAAGCGTTCTCATCCTGCCCAGGAGCAGGGATATGAGGGCGAGCACCATCACCTGCGAGGTGAACGCCTTGGTTGAGGCCACCCCGATCTCAGGACCCGCGTGGATGTATATGCCCGCGTCCGACTCCCTGGCAATGGTGGAGCCGACCACGTTTACTATCCCCAATACCGGCGTCCCTCGCCTCTTTATCTCCCTCATTGCGGCCAGGGTGTCGGCCGTCTCTCCCGACTGACTGATGGCGAAGAGAAGGGTCCCTTCGTCCATCACCGAGCTCCTATATCTCAGCTCCGAGGCATACTCCACCTCGACAGGAACCTGAGCCACCTCTTCCATCAGATATTCACCGATGAGGGCGGCATGCCAGGCCGTGCCGCACCCAGTAAGGATTATCCGTTTCACTTTCTGCAACTCGTCCAGGTAATCGGTCAGTCCGCCCAGCTTCGCGTTCCACTCAGACAGATCCAATCTACCTCTGTAAGCATCCTGAAGGGTCTGCGACTGCTCACAGATCTCCTTGAGCATGAAGTGATCGTAGCCACCCTTCTCTATCTGTTCCAGTGACCAGATGACCTCATGGACCTTCGGTTCCACCATCTCCATCTCGAGAGTGGATAGGTTCAGCCCCTTCTCAGTGATTGACGCTATTTCCCCGTCCTTCATGTAGATGACCTGTGTTGTGTGTCTGAGTATGGCAGCTACATCAGACGCAACCACGTACTCATTCTCACCGACTCCCACAACCAGGGGGCTGCCGTTCCTTGCCGCGACAAGGTGCCTCGGCGAGTCCTGGCAGAGGACGACCATTCCGTAGGTGCCCTCCACCTGACTCAGGGCGAATCTCACAGCCTCGAGAAGGTCGCCGTTGTAGTGCTCCTCTATCATATGAGCGAGTACTTCCGTATCCGTATCGGTCTCGAAGTTGTGCCCTTTCTCCTTGAGCAACTTCTTCAGCGTGCCGTAGTTCTCTATGATACCGTTATGAACCACGGCTATTCTCCCCTTGCAGTCGGTGTGAGGGTGAGCGTTCAGGTCAGTAGGCTCTCCGTGCGTCGCCCAGCGAGTATGCGCTATTCCTATCGTGGCGCTCTTGTCCATCTCCTTCATGACAGGCTCGACAAGCGCCCCGACCCTGCCAGCTCTCTTCTTGACGCACATTTCTCTGTTGGATATTAGAGCTATCCCCGCGGAATCATAACCCCTGTACTCGAGCCTTATCAAACCTTCCATCAGAATTGGAATCGCACTGCTCTTTCCTATGTAACCCACTATGCCGCACATTGAGCATTCTCCTTGTCAACGCTCCTGCTTACCCGCAGGGCACCTAGAGTTCGGCAATCAGTCGCGCAGCTTCATTAGCAATGAGCTTAGCCTTCTGCCGGGTCTTCGCCTCGGCGATGATCCTGATGACCGGTTCTGTTCCTGAAGGCCTGATGTGGAGCCAGGAATCCCCCCAGACGATCCTGATTCCGTCGTTCTTGTTCAGCTCGCCGTTGCCCTGGAGCCTCCTGGCTGATTGAGCCACCTTCTGGAAGTCGCTGCTTCTCATCCCGACCTTGCGCTTCTCGATGTGATACCTCGGCAACTTCAAAGCCAGCTCACTCATCTTCTTTCCCGACTCGAGCATGTACTCGAGTATCAGGGTCATGGCGACCGCGGCATCCCGGGTCTGGTTCACCTGGGGAAGGATTACCCCTCCATTGCCTTCTCCACCGAGAACCGCCTTCACATCTTTCATCTTCGCAACAACGTTTGCTTCACCCACCTGAGCTCTCTCGACGCAAACACCAAAGTCGGACGCAACGTCATCGATAGCCCTTGTGGTAGAGTAGTTCACCACGACGGGGCCCTTCTTTTTACCCAGCAGATATCTGGCGACGAGCACAATCGTCGATTCCTCTCCCAGGGCTTTCCCCTCTTCTGTCACGACCGACACTCTGTCGCCGTCGGGGTCCACGCCGAATCCAATATCAGCCCTTGCAGCAACCACAAACTTGGAGAGGAGAGATAGGTTCTCCGCGGTCGGTTCGGGTTTCCTTGGGAACGTACCGTCGGGCTCGCAGAAGAGGCGGGCGCATATGCAGCCGAGGCTCTCGAGCATCGCCGGATAGGCCATCGAAGCTCCACCGTTCACACAGTCGATCGCGATCTTGAAGTTCCTCTTCCTTAAGGCTCCAGAGTCGACAAAGGGGATTGACTTTATCTTCTTGATGTGGCGCGCGAGTGCCGTCGTATCCCTTATCTGCTTCCCTGTCGCCTTCACCCTTGGCGTGTCCTTCCCCACTGTCCCTCGAAGCCTTGCCATCTCACTAAGATCCAGGAAGCTTCCCTCGCTGCTGACGAACTTGAGGCCATTGTACTCTATTGGGTTGTGGCTCGCGGTGACGATTATGCCGCCGTCGGCATGGGTCTCCTTCACGTTCAGAACCGCGGTGGGCGTGGGCACCATTCCTATGTTGACCACGCTGCACCCGAGCTCCGCGAGCGTGTCTATGAGTACTCTGACGATATCCTCGCCAGAGGGACGCGCGTCTCTCGCTACTAGAACAGTTCCGTATTCTGTTAGTTCGGCGAAGGCTCGGGCGTATTCACGGACAAGCTCGTCGGTGAAGCCCTCACCTACTATCCCTCTCACTCCGGAGACGCTGACTATCGGATCTCGCATGTTCTCTTCTGTAAGAAACATTTCTCGTGAGCCGATGAGCGGAGTCGAACCGCTAACCTACGCATTACGAATGCGTTGCTCTACCATTGAGCTACATCGGCGTAGCAATGACTTATGCGATCTCGGATTCCCCTTGTGCCAGATTTGTGCCAGATCTCAGAACCTCTGAGCCCAGATTTCGAAGTGCCCGCCATTGTACGATAGACCCCGCCCCGCTGCAACGAATTTCCTGAGCCCGAAGAACTCACGTCATTCCCGCGAAAGCGGGAATCCAGGAATAATTCTCACACCAGATCTGCTATCTCAGATCTGATTTCTGCTATGAGTGGTGCCAAGTTGTCAACCCCAAAAGCCCCCGAATGGGGGCACTCGGCAAAGCATTTTACTACAAACCGCCCCCGAGTGCAACGGATTTGATGGAAACGTGGCTTGAGGGCTATCCAGCCCCGGATGTACTAGATCCAGTCCTTCACAGCCAATAAACCTAGCGGAATTCAACACTGGAGAGAAACAAGAAAGGGAGGGCCGAAGCCCTCCCCTCCTTCTTGGCCTGAGTCTCGGATGTCACCTCAACACTATCGTTTTCTTCATATCCGTGAAGTCACCTGCCTGCAGGCAGTAGAAGTAGGTTCCTGCAGGAACATCTGGCTTCCAGTTGACGGTATGAATACCCTGTAGCAGCTCTTGGTCGACCAGGATCTCGACAGCTCTTCCGGTAACGTCGTAGATCGTAAGTGTTGTATGTTTCGTCTCAGGAAGATTGAAGCGGATGGCGGTCTCAGTCCTGAAGGGATTGGGCGAGTTTTCCGACCATATTGACGCGTCCGGATTCCGTGCCGTGCCTACCGACTGACTACCACCAACCGGGATTTCTACCTGGATATTACCGCCACCCAAGAGGCAATCATAGGAGGTTGCATTGTCGATGACCGTGATGAAGTGATCCACACCCTTGCCTGGCTCGCCATGATCCTCAACCGCGCATATAAACGTATGTCCGTCCTCGCCATTAACGGAGCATGTCCCTGAGAACCTGGCTTCGGTTCCGCTCTCGGTCATCGGAAATTCGAGATCCGTTATGGTGACGCTACGGACCTTCGTCTTGTCTGCGTGGTTTATTAGCTGGAAATGCCCGGAGACAGCGCCGGTCTGATGTTGCACATCGAAACCAAAGGTAACCTTGTCTTCAGACGCAGCTATCCAGCCTCCGCCATTGACCCTGCCCGCCGGCCATGAATGAGTGAGCCAGGGCTCGTAGAGCAGGTAGTCAGTAATCCGGTCGCCTGTGCCGTCGGGGTTGGTGATGACCTGTGTGCCAAAGGACCACTGCGTGGGATGATAGGGACCACTCTTGTCGCCCCACCAGTTGTACCTGGCGTCGAAGACCGTGTTTAAGTAGTTGTAGATTCCATAGTCAGTGTTGCCTTCGATATTATTGTAGTGGATCTCTGCGAAAAGTACATTGGGTGTGTACTCGAAGAGCTCAAGACCCCACTGCCAGTATCTAACAGTATTACCTGTGGCTGTGAAATCAATGTTATATGTCCCGTACATGCCGGCGTAGATCCCGATGCCCGTCCCGCCTGAGCTTCCATCGCTCTCCAATGTGTTGCCCGTACACGTCACGTTGTACGTCGAACCGTGACCTCCGCTGTACTCATCCAAGCCAAGCGGATGTGCATCAGGGGCCTCTGTCTCTCCAGGGTCACCCAGGATGCCGTAGAAAGATGTCGCACCTGTTCCAGTAGCGGTAGCGTAGACGTTATTCGCATCAACAGTGGCAGAGCAGTAGGCCAGGTAGATATTGACCTGGTTTTCCGTTAGGCTGTTGCCTTCTATAAGGACAGCCTCAGCCAAGTCTGGAACGTAGACCAGTAAGCCGCTCGCCCCCCAAAGGCCCCCTGTGTAGGAGCATCCGCTGACCGTGTTGCTTGTAATGGATCCCCGAGCCCCATATCCGATCTGAATCCCGTTTTGTGCCCAATACCCAGCCGGAAGAGGACCATCACCAGTTACGGTGTTTCCCGCAATGGCTACGGTAGCACCTACATTAGCTGTGATGCCGTTTCTTGAGAAATCCCGGATTGTATTGCAGGAAACCGCTACATCGGTGTTACTCGCATATATCAGAATCCCCATCGTCTCCTGGCTAGTGCCCTTTAGGCTGTGCAAATCGTTGCCACGAATCACTCCTGGATTGGTGCTCCTGAAAAGGATGCCGCAAAAGGTCTTCGTCCCCCCGTCGTTGTTGCCGTCGATCTCCAAGTTCTCCACGGTTACGACAATGACGCCCGTCCCGCCGTCAGCAAAGACCAACGGGTCAAAAGTCCGTCCGCTCTCAGGGATGTTATAAGTGCTCCGTGAGGCGGCCGCTGGTGCCCTGATAACCGGCTTGGACGAAGAGACTATTCCCTTCAGGGTGAGAGACTTGGTGATGTAGACCTGTTCGGTGTATGTCCCCGCTGCCACATTGATGACGTCGCCAGAGCTCGCCGCGTCAATTGCCGCCTGTATTGTGGGGTAGTCCCCAGGGACATCAATTGCGGTTGCTGCAACGGGCACTGCGAGGACCAACATGCAAAGAATCGCGAGTGTTGTCTTCATTACTTCCTCCATCCATCTGCGAGTCAGACTAATCAGAAACCATGGGCTGCCGGAATGCTACCCCTTCCCCTACCAATAGACATACACTCACCTCCTTACTCTGAAAGATTCCGGAAGGGGTCGATCTGGATTGGCAGCCCCGTTGCCGAGTCTCACCTTCTTTCGGGGGTTTTCTGTCAGGCTTAGACCCGCGCCCTTTGGCGCCGATATAGGCACTATAGCCTATTCCGTCCCTTTATGTCAAGGTATTTGCGGTCGAAAGAGGTTTATTTGGTGGATATGATGGCCCAGAGTAGCAAAAGGGAGGACCGAAGCCCTCTCTTCCTCTCTGGCTCCCAGTTGACACCAAACCACTCACTCTCGGACATCCCAGACGATGCATACATGCTGCAGCAAGCTGCTGAGTGAAATGACTTATATGCAACGACTTATGAGCGCCATCTCGGACTGTGGGCCATTATTGTGCCACCCACCGGCACCTACAGGGACTACTGTAGTGCTGAAGTGACCGACTACGTGGACAGGGACATCACCCGTACCTCCCACCAGGCCAGACCTATTTCGGCTGCAGGCACTGCCACAACCTCACCTACCGGTGCCGGAAGGAGCACAACAGCCAGGTCGACACGCTCATCATGAACCCGGAACTGCTCCTGTCCCTCTTGGACGGCAGAGGCGGAGGGGAATAGCAGTCCGCGCACAGGCCTGATAGCAGACTCACCGATCTGAGACTCCACTTCCCTCGGCACGTCCTTCTTCCGTCCTGGGGGATCGTCCATCGCAATCGTACATCCCAGATCAAGGATATCCCGTTAGCACGGAGCCGACCTAGTTATGTCCTCACCTTCAGAAGGGTGATCACCGTCTCGCCCACCCTCCGTGCGTTGAATCACTGCACCCAACAGGTCCCCAGTTTCTCCGTCCTCGGAATCCTCAGTTCTTACCACACATTGAAGGAGTGTTCTTCTGTCTTACGGATGGGGATTCTCATATTTGGTCCTTGAACAAGGGGTACTAAATGAGTATTCTTACGGGGCAGACTTAGGTCAGCGCTCGGGAGAAACCGGCGCCAATTTAGGCGAGGATAAGCATTACCTGGACTAAGTTTTGAGGTGCAGAGAGAAGAGGGATATGCCTATTGTGGATGTCTCGTTTCCAGTACGAGGTAGCGTCATCCCAGCAGATCACGGTTATCTTCTCTTCTCGGCGCTGTGCAGCATCATTGCTCCAATCCATACTGTCGAGGACATCGGCGTTCATCCAATCGCAGGCAGGCTGGCAAGGGATCGGTCCCTGTCTCTCACCAACCGCAGTCACCTTACGATCAGGGTGGACTCGAGACATATCGGAAACATACTTCCCTTGGCCGGGAAAACGCTCTACTTAGGAGACCACAAGCTCAGAGTTGACGTTCCCCGCGTTCATCCTCTTCTGGCTGCTCCGCGGCTCTATAGCCGCTTGGTGGTCATAAAGGGATTCATGGAGCCTGAATCCTTTCTGAACGCTGCCCGGCGACAGCTTGGCGAGCTTAAGATAGACGGACGCCCGCGCTTGGTCGAGCAACCTCATGTGGCTAGCGCCAATATCGAGAAGCGGAGTGGTTCGCACTCGGCCTTCTTGAGAAGGACGATCTGCATCAAGGGCAAGGAAATAGTTGGATTTGCGCTCAGAGTTGAGGACTTGACCGCAGAGGAGTCTATCCTACTTCAAGAGGAAGGTCTAGGCGGTCGCCGCCATCTGGGCTGCGGCATTTTAATACCTGACCGGAGATGATGGAGAAAGCATTCATACCGAACGCCGAATCACGGCAGGTACTCCTCGCGAAGAAGCCAAGAACTCCGGGCAGTGCGCAGCATTGTGAGACGCTTGTGGGGCATACCACCGAGGTATTCCGAGTTGCCAAGGCACTACTGGAAGTGATAGGTCCTCAGGCAGTTGGTTCAATGGGGTTGAGCTCCGAGCTCTTGAGTGATCTGCGAGAGGTTCTGCTCCGGGGTGCCGCGCTGCACGATATTGGCAAAGCAAACAGCCAGTTCCAAGACATAATGTATGGTAGCCGAATGCGGGTACAGGCACTTCGTCATGAGTGGATAAGTACTTGGGTGCCATTCAGGTTTCCCGAACTCGACGAGTGGCTGTTTTCAGGACTGACACCTGAGCTCCGGTGGTCCACGCTCTTCTCGGTTCTGTGTCATCACCTGAAGGTGACGGATGGGTCGGCCATAAGCGCTCGCGCTGGAGGTGGCGAGGCGGAAATTGACGTTCTTCTTGGGCGCAGTGATGTCTCGGAATGTTTGGAGCTAGCAGGCCAGGAACTCGGCCTGCCCTTGCCTCCGGCTTGTCAACAGGTGAGAATCGATCTGACGGATGGGCAACCGCTTTCTGAGCTAAAGAACTGTCTTGGTGACGCAATGGGCTGGCACCAAAGCGCGAGTGGCGAGATGCGCCGCTTCGTGGCTCTTGCTAAGGCGATGGTCATATCGGCAGATGTTGCAGGATCGGCGGTTCCGAAGGAAGGTATTGACGTCGTCGAATGGACGAAGCGAGTTCTCAAAAGATGTTGTACTTCTGAGGATATGGAAGGCGTTGCCAAGGTTTGCCTAAAGTACAAGAGGCCACACAAGTTTCAAGAAGTCATGTCGAACAGCAATGCCAGCGTTAGCTTGGTCATAGCTGGGTGCGGCACCGGTAAGACCGTCGGTGCATATATGTGGGCCGCTCGACACGGCGGGGGACGAAAGGTATTCTTCTCCTATCCCACGACAGGTACCGCAACGGAGGGGTATCGTGACTACATAGTACCCTCCGAGATAGACGCTGATTCAGCACTCCTTCACAGCAGGGCCGATTGTGACCTTGAAGACATGGTCGGAACTGAAGACAAGCGGCCAGAGGAGATAACGGAACATGCTTTGCGAATTGAGTCGCTCACGGCTTGGGACGTCCCTTTAGTGATCTGCACCGCAGACCAAGTGTTGGGCCTGATTCAGAATGCCCGCCGGGGCTTGTTCTCAGTGCCAGCCATCGCAAATGCGTCATTCGTGTTTGACGAGATCCATCAATATGACAATCGTCTCTTCCGTGCCCTTCTTCGCTTTCTCGATGCTTTCTGTGGGGCGCCCATGTTGCTGATGACGGCATCGCTGCCCGTTGCACGCCTGAATGTGATTCGTGACAAGCTAGAGATGCTCGGATCTCGCCTTGAAGTTATTGAGGGGCCTGCTGACCTCCAGAACATCAAGCGTTACTTGATCGAGGGGCCCGAGAAGAAACTACCTTGGGATATTGCCGTCAGAACACTTCGCGAGGGAAGAAAGGTCCTCTGGGTGGCCAACACGGTCAACCGCTGCGTCGGATTCGCCAAGGAGGCTCAGACCAGGGGTCTAGACCCCCGACCGTACCACAGCCGTTATCGCTATTGTGACAGGATGGATAGACATAATGCGGTTATCGAAGCGTTCAGGGCTCCAGGGTCGGCGCTGGCGGTCACCACCCAGGTCTGTGAAGTATCACTTAACCTGTCTAGTGACCTGCTCGTAAGCGACTTGGCACCGGTGCCTTCGCTTATTCAGCGCCTGGGAAGGTTGAACCGTTGGGCCACACCCGAGAATCCGGGCTCACCAAAGCCGTTAGTGATCCTTGAACCTTCTAGCGCAAGCCCCTACGAAGACCGAGAAATGGATCAAGCTCGGGCCTGGCTTTCTGAGCTCGGCTCCGGCCCCTTCTCACAGCAAGACCTCTCCGCTGCGTTTGAGAAGCTAGCACTGGGCCCCGTTTCGGATGGGATAGAGTCTGCGTGGTTGGACGGTGGACCTTTCGCTGCACCCGCGCCTTTGCGCGAAAGCACTCACACTATTTCTATATTGCGCGAGGAAGATAAGTCGAAGTGCGTCGATGAGCGCAGTCGCCCGGTGACGAAGGAAATAGCCCGGCACAGTATCCCCATGCTCTTGGGCCCCGTGGCAAGAGAAATAGGCGCATGGAAGCGTCTCGGGTACGCTTTCGTGGCGCCAAAAGCCAGAGTTGAGTACTCACAGCAATGGGGCGCAGAATGGACGAGAAGATAGACAATCCCAGAGAGACTGCGTATGCGCGTGGGCAGATGAGCATTGACCTTTTCGGTCCCGGGATGACACCTCTGCACAAGGCCGGGCTGGCCGGACTGTGGATGACCCTTGAGGCTCTAGAAAAAGACGGCAGCAAAGCGTCATTGGCTAACGGTTCATGGCGCCGAGACGCAACCTGCGTGACGCTATCGTGGAGCGGCAATCCCAAGACCTTTTTTGATGCACTTTTCAGGGAGTCCTTCAAGATTGACAGCAACGGGCTCATCTGGTTTCCGGCCTTGGGTGAGCCTATGGACAACCCGCACCATGCGGTGGTGTTGCAAGAAGCCATCCTCGGCTCTTTTCTTCAGCACGGGCGTACCCGTGAGTCGGATAGATCCGCCGACCCTCAAGGAAATATCTCAGTAGATGGCGATGAAGCGTGCGTCCCGCTCCTGTTCCACAGGATCAGAAAGTATGTTCACCAGAAACACGATTTCGACGCCATCCGAACCAATCCCTTGGCGGGATGGCATTTCCCGGGCGGAGCTGTCCGGCATGTGGGCCTGGGACAGAGCTCGACAGCCTTGGAGGAATCACCGGGAGGTGCGCTAGTACTGAGATACGCACCAGTAGGTACAATCTACTTCGAGATCAGACATAAGGGAGGCGGAGTCCGGCCAAAATACGCCATCGTCATCCCTGAGATCACGGACCTTGGCCGATACGCAGCAGCGCGCAGATGCTTCCTCAAGTACGGTGTCCAACAGCTGTACGTCTCCGGCGCTGGCGAGGCAGGTCTACGTGTCCTTGCCGAGCTCAAAGCGACGGACTTGCTGAGAGATATTCGGTCCGCTTTCTGTCGTGTCATCTCATTTGGTACCGTTCCCTGGTCTCCGCAGCAGAAGACTCGCGTCGATCTGGTGACCGTGCGCGGCAGGTCAGAGGCATCCCTACAGACGTTCAGGCTATGCCAGCATGTCTTTGAGAAACGTCTGGTGAGGCCCAAGAGCGGCGATCCTTACTGGGACGTTCCCCAGGTTCCCGATCTTGTTGCTCGCAATATGAGCGAAGGTCGGTACTGGTGGCAGGATTTCGCCGCTTTTGTTGGCGACGTTGGGCGAGGAAGGCATGTCTTTCACTACGAGAAAGGAGGATTAGCCAAGATGATTGAGAGTAGAGATGCACTCCCAGGAGGTCCCGAGCGCGCCTTTGTTGTTGCCTGCCATGATGCGTGGCGCAGGCGAATGGGTAGGCTCAGCGGAAAGGCCAAGCGTGAGGGTTCGTCGTTCGTGGATGCTGTGGACCGCGAGTTCGAGAGGTTGCGAGTATCGTTCTCGCGGTGCAAGAACGCAGTTTCACTTCGAGAAGCGATTACAGACTTCTGGGCTCGGGCAGGGAGTCCGCTGAAGCCCCTTCAAGACGGCTGGCGTGAAGTCATTGACCTCCTCGACGAGAAGAACTGGCGGAAGGCAAGAGACCTGGCCTTGCTTGCACTGGCCAGCTACAAGCCAGCAACCCAAGAGGAAGAGGCTCTGGATGTACTCAAGGAGCCTGAACTAGAGGGAGGTGAGAAATGAGTAAACATCTATTCGGCTCGATTGTTACGCATCACGGTACCGCTGCTAATAACCGTGGCGAGACCGAGGGCAATATCACTACCCTTCAGAAGATCCTCTGGAATGACGACGTCCACACTACGGTCTCGGCGGAGGCAATCCGGTTCGCAATCCGGTGGTACTGGCAGTTCACGGATAAGGACGTGAACCGGTTCTGGGAAGAAGCTGAGGGGGAGACCCTCAAGGAGAAGCCCAGTCACGCATGGAATGACCACACGTTCAAAGACTGGCAGAAGTACATTGATGACGACGTGCTGGGTTTCATGTCAACCGAGGCAGGAAAAGAAGAAGTCAATACTGAAGAAGAGACGGGAAGGGGGAAGCGTAGGTCGCGGGGCAAAGCCCTGGTCAGACGGGCCCGGCTCGAGGTAACACGTGCGGTGTCTCTGACGCCCTTTGCAGGCGACATTACGTTCAACGCCGCGAGCATAGGTGCCACACCCTCCGCAAGCAGAACCGGTAAGGATCCTGTGCCCTATGGCACTGAGGTCCACGCTACCCGCTACCAATACGGCTTCGCTCTCACACCAGAAGACTTGCACAGGAGAGAACGTGCACTGGACGTGGTAGATGCCATTGTCAATCTCGCCGAAGTTGCGGGCAACCAAGCCCGATTTCTATTCGACTTCTCTCCCGAGTCTGTAGTTCTGCGCTGGACCGACGATTTCGCACCACGGATTCTCTACAGTTTTAGGCTCGGCAAAGGTATGCTTGGTGTTCCAGAAATCGTCCACCGCGTTGATGCCGGAGATATTGAGCCCAAGGAGCTCGTGATAGGCGGGTCCATCGCTGAATCCAGCGACGGCAAGGCCCTTGAAGCCAAAGGCGCAAAGACCTTCCTTGGCGTGAAAAACGCAGGCGACGAGGCGAAAAACCGTATGTACGAGGATCTCAAACTCAGCTGAAAGGAAGCCGACATGGATCCTTTGCGTCTTTTCGTCTCCGTTCCCGTGGCTGGGTTCCGCGTGGCTCAGGCGCGCGAGTTCTGGGAGACTTACCCTTGTCCTCCGCCATCCACAGTCTACGGGATGTTGTTGTCCCTCGTGGGTGAAACAAACCGCCTGGAGTACCAAGGGTCTGAGCTCGCGACAGCACTTCTGTCTGTACCGTGCCACTCGGTAGTATTGCGAACACTCTGGCGCATCAAGAATAGGAAATCTGGCCCCGGACTCGGGAATAACGCCCGACCGGATTTTCAGGAGCTTCTTAGTCATGTTCTTGTCTCAGTCTGGGTGCGCAAGGGTGAAGTAGAGGTCACCGAAAAACCACTTGTCCGTCAAGTAGCCTCTGCCCTTGACAATTTCAGCACGGTCCGACGCTTCGGGGGTTTGGCGCTAGGGGAAAGTACTCACCTCGTCGATGAGGTCCGCTTGTGGCGCTCAGAAGACCCCGAGCAGGGGAGACTTCTGGTCAGGGATGAACAGGGCGAACTGTGTCTCCCCGTGTGGCCTGACCATGTCGGCTCCAAGGGCACGCGTTGGGGACAGTTCAGACTCCTCGGGATGGCATCCCTCGATGACGAACCACCGGATGAAGCCTGGATTCCCATTTGTCCTCCGGAGGATGACAAATGAATCCCGACCCTGGCGAGCACCACCCGCTGATTCGTGTCATGGCATTGCATGCGCTTGCCTACTGCGAACGGCTCTTCTATCTTGAAGAAGTGGAGGAAATTCGTATCGCCGACGCATCCGTATACGCCGGGCGCAAACTCCACGAAGAACTGAGACAGACTGACGAAGATGCCGGCCATCTCATTGCTATGGAACTCTCAAGCAGCTCACTTGGGCTAGTCGGCAAGGTAGACTGTCTGCGCCGCCCTGACGGATACCTGGTACCCTATGAACACAAGCGCGGGCGAGCACGGAGGCACGGCAAGGCGGCGATGGCTTGGGAATCCGATGCCCTACAGCTCACCGCCTATGGAATGCTTCTGGAGGAAGCCATGGGCACCCCGGTACCTGAGGGGCGGATACGCTATCACGCGGAGAATGTCACAGTGCACATCCCGCTCGACGATGCAGCACGTAACGCCGTTCGCGCCGCAATCAAGCGCGCGAGAGAACTGAGAGAGGCGGCAGACCGCCCGTCTGTGTCACCCAATGACCGGCAGTGCATCCGTTGCTCCTTGGCTCCGATCTGTCTGCCAGAAGAAGAGCGCGTAATGAGCGACCCGGACTGGAAGCCGGTGCGCCTTTTTCCGGCAGACCGTGAAGTGACAACGCTTCACGTTACCGCGTCTGACACACACATCTCCCGCGCCGGAGACACGCTCAAGATCTCCACCGGACACGACCATGTCATCACTTTTCCTATTCAGGAGGTAGGTGCAGTAATCCTTCATGGCTATCCGCAGATAACGACACAGGCACTTCACTTCTGTGCTCGCAACGGTGTCCTGGTACAGTGGTTGTCGCCGGCAGGTCAGTTTGTTGCGGGTCTGGCCCCGGACGCCGGGGCGGTTCAACGTCGGCTACGGCAGTATCGAGCACTTTCCGATCCGGGATTGTGCCTGCGTCTCAGTAGGAGACTTGCTGTTGCCAAGGTTGAAGGTGCGCTCCGCTATCTCCTCCGTATGACTAGAGGATCCGAACGGCCCTCACCAGTGATCGAGTCGACTCAGACCATGCGTGGCTCGATTAAGAATATGGCCCATGCTGAAGGGATTGACGGGCTTCGGGGATACGAGGGCATAGCTGGACGGGCCTACTTCGGGGCCCTTCCATCACTTCTGCACGACACAGTCCCGGAAGAGATGAGATTCTCGAAGCGTAGCCGACGTCCTCCGCAGGACAGGTTCAATGCCCTCCTTGGCTTTGGCTATGCGCTACTGTACCAGGCAGTCTTGCAGGCGATAACCGCAGTGGGGCTCGAGCCTGCATTAGGATTCTTCCATTCTCCGCGCTCTTCGGCGCATCCTTTGGTGCTCGATCTTATGGAACTCTTCCGTGTCCCCCTGGGGGATATGGTTGTACTGGGCTCGGTGAATCGGCTCCAATGGGACCCAGTAGGCGATTTCAGTGTTGGTTCTGGCCGAGTTTGGCTTTCCCCTTCCGGCCGCAAGAAGACCATCGAGCTATTCGAGCGGAGACTTGAGGAGACTTGGAAGCACCCAGTGGTGCATTACTCGCTCTCATACGCACGTCTGATTGAGCTCGAAGTGCGATTGCTCGAAAAAGAGTGGACAGGAAAGCCGGGACTCTTCGGAAGAATGCGTTTGAGGTAATCATGGCTCAGCAGAAGCTCTGGTATCTTGTAGCCTACGACATTCGCGAATCGAAACGGCTCCGCCGCGTAGCCAAGCATCTGGAAGGATATGGCACGAGGATACAGTACAGCATTTTCCGATGCCGCCTCACTGGCAGGCAGATGGAACGGTTGCGATGGGAGTTGACTCGGGTGTTGAAACCCGAAGACAGCTTGATTACGATAGGCCTGTGTGATAGATGCGTTGAGCGAATTGCGACGAGAGGCCGAGACGACAGGTGGTCACAAGAGACTTCTTCTTATAAAATTGTGTAGCCAGGCTCCTTCAAGGACCTCAGGATTTTGGCAGGCGGGAGCGGCGAAAGAGCCGTATGCTCTCTGAAAACCTAGACTTACGGCTCAACATGAGCTGAGGAGATGCTTGATGAAGACATATGTCTTGCGACTGCTTTCTTACCAAAGAGTTACAGTGCCTGGAACACTGCCGAGCAACCGGTGGGTGTTGTACAGTCGGCCCGTACAGGTCGTAACGTCAGCGGTGCTTGAATTGTACTACCTCGGACTGCGTTGTCTTGCGCCCTCGGAACTGCAGCGGTGCATCTTCCTCTGATGCCGCAAGGCGTTGAGCACAACGACACCATTGACCCGATCCAGCTGCGGCCCAACGAGTGCATCTTCCTCTGATGCCGCAAGGCGTTGAGCACATAGTCCCGCAATCCCATTCATCCCCTGTCTTCGGGTGCATCTTCCTCTGATGCCGCAAGTCGTGGAGCACGGACAGCCTTGCGCTACACCCCTACACTGTAGCTCGTGCATCTTACTCTGAGGCCGCAAGGGGTTGAGCACTGCCGGGACCTA
>Ga0180438_10005195_pt1 | contig 18257 bp, 13 predicted proteins | sample SS_ome_12_FD_132455 | JGI IMG/M metagenome (GOLD analysis project Ga0180438, IMG submission 132455) | Hypersaline lake sediment archaeal communities from the Salton Sea, California, USA - SS_3_D_2 metaG | ecosystem: Environmental > Aquatic > Non-marine Saline and Alkaline > Hypersaline >...
GCTATTATTAGGATACCTTATGAACTAATCCCGAAAGGGCAGATGGATGATAAGATTGTCGCTGAAGCCCGCGCTACAGCGAATACAGCTTTATATAATATGGAATATGGCGCTGTCTTTATTGCCGATTCGGATGGGTTCTTTAAGAGGTCTGTTATTGATGGATGTACTGTTAGTGACTCAAACCCAATTATAATTAATGAAGAGCATATACATTTCTCGGCTAGGATTAGTGGTAACCCAAATAAGAAATATGTTATAGGGGTTGACCCGGCTTCTGAACATGACAATTTCGCTATTGTTGTTTTAGAGTTGCATGAAACGCATGCTAGAATTGTTTACAGTTGGACTATCAATAGAGAAAAGTTTAAACAAATCAAAAAGAGCAAAAGTACTAAAAAGGATTATTTTGGTTACTGCGCTAGAAAGATACGCGACTTAGTTACAGTGTTCCCATCCGATCATATCATCATAGATAAGTTGGGTGGTGGGGTTGCTATTATTGAAGCGCTTCAAGACCCTGATAAGATTGAAGATGGAGAGGTTCCATTCTTACCATGTATTGATGAAGATGAAGAAAAAGACACCGACGACCTTCCAGGAAAGCATATTATTTATGAGTTCCCATTTGCTAAGTATGAAGTCTTACATGAAGCTAATTACACTCTAAGTAAGGATATGGAGGATAGAGCTATTCTATTCCCATACTGTGACCCAGTTGAATTAGCTATGAGTTCAGTTGAAGCTGAAGCGCAAAGGCAATATATGGAAGATGAGGGGAAGTTCTTTGACGATACAAATACTTTGGAAAATTGCATTAACGAGATTGAAATGCTCAAAAATGAGCTAACTCGTATTCAAGTGACTAAAACGCCAACAGGTAGGGAAAGATGGGATACCTGCAAACTTCTATCAGAAGAAGATGAAAATTCCGAACTGACTAGGAAAGATAGGTATTCAGCCCTGCTTATGGCTAATTATATGGCTAGAACATTACGTTTGCCAGATCATCAATTTAAAGGTTCTTATTTAGAGCACTTCGATCCCAAAAAAAGCAAAACAGAAAATATGTTTTACGGTGCTTATTTCTTAAACAATCAAGATTATCGTGGCTATGGTACAGTCATTGATTTCTATGAGGAAGACTAATATGCCAAATACTAATGAGCCGCCTGAATCGGGCACTCCAGATTTTTTAGATGCTCAAGAAAAAATGTGGGATGGGGTTAAGGAAGCTGGGGGTGCTGTTCCCATGTTTTCTATTGCTGGGCAGTACTCCACCAATACAGATTTATACTATACAGACCCAATGACTCGTTCTCATTATGAGAACTTTCGTCCCGCTGAGCAAAAACCAAAAGAAATGAAGCAGATTATGTCTGCTTGTAGTGATTTATATTATCAGGTTGGTCTGTTGAGGCAGACTATTGACCTAATGACTGACTTTGTGTGTAAGGGAATCCATCCAACCCACCCAAATAAAAGGATTGAGGCTTTCTACAAAAAGTGGTGGAAGTTAGTTAATGGAACTGAAAGATCAGAAAGATTCGTCAACTTGCTTTTACGTTCTGGCAATAATGTAGTTAAGGCAGACATGAAGCCAATTAGTGGCTCTGAGCAAGAACGCATGTTTAAGAGAATGGCTGAAGATTCTCAAGATTTAGTTGAGCCTAGTACTGGCGATGTTCCAACAAGTTATACTTTTTTAAATCTTAAAAATGTAGACCCTGTTTGTGGCGACGTTGCTATTAATTTTGCAAAGCCCCTTTATACTTACCAAATTTCCCAAGACACACTTAGACTATTAAAACATTCAGAATATAGAGATCAGATACTAGCTCAGCTTCCAAAGTATGTTGCTGATGCAATTCGCAATGATCAAACTGAAATTCTTCTTGATCCAGACTCTACTTTTGTTTATCACTATAGGAAAGACGACTGGCAAAGTTGGGCCTATCCATTGATTTATTCAATCTGGAACCCAATCATGCTTTACCTAAAATTAGAGTTGGCTGATTCAGCCGCTTTAGATGGTGCTATTAGTAACTTTAGAATCATTTCTGTTGGTGACTTAGAACATAAAGTATTCCCAGATAAAAACGCTTTTGATGCGTTAAGAGGCGCACTTACATCTAATGTTGGCGGTGGGGCTAAAACTATTTTGTGGGGGCCTGGTATTGATTTTATCGAAACAAGTACAGAAATTCACAAGTTCTTAGGTTCTGAAAAGTATGAACCATCCCTAACTGCTATTTACGCTGGTCTAGGAATTCCCCAAACACTTACTGGCTCAAATCAGTCTGGCGGCACTACTAACAATTTTGTTGGGCTTAAGACTATGGTTGAGCGGTTAGATTATTTACGCCAAATACTTAATGATTTCTGGAATACCCAATTCGAGATAGTTCAAAAATCAATGGGATTTAGGTTCTCAGCGACTGCTGAATATGATTATGTTTCATTTGGGGATGAGGCTTCTGAAAAGGCTATCTTACAAAATATGAATGATCGCGGGCTTATTTCAGATGAGAGATTCCAGGCAATTTGCGGGCTTAACCCAACTATGGAAAAAATCCGCACAAATAGAGAGAACCGCGAAAGGGAAAGTGGTCGCCGCGCTCCTAAAGCCGGTCCATACTTTGATCCTCAGTACGGTATTGATTATAAAAAGATTGCACTCAAAGAGAGAATTCTTAGCGCTGAGCAGATCGGCCTAAAAGAAAAAGGCCCCGTTCAACACTTGAGGACTTATCCTGGTCCCGACCCTGAACCTCTCAATGAACCACCCAAAGAAAACAAAGATAAAAAAACTGACACTTCTATCCCACAAAAGGACGGAAGGCCAAAAAACTCACTCGATACTAAAAAACGAGAAACGCCAAAGTTTCGCCCCAAACTAAAAGCAAAAATAGATAAGAAAAAACCCCCAAAAGATAAGGCATAATTATATTTTTAAGTGCTAATTGTGTATAGGTTTATAGAACATATGGCATTTAAATTATGAGAAGCACAATGAAATATAAAAGCCTATTTTTAATCTGTGCGTTGTTTATTTCAATCTGCATTGGTTGTCAGCCAGAACCGATGGTCCAGGATGGACATTACACTCTCCAAAATACTACTGATGGCTGTTGGCCGTTTAGTCAGCCTCAGCGACCTTCCCGCCCAGAAACTCCTGGTAGTGGTGCTGGATTTGAGTTCGCAAAACAGTTTCAAGACTCAGTTGGTTTAGTCCAATCTGGCAATGGGCATGGTTCGTGTTTTTTCATTGGTAATTTTTTAGTTGATGGTAAGCCATGCGGCGTTCATATTACTGCTGGTCATGTTGTTGATTCTTGTGGGTCAAACGTTGACTACGCTGGAAAATACCAAGCGAAGGCTACAGTTTATTGCTCTACAAGCGCATACGAAACTGATTCCGCCGTTTTGCTAACTCCAGTATTAAATAATGTTGAAGCTATTCCTGTCGTTGATGAAGGCAGTCAAACAGCCCTATATGCAGGAATTGGATTTCCTCCAAGCAAGACATTAACTATTGTTGGTGGCACATATAAGAATCGTGTTGGTACATGGATGCAAGAATATGTCACTTCTCCAGCGGCTTTTCATGGAATGTCAGGCGGTCCAATGGTTTGTGATAGTGGAGTTGTTGGTATTATAGTTAGGTCGGATGACCGCTCATCAACTCTTTGTGTTGACATGTCTTATGTATTGTCAAAAATCAATTTAGAACTAATTCCACAACAGCCAGAACAACCAGAAGGCCCTGGTGGAATTCCAATGCCACGCCCAATGCAACCTGAGCAAACTCAGAAGTCATTTAATAAATGGGCTATCATTCCAACTCTAGCAATGGTTTTAATTTGTTTAACATTTTTGGTTTGCCGTATGATTTATTTGTCAATGTATGCAACGAAACAACGTTCTAAAAAGTAAGAGGATTTTATTATGGCTACTTGGTTAGTTTGGACTCTCGCAATTGTTGGGCCTATTGTTGTCGGAATTATATTTTTTCTGATTTGGAAGGCTATTGATAGAAAAATGGATAAAGTTCAGCGCGGCTGGATGGAATGGGGCACCCTGTTTGCTAAGTATAACTGCCCGCTTCTAGCTCAGATTTTCAATTCGTTGGCTATTGATGACTATGAAACAGCACTAAACGAAATTAAACGAATTCTTGGCGCTCCAGATACAATTAAAACGTTCATTGATGAAGTTGTGATTCCGATTCATGACGCATATGAACAAGACCCTGAACTAGTTAAGAAATATGACAGTTAAAATATACCAACCTGAAATTGACGATGGTTTATCTGACGCTATTTTAGGTAGTACTACTGTTGCTTGTATGGGGACTATTGTTCCCATCGAGATTGATAAGGTACAATTACCAGAATCTACAAAAGCTAGTATTACTGACATTGATCTATATCCCGTTCGGTGCATTTTAGTTAGCTCGGTTTGGAATAAGAACGATGATGTTTTTACCAAAGAAGAGTTAATTAAAGCCTCTAAGACTCCCGAACATAAACCAAGCAATCTAGAGCATGACTCTCATCAAATTGCTGGTCACATCACAACGGCTTATTTAGTTAATGATTTGGGTCTCCCAATAGATGACGAAAAGGCCGCTGCTTCTGAGTCAGTTATTCACATTGTAGTTGACTCTGTTATTTATACATATCCCTTCGACCAACTGTTAAAACAAAAGGCGTCTGATCTTATTAGTGATATTGAGTCACAAAAGAAGGGCGTTAGCATGGAATGTGCATTCAGTGGTTTTGACTATGCCCTCAAAGAGGCTGATGGGTCTTATACAATTGTTGAAAGGGATGATACAACAGCAGAATTAAGCAAACATTTACGCTGCTTTGGTGGTTCAGGCAAGTGGGAAGATCACCAGATCGGTCGTGTTTTGAAGAATGTTATTTTTATTGGAAAGGGTTTTGTTAATAATCCAGCAAATCCTGATAGTTCCTACATAGAACCCCTAAGTACACAAGCTCAGGAGACTCAAGATATGAGCGAAGATTACAAAGATCAAGTTATCGAACTTAATACTGAAGTGGCGCAGCTTAAAGCGAAAACTTCAGAGTTTGAAGCTACTCTAGCAACTAAAGATAGTGAGATTGAAGCAGCTAACAGTACTGTTTCTGAACTCAATATTAAGGTTGACGAACTCAAGGCAACTATTGCTACTCTCACTGAAGACAAAGAGACTGTTACAACTAAGGCAACAGAACTTGAAGCCGAACTAACTAAGGCTAACGAACAGCTTGAAGTTATCAAAGCGGAAAAGGTTTTTGCTGAACGTGTTTCTTATCTTGTTGATGGTGGAAGCACTAAAGAAGTTGCTACCGAAAAGGTTGAACTGTTTAAGGCTTTGAGCGATGAGCAGTTTAAAGATATTGCTGATGAGTATATTAGCTATCTATCTACCTCAAAAGAAAAGTGCGAAGAAGAAGTTGACGAAAAAGACGATGAAGAGAAAGACAGCAAGGGCGAAGAAAGCGTTGAAGCTTCCGAAGATAAGCTTGATGAAGCAGCCCAATCTGCCTCACTTCCTCAAGATGACACTACGCAAAAAGAAGTTGAATGCTTTGCTATTGCTAGTTGTCTGACTCCAAATAAGTAAATAACCCTGATTTCTAGGAGAATATAATATGGCTCTTAAACCCCTACAAGATTATGGTCGTGAAGGCGTTGAAGTTACTGCGTTTATGACGCCTACGGGAGATCGTGGTCGCGTTGTGATTTATACGGGGACTGGCTCAGGCCAAAACCTTGATGACTCAACAACTAAAGTCGCTTTCCCAACCGGACAAGCTGTGTCTGGTACATATGCTGCTGGTATTTTGCTATGTGACGTTGTTAATAAAACGCTCACTGAGCAGATGCTTAATCCATACAAGGCTGAAGTTCAAGCTGGCGGTAAAGTTGCAGTCCTGCGTAAAGGTCGTGTTTGCTCAAATATGCTTGCTGATGGTATTACAATCGTCGCTGGTCAAAAAGCCTATTACGACACAACTGGTTATCTGACTAACGTTGATTCAAGCGGTACAGTAATCGGCCAGTGGGTTAGCAAGGCTGACGCCAATGGTTACGCTACTCTTGACGTTAACCTTCCTAACTAATAAGAAACAAACTACTTAGGAGATTATAATATGCCTAAAATCGACTTTAATGATATGGCGCTGCTAGACCAATTCAGTAGCGATGACCCAATGGTTTCAGCGGAAGCTGGCCGTAAAATAGCTGGAGGTATTAAATTTCTCTATACCGCTTCTGATGAGGAACGCGAACAAGCCCTAGCGGCTGAACCGAATCTTCCTCTACGTAAGGGCGTTATGGATGGAAGTAATACTGCTGGTATCTTTACCGAAACTAGCACACGGCGCTCAACTACGTCTTACGAATATCCCCTTGACCTGATCGCGCCTGGAACAGAGGCTGATTTTGTCGCTCTAACTATGCCTGACTACGGTGCGGTTCCGAACCGAATCGTTGAAGGTGACTACTTGCAGATTCCTATCTACGGTGTAGGTAACCGAATCAGCATGCAACGACGTTTCGCCCGTAATGCGGACTGGAATGTTGTTGGGCGGCTACAAGAAGTGCTTATTGATGGTGTTGTGAAGAAGCACAATGATGATGCTTGGCATACCATTCTTGGTGCTGGTTATGACCGTAATATTGTCGTGACCGACCCTGATGCTGCTTCAGGCCAGTTTACAAAGCGACTTGTTTCGCTTATGCAGGTTGTGATGCGGCGTGGTGGTGGAGGTAATGAAACCTCTATGTTCCGCTCACGTCTAACTGATATGTATTTGAGCCCAGAAGCTATGGAAGGTATTCGGAACTGGAACGTTGATCAGGTCGATGAAATTACTCGGCGCGAGATTTTTGTCTCAACTGATGAGCAGGCCATTAACCGAATCTTTGGTGTTAACCTTCATACAATGTCAGAATTTGGTGTTGGTCAAGAATACGAAACGTATTACGAAAGTACTCTTGGCGCATCTCTTCCGTCTAACAAGGTTGAAATTTGTGTTGGTCTCGACCTATCTACAAATGATGCTTTCCTACGTCCAATCCCGCCTGATGGTGCCCTTGAGGTCACCCCAGATATGCTTATCCACCCACAGCAACTGCTAGGGTTCTATTGCATGTCTTATTGTGGTTGGGCTTGTGTTGATAACCGACGTGTCCTGATTGGCGCAATGTAATTTGTTCCGTAAGTACGACACTCCATATTGCGGTGTGTCTGGGTTCGTCCTGGACCGCCGCATTTTTCATATAGCATATAGGAGTAGTAAATGGCCTGGGACACCACAATGGTCCAAATGTTACGTGTGTTAATTAATGATTTGGCCGATACGCCAACTTATAGCGACACTCGACTCACACAAGTTATTACTGTTGCTGGTCAATATGTTCAACATGATGTCAACTTAACGACTACCTACACTATAGATGTTGTTAATTTAACTATGTCACCAGACCCTACTCTAACCGCAACATTAGATTTAGCATTTACTAATATGTGCGTTATGAAAAGCGCGTGTATTATTGATCAGGGTTCAGCACGTTCTGCCGCACTTAGTGCTGGTATTAAAGCTGTTGGTGGCCCTGTCTCACTTGATACAAAAGACCACATGAAGGGCTTTGAAACACTATTGTCTCAAACAGCCTGTCAAAACTATGAAGATATGGTGACTCAGTGGAATGCTGGCCGTGGTATTGCTAATATCTGCCAGTTCATTCTTGGCCCATATGGTGATGAGTATGATTATGCTTATGTGGTAAACAACCCTCACGGTTCATTTTACAGTAAAACCTCATAAGGTGCTCGATGGGTAATAGACATTATGTAGGCGAAGGACTCAATTGGAATAGCACTGACAGTTGGTCTGAAAGTGAAGGCGGTTCTGCTGGAGCTAGCATACCCACAACAGGAGACAGTGTTTATTTTAATAGTGGTGGCGGTTTGTGCATTTTGACAAGCGATGTTAAATGTGGCGCCCTGCATATTGAATCTGATTACACCGGACTACTTTCTGGGGACTACACAGTAAAATCTTATGGCACTGGCAATATTGCTGGTCCAACTAATCTCTCCAACCTTGCTATTTATGATGGCACATCTCTAACTGATTCTAACTGGTACTTCACTACTGGTGATTTTGCTTCAGTTACAGTGGCTAGTGACTCTTATATTAGTTTAACTAATGGTTACACTGGGCAACACTTATTGGCTTATGGTTCAGTAACTCTCCCAGTGGGAACTACGATTAAGGCAACTACTCTAGACATTAATTATGATGGATATATCGATGGTGGTACGGTTACTATTCCAACAGGAGGGTCAATAGACTCACTTTACGGAGTTTTATCGCCTACTAATTTAATTATTTCTGGTGATATTACTCGTGGTGACTACTATGGCTCTATTACAATTGGTGCTGACTTAACCGGAGAATACACTTACGTATTTAGAGGCAATGTTACTTTTAATAGTGATAGTAGTGTTAGTGGTGATGGTAGCTATGAGTTCTTCAATAATTTAACTTTTGATGCGGGTGCATCTTGGTATCCAAATGATGGGCAAGTATATTTTGGTGGTACTGGTAATCAAACTGTTACTTTTAATAGCTTGTACGTAGATGAAGTTTATTCAGGAAAAAGCGCTGGTACATTAACTTTTGCTGATGGCTTGCAAACCTCTGGTAACTTTTATGCATTAGGTAAGCACGTTTTAGACTTCACCGCTGGAACAACTTCAAATGTTTCAGGTGACTTTGTAGTAAATCAACCAAAAATAAGCGGAACTGTTAATGGATGTACTTTTAATATTGGCGGAAACTTTTATGCGTACAGTGCTGACCAAACGGAAACATTAGGTAATGGTGGGTTTACAATCAATGCGGCTGGTAATATTAGGCATATGGGACCATACGTAATTCAGAATTGTACTGGGGTTAATACTATTATAGCATCTAGCTCTACTGACGCAGGTAGTAATAGTGGCATCACCTTCTCTTCTGACTATATGACTGGAAGTGTTCAATCCCATAGAAGTACGGTTTTCTCACCTGGTGGTTCTCAATACAAAACAGAACTTTCTCATAGTGATAGCGCTATTCTTGATTTAATTTCAAGTCGCTTTCACGATCGACTTTACTACAAAGATTTCAAAAAGGGTAAATCCTAGGGGAGATATAAATGGCAAGCTTAGAAGTTTATGCGGCTAAAGCAGCAGATAATACAGCTTATCATGGTGGGTCTGAAGTTAATAATGATGGTAAAGACCCGAATGCCAAAACAGACCGTTCCAATCCAAAACCAACAATCTCCACTTTAAGTACTAAGTGGCAAGATTTGTTCATTCATGTTAAATACTATTAGAGGAATATTATGACTTTTAATGAGCTTACTAGCGAAGAGCAAGCTGTTTTATTAGATTGGTTAAATGATTTTCGCGCTACGATGGGCGAGCTAGCTAGGGTTAATAATCATTGCGAGGCAGCAAAAACAATGTATTGGGGTTTGATATCTGCTATTTTAGCTAAGTTAGATGATGCCGATACAGTTCCAAATACTGGTGGGCTAACTGGCGCTGTTAGTCTAACAAAAGCAGAAATAACTACACTACTTTCATATGTAGATGAACCACTTACAGTTAATACTGATCCTCATAGACAGGCTATTGGTAAGGCATGTGGTGGCAGTAATTTAATTGGCTAAGGCTTAATCATGGCAAATATTTACGCATACGCTTCAGCTACTGGTAATAATGACGGCACTACTCAAGCAGATGCCTATACTGATTTACAAGATGCGCTAGATGCGGCTACTGCTGGTGATATTATTTATGCGCGTGGCACATTTTCAATATCTGCGCGATTAGATGTTGACACAAACTCTGGCACGATGGCGAGCCTGATTCAGCTTATTGGAGTTAACGACTCTTGGGTTGATGATGGGACTTATTGTGTTATTGATGGGCAAGATAATGCTATTTCTGGGCTTTACATTAACAGCGTGGATTTTTGGACGTTCAAAAACATCCGCATCCATTCATGCGATGGCACCGCAGCCTTAGAAACCGCTTCTGCTTATTCTAACTATTTCACTTTTATTAACTGCGCATTTGATGATTGCGATGGTCAAGGCGCGCGACCAAATGGCTATTTGCGATATGCATGCTTTGATCGATGCTTGTTTGATACTAATACAGGCTCTGCTCTTTATCGTCCTGATGACGATTCGGTCTTTTTCGCGTGTGTTTTTGCGAATAATACAGGTGCGAGAGTAGTTGATGGCGCAAACGCGGGATGTATATTCAGCAACTGTTTGTTTTATGGTAACTCTGGAGTAATTTATCTATATAACGGAGGAACGCTGTTAAATTGTGTAATAGATGGTGGTACAAGTGATGGTGTTGAATTTCCGTCTGGCCCAATGTGTTCGATTATTGGTTGTCGTATTACCAACCATACTGGCACTGGCAAAGTCGGGTTTAAAGTTACAGCATCAAATAGGGCGTATATGCGTAACACCTATTTTGAAAACAATACTACTAATTACACTTCTGGCGGATATATTGATTTAGGCGGAAATGCTGAAGACCAATCCGAAACAAATAAAGGCTATGTAGACCCAACTAATAATGATTTTAATTTAGACCCAGACAATACAGATTACTATAGTGTGGCTGTTGAGCTACCAGACGCGCTACACTAAAAAATAAAGAAAGGTAAATTATGGCCTATGTAGATATTTACGATAGCGCAACAACCCCAGATCATATTTTAAGAAAGCAATTTTCTGTTGCTATTCATAATTGCGCTGTTGATATACTTAATGAAGACCCATCTACTGAAAACCACGCAAATAGAATCCAGTGGGCTAAAAAAGTAACACAAGAGAACAACAGTCCTGTATTGGAAGCTGAAAGATGGGTGTGGAAACTATTAGAAAACGCAACTATTCAATCAGACCCATTAAATGCTTCTGATAATGACGTTCAGTTTGTTGCGAATTCATTAGCTAATACTATGGCTAATGGCCGGAGGTAATAATGGCTGATCAAACTATTGAAATGGGTACGCCCGTTTGTTGGGCTGACACTACAGATTATTCAAATACCAATAGTGGTATTAGTCGCACGCATCAAATCGATCTAACCTCACTTGCTGATGGTGATGCTAGACAAGGGGCTAAGGCTGATTTAACAGCAAATCGCGCTCCTACTTATGCGGTTAAAGTGTGTTTAGAGTTTGACGTGGCTCCTACCGCTGGAGAGGTTGTTCATATTATGTGGGCATCTTCTTACTCAGCCACTGCTGGAACTGGTAATGATGGCGGTTCTGCTTCTACTGGTGCTGATGCAGATTGGGATCCAGGCGGCGCTGCTGAAGCAGATAGGGAAGAGTATATGCACCATTTACAATATGTTGGTGCGTTTGTTGCGGCTGCTGATGCAGCTACTACATATCAAGTAATGATGATAAACTCAGATTTTTATCCAGCAGCCAGATATGGGTTTCCAATTGTTTTTAATCAAGCTGGTCAAGCCCTTGAAGGTGATGCTGTTGAAATGTACATAGCACTTATACCAAATGTTCCAGATCAAGCGACTAGCTAATGATACGCAATAAGCATTTCAGACTAAACAAGTCACATTCGCTCTTTCATGGCCTTGTTTTTGCTGGACTTGGTGGCGATGGGTGCGTTGGATCAGTGAGATATGCTGATAGTTCGCCACGGAGCAATCATGGCACGCTGACGAACATGAGCCCGCCAGACGACTGGGTGATCGCGCCGGACCTGGATCGATGGGCGCTGGATGCACCGGGCGGATCAAGTCGAATCGATATAGGCAATTTGAAGTTTAGCGGGCGCCAGCCTGTAACGATCGCGGCGTGGATTCAGCGAACGTCGGGCGCACCTAATGTGCAGGGATGGATCGTGTCTCAGCACAGCGAAGTGGTGTTGCGGACAAATGGCGGCTCAATTGATTTTGTACTTAACTCGTTTTCGTCAAATGATCGAGTCTCCGGTGGGTCCTATGTGGACGGGACGCTGGCGCATGTTGTTGGAATGTTCGATGGGACGGATTTATCAGTCTGGGTAGATGGCGAGTGGCAAGCATCAGTCGCGCCGATTGGCAACTACAGCGATAACGGCACATCATGGTCGGTCGCGGGTAGCACATTTACCTCCTCTGGGCCATACGGTTTCGCGGGAGAGGTAGCGGATGCCATGGTATGGAACCGCGCGTTATCTCCTTCCGAGATTCAAGCTATAGCTCAACCGTTCGATCCATATTACGGAGGTTTAATAGAACGGACACGAAAAATATTTCCATCTGCCACTATTGTTCCTACTCCTGTTACTGAAGCTACTAATAAAGCATATATATCAGCAGGTTTATCTTCTGCTAGAGGCGGTGGTCAGTCTCCAACTAGTCAAGTTAATACTGCGTACATATCTGCTGGCTTACTTCCTAATGTTGCTGCTGCACCAACACCTCCATCAATCTCATCGCAGCTAAGCTTAATTATTTATGAGGGGGATAATGTAGCTAACACCCCAACAATCGTAGCCCCATATGCTGATTCAGCACTTACTTGGGTTGACCCTACTGGAGGGGAATTTACAGGAAAAACACCAGCCTATACCAACTTTCAAGATACTGGCGAGTATTTAATTAAAGCTAGTGGTTCTGATTGGGAAAGCACTACCCAAATTGATTTCAGCGATATGAAAATTAGTGGTGAGCTTACTGGGTGGAATATACCAGACTCTCTCACTGTTTTATATTTAGATGACACTCAAGTTAGTGAAGACATTACATCTTGGACATTTCCCAACTCTACACAAACACTGTATTTAAATAATACATATCTTAGTGCGGATATTGGAGGGTGGACCCTACCAACCGGATTAAGAGACTTCCGTTTTTACGGGGATAATGTTAGTGTTTTAGGAGATATAAGTAGCTGGTCGCTTCCAAACGTGATGCAGAGGTTGCATTTACAAAACACAAGTGTTAGTGGTAGCATTACTGGCTTAGCCCCATCTAACTCTGATCTATTTTATGATTACTTCTTAAACGATACAAGTGTTAATGGAGATATAACTGATTGGGCATTATCTACTAGTGGGCAGAAACTACGCTTAACAAATACAAGTACTAGCGGTGATATTAGTGAGTGGAGCGTTCCAGCAACATATCAGGAACTTTTACTTTCTGACAATATGACTGCTAGTGGAACAGTTGATGCAAGTGATTGGCATGCTTCTTGTCAAATTGAAGGGACTCTAACTTATACTGGCGCAACAAGCCAAACTATTCATTGGGACACAATTACCCACACTGGCTTAACGGAAATAGCCAATAAAACAAATGGCGTATTTACTAGGTATGGCGATTGGACCTTTACTTCTGATCAAACCTTTTATGATCTTCTGCTTGAGAGCGGAACAATTGATTTCGCTACGCATAGCGGAGATTTTAACGATATTAATGTAAGTGGCGGGAGTATTAATGTTAATAGTGGTGACTTAGTTGCCGCCAACCAAATAACTCTTGCGACGGATAAAGTTTTAACAGTTGATCCTGGTACAGCATATGCCTCTGGAGTAGAATTAACTGCTGATTCCTACACTGGGTATCAAACCCTACCACCCGCTCCCCCAGTAACACAACTAACCTTTGTTTTAAATGCTACTGGATTCGCTAGCACAACTCCTGCTCTAACTAGTCCGATTACGGACGCTGAAGTTATCTGGCATAAGCCAAGTACAGCTACATTCACAGGTAAAACTCCTGTTTATACTGAATTTGATGAGACGGGCACCTATACTGTTAAGGTAACTGAGACTGGGTGGAATTCTGTCACATCAGTTGATTTTTCAGACTGTGCTCAAGTTGGTGGTAATATTGAGGATTGGAATATTCCAACTAGCTTACAAACTTATTACGTTAATGATACGGATATGTCTGGGGACGTAGCCCAAGTTTCTCTGGTTAACTCAGTCACTACCTTTAATCTGCACAATACCAATATTTCTGGTAGCGTGCAAAGTTTTAGTTTCCCAACAAGCCTACAAGAATTCAGCGCTTATAATACAAATGTTACTGGCGACATTTCAGCCTGGTCTCTTCCAAACAGCACTCAAAAAGTTAAGCTGCACAATACAAGCGTTCAGGGAGACATTTCTGGTTTAAGCCTACCAACCAGTTTAGCGGAATTAGAATTAAGTAATACATCTGTAAACGGCGATATTTCAGTATGGACCCTTCCTTCGGCTGCTCGCGCTTATTACTTTACGAACACAAGCACATCTGGCAATCTCTCTGATCTAACTATCCCCTCCCTAATGACTGGGCTTCGCCTGTCAGAAAATATGCTGGCGGATGGTGATATTACCGCTACAGGGTGGCAAGCTGGATTTGATATTCGCGGTAAGGTTACTTATACTGGCACCGCTGATCAAAATATTAAATGGGGCTCTGTTTCTTTAACTAATTTAACTGAGGTCGCTCAAAAATCCGCTGGTTTATATACTAGAAACAATCCATGGGACTTCGCTTCCAATCAACTGTTTTATGATTTACACATTCAAAGTGGCGAGATTGACTTTAACGGATATAGCGGTCAAGCTAATTTAGTTACTGTTACTGGGTCTGATATTTCAGTTAATAGTGGTGACTTCGCCTTCACTCAAACTACTTTGGCGCAAGATCAAAGATTATCTGTTAGTTCTGATGGTACGTTAGATGCACCATATTTCTACATTAACGGGGAAGATAAAACTTATACTGGGTATTTAGTCCTACCAACAACTAAGGTAGAGCAATTAAGTTTTGTTTTGGGTGCTACTGGGGAAAGCATGACTCCCTCCCTAACAGCCCCTTATGATGATGCTGAAATTGTTTGGGTTAAACCAGACACAAGTGAATTTACAGGGAAAACACCTACTGCTGATCAGTTTGATGCAACGGGCTCTTACTCTCTTAAAGCATCTATTACTGGGTGGGACGCAACTACTACATTTGATTTTGGCGGGTGTCCTATTAGTGGTGATATTGCCTCTTGGACCATCCCAAATTCTGTTGTTTGGTATGACGTTTCCAGCACAACGATTAGTGGGGATATAAGCAGCGTTTCCTTCCCAGCCTCTACTACTTATTTATATTTAGATACAACTGATATTACAGGAGATGTAAGTAGTTTTTCATTCCCAACTAGCTTGATGCATTTGTTCTTGTATGGCACTAATGTTACTGGCGATGTGTCTTCATGGAGCCTCCCATCTAACTTTACAAAGCTATACGTGCAATCCCTTGGATTAGAGGGAGATGTAAGCTCTTGGACCCTCCCAAATACTGTAGAGAGGCTATATCTTTACAGCACGAATATTGAAGGGGATGTTGGTAGCTGGACTCTTCCTACTGATCTAACTTATTTATACTTACATAATACTTCAGTAGATGGTGATATTGGTGGGTGGGCTATACCCTCAAGCACAGAACATATTAGATTAGACTCAACTTCAACTTCTGGTGATTTTTCAAATTGGTCATTGCCCAGTACGTTAGCTACTCTGTACATGACTAATAGTATGACTGCTGGAGGAAATATTGATGCCACTTCGTGGAACCAAAGTTTAGATATTCAAGGAAAACTTAGTTATACAGGGGCAACAACTCAGTCTGTAAATTGGGGCAGTGTTAGCCTAGCTAATTTAACTGAAGTAGCGAATAAAGTTGGCGGTACTTACACTAGAGAAAGTGGTACATGGACGTTCACAGAAGATCAAGCATTCTATGATTTACATTTAGATAGTGGTTTTACTGGAGATATTGTATTTAACGGATACAGTGGGGACGCTAATAACGTTACTGTAAGTGGTGGCGATATTATTGTTGGAACTGGTGATTTTTCATTCACTCAAGTAATTTTAGCTACAGATAGGACTTTGGCCGTTGAAGAGTCTGGCCTATTAACGGCTGAATACTTTGAAGCTTCTGGAATTACCTATACTGGCTATACCATCATTCCAACCCCACGGTTAGAGCAATTAACGTTTTATGTTAAGTCAGCTAGTTCTCCAACTATGAGCCCTGGTATTACTGCTCCCTACGCTAATAGTGAAGTAACATGGGTTAAGCCAAGCGAAAGTACCTTTACTGGAAAGTCACCCTCATATACTAATTTTGATGAAGTCGGTCTTTATACTGTTAAAGTTAGTGAAACTGGGTGGAATACAACAACATGGCTAGATTTCTCTAGTTGTCCAATTAGTGGAAGTGTCGCCGATTGGAATTTACCCACATCACTTCAATACTTCTATTTAAGTAGTACTGATTTGGGTGGTGATATTAGTGCATGGTCATTGCCAAGCTCATTGAGGTATGCATATTTCCAAAATTGTGATATTACTGGTGATGTTGGAGCCTGGACCTTACCAACTCAATTACGCCATCTCTATTTATATGGGACTAATGTTTATGGCGACTTGTCTTCATGGGCGGCCCTCCCATCATTCACCCAACAATTGCAATTAAATGACATGGCTAGCCTAAGTGGGGATATTTCTAGCTGGAATTTACCTACTTCATTAAGCTATTTGTATTTAGATGATACTAGTGTTGAAGGTGATCTTACTAATTGGAACGCTCAAAGAGTTTTATCAAGATTAAGATTACAAAGAACCAATACAAGTGGTGATTTCAGCGAATGGTCTCTCTCAAATAGCCTTACGCAATGCTGGCTCTCTCACAATATGACTGCTGGTGGTAGTATTGATGCCGCTCCTTGGAGTAATATTTTAAGCATGTTTGGGACTATTGAGTATACTGGTAGTGCTGACCAAACTATTGATTGGGATGTAATTACTATTACTAACCTAATTGAAAATACGAATAAGCCTGGTGGAACACTAACTAGAGAAGTCCAAACGTGGAACTTTAATCAAGACCAAACCGTTTATGATTTAGTCTTAAATAATGCCGCTACTAATTTCAATGGGTATATTTGCGATGCCAATAATGTTATTTTAAATGGAACGAATGTTGATGTTGGGAGTGGTACTTTTAATGTAAACCAACTTTCTCTTTCAGCGGATAAAGTTTTAGATATTGGGGCTGATGGTGAATTAGTTGCGCCTGGTTATTTAATCTCTGGAGAAGCGATTTCACTAACTGGCGCCCTAACAATTCCCATCTCTGGTACAAAACAATTCTACTTTACCGTTACGGCAACTGGAACCGATATAACTCCTGTAGTGGTAGGTAGTTATGGCGATTCAGATATTGTGTGGGAAAAGCCAGACCGGCATCAGTTTAACGGAAAAGCCCCAGCGGCTACATTATTTGATTTAACTGGAGAGTATGACGCTTACGTTATTACGTCAAATTGGAATGATACAACGTCAATTGACTTCTCTGAAGCTAATTTAGAGGCTGATACTTCCGGGTGGATTATTCCCTCATCTCTTGAATACTATTATCTGCAAAACTCAGATTTTAGTGGGGATATTACTTCCTGGTCACTTCCTAATTCATTAAAGCATTTATACTTACAAGACACCCTATTAACTGGGACCGTAACTAATTGGACCCTGCCTACAGGTGGGCTTGATATTAAATTAAGCGGTTTGACTCTTGCTGGTAATGTTACCTCATGGTCACTTCCTGTTAATTTAACTGGGCTGTATCTAAATGGAACTTCAATTTCAGGCGATATATCTGACTGGACAGTTCCTGCCTCATTGTTAAAACTTTATCTAACTGATAGTATGGTCGCTACTGGTAGTATCGACGCTACAAGTTGGAACTCAAGCCTAGATTTACAAGCCTCACTGTCTTATCCTGGTTCAACCTCTCAAACTATTAACTGGGGTGAAATTAGCTTAACCAACATAACTGAATCTGCTAATAAAGCAGGTGGTACATATACAAGATATGGTGATTGGAGTCTTGAAGGGAATCAAACTTTTAATAACTTAACATGGAATAGTGGAGATTTAACATTTAATGGGTATAGTGGCGATGCAAATATTGTTGGGATTACTGGTGGGTCTGTCACTGTCGATAGTGGGAATTTTGTATTTACTGAACTCACGCTAGCTACTGATAAGGTAATGAGCGTTAGTGATGGTAATGTCATAGCCCCTGAATTCACTGGAACTAGTTCTAGCTGGACTGGCTATTTAGTTATTCCAGATAGTGTTGTCCTTTCAAC
>Ga0180438_10005196_pt1 | contig 18255 bp, 16 predicted proteins | sample SS_ome_12_FD_132455 | JGI IMG/M metagenome (GOLD analysis project Ga0180438, IMG submission 132455) | Hypersaline lake sediment archaeal communities from the Salton Sea, California, USA - SS_3_D_2 metaG | ecosystem: Environmental > Aquatic > Non-marine Saline and Alkaline > Hypersaline >...
ACTCAGAAGGTTGAAGGCCACCTAAAAGGGTTGATGATGAACGAAATGTTGAGAAAAGTTGGATGATACGAGAAGAGTAAAAAGGGAACGGTTAGTCAGTTGCCTGATTTATTCAACAGGGTCCCAAAAAAGCGCTCTTTTCGGTTGGTTTTGGGTGTTTTTACCGGTTGCGTACTCAGTAAAATGCTCAAAATCAATATCTTAAATTTTTCAACAACACCCTTTTTTGGCGATTTAACAGTACTTCCAGTTTGGTATTTCTATGGAAATCATTTATTCTCGAATTTTTCAACAACGCCTATATTATTAATTACAAGTAACTTATGTTTTACAAAAAAATAATAAAAATAAATTATCCATTTTTATTTCTTAATTTAGTAAAATATAATCAAATGTTATTAAAAAAAACAAAGGTTTTATGAGCATACAAGGAATTAATATTTTTACACCAAGTTTTATTTACAATAATGCTACACCGATAATTTTGACTCTTGGATCAATTGTTGTTTGTGACTATCTGTGGAAAGGACCTATAACAAAGATTGGTTCTTTAGCAGACAGAGCAATAATTCAACTAAGCCTTGAGTGTCGAACAATTCAAACTCTGCGCAAACTATACATGGAATTAGAAAAAGGCCAAAATTTTCCTGAAGCTTTGGCTGCTGCACAAGCCAAACTCAATGATCCAGATCACCAGGTTCGACGCACAGCTGTATTCGTACTCCTTAGGCTTATAGACAAAGACCAATATTTCCCTGAAGCTTTGGCCGCTGCACAAGCCAAACTCAATGATGCAGATCTGGAGTTTCAATGCACAGCTCTAGATATACTGGTTAGGCTTGTAGAAAAAAACCAATATTTTCCTGAAGCTTTCGCTGCTGCACAAGCTAAAATCGGTGATCCAGATCACCAGGTTCGACACGCGGCTCTAGTTATAATGGGTAAACTTGTAGAAAAAGACCAATATTTCGAACAAGCTTTCACAGCTGCGTGGGCCAAACGCAATGATCCAGATCACCAGGTTCGACACGCGGCTCTAGTTATAATGGGTAAACTTGTAGAAAAAGACCAATATTTCGAACAAGCTTTGGCCGCTGCACACCCCAAACTCAATGACCCAGATGACCAGATTCGAGACACGGCTCTAGATATAACGCGTAGAATTTTGGCGGCTGCACAAGCCAAACTCAATGATCCAGATCACCGGGTTCGACGCACAGCTCTAATTATGATGCGTATGCTTGTAAAAAAAGACCAATATTTCGAACAAGCTTTCGCCGCTGCACAAGACAAACTCAATGATCTACATGGAGCGGTTCGATGGAGAGCTTTATTTATGCTGGAAAGCCTTGTATTTAAAGACCAATATTGCGAACAAGCTTTCGCCGCTGCACAAGACAAACTCAATGATTTAGATCACATGGTTCGAAGGAGAGCTCTACATATACTGGTTAGCCTTGTAGAAAAAGACCAATATTTCGAACAAGCTTTGGCCGCTGCACACCCCAAACTAAATGACCCAGATGACCAGGTTCGAGTGTTAGCTCTTGTTATCATGGGTAAACTTGCAGAAAAAGACAACGGATATTTCCGTGCAGCTTTGGACGCTGCAAAAGGCAAACTCAATGATCCAAATCACCGGGTTCGAAACAGAGCTCTGCATACACTGATTAGCCTCGTAAAAAAAGACCAATGTTTCAAAGAAGCTTTCACCGCTGCGCGGGCCAAACTCAATGATCCAGATCACCGGGTTCGATGCAGCGCTCTACTTATACTGGTTAGCCTTGTAAAAAAAGACCAATATTGCGAACAAGCTTTGGCCGCTGCACAAGCCAAACTCAATGATCTACATGACCAGGTTCGATGCAACGCTCTAGTTATACTGCGTAAACTTGTAGATAAAGACCAATATTTCGAGCAAGCTTTCGCCGCTGCACAAGACAAAATCGATGATCCAAATCGCTACGTTCAAAGAGAGGCTCTAATTCTATTGATTGGACTTGCAGCAAAACACAAACGATATCTCCGCGAAGGTTGGGGCGCTGTGGAAGCGAAACTCAATCATCCAAATGAGGTAGTTCGAGAGACAGCTCTAAACATAATGGCTAGACTTGCAAAAAATGACCAATATTACCGTGCAGCTTTGGACGCTGCAAAAGGCAATCTCAATGATCGAGATTGGCCGATTCGAAGGGCGGCCCTGGTTATATTGACTAGAATTCTAGAAAAAGACGAGTATTTCCCTGAAGCTTTCACCGCTGTACTAGCCAAACTCGATGATCCAAATCACTCGGTTCGAAAGTCAGCTCTACGTATAGTGAGTAGACTTGCAGAAAAAGACATACGATATTTCTATGGAGCTTTGGCCGCTGCAAGTAGAAAATTCAATGCTCAAAGTGATAAATTAATTTTTAAGGGCGAACGCAATTATCTTTTTAAACTGCTCTTAAATACCACTCAGAAAAATATTGTAACTAAAACAATCCGAAAAATCAATTTACATCCGCAAGCACATGGTACCACCGACAAAAGTAAATCAGAAAGTCTAGATGAACTAAAAGTTCTTATTGAAGCACTGGATGAACTAAAAGTTCTTATTGAAGTATATGAAAAGTTAAATAACGAACACGAACTCCCCCCTGAGATCTGGGATAAAATTATGGATCTTGTACATATAAATTAACACTCTGCTGCCTTAAGGGGGGACTTCAACGCAAAAAAAATACGCGTTGATAAAAAGAAGCCAAAGACTTCCAATCTTCGGCAACCATATTGACATGAGCAAAAGAAATACCTATCAATCTATCTGATAACAGATCTATATAAAACTGGATAGACTACTGTGCCAATAGAAATCCTACTGCTTAGGAGGGTAGTCGATCTTCTTTTTAAGCTTGTAGGTAGCCATCATTTGCGCTTTGGCAATGATATGGCCTTCCATCTTCTTATGAAGCTCTTCCTTCGTCATCCCTTTGGGCCAATCAGGCATCATGTCCAGAGCATAAAGATAAAAGAAATAGCGATGTTCTCGATCAGGTGGGCAGGGTCCCATGTAGGCAGTTCGCCCGTTGGTCCCTTTCCCATGAATCCCCGGTGGAGGTGCATGCTCATTGATTCCTTTGCAATCGGCGGGAATCTCGTACATCACCCAATGAACCCATAGCCCATCAGGGCGTATCTCAGTAGGAACGTCGGGATCTTCCATGATCAAAGCAAGGCTCTTTGCCTCTTTGGGAACATCGTGAAAGAGTAGAGGAGGATTCCAGTCGTACCCCTCGCATGTGTTGACTTGGGGGATCTCTGTCCCTTCTTTAAAGTTTGGACTTGTTATCCGCATCGCGTAAAAACTCCTTGTTTTCATTTATCATATCGATTTTTGCTTCAATCTGCAACTGGGATCTTTCTTTTTAACTCAATGCTTAAGGGAGCAGTCAGATCCAGAACATAGGCCTCTTTTGCTTGCTCAAAGGTAACTTTTTTTTGAGGGTCCATTTGCCCATTGCCGTAAAGAGTAATCGTAAGAGGGCTTTTGAGTGGCTTTCCATCTACAGTAATCTTCTCGACACCGGAAAGAGGCTCGCTCCTTTTTTTGACACGGAACTTCTCAAGAATCTCATCGGTTTGAAGCGTGTATTCATACCCCTTCTCCCCCTTTGTAATTTTCATTTTTATATCGGATAGAGCCGAAAGGGAGATGACCTGGATTCGGCGCAAATCCGAAAGCAGGTTCTCCATGCTTGTGTGGAATCGATGAGCAGAAACCATCTTCTTCGCTTGAAAACCAACCAAACCAGCAACGATCGATAGGATCATCACACAGAGACCAATCTCTAAGAGGGTGAAGCAGCGTTTAGTCTTTGTCCTCACTAATTCCTTTCTCTAGCTTATAGGCTTCCCACTTATCTGAAGAGATTTTGAGTACTCCGTTTTCATAATCAATATGAAACTCATTGCCCCAGCCGTCGGTCAAGACATCTTTTGTTTTTTTCACGAGCCCTGTTTTTTCAATAAATACTTTCTTGTCCTCTTGAAACTGCTCCCAGGTTTTCCCCTTCGCCAGTTCAAGCTCAATGATATCTTCAAGTTTTCGAACAGCCTGCTCTGTTTTGAAGGCTTTCCCCTCATCGAGGCTCCCCCTCATACTAAATCCAATGATGCTTCCAATGATCCCAATCAAGGCGATCACAATCATGATCTCCATTAGGGTAAAGGCTCTTTTTTTCTTTTTCATATGTACCTCTCTTAGGTGGAAATGAGTGAACTCACATCGGTTAATGGTAAAAGGATCGATAGGATGACAAGCCCTACGGTCCCCCCTAAAATCAAAAGCAGCGCTGGCTGCAAGAAGGTGGTGATCTGGCTTAAGCTTCGCTCCAACTGGTCGTCATAGATATCGGATAAGCTTTGAAGCATCTCCGGAAACTCCCCTGTCTCTTCTGCTATGGCAATCATCCGGACCACAAGAGCTGGAATATAGGGAGAGCCCTTGAGCTCTTCACTTAAGGGTTTTCCTTCGCTAATTTCTCTTTCTGCTTTCTCGATCACCTCTTCGAGAAACGGATGCTTCATCACTTTGCGAGAAATGCCCAAGGAGGAGATGAGGGGCACGCCACCAAAAAGCTGGATTGAGCAGCTGCGACAAAACCGGATGAGTGCGGCTTGGGTCAAAATGGTTTTGATTAGGGGAAGCTTCTGCATGCCTCTTCTAAAAAGCTCGCGACCTTTGGGCTGCTTAAAGTAATAGATAAGCCCTGAAACTAAAGCGGCGGCCCCAAAGAGAAGATGGGGAAACCAGTTTTGCAAAAACTGGCTTGTCGAAAGCACGACTTGCGTAAGAGGATGAAGGTGCCTTCCTTCGAAAAGTTCACGCATCGAGGGAATCACAAAGAGGAGAAGACCCACTACCATTAAGAAGCAAAATCCCCCCAAAAAGAGAGGATAAGCCATGGCGCTGAGAAGCTGTTTTTTGAGCTTTTGCTTACGCTCAATGAGCTCATGGAGCTGTCCAAATACCCAAGCTAGCGATCCACTACGCTCTCCGGTCTTTACCATCGAGATATAGATCGGATCGAACGAGCGGGGATAATTTTTAAGAGCGGATGAAAGGAGGTGTCCCGTTTTGAGCTGGTCACAAAGGTCTAAAAAAAGGGGATGCGCTCGATGGCGCCGATACTTTTCTTCGATGGTAAGAAGTGCTTCGTAAAGAGGGAGGCCAGCTTTTAGGAGCTGGCTAAGCTCTCTTGTGAAGGCGAGAAGGATTGATTCTCGAAGGGCGACCTCTTTTTTCTTCTGGACAGCCAAGAGCTTGGTCACAAGAATTTTATCGCGTATGAGCCTGTCTTTAGCAAGGTCGTAGGAATCGGCATCGACCACACCTTTGATCTTTTTACCTGTGTCGGTAAGTGCTTGGTAACGAAAAAGAGGCACCTTTCTTACTCCTCACAACTGCGGGTAACGCGGAGCACTTCAGCGGTAGTGGTTAGCCCTTGCTCAACAAGGCGCCCTCCATCTTGGCGCAGACTTTCCATCCCTTCTTCAAGGGCGATCTTTTGCAAAACAGAGCTATCAGGGGTTTCAATGAGCTGTCTCTTGAGAAGAGGAGTCATCGGCATTAGCTCATAAATCCCCATCCTTCCTTTGTAGCCTGTCCCATAACACGCGTCGCACCCTTCGCCTCGATAAAGCGCTTTCACATCCTTAGAAAGGCTTAGGTTTTTCAGCTCTGTAGGAGTGGGTAAATAAGAGGCTTTGCACTTTGGACAAATTTTGCGAACCAAACGCTGCGCAAGCACTCCAATCACTGATGAGGAAAGTAGATACGGCTCCACTTCCATATCGACAAGACGCGTAAGTGCCGAAGGAGCATCGTTGGTGTGAAGCGTACTCAAGACAAGGTGTCCTGTCAGCGCCGACTGGATGGCAATTTCAGCGGTTTCTCTGTCACGAATCTCTCCAATCATGATCACATCGGGATCTTGGCGCAAGATATGACGCAGACCTTTAGCAAAGGTGAGGTTGATCTTTGGGTTCACCCCTATCTGTGCCATTCCCTGAAGTTTGTATTCTACCGGATCTTCGATGGTCATGATGTTTGTATGGATTGAATTGAGCTCAGATAGTGCGCTGTATAGGGTCGTGGTCTTTCCGCTTCCCGTTGGCCCAGTCACAAGAACGATCCCCTCACTCATCTTGATCAGATGCTTGAATTTCTCAAGAAGATGCTCGCGCATCCCCATCTTGTCGAGTCCAAGTAGAATATTGCCCCGATCAAGAATACGAAGAACAATCCGCTCACCGTAGACGACGGGGATGGTGCTGACACGGAAATCGATCTGCCGCCCACCTAGTTTAAGCTTGATCCGCCCATCTTGGGGAAGGCGCTGCTCTGCAATGTCGAGCTGAGCCATCACTTTGATCCGGGTGAGAAGTTGAGCTTGAAACTCTTTGGGGGGTGCGTGCCTTGCCTGTAAAACACCATCGATTCGATAGCGGACTGAAAGAGTTGTCTCGAGTGGTTCGAAGTGGATATCAGAGGCACCTTGTTGAATGGCTTCGAGCAAAATGGCATTGAGCATCCGAACAACGGGAGAATCACTCGTTTTTTGGGCGAGTAGATCGTATCCTTCCTCAGACTCGTTGACTTGCAAATCTTGCGCCCCTTGGCGAAGGCTATCAAACAGCTCTGTAGTAGCCGTTTCGCTCTGGCGGTAACACTGCTCAATCGCCGCTTCAAGCATTTCAACGCTCGCGAGCATCTCTTGCACTTCTTTTCCTGTGAGAAGCCTTACCTCTTCCAGCACCTCCAATGCCAGTGGGTCGGCGATGGCAACAAAGAGAACGCCTTCTTTTTCATCGAGAGGCAATACACAGTTTTTTTTGGCAAAATCGTATGGAATCTTCTGCTCTTTCCCTTTAACGAAAGGGTAAGAGAAGAGATCATGGACCACTTGAAGTCCAAATTTAGCGCCTAATGTGTTGAGATCACTCATAATACTGCTGCTTGTCTCCAAAGAACGCTTGAATGCTGCTGGAGAAGAGCGCTTTTCGTTCACATTCACGTGCTTCCACCAAACAGCGCAAAAACTCAGGAAGGTCACCCGGTCTTTTTTCTAATTCGCATGCACGAATTCTGAGCAGCTCTTCTTTCGGATCATCGATGATCGTCGGTGTGATGAAAAAGAACATTTCGGTGTTGTTATCTGAAAGTTCGGTCGATCCAAAAAGTTTGCCAAGCCCAGGAATCTCACCCAAGAACGGCACCTTTTGGCTGCTGTCACGGATAGACTTGCGTCTTAGACCTCCCAAAATGATCGTCTCCCCATCGAGGACACGCACCTCATTTTCAATATGCCGCTTATCAACTGGAGGACGCCCATCGTTAGTTGGCTTGGTCGTATCAAAGGTAAGGTTGGTCTGAAGAGTGATATACCCCTTTTTCTTATTGCCACACGCATCTTCCACATCAGCAAGGTGGATGATCGGGGTCAAGATGATGTTGATCCCGTATTGGGCCCGAGTGAATGAGTCTTGGAAAGCGATCCCCTTGTTGGTGTCGATTGGTGCCGCTCCATTGTTGAGGGAAATCTCCTCCAAAATCGAAATCGTTGCTGGGGTCTGATTGACTGTGATCACCGAAGGGGAAGCGTTGAGCTGAATATCCTCTTGGGTCATCAAGAAGCTATAGGCAAAATCGTAGGCAGGGAAATGCTTCGATTTATCCCCCGAAAAGAGAAAGTAAAGCACCCCATTGCCAACGGGATCGTCAAGTCCATTTTCTGAAGGAGGATTGGGTCCATCATAGCGAACGCCATTATCTGCATTGCCCAACTTCAAAAGGTTGAGCCCATAGTTGGATTGGTTATTCAGCTTCTTCTCAAAAAGAAGTACCTCGATCTGCACCATTCTCTTTGGAACATCGAGTTGCTTTAAAAGCTCTTTGATCCGATCAAGCACATCACGGCGAACCACCATCAGAAGGGTTCCTGTCTTCGGGTCGGGGATGAAGTGTTCTGAGTTTTCATCCACCTGAAGCTTTGTATCGATCTCTGGCTTGAACCTCTGGGGTGGAACAGTAAGGCCTGGAGCATTGGCATACCCATCGGGGGGAAGGGAAGAGCCGCGTGCGGTGTACTTCACGTCGAGGTTTTCCCGGTCTGCAGGGACTGCGTGGAGCAGAGAATAATAAACCTTATCAAGCACCTTTGCAAGATCTACAGGATCGCTGTGTTTACACGTGTACATGAAGATCGACATCGCCGCCGGATCCTGGAGCTGCTCTTCGGTTTCTTTCACCACCTTTTCAGCCCGCTCAACGAGATCACGCCTTCCCATGACAACAAGAGCATTTCCACTTGCTGGTGTCAAAATAGACAGCCCTTCATTATCCACTTTTCCAAAGGGGGGGCGATTGGGGCGCTCGAGCGCTTCGCTAAAGAAAGAGTTTAAAATGACTCCCATTTCTTTGACCGACATTTTGGTCACGGGGATCACCTTTGAAATCTTCCCATTGGGGTCTTTCCATACCGTCTTATAGAGCTTGATCAGTTTCTCAATCTCCGAGCGGGTTGAGACGATCGCCACCTTCCCGCCGATGTTGTAGACGTAGGTAGATTTGGGATCCGAAAACCGTTCAAAAAACTGGTAAGCCGTCTTTGAATGTTCGACAGGTGGTGCGTATACATAGAAAATCCGCCTGTGATCTTGGATGTGGGCTATCTCCTCAAGACTCGATGCGATGGCTCCCACTGCCGAAGGGTTTTGCTTAAAGACATAGAGCTGGCGAGCATAAGGATTGACCTGCTTAACCCCAACTCCATTGTGGGAGAGGATGATCTCGAGCGCCTCACTCCACGCTTCGCGTGGTATCGGAATGTTCGAATGCATCGTCACCTTCATGTTGACGAGCTCATGGGGGATCACGTAGAGAAAGTCAGACGCGCCATATTCCATGACCAGAGAAGCAAGAGTGGTCTCCTCCTGATCAAAAAGACCATACCCCTCTTCTTCTCGCTTGGCATCATCGACCGACATTTGTCGCCAGTCTTCGCTGAGGAGCACCATCTCTTCTTTGATCTCTTGCACCTGTGCAAGAAGGGTTTGATACTCCTCTTCACTCCCCCCGGCTTGGAAGAGTTCCTCCGCTTCTTGCATTTTTTCTAAGAGCTCGCCGCGAAAAACGGCGATCTTATCATTCACATCTTCGAGAAGCTGGTCCATTTGCAGGCCACTGCCTCCCCCTTGCGCTGGGAGACTTGCTGCTTTTTTCTCCTCAATGGTCTGGGAAAATAGGGGGGAAAAGGCAAAAAGAAAAAGAACGATCCAGAATCTCATGCTGCTTTAAAGTGCCCCCGTTTTTTAGATGTTTTTCCCTTTTTGTCGGGGGAAATAGAAATAGAAATTGACTCATACTGGGTGCGCATGTCATCAAAAAGCTTCCCCCGAACCATGCCACTGGGGTCTATCTCATCGATGATGAGGAGTTCAGATCCAAACTCTGAGCGCAAGACAGCCTCAATTTCGGGAAGAGTTTTCAGTTTGTGCCAGCCGGTTTTCGTTTTGACAAGCCAGTCTCCTGCTTTGAGCACCATCCGTTTTTTTTCTATATTACAGCTGAACTGATGAGCGCTGCGCAATTTGGGAGAGTCAAATAGCTTTTTTACATTGATCTTCCCCTTCTTCTGCGGCTCCTCTTTGAGTTTTACCTTAAAAACAGGGAATCCAAACTCATCCCATGCCTCAATTTCGACATATTTAGAACCCACCGATGCAATGCGAGCAAGAGGCGCGTTCGGCTCGGCGAGGCTTAAAGAAGAGAGAACTTCCCATTTATCCTCTTTCATCATGAGAAAATCTTGATTCGAAACGAGAAGGAGCTGTCTATTTTTCCCCTCATCGAGTTCAAGCCGCTTCTTCTGACCCAGTCTCTTGTACTCGGCTCCGCCATACTCTTGAAAAAATGCATCGGCCCCCCAGCATTTTGCTTGCTTGAGCTTCCAGACATTCCAGGGATAGCTCTTGGGCACACCACCATTTCCTCGTTGGGTGAGCAAAAGCTCCATCTCCTCACCCCCTTTTTCAACATAGGCAACAAGAGATGCTCCATCTCCTCCCTCCACTCGCAAAGCAAGTTCGGTAGGCTCTTTGGAAAATTCGAGACTCTCAATTCCTCCACTTTGTCCCTCTGCTACTGAAAAAAAGATCTTTTCCCCCTCGTTGAGGATTTGACGCTCCCCGCTGCCTTGAATTCCCAGGCAATATTTTCGATCTGACTTTTTCAGATCGGGACGTAGAGATTGAGCTAAAAAGAGGAGTTTCTGCTCGAGAGCCATCGCAAGTGGCGAGCGGGGATTGTGTTTAAGAGCTAAAGGACCTGTCAGAATTTGAGAGTGATCAAGCACGGCTATGGGAGCTGTCGCAAGCTCCTGACCAGTATGATCAATTGGGTTGAACCGAGCCATCAAGATAAAAAAAAGCAAAAGCATCAAAGCAGCAGTACCCCAAATCCCCCAAACAAGGTGAGGAAGGTGAGAGTCGAGTGCTAATCTGGAGCGCAAGGCAATGATCAATTCTTTCACCACAAAAAGATTCCGAAGTCTCTCATTTTAGAGGAACCCCCAAAAAAAACCAAGGAAACCCTGCAAGAGCTCATTGCAAAAATAGTGAAAAATATTTACATTGCGATTAAGACCTAATTAAGTGTGGAGCCAATATGGACGAAGAAAAGAAAAAAGAAGGCGTTTCCGTCAAAGAACTCGAGGGATACGCTAAAAAAAATCGGTTCGAAGTTTTCTTCACCTTGCTTTTTGTGATATCTTGTTTATTCAGCTTTATTTTCTGGGGACCCATGTATAGTGTATTCACACTTGCGATTGGTGGTCTCCTCAGCATTTGGTTGCCAGCCAAAGTCGAGGCCTTTGCAGGCAAGATGGCGGAGACCGTTCTTCACAAAGAGGGAACGACTCAGCTGATTGTGGGAGCTGCCGCGCTCATCGTCGCGATCTTTGTCGCACCGCTGATTTTCTTGCTGTTTGGGCTTCATGCCGGAAAAAGCATGATCGGCTTAGCAAAAACCTCCTCCAAGCCTGAATAAATCTATTGATTTCGAGGATGAGCGTCTAGCATTTCCACAAGCTGGAGCATATTTTCATCTGTATCCTTGAACGTCTGCATCTTGACGTGCCCAGACACCTCTTCGACTTCTCCAAGCAGAGTGGCTCCATGCTGCAGAAAGTGAGCTCTAGCCGTTTCGATATTGTCTACGGTAATGGTGGTCACGGCATTGGTTCCGGCCTTATTATCCATCTGAGAATTTTCCTGAGCAAGCCCAATAGCACAACCATCGGGCCCCGACAGCTCTGCCCATCCATACTCTGGAGATTGGCTATTCAGTGTTAATCCAACGACTTCTGTATAGAATTTAATTGCAGCCTGTAGATCTTTTACTACAATCCAAACGAGCTTGATTCCATTTACTTTCATGCTTACACTTTGCATAAATAATCCTTTGAATTTGTTAGAGGAAATTAATTCTTCTGATCAAAGAAAGACTTTCGCTCTGAGATGTAGTCGCTAAGCGTCAACGACCCTTCTTGGAAGCAGCGAGTAAGAAGGTTAGCCTCTTTCTCATGGCTTTCTATGTAACCCTCAAGATCTTCTAATGCTGCCAGCTCTTGGTCTGCATCGTTAAGAGCACGAAAGAGACTTGCAATACGCACCAGATTGAATCCGTAGAGCAGTGAGCTCTGATCAAGTCGCTCAGAAAGGGCGACAGATTGCTGAAGTGCTTGTGTAAACTCTCCTTTCTGGATCAAGAGCGATCCTTCAGAAAAGGCGGTGTGCTCTGGGGTTTGTTTGAAAACTCGGTTGAACACCCCTTGCGCAAATGGCTCTGCCATTTCCACCTGACCCTTGGCGAGCAGTTCGTGGGCGATTCTAGCTCCAAACTTGGAGGCCATCTCCGGATGCTTGGTCAGCTCCTCTTCGAGTTTTTCAAAGGCTCCGTCTTGGCTCATCCAGCTTTCGAAAGCTTGATTTACAGTGAGATAGCTATGGGGCCTCCCCTTGTAAAACTTCCCAAAAGCTTGAAAAGCCACAAAAAAACAGGCAACGATGATCGTCACTCCGTAGAAGAAGTGGCGCTGCTTGGCCTGAAGCCATTCGATCCATTGATCTTTCATCCTTTAATATTACTACTTGAATAAATTCTTGTAAATAAATCAAGTGATGCTAAGAGAAGGAAGCTTCCTTCGATAAAATAGAAGGGCGTTGGCAACCACCGATACAGAGCTGAGCGCCATTGCAGCTGCAGCGACTAGGGGGTGGAGATAGCCAAATGCCGCAAGAGGGATGGCCAATATGTTGTAGCCAAAGGCAAAAATAAGATTTTGCACGATGACTGCATAGGCGGCTTTTGAAAGTACGATGGTGTCATAGACTCCGCGAAGATCAGAGCGCATGAGCCCAACAGACGCCGACTCCATCGCCACATCTGTTCCCGCTCCAATGGCAAACCCCACGTCCGAAGCAGCAAGTGCAGGGGCATCATTCACACCGTCTCCCACCATCGCGACGGTCTTTCCCTTGCTTTTTGCTCTTTCGACAACAGCGGCCTTATCTTGCGGCAGCACCTCTGCTTCAAATGAGTCAAGATCCAGCTGCAAGGCCACCTTCTGCGCAACGCTATGGCGATCTCCTGTCATCATGACGGTCTCGATTTTCAGCCCTTTGAGAGCGGCAACCGCTTCTTTACTCCCAGGCTTCAACTGATCGGAAAGAAGAAAGTAGCCAAGCGCAAGCTTCTCTGTTCCCAGAAGGATAATCGCGCTGCTCTGCTTCTCAAGAACTTCCGCATATTTTTCGATCTCCACTCCATTTTCTTGCATGAATGTAGGAGAGCCAAAAAGATAATTGCGCTCATCAAAGTAGCCGCTCACTCCCCGACCTGGGGTTGAGCGAAAAGCAAGCATCTCGATAAGGGAGGTAATCCCTTTCTCCTCAAAAAATTGGAGAAGCCCTTGCGCAATGGGATGTTCTGAGTGTTCACAAAGAGTTTTGACAATAGGGAAATATTGCTCATCGATTTCATACCGCTCAACCGAAAATTTCCCTTGGGTGATCGTATGGGTTTTATCAATGATGATCTTTTTGATTTTTTTTGCTTTTTCGATCGCCTCGGCATCTTTGATCAGGGTTCCCTGCTGGGCAGCTTTGCTCGTTGCAACCACCACCACAATGGGAGTGGCCAAGCCAAGAGCGCATGGGCAGGCAATGACAAGCACAGCCACAGCGCTCATCCACCCTTCACTTGGGTTGTCGGCAAAGATGCTCCATCCCATGAAAGTGAGTACCGCGATGACAAGGACGATCGGAACAAAAACCGAAGAGACTTTATCCGCAAGCCGCTCGATCGGGGCTTTTGAGCTTTGCGCTTTTTCAACGTAGCGGATGATGTGCGCAAGAGCCGTATTCTCTCCTACTTTGGTTGCTTGGCAGACAATAGAGCCGTGTTGGTTGACCGTGCCTCCATAGACGGGGCTCTCTCTATTTTTTTCAACCATAAGGCTCTCGCCAGTGAGCATCGACTCATCCACCACCGAGTCGCCATCGATCACTTTTCCATCGACCGGGATCTTCTCCCCCGGCCGCACCATGAACAGGTCTCCAGTTTTCACATCATCAATCGGTACTTCGTCAAAATCGATTCCTTGCTTGATACGGGCGACTTGAGGTTGCATTGATAGGAGGGCTCGCATTCCGCTTGCCGCTTTTGCTTTGGAGCGCTCCTCCATCACTCTTCCAATCAAGATGAAGGTGATCAAGATGGCACTCGTCTCAAAATAGATCCCCCGCTCTGGAGCTGCAATCAGAGTGTAGAAACTAAAGAGATACGCTGCAGAGGTTCCAAGAGCAACAAGGGTGTCCATGTTTGCGCTGCGCCGCTTAAGCCCACGATAAGCACCGACATAAAAGGGAAATCCCGAGTAGAACTGGACGATGGTCGCGAAGGCTGCCTGCCAACCGATGGGGACATCGATTCCAAGCATGGGTAAAACTAAGGGAACTGAAAGAAATGCAGCTACAAGGGTACGAAAAAGAAGGGGTGTCCAACTTTTTTGATCGTTTGGTTTGCAGCTGTGGGAATCAGAGGAGCTGCTCATAGACCTGTTCCATCTGATCTAGGGTATGCTGTATGGTGAATTTACTTTCAACAAGCTCTTTCGCCCGCTCTCCAAGGAGTTTCCTCCCTTCGGGGTCGTCGTGCAGTGCAAGCACTGCCGCTGCAACTTCTTTGGGCCTGCCCGGAGGGACTAACATTCCCGTCTCTTTATGGCGACATACCTCGGGCAGCCCTCCAACCGTTGTTGTGATGAGTGGTTTTTTGAGATAGGCGGCTTGCAAGCAAGCTTGCGAGATCCCTTCATTTGCAGTACTGAGAAGGGTAAAGATGTCTAGAGCTGCAATAGCAGCGGACGGATCATCAAGGTGACCTGTAAAATGGAGAATGCCATCAAGTGCAAGCTCGGCAGCAAGTCCCTTGTATCGATCAACAAATCCTCCGCCAATAATCACCCATTTGATCGGCTTGATATCGCGAAGGAGGTGAGCTGCGCGCATAAGATCTTCAATCCCCTTCCATGAGCGCACAAAGCAAGCTGTCCCAATCAGGCAATCTTCTTCCAAAAGCCCCATCTCTTTTCGAAAATTTGCCACTTCAAATGGCTCAGGTTTTAAATACTCTGGGTCAACCCCAGTAGCAATCAACTTGCACTTATTGGCAGAGATGCGCGATTGTCTTACAATCGGAGGAATGATCCTCGAGGAGGTGGTCACAACAAAATCGGCCAGCTTATTGTAGAGAAGAAGACTGTTGACCCCTCCCCGAATCGGTGTTGAAAGATGACGGGTGCGCACTACTTTTTTTCTTCCAAAGCGTGCAGCAATCCCTCCAATCCATGCATCGAGCGAGGAGTGGGTATTGATGAGATCAATCTTATGGGTTTTGATAATTTGCAAAAGTTTTGCAAGAGTAAGAGGGGCCTTTTTCTTCGAGAACTCCACTTCGTAGACGGTAAAGCCTGCTTCGCGCGCTTTCGGTGCAAGGCCGCCGCCTTTTGCTACAGCAATGATGATCTCATGGCCACGCCTTTTCATTCCGAGTGACTCGCGCAGGATACGGATCTCTTGTCCTCCCCATCCACTTGAGCTTTCAGTGTGTAAAATCCGCATGAGCCTCCTCGAGTTTCGCCAAAATTTTCCTGTGCCCCGATGAGAATGGGAGCTTAGAAAGGGCCTTTATGCTTTTCCAACAAAAACCTTCTACCTCTTCTCTTTCCTCAGCATGCCATAAGACAGGATAAAGGGTTACCTGAAAGCGAGTGTAGGTGTGCTTCACTTGCTCAAATTCAGCTACAGCTTCCAGTCTTCCTGGGTAGAACAAGTCCCAAGGCTCCCCTTTTGAAAAATAGGGAAACTCATAGAGTCCTGTCATCACCTTCTTCCCCTGATGCTTCTGCACCAAATAGGCACCCTTGTGGCAGATGAGGGGAACAATCCGGTTTAACCGTGTCACCTCTACCCGTTTTTTTCTTAAAGGGAGAGTTTCCTCTTTCCCTTTTTGATAACCCTGGCAGCTATCTTGCATAGGACATAAGGAGCAATTGGGCTTCGGCGTGCACACCGTAGCTCCCAATTCTATCAACGCTTCCATAATGACCCAAGGCTTGGTATCTGGCAAGAGCTCATCCACTTTTGTTTTGATTTTTTTAGAAGCGTTCACTGTCCCAAGTACCTCTTCAATGCAATATAGGCGAGAGATCACCCTTGATACATTCCCATCAATTGCAGCCGCTTTTTGGTGAAAGGCAAAGCTCAAGATCGCCCCAATGGTGTAAGGCCCGAGCCCCTTGACTTTCTGCAAAGACGCTTCATCTGAAGGGACCTCGCCTTTATGATGAGAAAGCAAGTATTGTGCTCCTGCATGAAGGTTGCGCGCCCTTGAGTAGTACCCAAGCCCTTCCCATAGCTTGATCACTTCGTCGACAGAAGCGTTTGCTAAGCTTTCAACAGTAGGGAAGTGCTTGAACCATCTGAGGAAATAGGGAACAACGACAGAAGCACGCGTCTGCTGAAGCATCACTTCAGAGACCCACACTTGATAGGGGGAGGGGTTGCCTCGCCAAGGAAAATCGCGCCGAGCTTTCTCAAACCAGTCTCGCAAATTTTCAAGTGGCATCTTCATCTTGTTTCGGGTAAACTACTTGTGATTTTAATTTTTAGTTTCTTGTCTAAAGAGCCCATTCCTGGTAAACGGAAAGGTCCTGGGAGGATAACATGCCATCAATCGATCTGTCGAGCAAGCAAAATTGGGAAGGAGCCAATCGCTTCCTTTACCTTGCCTTCAAAAAAGAGATTGAGATCATGCGCGAACTCCTCGCCAACCTCCATGAAGAGGAGCTCTCCTTGCTCGAACAAAATTTAACTAGCTGGCATCAGGTCATTGGCGATCGCTCGGATCTTGTCGTACAATTGATGGATCAAAGAAAAACCCGCATCGAGGCGACAAAGGCCCTAGAATCCGTTGCGAAAAAACTCTCAAAAGAGCTCCTACCTCCCCAAGAGGAGACAAGCTGTGAGATCCTCTCTCAGATCGACCAGCTGATCGCTCTGATCGACCGCACGAATCTCCAAAACTGCAGAAATGAGATTTTGTTCAAAGAAGCCAAGGGAAAGAAAGAAGTTCCTCTCTACTGCTCTTACCCCCATCCTCTGCATAAACCTAAGGCTAAGCGAAAACTTTCAACAGCAACATATCCTCGTAAGAAGTAGGTTATCTACTTCAGCTTGCAGTAAGAGGAAAGTAGTGGAAGCGCTTGTAGATAAAGGACAGAATCTAAACTGTCTTTATTCCCCCCTACAATGAAGCAAGTGTGATCGCCACCTTCCATAAAAAGATTTCTAACGAGGCTATCGGAAAGAGATTCTTGTTTTTTCATCGGTAAAAAATTCTCCGTGCAGGTCCCTGAATCCTGATTGTTTAAGATCAAATCCAATCGACACGCATGATGAGCCCGAGGAGATAAGAGAGGAACGAAAAACATCCCTTGGTAGAGCTCAGCATTTGCTTGGCGCAAAGTCTCAAAAAATAGTGGATCGAGGGCTGAGTCTCCTGAAAAATATGCATCCTCTTTTGCCTCAATAACAACAACACGCTTTGGATCAGCCCACTTACAAAAATCCATCAATGACTTCTCTGGATCTGCGTACAAACTAAAGTAAGACGTTGCGTAGTATAGGAAGTAGTTCATAGGGGAGGAAAATAACGACATACCCGCCTTCCAAGTAGAGGTAAGAGCTCGATTCCAAATGATTGTGGGAGGCAATAGATCTTCTTTTAGATTTTTCAGTGTTTCGAAACAGACGCCCCCCAAGGAACAACACATCATCGAATCGACAGAAATATATTGCTTTAAGGCCCTCATAATTTCTATTGGAGCCATCCCAATCTCATCGATGCTCGTTGGATCCCAACCAGAGTACCCTTCTTTACAAGACTGGAGGTTGTGATAAAAACTGAAAAGCACAAGTCGCAGCTTCTTTTTCCCCTTTGACTCAATCACACGTATGTTGAATTTATATGAGTAGTCAGAGCTTTCAATGACAACGGGGATATCTCGTATACTAAAACGTTGAATCACTTCCGAGATATAGGGAAACGTAGGATCTAAATGAGGATTCTCCCCCTTTAGCATCTGCGTTACCTCGCTTGCATAGGCTCCACTATCTAAAAAATAAGAATCAGTGACTTCTGCATTCATCGGCAAATAGTAACTATCTCTTAAGTATTTACCCCAAGATGCAAAATAGCAATTGGTATAGCTAGCTATTGTTCGACACCTATCTAACTCAGGGCTTTCAAAGAAAATTTTTTCTGGCAAGCAAGAGCTGTTTCCCTGCGGTGGAGCAAAAGAAAAAAAAGCTAGGACAACATAAAAATAAGAACAAAAGTTTTTCATATTTTTACCTTAGGTTTAACATAGGATACAAAGGCTGCTATAAAATACACAACACCTATTTGCTTGGGCTCAAGAAATCAGAAACCCGAGAGACAAAATGGTGTTGTTGAAAAAATCCCCTCTTAGGTAGTGGCATTTAGGCGCAAAAAACTTTGTTTTTGCGCTTTTGGCACTTCGTGACTTGAGCTGACTATCGCTTTGGTAGATGGGATCCTTCGCTCGGCGACCCGTGCGCAGCACTGTG
>Ga0180438_10005197_pt1 | contig 18251 bp, 15 predicted proteins | sample SS_ome_12_FD_132455 | JGI IMG/M metagenome (GOLD analysis project Ga0180438, IMG submission 132455) | Hypersaline lake sediment archaeal communities from the Salton Sea, California, USA - SS_3_D_2 metaG | ecosystem: Environmental > Aquatic > Non-marine Saline and Alkaline > Hypersaline >...
CAGCTTGGAGAAAGGTTTGGAGGTTGGGTCCTTTTGAGGATCTGAAGAGTAGACGCCGTCCACTTTGGTCGCTTTCAGAAGCACATCGGCATCGACCTCCATCGCCCGCAGTGCGGCAGCCGTATCTGTACTAAAATAGGGATTCCCCGTCCCTGCTGCTAGAAGCACGATGCGGCCCCTGTTAAGGTGGGTTATGGCTCTCCCTCGTATGTAAGGTTCTGCAATCTTGTTCATGTCTATGGCGCTCATGATGCGTGCTTCAGAGCCCAAATGATTGAGCGCTTCCCCCAAAGCGAGTGCGTTGATCACCGTCGCCAACATCCCCATCTGGTCTGCAGGGACGCGGTTCATCCGGTACGCCGAGGCATTCAACCCCCTGAAAATATTGCCGCCTCCTATGACGACGGCCACTTCCACCCCGAGTTTATGGACGCCGTAAATCTCATCAGCCACATTTTTGAGTACTGCAGGATCGATGCCAAAGGATGCTCCTCCCATCAAAGCTTCACCACTCAGTTTGAGCAGAATCCGCTTGAAACGGGGCTGATCATCGCTCATCCGAGTCTCCTAACTGAAAACGAACAAACCGCCTGATCACGACGTTCTCGCCCGTTTTTGCCATGACCTCATTGACAAGATCCTGGACCGTCATATCCGGATTTTTTACGTAGGGTTGCTCCAAAAGGCAGGCTTCGGAATAGAACTTCTTCATCTTCCCGTCCACGATTTTCTCAATGACCTTTTCAGGCTTTCCTGATTCCTTGGCCTGGACCGCGTAAATCTCCCTTTCCTTCTCAAGAATATCCCCGGGCACGCTTTCTCGATCAATGGATACGGGATTGGTCGCTGCGATTTGCATAGCCACATTCTTCACAAATTCTGTGAAATCTTCTGTCTTGGCGGAAAAGTCGGTTTCGCAGTTTACCTCTACAAGGACGCCAATTTTCCCACCAGCGTGGATGTAAGACTGAACCTGTCCGTCGGAGGTCACCCGACTTCCCCTCTTCTTTGCCGTAGCGATGCCCTTTTTTCTGAGATAGTCAATGGCTTTTGTAATATCCCCGCCACATTCCTGGAGGGCCTTTTTGCAGTCCATAATACCAACACCGGTCTTATCCCTCAGTTCCTTTACGAGCGATGCATTAACTTCCAATTTATATCTCCTCCCCAGGTTCTTCCTCCAGGGCGTCCTCCTCTTTCCTGGAAACAAAAACAACTTCCGGTCCTTTTTGTTCCTCTTCCTCCGGAGCGCCCTCTTCAGCAGGTTTGGCCTCTTGTTCCTCGGCCGTTTCAGCTTCCGCTCTTAATCTCTCCTCAGCCAGATTGTGTCCCTCGATACAGGCATCAGCGATCTTCGAGGTAATCAATCGGATAGCCCTGATGGCATCATCGTTACCTGGAATGATGTAATCGATATCATCAGGGTCACAATTGGTGTCCGCGATCGCCACAAGGGGGATACCCAGCTTTCTCGTTTCCTTTACAGCGATATGCTCTTTCTTGGGATCGACAATATAGACAGCGCCGGGCAGTTCATCCATATCTTTAATACCCCCAAGATTTTTCTCCAGCTTGACCAACTCTTTTTCCATCTTCAGCGCTTCTTTTTTGGTATAGCGGCCTATGGAGCCGTCTTTTACCATGCTATCCACATCTTTGAGTCGGGTTACGCTCTTCCGAATCGTTTCGAAGTTGGTTAACGTGCCCCCAAGCCACCGGTTGACCACATAGAACATGCCGCACCGTTCACTCTCTTCGACAATGGAATCATGGGCCTGCTTCTTGGTCCCCACAAAAAGCACCGAATAGCCTTCAGCCACTGTACGCACGATAAAATCATAGGCTGTTGAGAATAGGCTTACCGTTTTCTGAAGATCGATGATGTGGATCCCGTTGCGAGATCCAAAAATGTAGGGTTTCATTTTGGGGTTCCACCGCCTTGTCTGGTGCCCAAAATGGACCCCGGCTTCCAAAAGCTCTTTCATGTTGATCGATACAGCCATGCAGTCCTCCTGAATCTGGCGAGACCTCGAATGATCTCTATCCCGCGGTTTTTTCCTCCCCTCGGATGACTCCTCCCCACGGTGGGGCACCGGGGTTTATCCGAAGGTGCGAATTTTGTTTTTATGCCAAGATCTTCCTATATTTCCGAAATCCTTCACTTTTTCCGTTTCAAACCGGAAAAATATTAAACAATATCAAATAGCACCCGAAAATCCCTTTTTCAAGCAAAAACTTTCTATCAACCCCATTGACGTTCATTATCCCATTTCTCTATATTAAAAGCATTGGAAAAAGCTCTTCACCGCCCAGGTCACAGCAGCATGGACAGAGACAAAAAACAAGAACTCAAGAAAATGGCGCGAAACACGGGGACCAAGCTCACCGAGTCGATCTTGCGATGGAAATACAAGAAAGAAGGCAGGCAGGCCCCTGAAGACCCGGAACTCCAACGCCAGTCCCGCGTGATCACCGATCAGGCCCATAAAATCATCTCCGAGAGAGGCAAGAACATCTGGAAAGAATTTAAGAAAGCTGTCCAAAAAAAGGAAAACAAGGGGGATTAGGCGCTTTGAGAAAAGGAGATCGCCTCAGAGAAATCAGAATTCGCCTTGACGGTTATGAAAAGGAAAGGCTGTCACCATACGCTTGTCCGAGCCAGGAGGCAATCAGGCAAAAGGAGGAGGAAAAAGTCCTGATCGGTCACAGGCAAAATTTCTCTCTGGATGCGGACCGCATTCTTCACTCTTTGGCTTATTCCCGTTACATCGACAAAACCCAAGTCTTCTATCTCATTAAAAACGATCACATTACCCATCGGGTGCTCCATGTTCAGCTCGTCTCAAAAATCGCCAGAACCGTCGGACGCCTTCTCAAGCTCAATGAGGATCTCATAGAGGCTGTTGCCCTCGGCCATGACATCGGGCATGCCCCTTTCGGTCACGACGGAGAGACATTCCTTTCAGAGCTTTCGCGGAAATACGGTCTGGGGCATTTTTTCCACAATCTTCAGAGCGTTCGTTCCCTGCAAAAAATCGAAAGGAAAGGAAAAGGTTGGAACCTGACCCTGCAGGTGCTGGACGGCATCCTGTGTCATAACGGGGAGCTTTACAGCCAGGCCCTCTTCCCCAAGAAGGACAAGAACTTCTCCCGCCTCGAAAGCGAGATGAAAGACAAAGAGGAGAACCCTTCCGTGGACATATCGCCCATGACACTGGAGGGATGTGTGGTGAGGATGGCTGATGCCATCAGTTACGTGGGTCGAGACATTGAGGATGCCATCAGGCTGAAACTCATCACCCGAGGCGATATACCCGAGAATTGCCGCCGAATCCTGGGGGACACGAACGGAACGATCGTTTACACCTTGGTCGAGGATCTCGTGGTCAACAGCCTTGAAAAATCTTATGTCTCCTTTAGCAAAGAGGTGGGTGAGGCCCTCAACGAACTGAAGACGTTTAACCACAACCATATTTACATTAGCGACAAGGTCAAGAGGCAGACCCCTAAGATTAAGCTCATGTTCGAACTTCTTTTTGAGAAATACTTCGACGATCTGGAATCGGGCAACGAAGAATCGGACATCTACAGGGAGTTTTTGGAGGGCATGTCCTTGCAATATAAGAATGAGACCCCACCTGCTGAGATCGTACGCGACTTCATCGCCGGAATGACCGACGACTACTTCTTGGATCAATGTCAGAAGCATCTCATTCCTCAAATGATGCCCACCACCTTTTAGTGTCGCGTCCCAGAAATTCATTTCATAATTGCCGAAGAAGGAGTGGTCAAGATTGGGTTTTCCGGGGCCGTCAGGAGGTGGTCGTCCAGCCCGCAACCATACCTCCCATGCCTTTGGAACGGCCCCCTGTCCCTAATATTTGTTGCTGAGCAGCCCCGCCCGCCATCGCGAGCCGCTCAGGCGAGGCGGGCGGGCCCAGAAGATAGTCTGTGAAACGCCCTATATCTCCTGGGCCTGCACGATGCCCCTATTGACATGACGGGGGCATCCAACAAGCTTTGTGGGGATTTGGGTTGCGGGCTGGACGACCACCTCCCGACGTCCCCGCGATCAAGCGATAACTTATTCAAGTTATTTCCGGGACTTGATACTAGCCATGTATCAACTATAATGTAACTGTGACATAGCTGCGCCTCTAAGGTAAACTTGGTGTAACAAATTTCGGTTGACAAGAATAAGCCAAAAAAGTAAAGGATGTAGGATCTTAGCGTACTGTTCCCTACCAAAAACTTCCTTTTCATTGTATGTGATCGTCTCGTGGACCCGATGGAGGCTCGGCACCATGACTCAGGCTGCAAATCCAAACGAGGGTGAGACCATCCTCAAACTTGAAAACGTCCATATGTACTTCGGCAGGGTCGCCGCCCTCGCAGGTGTGGACATGGAGGTGAAAAAGGGAGAGATTCACTCTATCATCGGCCCGAATGGGGCCGGTAAGACGGTCATGATGAATTGCATCAACGGCCTCTACAGGCCTCAGAGAGGAAATATCTATTTCAAAGGTGATAGAATCAACCACCTGAAACCCTATGCCAGGGCCAAGCTGGGCATCTCCAGAACCTTTCAGAAAATTGAGCTCTTCGGCGGCATGACCGTGTTGGACAACATCCGCCTCGGAAGACATATCCACTTGAAGACGGGCATTGTTAGCGGCTCCATCTATGTGGGAAAGACCAGGAATGAGGAACTGCAGGCAAGAAAATTTATCGAAGAAGAGATCATCGACCTTCTCGAAATCGAAAGCATCCGGCACAAGACGGTTCACATGCTTCCTTACGGACTCCAAAAACGGGTCGAGCTTGGAAGGGCCCTTGCCCTTAACCCGGAATTGCTTCTCCTTGACGAACCTCTGGCAGGGTTGAACCTGGAAGAAGTGGAGGATATGGCCCGCTTTATCCTGGACATCAACGAGGAGGAGCGCTGGAAGGTCACGTGCATCCTCGTGGAGCATGATATGGGCGTTGTCATGGATATCTCGAACGAAGTCTTTGTCCTGAATTTCGGCAACAAGATCACCGACGGCACGCCGAAGGAGGTGCAGAACAACCCCGATGTCATCAAAGCCTATTTAGGTGAAGAAGAGCTTTATGCCACAAGGAGGTAGAGGGGTAAGATGAGCCAACCTCAGATTGAGATGACCAAGGATCTCACCATACCAAAGCTCTTTCTACAGCAGTGCAAGAAATACGGAAAGAACAAGGTGGCGATGCGGGAAAAAGAATTCGGTATCTGGATTCCTTTCACCTGGCACGACTACTATGAGAACGTGAAGCATCTCTGCCTCGGCATGGTCAGCCTTGGACTCAAAAGGGGTGACAAGGTGGCCATGATCGGGGACAACCGACCCGAAGGTCTTTGGGCTGAAATGGCCGCCCTTTGTGGCGGTGGCGTCGGAGTTTGGCTCTTTCAAGACTGCATGATGGATGAGGTCAAGTACATCATTGACCATTCCGATGCCAAATTTTTTGTGGGCGAAACCCAGGAAGAGGTGGATAAGGCCCTTTCCATAAAAGACGCCTGTCCCAAGCTGGAAAAAATCATCTGGGATGATCCCAAAGGCATGCGGCATTACCACCAGGACTTCTTGATCAGTATGGAAAAAGTCCAGGAATTGGGTAAAGAACTGGACGAGAAAGAGCCCGACCTTTTCGAAAACCTCATCCATGAAGGCCAAGGGGACGACATCTGCCTTCTCTTCTACACATCGGGAACCACAGCGCTTCCCAAAGGCGCCTTGTTAAGTCATTGGAACATGCTCACCATGGGCCACAATCTCATGGCTGTAGACCCGTGCTATGATTCGGATGATTTTGTCTCCTACCTCCCTTTTGCCTGGATCGGCGAGCAGATGATGTCCATATCGTGCGGGCTTCAAATCGGATACACGCTCAACTTTCCTGAGGAACCGGACACAGCACTCGAAAATCTCCGGGAGATCGGTCCCCACGTCATGTTCGCGCCCCCCAGGCTCTATGAAGGCATGACGCGGCAAGTTCAGGTCAAGTATATCGACGCCACCTGGATCAAACGAAAGATTTATGAGTTTGCCACCAAGGTGGGTTACAAAGTGGCCAACCTGAAATTTGAAAAAAAGCCGGTTTCCTGGAACTGGAGATTCCTTCATTTTTTGGCTTCCGTGTTCATGCAAAAGAAGCTCAAGGATCACCTGGGGATGTCCCGCCTGAGACACGCCTACACCGGTGGCGCCGCCATGGGGCCGGACCACTTTCGGTTTTTCCATGCCCTGGGGGTGAATCTCAAGCAAATTTACGGCCAGACGGAAATCGCGGGGATCTCCATTGTGCACCGGGACGGCGATGTGAAATTCGACACGGTGGGCACGCCCATCCCTGAAACCGAGGTAGCGATCACGGAAGAAGGTGAAATCATATCCAAGAGCCCGTCGGTGTTTCTGGGGTACTACAAGAATGAAGAGGCGACCGAGAAAACCCTGGCGGACGGCTGGCTTTATTCAGGAGACCGCGGGTTCATTGATGAGGATGGACACCTCGTGGTCTTTGACCGCTCCAAAGATGTGATGACCTTGAGCGATGGCAGACCCTTCTCGCCGCAGTATCTTGAAACCAGACTCAAATTCAGCCCCTTTATCCGGGAGGCCTGGGTCATCGGCGACAACAGGCCCTTTGTGACTGCGGTGATGTGCATTGATTACTCCGTGGTGGGCAAGTGGGCCGACGAGAAAAAGCTCAACTACACGAGCTACCCGGAACTGTCCCAGAAAGCCGAGGTCTATGATTTGGTTCAGAAGCAAATCGAAGAGGCGAACAGAGACCTTCCAACGCCTGCTAAAATTCACAAATTTGTAAACCTCTACAAGGTCTTCGACGCAGACGATGAAGAACTGACAAGAACCAGCAAGCTGAGGCGGGCCTTTGTAGAAAACAGATACAAGGACATTGTGAATGCTCTGTACACGGATGATGAGGCGGTGCACATGGACACCACCATCACTTACGAGGACGGCAGAGAACAGCGCATCAAGACCGATCTTCGCATTCAGAAAACGATTTTATAGAGCCTCAATAGCTCAACCTTGAAAACTCAATGCAGGAAAGAGTGGGTATCTATGAGATGCGAGCATTGGGCCAATAAACCATATTAGGGGGACGGCGCATGGAGCTGTTCTTAATGTCTTTAACCACAGGCATTTTGGTAGGGGGGATTTACGCCCTCGTAGCTCTAGGATGGGTTTTGATTTACAAGTGCTCGGGGGTCCTGAACCTAGCCATGGGGGAGTTGACTCTTATTGGGGGCTATGTAGCCCTCACCTTTTATCAGATGGGTTTCCCTTTTGTTCTTTCCGTTGTCTGCACCCTTCTCATTGGCATTGCCTTGGGAGTCTTGACGGAAAGAATCTTTCTGGACAAGCTCATCGGTGAACCGATTCTGGCCGTAATCATGGTCACCGTGGGACTTTCGTTCTTTTTCAGGGGGATCGTAGAATTCATATGGGGAACTGATACAAGGGTTTTTACCCCGGCCGTTTTCTCCATTAAGCCGATTTCCATCGGATTCCTCAAGGTTTCCCCCGTCTACCTCTGGTCCTTCATCCTCGCCATCGTCTTGCTCATCGTTTTTGTCGCCTTTTTCAAATACACGCGCTGGGGTCTCTCTATGCAGGCCACAGCTGATGACGAAACCGCTGCCCTTTCTTTAGGGGTCAGCGCCAGGTTTGTCTATGCAGCGGCCTGGGCCATTGCATTTATGAGTGCCGGTGTGGGAGGAGCCCTGCTCGGGAATATCAATGGCATCAACATCTCTGTGGGTTCCTTGGGTCTTCTGGTCTTGCCCGCCGTGGTACTTGGAGGGCTCAATTCCGTACCAGGCGCCATTGTGGGAGGGATTATTATCGGGGTGCTTCAGAATCTGTCGGGCACGTATCTCGATGTATATTTTCCCGGCCGCGTAAAAGAAACCATGCCTTTTGCTTTCGTGGCGCTCTTTCTCCTCTTCAAACCTTACGGTCTGTGGGGATGGGAAAGGATCGAAAGAGTATAAAATCGCTGGGCGATTTTATAAGTGAGGTTATTTTATGTCCACCGTTTGGTTGCCGTGCGGTGATTACCATCAAAATTACGCAACAGATCAGGGCTGGTGGCAGACCAGGTTCATAAAAACCAAAATGATTCTGCTTCTAGGCGTACTTTTCATTGGTATTCCCCTTTTCACTTCCGAGTACTGGATGAGTGTGGCAACCATGATAGGCTACACATCTATGGGTGCCCTGGGTGTCCAGTTGCTCATTGGCTATTCCGGATTAATCACCCTCGGGCATTCTGCCTTTATTGCCGTAGGGGCCTATACCAGCACACTCCTCGTCCTTCAGTTTCCTTGGCCCCAGCTTATTCTGGATTGGGGCCTTGCTTATCCCACAAGCATTATTATTGCAGCCCTGGTCGCCGGCATATGGAGTGTTCTCTTTGGACTGCCCTGTGCGAAAGTCAAAGGTTTCTATCTGATTCTCACCACCATGGCCGCCCAGTTCATTACTGTCGATTTCGTGATCACACAATATGTCAGCCAGATTGGAGGAAGGGGACACGCTTTTTCTCTGCCCCCGGGCACCATTAAGATCGGTCCATGGGTCATCGATACTGAGATTGAGATCTATTACCTGATGGCGATATTGCTTACAGGCTTGGTGGCAATCATGGCAAATCTCCTTCGTTCAAGGGTTGGGCGGGCTTGGGTGGCCATCAGGGATAACGATATAGCGGCTGAGACCCTGGGGATCAATATTGTCTGGTACAAACTACTGGCCTTTTTCGCGGCGGGATTTATGGGAGGGATTGCTGGGGCATTCTGGGTAAGCAATACAGCCGCCCTGAGCCCCGAGCACTTTACCTGGTTCTGGTCCCTGTGGTTGGTAGGTGTCATTCTGATTGGAGGGGTTGGATCAATACATGGGGTTATTTTCGGATCCGCCTTTATGGTCATCATCATGGAGCTCCTCCAATGGGCTGTAATCCCCCTATCGCAGTACTACCCTCAATTGCTTATCAATTTTGCCTATATAAAGGATTCCGCTTTCGGCTTAGCCATCTGTGCTTTTCTGATTTACGAACCAAACGGCCTTGCTTACCGCTGGTGGCAGGTCAAGAATTATTTCAATCTGTGGCCTTTTTCATATTAGCTTCACAACGCTTCACGGTTGTTTGTTGACGGAGAATGCGTACGAAAGAAAGGAAAACTTAACAGAAATATGCGAGGGAGGACTAATGATTCAGAGATGACTATTTCCCGCCAGCAGACAACGAACACTGTTGCTATGAGAAAGGAGGTGGTGAGACTTTAGATGTCCGTAGAAGGTTGATAACAAGTGGCTTAAACGAGTATCATTTAACATCGAAAGGGGAAAAACTTATGAAAAAGTCGATTCTTTCAGGCTTGTTTGTCTTGTTTCTATCCATCTTTTTTATTATGGGCCTTTCCTCGTCTGCCGTGGCTGAGAAAATCAAAATCGGGGGTATTATGGATACCACGGGTGCCACCTCGGACGTAGGCAAAGATTACGCCCTTGGCATGGTTGAGGCCTATGAATACATCAATGACCAAGGGGGCGTCAACGGAAAGGAAATCCAGTTTATTTGGTTTGACTATGGTTACAAAGTCCCGGAGGCAATGACCAAATACAAGCTCTTAAAGAGACAAGGGTGCATTGCTATTATGGGATGGGGAACCGGTGATACGGAAGCACTTTCACCCACGATTAATAAAGACAAAATTCCTTATGTGTCAGCGTCCTATTCAGCCCACCTCACCAATCCGGCAAAGACGCGATACAATCTTTTCTTCTCATCTGACTATTCCACGAATGCAAGGGCTGCCATCACAGCCTGGCATGACAAGAAATGGCCCAAGCATAAGGACTACGGCAAGAGAAAGCCCCGTTTTGCATGTGCTTTTCACTTCGCCCACCCTTATTGCAGCGCGCCTATTAAAGCCATCAAAGACCAGGCCACGCTTTTGGGATTTGAGATCGGGCCGGACCAGGACGTGTCATTGTCAGCCGTGGATGCTAAGAGCCAAATCATGGCCCTAAAGAAATTTGAGCCTGATCTAGTCTGGCACGGTAACACAACCATGTCTGTTTCTGCCACCATCCGCGACGCCTTTGGCTTGGGACTGGGCGCCGACTGGATCATCAACAACTGGGGTTTTGATGAAAACTTGCCCCGACTTGCAGGAGAAGCGGCTGAAGGGGTCATGGGAGGAACGCCGTGCGGCTTTTACGGACAGGATTATAAGTTCATGGACACCGTCGTGGAGTATGCCAAAAAGGTACACTCTGATGTGCCTCAGGAAAAAAGGCTCATTCGAACGATTCAGGCCTGGGGTGATGCCCTGATTACGTGGGAGGCTATGAAGAGAGCCGATCGTGCCGGTGAGTTGACCGGGGACAGCATCATGACAAAAGGCTTTGAGACCATGAGAGACTTTGACATTGGCCTTGGTGCCGCACCCATCACTTTTACATCCACTGACCACAGGCCCACAACTGGTTGCATTGTGCAGGAATGGAGAAATGGGAAGTTTCAGGTGGTGGAAAAGGTGGACGTGAAACAGCGTTGGCCCGAAAAATGGGAAAAGGAGTGGTTTGGCTGGTAAACAACAAACTTGAGCGGCCTAGCCGCCTTTGATAAAATCGCAAGGCGATTTTATTCCCTTTGGAGGTGAGGCTTTGGAAGCAGCAGAAGCCATTTTGAAAATCAACAATATTGAGGTTCGATACCACGAGGTGATCCTTGTGCTGAAGGGCGTCTCCATCCAGGTGCCGAGGGGGGGCATCGTGACCCTCCTCGGCGCCAACGGCGCTGGTAAAAGCACGACCCTTAAGGCCATTTCAGGGCTTCTCAAGGTGGAAGACGGCGAGGTCACCGACGGTGCCATCGAGTATGAGGGACAACACATCCATCATGAAAGGGCGGCGATCATCGCCAAGATGGGCATCGTTCAGGTCATCGAGGGCCGCCGGGTCTTTGAGCACCTCACGGTGGAGGAGAACCTCAAAGTAGGGGCCCATCTCAGAAAAACAGGCTCGGTCAAGGATGGTTTAGAGCTCGTCTATTACTACTTTCCCAGGCTGCAGGAGAAACGCAACGAAGTCGCAGGCTTTGTGAGCGGTGGTGAGCAGCAGATGACCGTGGTGGGAAGAGCTTTGATGACTGAGCCCAAACTGGTCCTGCTTGACGAGCCCTCCATGGGTTTGGCTCCAAAGCTCATTCATGAAATCTTCAGGATCATCATGCAGCTTAATGAAGAGCAGCGCATCTCCATCCTCCTGGTGGAGCAGAATGCCAAGCTGGCTCTCAACGTGGCGCCTTATGCTTATGTCATGGAAACGGGCCGGATTGTCATGGATGACACGTCTGAAAAGCTGAGCCAAAACGAGGATATTAAGGATTTCTACTTGGGCCTGACCGACAAGGGTGGAAGAAAGAGCTTTCGTGACGTGAAGCATTACAAACGCAGAAAGAGGTGGTTAACCTGAATCATGGGTTGCACAATAGCGTGCAATCGTTTTTTTCCATAGGGAGACCTATGGTGAATGAACACAGCGGGGTCGGATCTTGGTATTCTACACAAAGACCTCTTCGCATGTTCTTAAAGTGAGCCGTCTGCAGCTTGTCACGATTGGGAGATTGTGACACATGTCAAGACCTGACACCATATGATAATGGTGGACACCAAGCCCTTTGCCGTGGTACCCCATGGCAAAGGGTTTTTTTGTGCCATGATAACAGAGGCTTCTCCTGCCATCATCATGCGGGTTAAAGATTTCGGGGAATCAGACCTCCTCGTCACGTTCTTCACCCCTCACAAAGGCCAACTCAAGGGTGTGGCTAAAGGGGCGCGTCGAAGCCTTAAACGCTTTGTGAACGCCCTGGACATCTGTTCACTCATCAATTTGGAGTTTACCTCGAAAAGAGAGGGGAGCCTCTGCCTGCTTCATTCGGGTAAACTCATCAGCCCTTACCCTGCATTGCGATCGGATTTCGGGGCCCTGTCAAAAGCAAGCTTCATGATCGAAATGACGGAGATCCTTTTCCCGGTCGGCGTCGCTGACCCAAACATGTTCGAATTGCTGAAGGAGGCTTTTGAGGCCATGGCTGAAGGCCGCCCTAACGGCCTGATCGCTCTCATCTTTGAGGCGAGAGCCATGGCCCTTGGCGGTTACGGCATCAACTTAGAACGATGCGCTGTTTGCGGAAGGCCTTACAGGGGAGAGGGCATGGCTGTTTTCAACCGGGAGAAGGGCACGGTTTCGTGTTTGAAGTGTCAGGAGCCGTCGGCGCTGTCGCCCGCAATGACACCCGACACCGTAGGGGTCCTCGAGAAGATGCAGGGTGAAACCCTTTACCAATCAAAGAGCCTCATGTTGGGGGATGAAACCCTGGAAGAGCTCAAATCCGTTCTCAAGCTCCACAGGGAGTACCGGCTGGAGAAAAAGCTGAAAACCGCAAAGTATGTAGAATGAGGCCCAAGGCAAAAGGCATAAGGCCCAGGGCATGTCATTTCGAAGGAACGAAGTAACTGAGAAATCTTTAATAACACTAGAAGAGATTTCTCCCGGAGTTTAGCCTGAGGCACTCGAAGGGGTCGAAATGACATAAAGAGGCGGGCTTTACGCCCGCCCTTGGGAGGGGATTAATCGGCCTGAGGCGGATAAACCCCTCCCCTACGTCACATCCATGGTTCCACAATCATGTTTTGGAGACCCCCCCTGCCGCAACGGCCCCATGAAAACCCAATTTTGATCATTCCCTCTTCAGGAATTATCATAGAAATTCTTAAGACACGAGATTAAATTTTGTCCTCCAATACCTTAAGGATCTCCGCTGTGAGTTCGTCATTGTCAAAGGAGAAAGCAACGGTGCCCTGTTCAACCTCATAAGAGAGGAGCACACAGCCATACTCTTCCGCCACGGCCTCGAGCACCATTCTGAATTTCACCGCTTCAGGATGGTCGGGGCTGTCCACTTCTTCTCCGAACAGGTCAACCTCAATAATACCCATAAAAAGGATCCTCAAAATACGAACGGCCTGCATGTGATCCGGGGGTCCGGCTATTCCATCTCCTTCCGAGACCTCATATCAAACCCCCTCCAAATGTCCAATCAAAAAAAATCCCCCCTCACCCTGCCCTCTCCCCCATTCGTGGGGGAGAGCCTGTCCTGAACCTGTCGAAGGGGACAGGGTGAGGGGGCCTGTGCTCTGTTGACATCGTTTTGTGCAGGTGATATCAAAAGCTTTTTGAGAAATCGTCTCTATGAAAAACGAGATTTGGGGTATGCTATGAATTTTCAAGAAGTCATTTTGACTTTGGAAAAATTTTGGGCCGATAGGGGCTGTGTGATCCAACAACCCTACGACCTTGAGGTGGGTGCGGGGACCTTTAACCCGGCCACCCTTTTGAGGGCATTAGGCCCTGAGCCATGGTCCGTCGCCTATGTCGAGCCCTCTCGGCGGCCTACGGACGGCCGATACGGAGAGAATCCCAACCGACTGGGACACTACTACCAGTACCAGGTCATCATCAAGCCTTCCCCTCTGGAGATCCAAGAAATCTACTTGGACAGTCTGAAGGCTCTCGGCATTGATCCTTTGGACCACGATATCCGCTTCGTAGAGGATGACTGGGAGTCCCCTACCCTTGGGGCATCCGGCCTGGGCTGGGAAGTCTGGCTTGATGGCATGGAGATTACCCAGTTTACCTATTTCCAACTGGCAGGCGGCATCCGTCTCGACCCCATTTGCGTGGAACTCACCTATGGCCTCGAAAGGATCGCCATGTATCTCCAGGAAAAGGAAAGCGTTTATGACCTGATGTGGAACGACAAGGTCACCTACGGCGATGTCCACAAAAAAGGAGAGTGGGAACTTTCAGTCTACAGCTTCGAACTGGCTGACGTGGACATGCTCCGCAAAATGTTCGACCTGTGCGAGCAAGAGTCTCTGAAGATCAGCGAGGAAGGGATCGTTCTGCCTGCTTATGACTACTGCCTCAAATGTTCCCACCTCTTCAATATTCTGGAGGCTAGAGGCGCCATCAGTGTCACGGAAAGAACCCATTACATCGACCGTATCCGCAACTTGGCCAGACTTGTGGCCAAAAACTATCTCGCCCAGCGTGAGGAGATGGGCTTTCCTTTAATGAACAGAGGATAATACCTGCACGACAGCCTCTCGTGGCTTGCCCGCCTTGCAAGCGAGAGCGTTGCGGGCGGGGGGATTTTTCTATTGTGCGGGCAAAGCTTGACCGTACCCGCGGCACGGCCGTGGAGTTTTAGAGAACTTAACCAAAAAAGAGATGACTTATGGCCGGTGAGTTGATTTTTGAAATAGGCACTGAGGAGATTCCCTCCGACTTCTTCGACGAGGGAATCAAACAACTGGGTCAACTGGCGGAATCCCATTTCAAGGACAACCGAATCGAGATGGAAGAGAGGCTGGAGACCTATGGCACGCCAAGGCGACTTATCCTGATTGCCAAGGCCCTTGGCGAGAATCAGGGGGACACGCTCCAGGAAATCACCGGACCGCCTAAGAGCGCTGCCTTTGACGCTCAGGGCAATCCAACCAAGGCCGCTCTCGGGTTTGCCAAAAAGCAAGCGATCCCGGTGGATCAGCTCGAGATTTTGCAGACCCCAAAAGGGGAATACCTTTATGTGAAGCGCAAAATACCGGGCAGACCAACGTCTGAAGTCTTATCGGAGATCTTGCCCCGAATCATTGCCGATATGTCTTGGCCCAAGTCCATGCGGTGGGGAAGCATTGGGTTCCCCTTTGTAAGACCTATTCACTGGATTTTGGCCCTCTTTGACGGCAGAGTCATCCCTTTTGAAATTGCCGGCATCTCAAGCGCGAACAAGACCCGCGGCCACAGGTTCATGGCACCTCAAATCCTAGAGATCGAAAATCTCCAGGACTACCTCCGCAAGACGGCAGAGAACTCGGTTATCATCGATCAGAAGGCGCGGAGCCATGCCATAGAGCAGTCCGTCGCAAAGGCGGCCGAGGCGGTTGCCGGAACACCCATGAAAGACGCCGAACTCTTGTCCACGGTGACGAATCTGGTGGAGTTTCCCTCAGCCGTGTGCGGGAGCTTTGATAACGCCTTTCTCAACCTCCCCGATCCAGTGCTCATTACAGCCATGAAAAAGCATCAACGGTACTTTGCGGTCTACGACAAAGAAGGCCGGTTGATGCCCCATTTTGTGGCTGTGAACAACACAGTGGCCAGAGACGAATCTGTGGTGAGCAAGGGCCATGAAAGGGTCCTCCGAGCCCGGCTGGCCGATGCGGACTTCTTTTTCAAAGAGGACCGCAAGAGCCCGCTTCTCGAAAAGCTCGAGGACCTCAAGGGAGTCATCTATCAGGCGGATCTGGGGACCTCCTATGCCAAGGTCCAGCGATTTATGAGAATTGGAGAATATGTAACGGAGCAGGTCCTGCCCGAGAGACTTGACGATGTCAGGCTTGCAGCCAAGCTCTGCAAGTGCGACCTCGTCACGGAAATGGTTATGGAATTCCCCACGCTCCAGGGGGTCATGGGCGAAGAATATGCCAGACTGGACGGGCAGCCAGAGGAGATCTGCCTGGCCATCCGTGAGCACTATCTTCCTGACAGGGCCGGCGGTGAGCTTCCCTCCTCCCCCATCGGAGCCATTGTGGGCATGGCCGATCGCATGGATACCATCACGGGTTGCTTCGCTGTCGGACTGGAGCCTACCGGGGCGGCGGATCCTTTTGCCCTCAGAAGGCATGCCCTTGCCATCATTCGGATCCTGGAAGAGTTCGCATGGGACATATCGCTGCGAGATTTCGTTTCCAGATCCATCGCCATACTCAACGAGGAGATCAATCTGGATAAAGATCTCGTCTTCGAGAAAGTGCTGGACTTCTTTCGCGAAAGGTACAAGCAGCTGTTGCTGAGGTCGGATCACAAATCCGATCTTATTGAAGCGGTCATCTCCGTGGCCTTCGACCAGATCAGCCCGTTACGAGCCCGCATTGTGCAACTCGAAAAGTTCTCCAGAGAATCTGTGGAGTTCGAATCCCTCGCTCTCGCCTTTAAGCGGGTAACCAATATCCTGAAGAAGGAGAATGAGCTGCACGACGTGAACCCTGAGCAATTCACAGACCCTTGCGAAACCCATCTTTGGGAAGCCTATCAGGAGATCAAAGACGACGCCCAAAAGCGGATGGAAGAGCGAAACTATTACGAGGCTCTCGAGCTCATGGCACGTCTCAGAAAGCCTGTGGACGACCTGTTTGACGGGGTGGAAATTTTGAGCAAAGAAAACCCCCAACTGAAGAACAATCGGGTGGGCATGCTCCAGGCCCTCGCCCGGCTTTTCCTGAGTCTTGCCGATTTTTCCAAGTTCTCTATTTGAACCAAATCACCAAGCAGCAGATTCCGCATGGGTTTCGCTCCGCCCTTCGACGTTCTCAGGGCCGTGAGCACTGTCGAACGGCTCAACCCATCCTACGATCTGTACCCAGAGGGGCCTCTAGGGGTGGAGTAATGGAGCGTCACCCATTGTCGATTTTCTATTGCAGATTGACGAATGGCGGCAGTCTAGACTCAATCTGAAATCGTCAATCGAAAATCGCAAATCTCGTCACTCCAGCAGGCTCCAAGCCATTGTTTGTGAACCTGGCCAGGACCAGGGTTTTCAAGATTGAATAAGCGGACATTGTGTACAGAAGCATCATGGTTTCTTGACGAGGATATACAACTCCCCATCGTGCTTCATGTGCCCGGCAGCCACCTCTGCATAAGGACCACGACCCCAGAAGAGATCCGCCCTGCCAGATCCTCGGATTGCCCCGCCTGTGTCCTGAACCAGAACAAAACGAGAGAAATCCTGCCACCCCGTGATTTCACCCGCCTGGTTCACAACAGGTTTTTTGTTCGATATGAAAGCCAATGCCCCCTCCGGAAAAAGCCCTAAGTCGAGTGCCAAAGACCTTCCTGGGGTGAGGGGAACGTTAATGCTGCCAACCACGGGACCTTCCCCGAGAATTCTAAAAAACACATAAGAAGGATCGTGATTCAGCACCTCGTCGATAATTTCGGGATGCTCTGAAAGGTAACTTCGAATCCGCTGCATCGAAACCTCTTCTCTTTCCAAGAGCCCCTTATCAATCAAGTACCTTCCGATGGAGCGATAGGGTCGGCCATTCTTTGCAGCATAGCCGACTCTCATACTCTTGCCATCTTCCAATTGTAGAAGCCCCGAGCCCTGAATCTGGAGAAAGTCCACATCAAGCGGATCCTTTAGCCATGCTATCTCGAGCCCCTTGTCGGCTATGGCCTTTTGACCCTCAATCTCGCTCCTGGAAAAATAGGGCAGGACCCTGTCCCCTTCAATTCTCGCAATAATTCTCTGTCCCTTAAATTCATCCCTGAAAAGGGACAGGTCGATTTCTATCAAGTCATGGGGCTTCATATATATGGGATACCTAAACTCCCCATCAGGCATGCGCCTTGCTTCAAATACCGGTTCAAAGTAGCCGGTGAAAAGAACGTGCCGGTTGCCCACCCGGCCTGCTGCCCTATAGAGGAAGAACTTCTTCCGGATCTCTTTGCCCAACGCCGCTGCATCAGGCCGTGAAGCAATCAGCTCCAGAAAAGCTTTTTGTGTATCGATCACGTGTTGGGAGGAAAACTGGTGAGGGCCGTAGTCAAAAACATAGTCTGGCCTCAGCCGGTTGAGGTATTCCAGATTCCTGTTGATGCCCAATTCGAGGCTGGCCCAGTCGAGGTCATCCCGAAAGGTCGGGTGGAAAAAACGGACTTGTTTGAGCGCTTCTTCCGGGCTTTCAGCCTCCCTTCTGAGCCCAGGGGCGCAACTAAATAAAGTCAAAAAAACAGAAATAATGATACTTACGTTTAAAATATTATAAAAAAACCGATTCATCTTTCTTTGCTGGCACGCGACGTGATCCTGGATGCTGGATACTCGATGCTGGATAAAGTTATCGAGCATGTTCTTTTTCATCTAACTGGCGGGAAATCAGATAAAAAGGGTTTATTGAAACGATCCACTGGTTTAGCTTACATTACCTTATATTCTTGCAGCGAGGAGAACAAGTGAAAAGGAGACTCTGGTTTTCGTGTTTCTTTTCAACACACGGGTGTGGCATTCCTACCACAATGAATCGGGTTCTTGAGCGATTGAACCCTGTCGTTCGACGGGCA
>Ga0180438_10005198_pt1 | contig 18249 bp, 16 predicted proteins | sample SS_ome_12_FD_132455 | JGI IMG/M metagenome (GOLD analysis project Ga0180438, IMG submission 132455) | Hypersaline lake sediment archaeal communities from the Salton Sea, California, USA - SS_3_D_2 metaG | ecosystem: Environmental > Aquatic > Non-marine Saline and Alkaline > Hypersaline >...
CAAATCAGCTGCTCTGCCAATTGAGCTATGTTGGCTTTTTCATTGCGCCTTACTGGATTTGAACCAGTGACCAACGGATTAAAAGTCCGCTGCTCCCTGCCCTGAGCTTGCCGAAGGGTGCCAACTGAGCTAAAGACGCATTTTAAAGAACAAAAATCAATGTGGGCCCAATCGGATTTGAACCGATGACCGACCGGTTATGAGCCGGTGGCTCTACCGCTGAGCTATAGGCCCTATTAACAAAAAGTCTTATTATTATATCAAATATTACTTAATTTGTCAATAGGGAAATCAAAAAATCAGCCTAAATTTAGCTGATTTTTCTTATATCTATTATTATTCTTTACTAAAAAAGTCCTCTCCATAAATTGCAGTAGCCTCTTTATCTGATAAGCGATTAAATAATTCTTCACCATCCTCTGTTTTTTGAAAAACCACATTTTTTATCTGACCCTGAGTGTTTGGATCAACAACCACCTGGTTTTCAATGTCAATTAATAAATTTGCTTCAGGCGTCTCAAGCTCTTGATCCTCTCGATACTTTTTATTTCGAATATAAGTATCATAGTTCGGATGCTTTTTTGAGGGAATTGGATGGATTGCTACCCATCGGTCATCATTTGGAAAATATTGTGACACATCTTTAAATTCACAATCAACCCAATCGTTTTGATCTGTGTCCGGACTGCCAAAAACAACAAATTCCTGAATTAAATAACAAGCTTCTATTTCCTGTTCAGTTCTGTTTTTAAGATTATTTCCAGTACAGCCAGATAATATTATTAAAATTAGTAATAGTAAAATAAGTTTTTTCATATTATTTTTTTATTTAGTATTGTTGTTAAATAAGTTTTGGTAATTTCATTATTGGTTGATACCTGCTTTATGGCATTGATTAATTTGGGATTCAAATTCCGATCTTCAATAACTTCCTTAATTTCTTCTGCCATTGCTTCAACTTCTAAATCTGTTTTTGCCTTAGCTGCTACCCGAACATCAGTTTTTGCCAGGCTATCGCATAAAAATAAAATACCAACTTCTACTTTATAATCTGGAAATTTATTTCCAATATCTTTGCATGCTTTTTTACACTCATCACTTTTAGCAAAAGCAATAGTAAATCCTTCTGGTGTTTTCTTCGCCACATTCCTGACCTTACCCAATTCATAATGCAAGCCAGCGCATCTAGCAATATATTTAATTTGTGCATCTGTTAATTTGTACTCTTGCTTTAATAATTCTTGCACTCTGCTATCTTTTTTTATAAATTTTTCTGATCTTTTTTCATGTCCTTTATAATCAGGTTCTAATTTGCCATCTTTTTCTTCAAAATCTCTTTCAAATTTTCCCAAATCATGCAGCACAATAGCAATCCGCAGCAAATCTTCTTTTGTCATTCCATCAATTTCCTCTGACATTTTTTCATTAATTTCTTTATCAATGCCCCATTGTTTAAAATAATCCTGAGCCTGTGTATTAAAATATTCTAAAAACTTTTCTGTATGTGTAATAATACCAAACTGATGCCATTTATGATGATGTTCAAAAGGATCATCTGGGTTTTTTCTAAAGTTTCGATTTTCAGGGATATTTTCAATAAAAAGTTTTCCCAGCTGAGGAAGCTGTTTTAAAAGTTTTTGTTCCATGGTTAACTCAGCCTCTTGTTCAAATGTTTGTATTGGTTCCATATTTTACAATTATTATTATCATTTTATCAAAATCCAGTTTTAATATCAATAAAAAAGCAACTATATGAAGCTGCTTAGCAAAACATCCAACCTTGCTGGATGAGTTCATCAAAAAACCCATGAGCTGTTAAAGTATCTTTATGCCGAGTGTACATAAATATCATTGTAATTTCATTATCTGACGGATCTTTCATCACCTTAAGCGGTGGACCATGATCTTCTGCCATTAAAGCCACTTCTGCATTTGTACTGGTTAAAATTTTTTTTATTGCTTTGTCTTCAACATCCCGAACCATTCCCTTTGGCATAGATTTTGATAAATATTTAAGCCGAACCATTCTTTTTGATAATTCTTGAAATACTATTCCTAAAATTTGTATTTTCAAATCTGTTGGCAAAATCTCACCTTTAAAATTTTTAACAAGACCTTTAACAGACATTGATGGAATAAGTAAAGTATATGCCGCATCTTTACCTGAAATTGTAAAATGCGCTTCAGCTTCAGTATCTGCAGATAAAAAAGTTAAAGGCACAGGCATGCAGGACATTGCTACCTGCCGGCAAAAGATATTCCAGAGCATTTTCATTTTTTTTCTAATACTTTTTGTTTCATGAATATTATTTGAAAGAGCGATTTTGATCATCTGTTCCCTCCTTGTTTTGATATAATGTGTTTATCATAAATAAAATCTTATAAAAAATCAAATCCAAATTTCTAATTTAAAAAAGCAGTACATTAACTGCTTATTGAATTTGGTGAAATTTCCAGCCCTCATCATGTCTTTTATTATAAAAAAATGTTAATTGCTGATCTACTTCTTCATTAATGCAAATTATGACTATACTTGTATCAGATTCTCTAATAATTTCAACTTTACCAGTATCTGGCACAACTTTTAATTTAGCTTGGGCTAAATACGTAGCTACCTCGCTTTTGTACTCTTCTTGAATCTCCTGATCAACTGCGACTTCAAAAACCGCTCTTTTTACCACATACTTCTTAATACCCTTCATTAAAAAGGTCAGAAGCAATGATCTAAAGTAAAATTCTAACTGGCCAGATTCTTGAAAAGATTTTAAGCTGGCAGCCAGATTAATTCCTGATGCACGTAAAGATAAAATAAAGGGCCCATTATCTAAATCAACTGTCAGCCATGGTTTGATTTTAGAATCTGGCTTAATAATCTCAAACTTAAATTCTCCCAGATTTTCAGCAAGTTGCTCCCAAATATCAGTCCAAAGTGGATTTCTTTTTAAATTATCAGAAAGGCCGATTAAAATTTTCATTGCATTCCCCCTATCTTGCTGGATTATATTTAATTAACATAAAAAAAATACCCTGTCAAGGGCTTTTTTCCTAAATCCTGTATCCTAAATCATTTATCATTCACTTTATTGTGTACAATTAGCAAAGTTAAGGCCCCAATAAGGGTAAAGCCAGCAGTTATGTAAAATACAATATCAAATCCAAATTTTTCCACTAAAAATGCGCCAATTACTGCAGTTAAACCCATTCCAATTCCCAATGCGACATCATACACACTCCATTCAAAAGCTTCTTTTTTCTTATCAATATGGCGAGTAAAAATTCCATACCAGCCTGGATAGCTGACTGCAGCAGAAATGCCTAATACTATTTGCAATAAAAATAATTGCCAAATCGAATTAATTAGTGGATATAAAGCAAATACACTTGCCATAATGACAGATCCAACTACTGCTGTATATAAATCATCTTTTTCGCCTTTTACTTTATCTAAAAAAAGACCAACTGGAATTTCAAATATAGATTTAAATATTAAATACAATGCAGCAGCAATTCCAGCAGTTTCAATACTGGCGCCAGGAATATTATCAACAATAAAGATGGCAAATATTGGCGCTGTTAAATTATTAACTGACCAAATTATAAAATCTGATAAAATCAAAATCTTTATCACTAAATTCATTTTAAAATCTATAATTGAGCGCCAGATTGTTCGGTAGTACATAAGCTTTGCGTTACGAAGTTATTTAAATAACGCCGTAATCCAGTAACGTCATAACATCGTAACGATTACAAATTATTTTTTCCTTTATACTTTTTCAATTCTCTTTGCATCCGATCTTTAGCTTTATTAATCGCTTTATACAAATCATCCATTTCTTCCCTTGCTCGCAGCAGAGTTCGAGGCACACTAAGATTTATTTCACAAAAAAACACATCGCCTTTTTGATGATGCCTGGTCGTTTTGCCAATCTCAACATCAGCTTGCTGTGCATTGTCAAAAAACTTTTCCAAGCTGTCCACTTTTTCAAAAACATAATCCTTAATCGCCTGGGTTAACTCCATGTTTGTTGATTTGATATTTATGTGCATAAAACTGATGAACTGAAAAAACCAAAGAACAAAAGAACAAAAAAATGTTCATACGTTCTTTAGTTCATAAGTTCTTTAGTTGTTAAATCCAACTTTTTGAACCTCCTCTTCCAAATCCACTCCAAACTTATCTTTAACTTGCTTTTTTACCAATTCAATTAAATCAATAATATCCTTGGCTGTTGCCTTATTTTTATTATATATAAAATTAGAATGTTTGTCAGAAACTTCTGCTCCGCCAATAGATTTTCCTTTTAGACCTGCTTCTTCAATTAATTTGGCTGCAGGCACCTTTCCATAAGTCTGCCAAGCTTCAAGCTCTTTATATTCTGGTTTAAAAACAATATTTTTAAAGGTACAGCCTGCGCTCGGGCATTCATATGGCTGTTTTTTCATTCTCTCTTCCAATTCATCTTGGATTTGCTTTAACCTCGCTTTAATATTATCCTTGCTTTCAGCTAATTCAAAGGTTACTTCAGCAATTATTAATTCTGGCCTCTTTTTAAACATGCTGTGGCGGTAATCAAAACCGCATTCATCTTTTTGAAAAATTTCAAGCGATACTTCATTGCCACTCATATTTAAAGCTTCAACTTCTTTAATATAATCCCCCAGCCCTTTACCAAAAGCTCCGGCATTACCCCGAACACCTCCGCCAACAGTCCCTGGAATATTGGCAGCAAATTCTAACCCTGCCAAACCCGAATTTATCGCAGTGATAATCATTTTTCTTAAATTATTTCCGGTAAATACTTTTATTTGTTTTCCAAAAAACTCTATTTCACCTTCAGTCAGCTTTATTACCAACCCTTCTATACCTTTATCAGAAATTAAAATATTACTGCCGCCACCAAAAATAAAAAAAGGCATATCCAATTTTTTAACTGCCAAAAGAACCTGGTGCAAATCCTTTTTATTATTTATCTCGCAATAATACTGAGCTGGCCCGCCAACTTTAAAAGTAGTGTGCTTGGCCATTGGTTCATTTTCTAAAATTTCAATTCCGATTAGATTTTCTTTGAGTTTGTTTAACATAATTTAATTATATCACATAACAATACGAAAATTGGCTTTGTTATGTGCTATGTGCTCCATAATTATATTTTCTCCACTATCTCATACACATCCCCAGCTCCCATTACTAAAACCAAATCGTCTTTTTTTGCATTTTTTTTAATTAAACGAAGTGTATCCTCTAAATCTGGGGAATAAATTACTTCACCCAGATCAGGATTTTTCTCTTCATTTATTGCATTAACTAAATCTTTTGAACTCACGCTTTCATCTTGCTTTTCTTTTCTGCCAGCTACATCATAGACTTCTGATAAAATGATCATCTCATCCTGATTTTTAGGTAGCAAACTTTGAACAAAGTCATTAAATAACTTTTTCGTCCTATTATGCTGATGTGGCTGAAAAACAATAATTTTTCTTTTCCCAGGATAAAAATCATCCACTGCTTTCCTAGTTACTTCAACTGCTGTTGGATGATGTGCATAATCAGAAATAACCAGTGGTTCTTTTTTAATAATTTCAAGTCTGCGCCAGGCTCCTGAAAAATCTGCCAATGACTTTTTAACATCTGCTAAACTAATATTTAATTTTAACGCCAAAGCAATAGTTGCTAAAGCATTATATACATTAAATTTGCCAGCAACCATTAGTTCAAACTCTCCCAAATCATTATTTTGATATTTAACTGAAAATTTTTGTTTATTATCCTCAATCCGATAATCTGTAGCTACTACATCAGCGTCATCTAAAAATCCATATGAAATTATGTGGCAATTTGGCAATGAAAGTTCTTTTGTATTTTCATCATCTTTATTTATCACCAATATATCATCTTTATTTTTTAATTTGTTAATAAATTTCTGAAAAGTATGAATAATATGATCCAAGTCCTTAAAATAATCCAAATGATCTTCTTCAATATTTGTTAAAACAATGGCCTTTGGAGACAATTCTAAAAAATGCTCCCGATACTCGCAGGCTTCCAATACAAACCAGTCTCTTTTGCCTTTTCGATAATTGCCTTTTAACCTGGGTACATTTGAACCAATAATTACATTGGGATCAAGGCCGGCATCAATTAATATTCCAGCAGCCATTGCTGTGGTAGTTGTTTTTCCATTTGTGCCAGAAACAGCAATTGTATTATGTTTATTTGATAAAAATCCTAAAAACTCATTATAGCTCAGCTCAATTATATCCAATTCTCTTACTCTTTGCCGTTCTGGATTTATTTTTGGAACTGCTGCGGAATAGATAAATAAGTCTATGTCAGAATCTATATTTTCAGCATTCTGAGATTGATGAATAACTATTCCCTTTTTCTCTAAATCTCGAGTTATTTCTGAAGGTGCAACATCAGATCCAAAAACCTGTTTTTGCAAATCTAAAAAATAGCGGGCCAGAGCAGAAACTCCTATACCGCCGATTCCTGATAAATATACTTTTTTTATTTTAGCCAAATTTAATTTCATAATTTTTATGTTGAAATAAACGCTTCTTTTTGAATTTTATTTACTTTTGATTTATTTAAAATTCTATTTTCAACTTTAATCTTTTTTGCCACAGTTAGCAAGTTACTCCCAAGCAAAACATTAGATTTTTTCCCATTAGTAAAATATTTATTTTCCAAAACCTTAAAACTTTTCAATTCTTTTTTGATTTTACCCTTTGTCAAAATATAATATATTAATTTGCCAATCTCACCCTTTTCAGTTTTCCATTCAGTAATTACTGCGTCATTTTCTGTTTCAGAATACCATTTTGACTTTTTATTTTTCAAATTATACATGTTCCAATTGGTCATTAACAAATATCCGCCAGGCTTAAGCCAAGAATAAACTTTTTTTAAAATCAATTTCCGATCGTCTTTATCAAAATGATTTAAAACAGCAATCATAAAAATTGCATCAAACTGCTTATCTGTATCTGCAAATAAAATGTCTTTGACAATAAAATTTCGGTCTGGGTATTTTTCTTTGGCAATTTCAATAAACTTTTCATTATTATCAATGCCTAAATATTCAATATCTTTATCGTTAAAAATCTGAACCAAACGGCCATTGCCGCAGCCAAAATCTAAAACCTTATGGCCGTCTTTTACATATTTTTTAAAAATATTAAGCTCAGGCCATAATCTTTCACGGCTGGCTGCAAATTCATGGGTAATTGTTTGATAACCTTTTTTTGTTGTTTCCTGCATATATTGTTACGAGATGTACAAGATCTGTATACAAGATATTACGAGATTACAAGATTCCTTATCTTGTACTATCTCGTACGCCAATCTCGTACATCTTGTGACCAAATATTGACTTTTAACTAAATTTACCATAAAATAAAGCTAATGTCAAAAGAAAACACATCTGAGCTTTTGCAAATTTTGCTTAAAGAAAAGCCAAGAACTCATTCCAAATTAAACAAAATTAAAAGAAAATTTGCCAGAGATAATAAAATCAGCAAATTAATTACCAATGCTGAACTTTTAAATTTGTATCAGGAATTGATTGCCACTGATGATATCAAAGCCAATCCAGTTTTGCGCTCTCTTCTAAAAAAACGAGCGATTCGCACACTTTCTGGAGTTGCGCCAATCGCAGTTTTAACCAAACCACATCCTTGCCCGGGAAATTGTGCTTTTTGCCCAACAGAATTTGAAATGCCAAAAAGCTATCTGTCAAACGAACCAGCTGTCATGCGCGCAATCATGACCCAGTTTGATCCTTATAAACAAGTCACTGTTCGAATAAAAGCCTTAACAAGAAACGGCCATCCAACTGACAAAATTGAGCTTATTGTCATGGGCGGAACCTGGTCATATTTTCCAGACAAATACCAAAATTGGTATATAAAAAGATGCTTTGATGCCTGCAATGAAAAAACTTCCAAAACTTTGGCTCAAGCTCAAAAACTGAATGAAGCAGCTAAACATAGAATTGTAGGCTTAACTTTAGAAACAAGGCCTGATTATATTAATGAAAATGAAATAATAAAATTCAGAAAATTGGGCTGTACCCGGGTGGAAATCGGCGTTCAAACAACAGATGATAAAATTTTGAAAAAAAATAAGCGCGGGCATGGACAAAAAGAAATTATAAAAGCAACAAAACTATTAAAAGATGCAGGATTTAAGGTTGCTTATCATATGATGCCCAACCTGGCAGGTTCTACCCCTAAAAAAGATTTGCAAATATTCAAGGACCTTTTTTCAAAGCAAGAATATCAGCCTGACATGCTAAAAATTTATCCCTGCACAGTGGTCAAAGGGTCTGAACTTTTTAATTGGTGGAAAAAAGGAAAATACAAGCCTTATTCGCAAAAGCAATTGGTTGATTTGTTATTAAAAATCAAGTTAAGCATTCCAGAATATGTCAGAATTATCCGCCTCATCCGCGACATTCCTTCTGTAAGCATTGAAGCTGGAAATAAAATTACAAATTTAAGGCAATATTTAAAAGAAGAGCTAAAAAAACAGAAAAAATACTGTAAATGCATCCGCTGCCGCGAAGCAAGGACAAATATTTCTGCTGCAAAAAATGCTAAACTTTTTACAAAAAAATATCAAGCAAGCCAAGGAACTGAATATTTTCTTCAATTTGCCTCAACTAACAAAAAAACATTATTTGCTTTTCTGAGGTTAAGGCTAGCTAAGCAAAAAAAACATTTTATTCCAGAAATTTCCAATGCTGCTATTATCCGCGAAATCCACACCTATGGACAAATGGTTCCGATTGAAAAAAAACAGGCCAAAGCAGTGCAGCATTTGGGCTTTGGAAAAAAATTAATGAAACAAGCTGAAATTATTGCCAAAAACAATGGATATGATAAAATGGTAGTGATTTCAGGAATTGGAGTCAGAGGCTATTATAGAAAGCTTGGCTACCAGCTCCAAGGAACTTACATGGTTAAAAAATTAACATAAGAACTCATGAACCTATGAACTCATGAACAATTTTTGTTCTTCAGTTCTTTCGTTCTTCAGTTCATCAGTTAAATATATGCCAAAAGTTTACAGCTCTTTTTCCTCAAAGAACTCTGCATCCTCAAAGGAAAAAAATTATTACAAAAAACCAATTTTTAAAAAACCTCTTTTCTACATCATTGTTGTTATTGTGCTGGCAATCATCGGATTTGTTTTATGGTCAATTCTAAAAAGCCCTGAAGAAACAAAGCCTGAGATTGTTACTGATACTGAACAACAAGCGCCTGAACAAGTGGCTGTTATCAACTACTTGAAAGGCGAATCTCAATATCAGGAGCAAAATGAGGAAGAATGGAACAATCTAAGTTTTACGAAAAAAATTGCTCCGGGCACCAGCATCCGAACTTTAGATGAAAGCAGACTGGAATTAATATTTCCTGAAGGCAGTATCCTTCGTTTAGCAGAAAATAGTGGTATAATCATTACAGAAATCAGCCCAGCAGACATTGTTATTGAACAAGTAGCTGGCAAAGCATATCATCGGGTAAATAACGAAGGCACAGCAATATATAAAGTCATTGCTAATGAAGATGAAATTACTGCTTTAGGAACAGCTTTTAACACTGAAGTTAGAACAAAAACAGCAACAACTGATTTGGAATCAATAACTACCAGGGTGGCTGTAATTGAAAGCAGTGTTAGAGTAAAAGTTTTCCAGGATGAGCAGTTAATAAACATGCAAACAGTAGAAGAAGGAAATGAAGTGGAAATAGATAAATCAAAAGAAGAAGAGGAAGTTATTGAAGAAAGTGAAATTGACAAAGAAACTTTACTAGAAGATGACTGGATGTCATGGAATAAAACAAAAGATGAAAATCAAAACTTTACTTTGGGTATTTTTGCTGATGAAATCAAACTGGAAATCACTGCCCCAAGTGACTTAGATGCAAAAACTGATAAAGACAGTTATACAATTAAAGGCAAAACCGAGCAAAAAGCTACGGTTACAATTGACGGGGATGACGTGGATAATAAAGATGGCCTTTTTGAACATGCGGTAAAATTAGCCAAAGGTGAAAATAAATTTGAAATTATTGCAGAATTAGATAATAAACAGACAAAAAAGACAGTAACCATTGATTTCTCTGAAGAAGACTCTGCTCAATTAACACTCTCAGCTAGTGTGGTTGACACAGATGATGTTAAGCTAAGCTGGCAGGTTTCAGACGGTGATTCTGAAAATGGATTTAAAATAGTTCGAGCAAAAACAGCAAACCCATCTTATCCAGGATCAGATTATAAATACATTACTCAAGGCAATGCCAGGGCATACACCTGGAGAGATCTAGCAGAAGGCACACATCATTTCAGAGTATGTATGTTTACCAATGCTAATAAATGCGATGAATATAGTAATGATGTAAGCGTAACTATTAAAAAAGAAGAAGAGCCAGAAGACAAACAAGGTTCAATTTCACTTCAGGGCCAATCTGATGATGGCTCAGCAAAACTATCATGGACTGCAAATAATATGGGAGAATTCGACGGATTTAAGATCGTATACAGCAGCAGCTCAAATCCAGTTTATCCTGGTGACACATATAAATATTTATCAAACACAAGCTCTTCATCTTATACTTGGTCAAATCTGTCAAAGGGCACTTACCACTTCAGAGTGTGTAAATACAAAGGTGGCAAATGCGAACTTTATAGTAATGATATTACAATCATTATTGAAAAAACTGACGAACCAGTAATTGAGGGTTCAATATCTCTTGCCGGATCAGTCAGTGACTCATCTGTCTCTCTTAGCTGGACCACTTCAAATCTTGATGCGCCAAAAGGATTTAAATTAGTAAAAAGCACCAGTCCAAATCCAGTTTACCCTGGAAACGATTATAAATACCTTTCAGATCCAGCTGTTAGATCATATACTTGGAGCGGATTAAGTGCAGGCACCTATCACTTCAGAGTTTGTCAATATTTAGGCGGCAAATGCGGAATTTATAGCAATAATATAACTTTAACTGTTGAACAGGCAGTAGCAGATAATGGGAGTATTACCTTAAGCGGTTCATCAAGTGAAGGAAAAGTATTTTTAAGCTGGACCACGTCTGGAAGTGTTAATTTAGAAAATGGTTATAAAGTAATAATGTCAGAAAACCCAAATCCAGTATATCCTGGCAATCAGTATCACTACATTTCAAGATCAAACCGATCAGATTCATGGACATGGACAGGTTTAGAAATGGGCCAGACTTATCACTTCCGAGTCTGCCAATACATTGGAGGCGCCTGTGGTATTTATAGTAATGATATTGCTGTAACCATTCAATAGAAATATTTTTAATAATATAAAAAAAGACAGCTAATTTTAGCTGTCTTTTTTATTGACGTTAATAAATCTCTATGATTAAATTAAATGGGGATTCAATAATAGCCAATAATAAACAAAGGAGGGCCAGCATGTTTCGAATAACAAGAAATGATGACTACTGGGCTTTGCACGTTCTTAAATGGGATACAGACGAACGAGAATTTCTAGTCAAGTATTTCTACCGATTCCGATTTAGCCCTGATAAATTAAAAACACTATTTTGCCCTTGTTCCTGGTTTTCAAAATAAAATCATCAATCAAGGGCTTTTTATTTATAAAAAAATGTCCCAAAGGGACTCCAAATTTTTGACTTTTGACTTTTAATTTAAAAAGACAGCTGTTTCAGTTGTCTTTTTGGTAAATACTTTTTCTTTATGGAAAGAAAGAAGCCGTCTACATACTAGGATACTTAGACGGCTAAAAATTTGAGAATTACCATGAGATGCGTTAACATGCGAAGTGAATAGCCTAGTTAACACAACGCAGCCGTAGACGGCGGGAACTTTGAATCAACTCTTAAAGGACTACCCGTATTTAAACGGCCGAGTGATCCCTCCCTCAAAGCCAGGACCTTTGTGAGCTTGATCAAGGCTCAATCCGTATCCAGACTGGGATAGCCCTCTACGAATACCCTTTTGCATCTCAATACATTGTAACATATTCAATAAGATCTGTCAATAGGCTTAGCAATCAATCTCTATACACATAAAAAAACGGCTAATTTAGCTGTATTTATAGATAAAAATAATTTAATAACACAAACCTATACATCAAATGGGCTTTTAATATTTTTTAATTTTATAGAAGTCACTTGGGTATAAATCTGAGTGGTCCTAATATTCTGGTGTCCTAAAAGTTCCTGCACATAACGCACGTCTACCCCGTTTTCCAAAAGATGCGTAGCAAAGCTGTGGCGGAGCGAATGAAAAGTGGCGTCTTTTTTTATCCCTGACTTTTTCAATGAGTTTTCAAAAACTTTTTGCGCGCTGCGCGAAGACAGTTTCCCACTCCTTTCACTTTGAAAAACCAAATCATCTTTTCCTTTACCAGCAGTTAAATTCAGCAGATCATTTTTCATTTTTTCAGGAAAAACAGTAATCCGGTCCTTTCTGCCCTTAGACTGCTTGAGATGAATAGTTAAATTATCAAAATTCAAATCCTTGACTTTTAAATTGATCGCTTCGCTTACCCGCAGGCCAGCGCCATAAGATAAAGATATTATAAGCCGGTGCTTGGCATTAGAAATTGAATTGATAAGCCTTTTAATTTCCTGCCTTGATAAAACTATAGGCAGTTTTTTTGAACGCTTGGCAAATTTAATATTAATTTGTTGCGGCGATTGAACAATATTACGATAAAAAAATTTAATTGAATTGAGATGAAGGTTGATTGTCTGCGGCGAATAGCCTTTTTCCTGCTTTTTTAAAAGGTATTGTTTGATTTTATCAATATCTGCCTTTTCAAAATCCTGTTTTAAAAAATCAAAAAAAGCTTTCAGGCATAAAATATAGCTTTTAATTGTCTTTTGGCTGTAATTTCTCAGCCTCAGCTCATTTTTAACATCTTCTAAATACTTTTGCATAATGAATTCAAAAGTGTTATGATTTATTTGAAATTACTCATTTAAATATTATCAAATATTCGCATAAAATACCATAACTCGTTTTTATGTATTAAGTTTAACACATAAAAACGAGTTATATGAAATGGTAAAATTTTATTAACCTCTACTAACATGGATTTTGAAACCCCTAACAAACCAGATGTGCCTGAAAAAGAAAAGTATTCTGGCGCAAATAAACCAGAGCTTAAACAACCACCAGAAGCTGAAATTAAAATAGAGTGTCCTGAACGGCAAGAGGTTGTTGATCGGGCGATTTTTGAATTAAAAACTGCCTTCCAAACTTTAGATATTGAAAACTGGAAATTACCTGAAATTAAAATCAAATTTGTGGAATCAGAAGACGAAGCAGTGCTTGGCCGAGTTGAAGTACACGACGGCAGCGTTGAAATAACATACGATCAAAGATTTTCTTCACCAGAATCAGAGGCGACATTAGTTGAAGAATTACAGCAATCAGGGAAAGATTACCCTGGTATGCAACAAACGCTTAAACATGAACTAGCCCATGTCGCCATGTGGTCGGTTACTGGCTTACAAAGACAACCAGCGACCAGACTTGTAGACGAAGGTTGGGCGAGTTTATTAGAAAATACCGGCGAAAATCTGCCTACTGAACAATCAAAGTCAGCTGTTAAACAAGGTTTGGCGGAAGAACCTGGTCTATTTAATAGATGTCTGGATTTTAGCAAGCCAGTAACCTTTGAAGAAAATCTAAACGCGGCCGAGTATAAAACGGGCCAAGCACTGCTTCTTTGGGTGCATGAAAAGTTTGGAAAAGCAAAAATGGTTGAGCTAATTCAAAAATCGCCCTCACCTGAAAGAAACAATGGAGATCTTCCACAAGGAGAATTTGAGCCGGCTGCAATAGATAGAAATTTGCATGCAACTGCGCCAGAATACTTTAAGCTTTTAAAAGATGCAAAGCTGGGAGATATCACAATGGAGGAAGCGACTAAACGCGCAAAAGAATGGGAGGGAAAACAGTTTGAATCAGCTTTGCTTGAGGTGACGGGGTTTCAAAATCTTGAAGAAGTAAGGCAGGAGTTCTTAAAATGGATTAACCAATAACAACGAATAAAATTTTACCACATCACATAACACTGGATATGCGGTTCAAGAAATTGTGCGTTAATAATTTTCAAAGGTTGCACAATTTCTTTCACCCATATTTGCCTCCGCTCCGCTACGGCAAACATCGCATATCCAGGAACGTTATACGCAATTCAAAAAATATTTTTCTAGAAGCAAAATGATGATAGGATTTCAAAAAGGAATAAATTTGATTTTTTCTTTATTTATAGAGGGGGATAATATAGTGTTTTCTTTCGCTTCGCTACACAAAACGATTTATTTATAAACAAGATTACTTTAAACATAATTATGATCAATGACCAATACATTTTAGGACTTAACTGTGCTTATCATGAGAGTTCAGTCTGTATAATAAAAAATGGCAGAATTATTTCTTTCATGCAAGAGGAGAGATTAAACCGCATTAAACATGCAAAGCCGGCCAATATTGACAATTCTGATGTGCTCCCATTAAAATCTATCAACTATTGTTTGAAAGCTGCAAATATATCAATTAAAGACATTTCGCACATTGGGTATAATCTCAATCCCGCAAAACATAAACAAAAAAATGATGCTCATGTACACCCCTACAAACCAACTCATGGTGACTTCGGAACAAAAGAGGGCGAAGAAATTTTTTATAAAAAAAATCTGAATGTAGAGAAAAAGATGAGGAAGTTCGGTTTTCACGGAAAATTTTATTATCTTAATCATCATGACTGCCATGCTGCTGGCGCATATTTTTCTTCAGGATATAAATCAGCTGCAATTCTAGTGATTGATGGCATTGCAGAATTTGAATCAACCACGTGGTACAGGGGAAGTGGAACAAGTTTAAAGAAGATTGATAGCATTGATTTTCCAAATTCATTAGGCTTCCTCTGGGAAAAATTCTCCAAATATTTAGGGTTTAGTGAATATGATGCTTCAAAAGTCATGGGACTAACCTCATATGGTGATCCAGCAATCTACAGAAAAAAATTTCAGGAATTAGTAAAAATTAAACAAGATGGAACATTTACAGTTGATGATAGTATCATCCAATTTCGTAATGAGGATTATTCCAAATTAGAAAAACTTTTTGGATTAAAAAGAAATAAAAAAAATATCCGTCATGTGGATAAAACAAATCAGAAATATGCTGATCTGGGTGCAACCCTTCAAGAAGCTACAGAAAAAATACTGCTTAACCTAATAAAGGATATCCAAAAAAAGACTGGGTTAAAATCTCTGTGCATGGCCGGAGGAGTTGCCCTTAATTGTGTAGCAAATGCAAAACTAATTTACAGCAATATTTTTGAAAAAATTTATATCCAACCACCAGCTGATGACGCTGGTGGAGCAATTGGGGCAGCGTTTTTTGTTTCGACCCAAATTTTAAAACAGAAAAGACCAAAAGCTGTGAAACATGCCTACTTAGGACCTAAATATTCCGAGAAAGAAATTTTTTCAGCTCTCAAGAAATCCGATATCAAATGCAAAAAAGTCCGGTATATAGAAAAAGAAACAGCAAAGCTACTTGCATCAGGAAAATTAGTTGCTTGGTTCCAAGATAGGATGGAAGTTGGACCCAGAGCATTAGGCCATAGAAGTATTTTGTCTGATCCAAGAAACAAAAATGCGCTTGATTTAATAAATGAGAAGGTAAAGTTGCGTGAACCATTTAGACCGCTGTGCCCGAGCTTTCTTGAAGAACAGGTGAAAAAGTGGATTGATGTCGGCAAAAGCAAAGATATTCCAGATCCTGCATATTATATGTTGATTGCATTCAATGCTAAACCAGGAAAGAAGAAATTAATTCCAGCAGTAGTGCATGTAGATAACACTAGTAGAATACAGGTTGTGAATAAAAAAACATCTCCAAAATACTGGAAATTGATAAATGAATTTTTTAAGTTAACCAAGGTTCCGGTGGTTATGAATACTTCATTTAATATCCAGGAGCCAATTGTCTGTTCTCCTGAAGATGCAATAAAGACATTTAAACGAAGTAAAATAGATTACTTAGTAATGGGAAATTATCTTTGTGAAAAAATATGAAAATTTTAATCAAAAATGCAGATTATATTGTAACTCTTAATAAGAAAAGAGAGATTCTTAAGAATTGCTCTCTCTTAATTGAAGACAACAAAATTCTTGAGTGTCCAACTAGTAAGACAATTGCAGATAAGATTATTGAGGCAAGAGGAAAAATTGTTTTTCCGGGTTTTATCAATACTCACCACCATTTTTTCCAAACAGCTTTTCGTTTTGTCCCTGAAATGCAAAATGCAACTCTTGGAGAATGGGTCGCAATCCTTGGCAAATATTCAAAAAAATTTAATGCCCAAGATTGGTATAACTGTGCTATGACATCAATGGCTGAATTAATTTTGTCAGGATGTACCACAACAACAGATCACTGCTATTTAATTCCAAACAATAATAACACTTTTTTTGATGAAGAGATTAAAGCAGCAAAGAAAATTGGAATGAGATTCCATCCAGTAAGAGGAAGTATGACGCTTTCTTCTAAAGATGGAACGATTTTCCCAGCTGATATTTGCCAAGATTTGCCTACAATTTTAAAAGAAATTCAAAGAGTTGTGGATGCTTATCATGATCCTTCATTTGGTTCAATGTGCAGGGTTGCAGCCGGCCCTTGTTTCCCTGTTTTTCCTGTTTCTTCAAGCGAAAAAGAAATGAAAGAAGTAATAAAACTTTGTCGGAAAAACAAAATAAGATTTCACACCCATCTTGCTGAAGAAATCGAAGAATTTAAATTCAGTCTGGATAAACATAATAAAACCCCTGTTGAATATTTGAAAAACATTGGTTGCATAGGAGAAGATGTTTGGCTAGCTCATTGCAATTTCTTAACAAAGAAAGATATCCAAATTATTAAAAAAACTGGAACATCAATTGCTTCTTGCCCATCAGCAAATTCTCGGGGAGCAGGAATATCTAAAGTTACAGAATATTTACAAGCAGGAGTTCCCGTTGGAGTAGGAGTTGATGGTGCTGCTGGGAATGACACTTCAAATATTTTGTCAGAATTGAGGATGTTAAGAACACTCCAGGGTGCAAGAGAGGGAGTATTAGCATCTTATCTTATCAACCATAATAAAAATATTTGGAAACAGTTTAAAAATGACTTTAAAAACATCTCTTATCTTAAAATCGACAAACTTTTAGAGGTTGCTACACTCAATGGATCTAAATCATTAGGTCGAGAAAAAGAAATCGGAAGCATTGAAACTGGCAAATTAGCAGATGTGGTGATATTTGATGATAATGCCCTTAGCCACGCTGGAGCAGGATATAGAGTTGGTGCTATTTTCTCGTGCACTCCTCTTCGTGTTTGGTATTCTATTATCAATGGAAAAATTGTTGTGGAAAATAGTAAGTTAAAGACAGTGGATGAGAAAAAAATAATTAAGAAACAAAATAAGAGTACAATTAAACTTACAAATATCACGGAGTAAATGAGGAGTTTTGAAAAATGAAATTCACCCCTAACCCCTCTTTCATTTTTCAAAACGGAAAAAATCAAATTTATAATTAAGAATGAAAGCCTATCTGATTAATGAGAACGAAAAATATTTTTTGAACTCACTCCGCTACGCTCCGTGCCACACTGCGCTCTCCTCCTTTCAGTCGTCGGAGCGTATAACAAGGGATATACGGTTCAGCCCTCGGCTCGGGCTTCACCCAAATTTTTCTTCCACTTCGTTCCAGAAAAACTTCATATATCCCTGATGTTATGTGCAATAAATTTGGAATCCTTTTAATTATTGTAGGTAGTTTTCCTTTCGATACTTTAATAAATAATGATAACTTAATCACATTATGACAAAACCAGTTAAAAAAATAGTTGCAATTGGCGGTGGTGAAATCAGAGACTCTGAAACTTTGGCAATAGACAAAGAAATAATTCGATTGACTCAAAAGAAGCACCCAAAGTTACTATTTATTCCAACGGCAAGTTCGGACAGTGAAGATTATTATAATGACGTTGATAAATATTTTGGTAAGAAATTAGGTTGTAAAACCAATGTTCTCTATTTGCTCAAAGAAGCACCGTCGCCAAAGGAAATTAGAAATAAAATACTTAGTTCCGATATTATATATGTTGGTGGTGGTAACACACTGAAAATGATGAAACTTTGGCGCCGTCTTGGTGTTGATAAGATTTTCAAAACAGCATGGCAAAAA
>Ga0180438_10005199_pt1 | contig 18248 bp, 24 predicted proteins | sample SS_ome_12_FD_132455 | JGI IMG/M metagenome (GOLD analysis project Ga0180438, IMG submission 132455) | Hypersaline lake sediment archaeal communities from the Salton Sea, California, USA - SS_3_D_2 metaG | ecosystem: Environmental > Aquatic > Non-marine Saline and Alkaline > Hypersaline >...
ATAGGGACCACTTCCCGACATGGTATCATACACATAAATATCATAATTTAAAACATCATCGACTGCCCAGAATTCCACCCGGTCCAGTGTTCCTGTGCCTGTGGGGATGAATCGATTTGCTCCCCATACAGTCCGGCTGAGGGGATCTGTGGAAAATGAATTCTGATATCCTCCTTCATCATAGGAATAGAGTGTTTCCTCATCATCAAAATATCGGGTTTGAGAAAATGCAGAAACATGTTCACAGATGCGGGCTGATCCATAGGCAATCTTGAAATATCCTCCTTCTCCCCAGCTGGTACTCCAGCTGTTCTTGGCAATCCATGCACCGCTCCCGTGGGAATGGGTCAGGGAATCATCCCAGCCTATAATGAGCACAGCATGATTGACACTGCCTGCACCCCAGTATTCAAACACGCCTTCACTGTATGCGCTGAATCCTGTGGCTGATCCATTCATGGAGACAAACAGGGGGCCATAATCCACCAGAGCCTGCTTTACTATCTCGATATCTGTGGTATTTTCTGTATCCAGGTTTTCACCGATAATGTTCCAGCCACTCAATCTTCTCATTATGTCACAGGACTGGCAGGGTGTTCCATCTACTGCATCGTAGGGATCACAGGATTCCAGGGCCCCACCCTCTCCGGTGAGATAGGTAACTGCAGTGATATCATATCCACCACTGCATCCTGCACCTTCAATATTACAGGAGAGCACATTTTCTTCAGAAAGATCATATTCGGGGCCATGTTCCAGAAGAATCTGCGATTCCATGCTTCCTATGCTGGCAAAGGCCCAGCAACTTCCACAGGTTCCCTGATTCTTGGGAGGGGTGACCTTCCCGGTATCTCGATAATCAAAGGCTGAGGGGAACTGTCTGACCACAGGAGGTCCTGTGATATGGCTCAAATCCATGGGGGGAGGGACATATCGTAATAGACGTGCTTGTTCTTCAGGAGAGAGGGCAGATACCCATGTCTCCTTCACCGAAAACTGATATCCATTCAGGGCAATCATATCCCGTATCTGGGCTAGACTTAACTGAGGGACAGGGATAGGGGGTTCTCTCTGACGGTCTGGAGCCGTACGTATGGAAGAACCGGGTTCTCCCTGCACAATTCCGGTAAAGAGCACAATAATGATCATGATACTACTTAAAAGTATTTTTTTCCGTGGATTTTTACCTGGCATGTAATCACATCCATCATTTTATTATTGGTGAGCGTGTGAATTTTTCTTTATACTCTCAATTATATAAACTTATTCATAATTAATTGAGAAATTCTCTTAATTAAAACCGTAGAAAATGAAAAATCCATCAAACCCATCTCATATATATACAGGCAGAACACCTTTCAGGACATGATGCTGTGCTATCTTCCCCGTCGTCGGAACTGGGTATTCCGGGAGGTGAGATCCCTCAGCACTGCTTCAAATGTCTCATCGGGATGAAGCGCTTTGCTCACAAAGATACCTGTTCTCCCCACCTTATCTCTCCTCTGAAGGACTTTCACTCGTTCTGTGATAATATCAATGGATACATTGAGACGCCTGGCTATTTCATGTTCTCTCTCACATATCGATAATTCGGTATGCCCTTTTTCTGTGGGCTCGATACACACCAGTCTCTTATCCACTCCTGAAATCCGTTCATTTTCATAGAGATGATCGAGGGTTAAAAATCCACCGAATCGATAAAATTCATATTCCACCCGGGTGGGTTGTACCAGGGGGAAGGTGACGGTGGCATCTGTCAGATCGATTTGACCCTTAATGAGCCGCCAGGGGGTTGCCTGGGTTAATCGACGTTCCACTATGGTGAAACTGGAAAGATAGATTTCCAGCAAATATGAAGGAATGACATAGGGAATGACGATATCTATATCTGAATTCTTGTGGACATCTCCCCTGGCAAGACTTCCATAGACAAGGGGTGAGAGCTCTCTGAGAGCTTCCATGATTTCTATGGCAGTGTCTCGTAGTGAGGCAAGCAATTTCCACTGAGATTCTTCGTAAAAAACCTCATTTATATGAAATCGTTTTGTCTTACTCTTCATTGTACCACTTCAGAAATCCATTGAAGAAAGGGCCTATACCCTTCTCCAAGAGGGATTTCCACGATATCTGGTACTTCATAGGAGTGTAGCTTTTTAACTTCTTCTATAACATCATGTACTTTTCTCTGTTCTGTCTTTAATATTGAGACATATTCTTGATCCTCTTGTAACTGGTCCTTCCAGATATACAATGAAGACACTGGGATAAGATTGGCACAGGCAATTTGCCTCTTCTCGAGCAATATCCGGGCAATGGATTCTGCTTCTCTTTTAGAACCTGATGTCATGTAGATGAGAGAATATTCCATGCTTTCACCAGGGAAAGAAGATATATAGTATGTGGCATCAACTGTGAGTAGTACCACCCTATTGAAGATACCTATTGAACCAGCGAATCATATGATTCAATCGGGAAATCCTTCTATCTGTTCTTCCACCCCGGGAAAGACCATGAAATTCTTCTGGAAAGAGAATCAATTCAGTATCGATACCTCTTCGTTTCAAAGCCACAAAAATCTGGATTCCCTGTTCTGGATCACAGCGCATATCATTTTCAGAATGAATGACCAAAGTGGGAGTGGTGCAGGTTCCAATATATTTGAGGGGAGATTGTTCCCAATAATTTTCAATATTCTCCCAGGGAGGTTCATTCCCAAATTCTTCCTCAAAGGCCCAGTTAAAATCACTTGATCCATACATGCTGGTCAGGTTACTGACGCTGCGCTGTGTCACTGCTGCTGCAAATCGATCAGTATGCCCGATGATCCAGTTGGTCATATATCCGCCATAACTTCCTCCGGTGACTCCCATTCGCTTCTCATCGATGTAGGGTAGGTTGGCCACAATGTCCACCCAGCTCATGATATCTGCATAATCCACCGTTCCCCATCTGTTCACGATGGCCTGAGAATGCGCTTCTCCATACCCCTGAGATCCTCTGGGATTGCAGAAATAGACCACATACCCCTGAGCTGAAAGCACATGAAATTCATGCATGAAAATATTACCGTACTGGGTTCGCGGCCCACCGTGGATTTCGAGAATTGATGGATAGGATGCGGAATCCTGGAAATCAGGGGGTTTGAGAATCCATCCCTGCAGATCATTTCCATCAGGCCCGGTAATCCACATTTCTTCTGCCTCTCCCAGTACCACATCCTGGAAGAGATCCTTATTCACCTCGGTCAGCTGCTGAGATGTCCCGTGTTCCATGGTATACACCCATACATCTCCAGGAGTTCTCATATTCCCATACAGATAAGCAATACGGGAGTGGTCTGCATCGAAGGTGCAGGCGCCCACCACCCCTGGTTCTTCCAGTATTGATTCCAGCTTTCCATCCAGAGTGACACATTGTAACGTTGTATTACCGTGGTGTGACACCTGGAAATACACCGATGTAGAGTCTGGAGACCATTCGGGAGGAATACCTGGTAACGTTCCAGGTAGGTCGTTGATGGTGTATCCACCCACATTCATATCCCATTGTTCTGTGAGATTTCTAGGTTCACCTGGGGTTTCATATGGTACAGCCCACAACCTGTTCACCTTCCAGTTGACATGCTTGCCCTGGTGTCCGTAAAATGCTATCCATTTTCCATCTGGTGAGAATCGAGGGTTACTTTTTGGGCCGGTAAAGGTCTCGATTTTCCTGAAATCACCACCCTGTGCTGGAATCACCCACAACTCTATAGCATCCGGGTCCAGATCGGGATCCTCGCTCCTGTTGGAACAGAATACAATAGAACTTCCATCGGGAGACCAGGAGGGTTGTGTTTCATCATGGACTGATCCCGTGGTGATCTGGGTGAGTTCACCAGTTTCAACAGCAGCCACCCAGAGATGTTTTCGTTCCCGGGGGAAATATCCATATCCATCTTCTTTATAAAATACCCGTGAAATATGACGTGAAACTACTCCTAAATCTTCCTTTTCACTGTCTTCTTCTCTTTCTATGTCTTCTTTATCTTTTTTCCTAAAAACAAATGCAATTTTTTTTCCATCTGAAGACCAGGTAAAATCCTCAAATGTTCCTTTCAAATCTGTCAGTTTTCGGGCTTCTCCACCAGAAACTGGAATTATGAAAAGCTGTGCCTGTTTTTCATCGATCCTATTGGATAGGAAAGCAATCTGAGTTCCATCGGGAGACCACCGTGGTCTGGTGTCTGATTGATCTCCACTGGTAAATTGACTGGGCGATCCTCCTGCAGCAGGAATCATCCATAGATTCGAATATTTTTTCTCTTTTTTCTTTACCGCTCGCTGGACACAATACACAATCTGTGATCCATCTGGAGAAATCTGAGAGTCCAGAATCAACGATATTTCATACAAATCTTCCGGTGTAATAGACCGTTTTTTAGGGGGGGACATAGTCCTGTATGGGTAGATCATGTTTTAAGCATTGTGTTTTCCTCATTTTTTTATCAATATATATCTGGGTTCATATCTTTTTACAGGGTATCACTTCCCTCACCTGGCAGTTTCTTCATATTATGACACTCCCTATACTGCAGATGACAAGATAGGAAATCCATGCAGTATAGAAAAGAGGATGGGGAATTTCCCAGGCTTTGAACACAATGTAGATACCATACATCGGGAGCAACAATCCTGCCAGGAGGAGCAACACATAGATTGCTTTATCCGAAATCAAATCCTGCGCACTCCTGTAGAAGAATATGAGTGGAGAAAGTGTATATGCTGTCAATGGACCAGCTGTCACCCGGGTATTGACTATTCCAAACAGAAAGGCAGGGAAAAAAGTGAATATAATCAGGAAAAAGGTAATCAGATCGGGTTTCAATCCAAATCTCCATGCATCTATGGCTCTCTCCCATCGTTCATACAGATAATAGGAAAGTATATAGAGAAAGGGAATGATAAGGATGAGCCACACCCCATCCTGTTTATCACAGATTTCCAGCAAATACAGGTACGGGGTATGGAATTCTTTTTCGAACCCCCTGACTGCGCAATAATACAGTGGCACATGATATTCCTGAGAACTACAATCGACCTGTTCTTCCTGACAGATAGTCTGATGGACAGACACGACAGGGAGTGTTACTGCACAGTAAATGATCAGTAATCCTGTTATGAGGAGTCGGGGTCCTGATAGTTCCAGAAGGTCTCTCACATCCATATCTTTGTACAGTACATGATAAATTAAAAAGGTTATCAATTATCTGGCACCATCTCTGTAAAGACTGACCAGTACCAATATGAACGAGATCTTTAAAAACAGAATTCAACAGGGACTGAAGCTACCTCGGAAACACGCTTTCGAAGGTCTACAGTATAGGCAGGGTCTTTTTTGATGGCTTCTAATCGAGGGATGAGAGCTGCATCCCAGGACTGTAATGTCTTTTGTAATCGATTCCAGGGGCCTGCATAGAAATTCATCGTATCCACGATGACATACCGCACATGAGAGTTCACAGCAGAGAACAGAGATTCTAGAGATTCTCTCGTATCTGAAATACAGGGTATGAGTGGTCCAAAAAAAGCATAGGTGGGAATATGTGCATCAGAAAGTGTATGGAGAGCAGCCAGGCGATCTTTGATAGAGGAACTTTCTGGTTCAAAAACAGATTTGACATCCTCATCTACGGTGGTTAAGGTGAATCCTACCTCACAATGGAGAGATTTCAGTACATCAATATCCCGTACTGCCAGGGAAGATTTCGTGAGTATGCTGATAAAAAATGAGGTCTTTTGAAACTGCTGGAGACATTTCCTGGTCAGTTCATAGCGGGCTTCCAGGGGTTGATACGCATCTGTAACACTGGATATCAGTACCCGTCCTGGAGGAGTATGCCGTAATTGTTTTTTGAGGATGGTGGGTGCATTGATTTTTGCATCCACAAATTCTCCCCATGGCTGCTGGTGAGGTGAAAATTTCTTCATGAATACGGCATAACAATACGCACAGTTGTGCTGACATCCTGTATAGGGATTGACTGCATAATCGATACCATAGATTCCCGATTTTGTCAGGATGGATTTGCAAAATATTTCTGAAATCTTCACCTTTCTCCTACCATCTTAAAGCTTTAAAAGGATTTTTCACCGGTATACCTGAAATGTGCATGTTCTGAGATATTGAGCACCCCATACAACACATAGAAAAATGGAAAAAAGAAAAAAAAAGAAAGAGGAGAATTAAGAATTCTTTATCTCTTCTACCACTATTTCTGGAAGGATTTTCAAAAATGCTGCCATAGTTCCCAGGATTCCAATAACACTTCCTATGAATATGAGGATAACTCCTCCCAGCATACTGATAAGGGCTGCACCTGATCCGTAAAATCCCGTTGAGAATCCCCATCCTGAAATGAAGAATCCTGCTCCAATAAGCAGGGAACCAATAATCCACCAGATAATAGAATACAGTACTATTCCTGCTGCGCCCCGGAAGGCACGACTCCAGCTGACCATGATAACACCTGAGTGCAGTGTGTATGGTCCTTTATATACTGTAGAGTCACCCTCCACCCGAGTTCAGTGATGAAGGGGAGAAAGGGGAAGGAAATGGAGATTACTGGAGCGTGTGTATGAGGTCTTCGAGATTTTCAAAAATATAATCAGGGTGCTCTTCTGCCAACCTGTCACGGGGTGACAGCCCGGTGAGAATGGCTGCTGTATGCACTCCAGTCCTTTTTCCTGCCCTGATGTCTGAAGGAAGATCTCCTACATAGAGACACTCGCAGGGATCCACCTGCATGAGGGAGACTGCTTTCTGCAGGGGTGCAGGATGTGGTTTATCCTTTTCCACATCGTCGGTAGTGACCATGACCTCAAAATAGGAGAGGAGTTCATGCTTCTGTAGTGCATTTTCCGCCCACATCCTCTCCCGTGAGGTGACCACTGCCAGTCGGTACCTGGAGAGTGCACGGAGAGCTTCTGCCACTCCTGGAAAAAGAATCCCCTCTCTGGTATAGGTGATGAATCGATCCTCAAAAAATTGTTTTATACGAAAAATACGAAATGGGTTTTTCCATGAAAAGAAATGAAAATGAAATGCAATGATCAAAAAATTCAGCTTGCTTTTTCTCCCCTCCAGCACATTCAATGATTCGTTGATAACCTGGTCCACATCAATGGTAAGATTAAACGCTGTCTTAGTTTCTTCCACTGCCCTTCGTATAGCATCTGCTGTGTCAAACAGCGTTCCATCCAGGTCAAAAAGGATACATTTCACATCCATAGGTTCTGTTGAGGGTTTAAAATCTTTCCCCTGAATCCACTCAGGAAATATCTGATTGGGTTCGCAGTGATTGAAGTTCGGTGTAGCCAACAGTGGCCTCACTGTTGAACCAATGGAGGGCATCGATCTCTATGAGCTGCCACACGTGAATACTGGCCATATCTTCAAAATCATGATCCTCTCTGAAGGGAATTGGAGTTTTGCTGTCAAATACGAACAGCACATCTGTCTCGTTGACCCGTGCAGGAGTAAAATAGTGTATATGTTCGTTGTCAGAAGAATAGAAAACGGTTTTTCCCTGGGAAAGCCTCTGATATTCCTCTCTTTTTTTCAATTCTATCAACAACATGGTCTCCCTCATCCATACCGGCTCTTATACAACTGTTCACCTCCTATAAATAGTTACGTATTTTATATGTGCGCAAAGACAATCCCTCATAAATATGATCCACTGTCTCTGGATGTCTCTGGTCAGGATTCCCTGTATGGGCACAAAAAGTGGTATAAAGTCAGGAAATGAATGCATATATTCAGACCTGAAATCCCAGATGCTGCCAGAACTGTGGTGCTTGTCTTATTGATTTTGCTCAGACAGATTCCTGGAAGGGGTAAATATTTATAAAGAGAGACACTATGTGAGAAAAATACTTCCGAGGATGTGGCTGAAAAGCTGAACGAACAGGAGGTCATAACATGGGATATTATAAATATGTAAGAGAAGCCTGGAAAAATCCGGATAATACATATGTGAAGGACCTGATGCGGGAACGAATGCCTGCATGGAGAGTCCAGAATACAATTACTCGAATTGATAGACCCACGCGCCCTGACAGGGCTCGCGCCCTGGGATACAAGGCAAAACAGGGAGTGGTGATGGTACGGGCGCGCATCCGTCGTGGTGGACGGAGAAAAGTGAGACCCAACAGTCACCGCAAGCCAAAAAGCATGGGGGTAAGGAAAATTACTCCCAGAAAGAATCTTAAATGGATTTGTGAAGAACGGGTGGCACGAAAATATCCAAATATGGAAGTGCTCAATTCATACTGGGTGGCTCAAGACGGAAAACACAAGTACTTCGAAGTGATTCTGGTGGATCCCCATCATCCTGCAGTGGTACATGATACTGAACTCCAATGGATTCTCAAGCAAAATCAGAGAGCCATGAGGGGAAAAACATCTGCTGCTAAAAAAAGCCGGGGATTGAAAACCAGAGGCAAGGGGTCTGAAAAATTGGGAGCTCATAAAAAACGATGAGAATCGATCATATTTCCATTCAATGTCTGTGTCATGCCACGGAAAGTGAGGAAAAAGTACTCTCTGCCCTTTCACAGCTCCACTCTTCTTTTGAAAAACAAACAGCGAAAGGATATTTTGGAAATCCCATCTCAATTTTCAGTGCTCGCCTTACCAGAAAAAAAGAAATTAAAAAGACTCTTTCTGTTATTCAATGTCTTTCATCCTCCCTTTCCAGAGATCTTCGGCGTAGAGTTGACAAAAAAGGGAATATATTTATTAGACTTGATAAACAGGAACTTTATTGTCATAATTTAATTCTTAAAGACGATGGAGAAGTAAAAATAACTATACATATGTTATTCTACCCTAAAAAAAGTGAGGATGCGATATATTATGCAAAGGAGGTATTCAGCAATTGATCTGCGGGGTTACCCCTCTGATCTCTTCACCGCTGTGTGTTCAGTGGTGCCGGTAAAGGAATTCCACCCCACTACCACACTTCAGGGAATCATGGTTGAATCCATTGGGCAGCTCAAGCGCATCCCTAAAGAGGTAGATGTGATTTTTGCACAGGGCGGGAGCAGGGAAAGAAATCGAAAGTTTTTAGAATCGGGAAAAATACACATGCTCTCCCAGCCCTATCCACTGGATTCGGTACAGGCCCGATTGGCAGCTCAGCATTCGGTGGGTCTTGAACTGTGTTTTCATGACATGATTCATTTTTCCGGGTATTTACGGGCAAAGGTACTCACCTCTCTCAGGCGCACCATTTCACTGGCACAAAAATATCATGCCCCCCTGGTGATTACCAGTGGATCCACCGCTCCCTATGAGGTGAAATCCCCCCGGACACTGGTAGCCTTTGGGAGAATACTGGGGCTGCACTATCCAGAAGCGAAGGCTGCCCTCTGGAATGTTCCGCGTGCCATAATCGGGGAGGTTCCATGACCAAGAAGACAGAGAGAGAAAAGAGACGATATATCCTCTTTGAATTACAATCTGAGGAAAGGTTTAAAAGGGAAGAAATAGTTACTGCCATATGGAATTCCTCTCTGGAATTCCTAGGAGAACTTGGTGTATCCAGGACCTCGTTGTGGGTTCACGACTATGAGCCCGGGAGAGGTATTGTCTCCTGTAATACCCGAAGTATCGATGAGATTATCATGTGCCTCTCATTAATTCAAAAAATTGAGGGTAAGAACGTAAGAATATGTATAAAGGGAATATCAGGAACTATCAAGGGTTTGAAAAATTAATGGTGTTTATATGGTTTCTGTTGATGAAGCTGTAATTGCTCGATTAAAATCCCATGGGGAAAAGTTTGAAATACTGGTAGATCCACGAATTGTAACAGAAAAACTCCCCATAGAGGATGTGCTGGCTGCTGAATTTGTTTTTTCGGATGCAGGCACTGGAGATCGATCATCTCAGGAATCACTGGAAAAAGTTTTCGACACCACAGATATCCTGAAAATTGCACAGATCATATTGAAAAAAGGAGAAATTCAACTGACCACCGAACAGCGAAAGAAAATGAGTGAAGAAAAAAGGAAGAAAATTGTGCAATTGATAGCACGAAATGCAGTGGATCCTCATACGAGAAATCCTCACCCGCCGACACGAATTGAAAATGCAATGGAACAGGCTCGGGTACATATAGACCTGTTCAAAGATGCTGAAGAACAGGTGGCAGATATCATTAAACTCCTGAGACCTTATATCCCTTTGAGAATCGAAACGAAACGCATTGCAGTCAGAATTCCTGCAGTCTATGCGGGTAAATACTACCAGCTGAAAGAATTTGGAAAGCTGAGAAAAGAAGAATGGCAAAAAGATGGTTCATATGTTGCTATTCTCGATATCCCCGGTGGTATGGAGGAAGAGTTCTATGACAAGGTCAATGCATTAACAAAAGGAGAAGCTGAAACAAAATTACTTTGAGGGTTGAGTATGTTGTATGTGAAAAATAAAGACCTCACGGTGCCTGGGATGTTGCTGGCAGAAGGGGACTACATCAGTGAAGATGGAACCCACAGAGAAACAGGTAAAATTTACGCTAGTCTAGTGGGCATCGTGTATCTTGACAGGAGAAAAATTCGCGTAGTTGCTTTAAATGGAAAATATATCCCTAAAAGAGGAGATTCTGTCATTGGAATTATTTCAGATGAACGATTTAATGGGTGGAGAGTGGATATTGATTCCCCATATAATGCAACATTGAATCAGAAAGATATTCGTATTGGGAGGTATGATTCTCTCAAGGTGGGAGATGTAGTATATGCCCGAATATTCAAGGTATCAGATATTTTTGAAACATCTCTCGATGCGAAGAGACCATATGGTAAATTAGATAAAGGCATATTGATTGAAATTCACTCCGCTCGAGTACCCCGATTGATAGGTAGAAAAGGATCCATGATAAACATGATCAAAGATAAAACAGGAAGCACTATTACCGTGGGTCAAAATGGATTGGTATGGATTCGGGGAGGAAATCAGGAACTGGCTGCTCAGGCCTGTCAGATGGTTGACAGGGAAGCACATATTCCTGGATTGACTGACCGGGTCAGTGAATTTCTGAATAGGTGATGAAATGGAACGGATTGATGGACGGGCTTTTGATGAATTGCGCCCGATAAAAATTGAAGCAGGTGTATTGAAACGAGCAGATGGATCCTGCTATATTGAATGGGGGAAAAATAAAGTATATGCAGCGGTATATGGACCGAAAGAGGTTTTACCCCGACATCTTGAAAGAAATGATAGAGCTATTTTGCGTTGTAGATATAATATGGCTCCCTTTTCAGTTGAAGATCGAAAAAGACCGGGCCCTGATAGACGGGCTGTAGAAATTGGGAAGGTGATGTCAGGTGCACTGGAACCTGCCATCTTACTTCATCATTATCCTCGATCAATGATAGAAATTTCTGTAGAAGTAGTGCAAGCAAATGCAGGTACCAGATGTGCTGGATTGACTGCAGTATCTGTGGCTCTTGCAGATGCAGGAATTCCCATGCGCGATATCGTGCCCTCCTGTGCTGCAGGAAAAGTGGAAGGCCAGATAGTGCTGGATCTTGCCAAGGAAGAGGACAATGAAGGAGAAGCAGATGTACCGGTAGCCATTATTCCCCGGTTGAATCAAATCACATTGCTTCAGATGGATGGAAAATTGAGTGAAAAAGAAGTGGAAGACACTGTCAATCTCGCTATCAAGGGGTGTAATGAAGTATATAAGTTGCAGGTGGATGCATTAAAGAGAAAATACGAGGGTGCTGAATATGAGTGAGATATTACCATTTATCAAGAAACATCATCTGGTAGCTCTGGCAAAGGAAGGAAAAAGAGAAGATGGAAGAGGTCTGGATGAATATCGTCCCCTCACCATCGAAGCCAATGTGGTAGACAAGGCAGAAGGTTCTGCACTGGTCTCCCTGGGAGGAACCACGGTGATGGCAGGAATCAAGGTGGATTCAGGTGAACCCTACTCTGACACCCCCAATGATGGGGTGATGATAACAGGGGCAGAACTCATACCCATGGCATCTCCTGAATTTGAATCTGGTCCTCCAGGAGAGGAGGCAGTAGAACTGGCTCGAGTTGTGGACAGAGGTATTAGAGAATCGAAAGTGTTAGACACTGCTGCTCTCTGTGTCACTCCTGGAGAACTGGTGAGATTGATATTTGTGGATCTCCATATTCTCGACTATGATGGGAATTTAATCGATGCATGTGGAATCGCTGCCATGACTGCCCTGGCCAGTGGAAAAATGCCGGTGCTGGAAGAGGATGGAACACCCACAGAGGAATACATAGACATGCCTATTCAGAACATAGCTGTCCCCTGTACCTTTGTGAAACTGGACGATGTCATCCTTCTGGATCCCTCACTGGATGAAGAAAAGGCCCAGGATTCCCGCCTCACCATATCCACAGAAAAGGACAAGAATATCTGTGCCATGCAGAAGAGTGGATCAGGTGGCTTCACCATGGAAGAGATCACATGGTCCACGAAATTATCTGTGGCCAAGGGTGCTGAATTACGAAAGAAAATCGAAGAGGCGATAAAATGAGCAAATTCGGAGCACGATATGGTCGTAAACTCAGAAAAAGAGTGGAAGAAATAGAAAGCAAGATGAAAAAGAAACACAAATGCCCTCAGTGTGGAAGAAATGCCGTGAAAAGAACATCCACCAGCATATGGGAATGTTCAAAATGCGGCACCACCTTTGCAGGAGGAGCATATCTTCCAGAAACACCGTCAGGAAAGATCATAAAAAGAACAATAAAGAGGATGGGTGAGAGTACCTAATGTATATCTGCATCAATTGTGGAAAAAACATGACCCGGGATGAAATTGAAATGCCCCACGGTGTGAAATGCCCCTACTGTAATGGGAAGATATTCAAGAAAGCACGCCCCGAACTGCCCAAAAAAGTGAAGGTCGTTTAACCACATGATTATCACCACATCGAGGCAACCTACTCCCCGATCCAGGGTTCTGTGCAGAGAGCTGGAACGAGTCATTCCCCTTTCCCGGTATGTGGTGCGGGGGAAGAAGGGAATGAGAACCCTTTTCTCCCTCTGTACTGAAAAAGGAGCAGATCGTATGCTGGTGATCACTTCCCGGAGAGATCAACTTCTGGCCCTGCAGTTTTTCCAGGGAATGTCGTATCTCGGTGAGATATCTGTCATTGTACAGCTGCGAAGAGAGCTTGATATTCCTCCTGTAGCACCCATCAGGGGAGATCCCCCCTTTCTGCTCAGATCCTCTGAAAGAAATGCCCACACCCTTGCCTGGTTCTTTGGTGCTCTCCACACCAGGGAACATACAACTCTCTGGATGGCATATGAGGCTCGATGCATCGATTTTTACCGACTGGATATCTCTGAGCAGGGAATAGGACCCAGATTACAGGTGAAAGAAATACATGAACATCACAATTGAAATAGATACTCCTGATGCCTGCATCATCAGCAAGGCCTTACAGGCTGAAATCACATCCTCCCCCTACACAAAATCAGAGACAGACATCCAGATCGCCAATTCTACAGTTACCATTTCTATACATACCCACGACATCCGTGCCCTGAGAGGTACGTTCAATTCTATCATGAATTGGTTACTGACAGCCCTGGATAGCTTATCTTTACAATGACGGGTGTACGAGGATACCACATAAATTATTATAAAAACATTTATAAGGACTATTCAACAGAATGCACAGAGGTGAGTAATTGGGAAGAATTCGTCCAAATTTCATCAAACGAATAGCAAGAGAAGCAGTGAGAAGATACAAAGCCGATTTGGGTACTGATTTTTATGAAAATCGGGACTTCCTGGAAACTGTATTGCGGTTTTCCAATGAAAGATTGAAAAACAGAGTTTCAGGATATGTAACCACCCTCATGAAAAACCAATCAGAATTTGATTAGAGTTTTCTTCTGGCCTTCAGGCATATTATACTATCTGGGCATGATAACTTTTTCAAGGGAGATATTTTTTCCCAGTCCTCCTTTTGTATTCTCAGTGTTACTCCATCTTTATTTCTCTCTGCTCCAAACCTTTAAATAATTTATAATTAATAGTAAAACAATAAATTAATTCGGAGTTATATATATGGGTTATGTGTATGAAAAACAGGAGGAAATTTATAATTAATAGTAAAACAATAAATTAATTCGGAGTTATATATATGAGTTATGTATATGAAAAACAGGAGGAATGTTCATGAGTATTGAATCCGATGTTCTTGAAATTAATGTTGTTGGAGAAACCTGTCCTGTCCCCCTGGTAGAGATGCGTAAGGCCATTCGCAAGGCTGCCCCCGGTCAGACCATTAAAATCCTGGGAACACACCCAGCATCGAAAAAGGAAATCCCCATGGCAGCAGAGGAACTGGGACTGAAGGTCATTGATATTTCCGATGAAGAAGAGATGTGGGTGATCACCATTCATATCCCCGGGGGGAGTGAATGAACAAGGCAACTCTTATTGTGCACAGTGGTGATATGGATAAGGTCTACAGCGCTCTGATCATCGGGACCGGTGCACTGGCCATGGGTATGGAGGTATCTCTCTATTTCACCTTCTGGGGACTCATGCGTCTGAAAAAGGGTGAGCTGGAAAAAGGTGCTCTCTCCCGCATGAATTTTCTGGGACTGGGAAAATGGATGATAACCCGGAAAATGAAGCAGGCCAATGTTCGATCGCTGGAAGAATTGCTCTCAGATTTTGTGGAACTGGGAGGAAAAATCTTTGCCTGCGATATGACTATGCAGATCATGGGTATTACAAGAGAAGAGCTGCGAGATGATCTTATTTCCGAATACTGTGCTGTGGGTACCTATATCAAGGAAGCAAAAGAATCAGAAATTACCCTATTTATTTGAGGAGGAATATTCATGACCACCGTATATTTTGATAATGCAGCCAGCTCTCTAATGGATGAACGGGTACTGGAAGCTATGACCCCCTATTTCTTCGATATCTATGCAGTCCCCACTTCGGAATTTGGTTATTCCATGGGTATTGAAGCCAAAGAAGCACTGGATAGAGCCCGGGAAACCATCGCTCACTCTCTGAGCTGTTCATCAGAAGAAATCATATTTACCTCGGGAAGCACAGAATCCAGTAATCTGGCCCTCAGAGGAGTGGCACACTCACTGAAGAAGAAAAAGGGAACTCATATTGTAACATCTACAATTGAAGACTTTCCAGTTCTCAACACGGCGAAATCACTGGAAAAAGAAGGATTTGAAGTGACATATATAGGGGTTGACTCCACGGGGAGGGTGGACCTTGAAGCGCTTGAAGCCTCATTAAGAGAAGATACGATTCTCGTTTCTATACAGCATGCCAACCAGGAAATCGGTACCCTCCAGGATATCGCGTCTTTATCTGCTCTCTGTAAAGAACGAGATATACTCTTTCATACCGATGCCACCCATACCTTCACTCGCGTCCCTCTCGACCTGAACCGGGTCCCCACAGATTTAGTGACCCTCTCCCCCCACACCTTTCACGGACCCCGGGGTATTGGAGCACTCTGTGTGAAAAAGGGAACACCGCTGTCCAAAATCATGGAAGGAGGATTCCAGGAGTCGAATCTGAGGCCGGGACTGGAAAACATCCCTGCTGCTGTGGGATTTGCCAAGGCTGTGGAACTGGTGACCCCCCAGGAAAATGAACACCTCACACACTTACGGGATACATTACTCGAAGGGCTGCTCTCTACCATCCCAGATACCATCCTCAACGGGCACCGGATACATCGTATTCCCCACAACGCCAATGTTACCTTTCATTATGTAGAGGGAGAATCCATTACGCTTCATCTGGACATGAGAGGGTTTGCAGTGAGCACGGGATCGGCCTGCTTCAGCAGATCGCTGGAAGCCAGTCATGTCATCATGGGCATCGGCGGGGATCATGAACGGGCCCATGGATCTGTACGCTTCACCCTGGGTCGATTCAATACCCAGGAGGAGATTACTGCAATAATAGATGCATTATCTGAAATAATAACTCGATTACGAGAAATAAGTCCATTGGGAAAATGAGGAAATGAGGTGATAACATGAAATCTGTATATAGTGATAAAGTTATTGAACATTTTCGTAATCCCCGGAACGTGGGAAAAATTGAAAATCCTGACGGAAAAGCCACCGAAGGATCTCCCGCCTGTGGAGACATGGTCGCTGTGTTCATATCGGTGGACGAGAAAACACACCGCATCACCGACATCAAATTCGAGTCCTATGGCTGTGCATCAAACATTGCCACAGGATCTATCATCACTGAATTAGCCAAGGGCAAAACACTGGAAGAGGCCAAGAGCCTCACCTGGAAAGATGCATCTGATGCTCTGGGAGGATTACCTCCCATAAAGGCACACTGTTCTGTGCTGGCAATCGAAGGATTACGGGCAGCTATTCAGAATTATGAAGAAAAACATGGATTGATCAAAGAAAAAGTACCCACTACTGTAAATATTGTCAGAAAAAGGCTCAAACACGTGATGAATCCTCTCACTGGATTGGATGTTGTACGGACCAACCTTATCTCAGATGTTACGGTTCAGGAGGGGACTGTTACCGTGGTGGTGGATCTCCCCGAAACTCACCAGTTTGCAGCAGCTATGAAAGGGGATATCACAGAAAAGCTGGAACCACTGTGGGATGTTGACACAGTAGTTGTTGAGTTTACCGAATAAGGTGATTTCAGAGATAGCGAGAATAGATCTGACTATATGTGTGAGCAGTTCTGTCCCAGCTCCATTGAGCAGCTGTTTTCAATCCTTTTTTTTGTATCTCTCCCCATAGCTGAGTATTGGAAAGAAGTGTCCCGATAGCAGTGTGAAGTTCTGATTCGGTAGTAAAGAGCATTCCATTTTCACCAGTGATTATCTCTGGTATGCCCCCGGTCTTCCTGCCGATAACCGGAGTGCCACAGGCCATGGCTTCCAGCACGGTGAGTCCGAATCCCTCGTGTCTGGAGGGTAACACTATGATTTTTGAACGATTCATGAGTTCGGGAACTGCAGCGCCTGTACGATACCCCCAGAATGTACAGTTGAGATTGAGATCCTGAGCAAGGGTTTCCAGCTGCCTTCGCCGGGTTCCATCGCCAATGATCCATACTTTTTCAGGTATGCCCTGCATGGCCCGTAAGAACGTGTCCACGCACTTGACCTGTTCCAGGGCTCCCACATAGGTCACAGCTTCCCGCTGGAGATGCAGCGGTGTGAACCGGGTTCTGTCCACTCCTGAAGGCACATACACTGCATCATCTGCTCCCAGGATCTCTACTGCCTTTCGTGTTGCCTGGCTGTTGGTGGTGATACAATCTGCATGTCTCATGACCAGCTGTGTGAATAGTTTTTTCCACCCCTGTGAGAAGAGGAATATATCACTTCCATGGCAGGTTACCACTAAAGGCACCCCTGAGAGACATTTCACCCATCCACCCACCAGTCCCGGGGGGACCAGGTAATGGGCATGAATAATATCAATATCCTCTTTCTGAACTGCCCGGAGGGCAATTTTAGTCCCCCACAGCAGGAAAGAGAGTCCTCTCCCCCTGGAGGTAACTGGAGTCCCATACGCCCGGGGTTGGGTACTGCTCCCATAGGTGACCACATATACTGCATGTCCCTGCTCCTCCAGTGAATGGGTCAGGTTGGATACATAAGAAGCAATTCCTCCCACATGTGGAGGATACAGCCCGATCATGAGGATGTTCATTTTCTCACGTAGATAAAAATGATTACCACACACAGAATAATGATTCCTGCCAGCAACGCATAATCCTTTTTCTGGGCCTGTTGAACTCGTTCAGAATATATCTGGGATTGCTGGGCAAATACAATAGCATTGCCATACTCTCCTTTCTGATAACTTTCTTCCGCATATTCCAGGTAAATCCGTGCGGAATGATGGTCTCTCCTTCCAAACACTCCCCTGTATGTGATGAGAGCTGTAGTACCCTGCTCAATTTCCCGTTCTGCTGCTCCCTGTAATCCCACTCGAATTTCTTCACAGAGCTGTAATACCTCTTCTGCTTTGTCAATTTTCTGAGCATAGGTGGATTGCTCTTCAATTTCATCCAGATAATACTGGGCTGCTTCTAACTGTGAAGGCAGATAATCCCTGGCTCCTTCCTCAATCTGGGAGATACAGTCATGAGCAGAGGTGACAGTAGCATTCACTGTAGCCTGAGCATTTTTTTCTCCCTGTTGCAAAAG